>Ga0193728_1000733_pt1 | contig 16281 bp, 25 predicted proteins | sample U1c1metaG_FD_143037 | JGI IMG/M metagenome (GOLD analysis project Ga0193728, IMG submission 143037) | Soil microbial communities from a riparian zone of the East river system, Colorado, United States - U1c1 | ecosystem: Environmental > Terrestrial > Soil > Riparian zone | place: USA: East River...
TCGACCGTCAGCGTTGCCGGCTCCCACGAGCGTCGCTGATCATGGCCAGGGGCCGCTCTGCATGGGCCGCTAGCTGTGCCAGCCTGCGGCGGACACCGTACGCGAGGTGCAGGGCCTCGCGGAGCTGCCGGGCGAAGGCCGCGGCCTCACCTTCATCGGCGAAGGTGAGGCCCACGGCCCTGGCGGAAACTTCCACCCGCTACCTGATCACGCCGGGAGGCGCGCCAAGAACCGTTGCCGCGCCTCCCGTTCGCGGTCCTCCACGGCCTCGGGCCGGTCAGGAAAGGCGTTATTCATCGCCTGCCGGGCCGCCCAGCGGTGCCGTCCGGCGGCACTCAGCGCGGCCGCCAGCTCCCCGGCGTCATCCTGGCCGTCCCCGATTGCCCTGCACCCGGGCCTGCGGGCCGGCCAGCTGGTCGCTCAGGTCGGCTATCACCTCCCCGAGGGAGGCAGCCCGGGACCGTGCCGACGTCACGCCGTCGATGTCAGCGGATGCGCGAGCCGCGGCCTGCTGCACGCCGAGCCGCTCTTGCTCCGCGCGGTGCTGATCCCGCTGGCCTTGGAGCTCCGCGACGAGCTCGGCCAGGCGCCCGCGCTCGGAACTGAGGGCCTCGGCCTTCCGGTCGGCCTCCGCGGCTCGCTGCTCCAGCTGTGCGGCGATGGCCTCGGACCTCGCGCGCTGCTCGAGGTCGTCGGCCTTGCGCTCCAGGCCGTACCGGGTGGCGGTCACATTCCGCGCCTGCTGCTTCATCGCGGCGGCGCGGGCCTCCAGTTCGACGGCCGAGGCGGTCATCTCCTGCGCCCGGGCGAGGGTGGCCGCGAGCTCGCCGCGTGCTGCCGCGGCCTGCTCGGCGAGGGTGGGCTCTGGCGTCGTGCTGGCGGCCGTCTCGGCCCCAGGTCGGTCGTAGGCATGTGGGTCATTCCTTCCTGTTGGAATCGGGTGTTGAGCGCCGGCCGGTGCCGTCCGCGCTGCTATCGCGGGCGGGACCCGGCCGGCCTGTGTCGCAAGAAAATCCGGCGAGTGACCCCCGGCTGGCGGAGCCATCGGGGCAGGTCGCCCCGACCGGAACGGCGGAAATCCGCTGGATTCCCCGGTGTGTCAGCCCCGGCGCGTACCCTGCTGCCATGACCGCCGAGCCGTCCGGGCCGCCCCCCGACTTCGCCGCGCTGGACCGCCGCCTCAGGGCCGTGGAGCACCGGCAGGAGCACGAGCTGACCCAGGACATCGCGGCGACGGGCGAGGCCGTCAGGCTCCTCCACGACGGGCTGCGGGACGTAGACCGGGCAGTCACCCGCGTGGACCAGCGCCTCGACCAGGTAGCAGCCACCCAGCAGGACATGGCGCGCGAGCTGGCCCGGCAAGGGCAGAAGCTCGACCAGGTCGACGCCGAGGTCGCCACCGTGGTCCGGTCGCAGATCGAGCACGGGGCCGCGCTCGCCCAGCTGGCCGGGAAGGTCGACGGGCTCGAAGGCAAGGTCGACCGGCTCGAAGGCAAGGTCGACCGGCTCGAAGGCAAGGTCGACCGGCTCGATCACAAGGTGGACGGCCTGTCCGGCAGGGTCGGCGGCCTGGAGGGCAAGGTCGATGCCCAGGGCCAGACGCTCGCGTCGCACAGCGAGATGCTGGCCGAGATCCTCCGCCGGCTCCCCGCCGCCGGCGAGTAGCACGCCTTCCTGGTCAAGGACCCCCGGCCGGCCGGTCATGCGGGCCGCCGGGAGGCTGCCAGTCGGAGCCGGGGCGTCCGGACGGTGACCAGCCGCAAGGCGACCAAGGTGGGCGCAGTCGCCGCGGGCGGCGCACGAGCAAAACCAGCCCCGGCAGAGGTCGTGGCCGACGTCGTAGATCTCGCCGCTGTCGCCGCGGCACCATGCGGACACGTCGTCCTGGTCGAGGTGGGTCAGGCACAGCCGACCTTCGACTGGGTACCTACGGCCCTTGCTGGCGGCCGACTCGCGGGTCATGGCCCGCCCTCCGGCGCGGCCAGCTCGGCGAGCAGCTGGCCCGCCCGGATCCTGACGTCGGCCTGGCCGATCTCGCTGAGCAGCGCCCTGGCCGCGGCCGCCGACCGGGTCTGGTCGAGCAGCACGGCCAGGCACCCGGCCGCCTTGCACTCGACACTGCCGCGCGGAGCCCGGCCGGCCAGATCCCGCGCCCGGGCTGCGAGCAGGCGGTTGCCGGTCACGTCGGGGGCGGACTCGCGGGTCACGGCGCCGGGTCGGCATTCGGTGTTGCGGATTCGGTGTTGCGGTCATTCGGTGTTGCGGTCCGCAACACCGAATGATCATCGCTCTGACCTGCGTCTTTACTTCCGGGATCGGTGTTGCGTATACCGGCATTCGGTGTTGCGGCAACACCGAACACTTGGCGTACAGGGGCGTAGACCCAGACGGTCGGCAGGCCACCGGACTTGCCCCTGCCGGGGTCGGCGCGCCCACCAGTGCTGACGACGCAGCCGGGGTAGCGGGTCATGCCGACGGGTCCTGTCCGAGGTCGGAATGCTTGTCTCCCGGCCTCCGGATTGGAACGACCTTGCCCGTGTCGTTGGTAGATCTCCGTGGTCGCCTCTTGGGCTGGTCTCCCAATGGGAGCAATGGGAGCATGGGATTCTCAGTCTGGGTTTGACTTGCTCCCTTTGCTCCCTTGGCCGCTGGCCCTTTGGCTGCTCACTGTGCGTAGCGTCATAGGCCCAGATCGACGGACCCTGGAATCCGTCCGTGCGCTTGCGGAGCTTGAGTTTCTGCGAGGCCCTTTTCAGGGAGTCCTTGGAGTGCCCGGCCTTCTCGACCTGCTCGGGCTTGAACGCCGTCAGGTCGGTGGTCCGGGCGGCGGCGCGGAGCTTGGCCCGGCAGCCGGACCCCCGGCCCGCCTTGAGGCTGGCCGCGGAGCTGATCCGGCGCCCACAACTCGCGCAGGTGGCCGGGCCTCTTCGCTACCTTGTGACTTCATGTTACAAGGCTAGTGCGAGACGGAATGTCCTGTCAACAAGTGTAACGAAGTTGGGTCGGGTTTCTAGCTGTCCCTCGCCGACCTGCCGCCACCGACGCCCTGACCTGGCCGCGAATCCTTCCAGGCTCGGATCTCAGGCAGCCGGGCGGGCAGCCAGCCCGGTACCCCCCCGACGGTGACGTCCGGCTCCGGGAAATCGCTGTACCGCGACCGCCAGACGTTGACGGTATGGCGGGCCACGCCCAACTCCGCAGCGATCTCCGCCTGTCCTAGGTACTGCGCAGCAGGGCTCATCACTGCCGGTCCTTGTGATCCACAGTTACAAGGTTAACCCAGTCAGTCGGGCAGCGACAGCCTCACTCGTGGCCGGAGGTTGTCCCGGCTAGCCGGTGCAGGTCACCGACGCCTGCGACACGTACTGGGCGCTCTGGTGGGTGATCGTCAGGTTCATCACCGTCGTGACGGTCTGGCCCGGCCGGACCGGGCTGGACAGCGTGCCCTCGTTGATGCCGGAGTCCGCGCCGGACGGGTCGGACGCCTGGACGGTGCAGTCCGGGGTGCCCGCCGCGCCGCCCGTGTTGGTCACCTTGATCGTCACCGCGAGGTCGGCCGGGTCGATCACCGTGTAGTCCGCCACCCCGGCCCTGAACGAGGCCGACGGCCCGGAGTGGTTCGTGAGGACCACGACCACGACGGCGATGACCACGGCGATGCCCAGGAGCAGGATGCAGCCCGCCCGCGTGTTCCCCTTCGGCTTCGCCTTGGGCGGTGCCTGCTGCGGCTGGGGAGTTAACCCACGGGGCTGCTGCGGCAGGCCCGGTGCCCGCTCGTACCCGGCGGGCGGCGGCATGCTCTGGGTGAAGTGCGGCTCCGAGGGCCGGTGCGGCTGCTGGCCGCCCTGGTCCTGCGGCGGACCGGAGTGTCGTCCTCGCGGTCGGGGTGGTGTGGTCACTGTCGCTCCTCAGGGGTCTGCTTGCTCACGCATGCGACGCCTGCGGGGGGAGGGAGGATGACGCCAGTCCCGCCGATCCGAGGCACGGCAGGGCCCCTGAACTCGGGGATCGTGCGGCGGCCCGAGCGGGGCATCGGCCCTCGCGCTAGCCGCTGTACATGCGGATCCCCTCCTGGCGCTCCCGCTCCTGCTCCAGCCGCTCGCGCTCCCGCTGCTCACGGGTTTGTCCAGGAGCGACTCAAGGCCGCCGCTGCTCATCATCTGGACGGGGTCCCAGCCGGGGCGCTCAGCCCTCCAGCCGCACGGCCCGTGAGTGACTGTCCAGCCGGGGTACTTCCGCTCGACCCGCCCGGCGATCACGTCGCGAGCGCGGTCCATGGGGCACCGCACGGGGCCGCGTTCCTCCCGGCGCCGGCCAAGCCAGGCGGCCAGGCTGCCCGTGCTCACGGCGTACGTCCTCCCGTCCCAGCGCTCCGAGCTGACGGCCCCTGCCGGAGCAGCCTCCTCATGTGGCCCGCGCTGACCCCTGCGGCCCGCGCGGCCTCTCCGGCCGTCTGCCATGTCGGCTCGGCAGCCAGCCGGGCAGCGATCTTCATCGGCCGATCACCGCGAACACGACTTTGCCGCCCCCCTCGGTGCGGTAGGCGCCCCACCGGTCGGCGAGCGCGTCGACCAGGACCAGGCCCAAGCCGCCGGGCTCGTCGGGCGGCGCGTCCCGGCCGCGCTCGGGCAGGTCGTTGCTGGCGTCCCACACCTCGATCTGCACGCCGCGGCCGCGGCCGGACAGCCGGACCCGCACCGGGGGGCGGCCTGGCACCTGCGCGGCGTGCCGGACGCCGTTGGTGACCAGCTCTGAGACGATCAGCTCGCAGTCGCGGGCGATGGCCCGGAACCCCCACTCGGTCACCACGTACCGGGCGTGCAGCCGTGCACTTGACACCGCGGTGGGCAGCGGTGCCAGGTCAAGCGCGGACAGCCGTAAGGCAGGCCCGGCGCCGGGGGGCGCCCCGGCCGGGGCCATGACGCCGGGCCCGCCGCTCATGGGCGCGTCTCCCGCGCTGGCACGCCGGCGCGGGACGGGATGTAATGATGCACAGCCGAGGCCTCGCTCTCGGTCAGGCCCCCGGGTTCCCGGTGCGCAACCACCGGCCGGGGGCTGTTCATGTCCTGGGCCCGCGTTCTCCGCAGTCGCGTTAACAAGCCCTGCTGACACTGTGCGACCGGTGGCGGCCGCCGGGGAACGGTGACAGTCTTGACAGTCAGCGAGTCAGCGGCCAGTCAGCGGGCCGCGGATCAAGGGCGGGCATGGGCTTCGCGGAGCGGCTGGCCGAGCTGATGGCCGAGCGCGGCATCAGCGGGCGGCAGCTGGCCGGCCTGCTCCCGTGCGACCGGTCGTATGTCTCACTGCTCGTGCAGGGCAAGAGGCGCCCGTCGCCGGAGATGGCCGCCAAGATCGACGACCGGCTCCGCGGCGGAGGGGAGCTGGCCGCGCTCGCCGTACGCGAGGGCGACCGCCCGGCTGCGCCAACTTCCCTCGCCGATGCTGACGGCCTCGATGACGAGATAGCGGCGCTTGACTTCGGCCGGCTGACCGCGGCCAGCGACGCGGGAGAGATGACCGTCCTGCGGCTGGAGCAGGCGGCAGACAGCCTCGCCGGCGACTATCACCGCACGGCGCCGGGCGAATTGCTGGGCCGGATCCGGGCGCACACGGACTACGCGGGGCGGCTGCTCGGCGGGCGCAGCAGCCTGGCTGAGCACCGCCGCATCCTGGTCAACGGCGGCTGGCTGTCGCTGCTCGCCGCTACCTGCCTGATCGACCTGGGCCGCACCCCTGCCGCGGCCGCGCAGCTGGGCACCGCCGCGCAGCTCGCCCGCGAGACGGGCCATGCCGAGATCGCCGGCTGGTGCCTGGAAACCCGGGCATGGCAGGTGCTAACCGCCGGGGACTACCGGCGCGCCGTGACGCTGTCCCAGGCGGCGCAGCGGGCCGCTCCGCCGGGCTCCAGCGCGTTCATCCAGGCCACCGCGCAGGAAGGGCGGGCCTGGGCGCGGCTCGGGGCGAAGCCGGAAGCCTACGAGGCCCTGGCTCGCACGGAGGCGCTCGCGTCGCGGCTGCTGCCTCCCGACCGGCCCGAGCATCACTATCACTACGACCCGGCGAAGTCCCAGGCCTACTCGGTCACGATCCTGTCCTGGCTCGGTGATCCCGCCGCCGAGACCCGCGCCCGGACGGTCCTGGCCCGCATGGACGGCTCAGGAGCCGCCCCGCCGCGCCCCCGGCGCGCTGCGGCGGCCCGCCTGGACCTCGGCCTGGCGCTCGCCGCCGCGGGCCGGCCAGACGAGGCCGCCTCCGCGGCGCTGCGCGCGGTTACCTCCGGGCTCCTCGTGCCGTCGAACTACTGGCGGGCCAGGGAAGTCATCGCCGCCGTGGACGGCCGGGACGTGCCCGAGGCCCGCGAGCTGGAGGACGCATACCGGGAGTTCTGCGCACGGCCAGACGCCGTGTCCCCTCCCGAGTTGGCCTGAGCGCCGAGGCCGCGCGGGAGCTAGGCAGCGCCCTTCAGCCGGGGCCTTCCCGCCGCCGCGCCGAAGCACGGCGGGTCAGGTCAGCCAGCCTAGCCCGCTACCCGGACGGTCACGCCGCCGGAGAACGCCGAGTCATGCAGCTCAAGCCGGACGATCGAGTCGCCCGCCGGGATCTGGAACGGCACCAGAGCAGTAATCGTGATCCCCGGGTTGAGTTGCTTGAGGTCCTGGTCGCCCGTCAGGTAGATCCCGCCGTCAGTGTCGGCCGACAGCTTCCTGCCCGCCTTGTCGAAGGCGTACTGGTTGCTGTCGAAGAACGTCTGCGCCTCGCCCTTGTCGTCGGTCACGGTCATGGTCGCGATGCACTCGGCGGCGCCGGGCGGGACCTTCTCGCCGAACCCGTCCTGGCCACCTACCGCGGCGGCGGCTGCTGCGCCGCAGCTGACGCTCTTCAGGGTGAAGGAGAAGTCGCCGTCGTGGACGGCCTGCCCGATGCCCGGAGCGGCGGCCGGGGCAGCGGCTGCGGAGCTGGCCGCTGCGCTGCTGGGCGCCGCGCTGCTGGGCGCCGCGGACGGAGACGCGGACCCCCCGCCCGAGCTGGCCACCGAGGCGATCACGATGATGACGACCAGGCCCCCGAGCGCGGACAGGACCACGTTCCGGGCGGTGTGCTTCCTGCGGCGGGGCCGTCCGCGACCGGGCGGCTGCGGCGGCCCGGACTGGGGCTGCTGCTGGTAGCCGGGCTGCGGCGGCCCGAACTGGGGCTGCTGCTGGTAGCCGGGCGGCGGCGGCATCGGCTGAGTGTAGCGCGGGTCGGGCTGCTGGTATGGCGCGAACGGGTCGCGCGGCCGGGCCTGGCCGGGCTGCTGGCCGTAGCCCGGTGCCCGCTCGTACCCGGCCGACGGGGGCAGAGGTTCGGTAACGAACGGCTCGCCCTGCTGGCCGTAGCCCGGCGGCCTCTCGTACCCGTCCGGCGGCGCGGGCTGCTGGCCGTACGGGTCCTGCGGCGGGCCGGCATGCCGTCGTCGTCGCGGTTCCTGCGGTGTGGTCACGATCCCCTCCCAAGATGGAACTAGCACGCATACGACGCGCCAATGTGTGTAGCGGATTACCCGGTGCCGCTGCTACCCGCCTCAGCCGATCTCCTCGACGTAGACCTGGATGTTTTCTGCTGTAGCGCCAATGTCGGCCTGCGCGGATGCCGTCCGGGCAGGGACCTGACTCCAACTGGTTTTCTGCAATAGCCCGCCACTTGCCCGCGCGGCCCTGCGCTCGGCCGGCGGCACGCACGCCGGCTGAGCGGTGCGGATCAGGTGTGCTTCTTCCTGCTCGGCCAGATCTCATGCCGTGGGTCCCACCAGACGACATGGAAGACGTTGCGGTCCCTGAATCCGTACAGCCGAGGCTCGCCGGCGAACCTGATGACGGAAATCTTGGTCATGTCCGCCAGGCCAATCGCATCGAGGCGATGTAGCGCCTCCGGGGTGGGATGCTCTCCACGTCGTAGTCCTTGCCGGGGTACCCGCCGCCGCTGAACACTTCCCCGACTGTCATGCTCTCGAATTTGGCGAGCTCCTCAAGGATGTCGCGCAGGTTATCCCCGGCGGTGTGCAGGCACCACCTGCCGTCATGGTCCGCGTGCCGGAAACGCCAGCACAGGCGCTCCTCGGAGCTGCCGGCATCAGGCAAGCCGCGCCGCGGCACCGGCAGCGTCTTCTGGCGCGCCGATGTTGAGATGATCGGCGCCTGAGATGGCTTGCGCGCTACGGTCGGCTTCGCGAGTCCTTGCTTATGACGGGCCATCAGCGGTTACGGCACTCAGTGCGTCGAAGTACTCGAAGATGTCGTCGTCGAGGATCGGCTCGCTGCTCCAGTCAAGCTCCGCCGCCCCTGCTCGCTGCCTTGCCCGTATCCAGGGGGGCTCAGCGTGGGTCATGGTGGATAGCTGATGCGCTCCGGGCTCCCGGTGATATCCGTCGGAGCGATCCGGAAGCGCCCTCTGTGGAGGCGATACAGGTCCGGGCAGACCGGGCCGTTCGCCCAGGCCTCAAAGTGCTCGGGGAACAGGGGCCGTTCTTCCTGGATGTGGGCCATGGCCGGACCTCCCGTCGGGCGATCGCTGGTCACTGCTAAGCGCGCCTGCGCCTTGCGCGTGTACTGGTCCTCGCTCCGTCGGAAAAACACACCGTCGGTAACTAATAGTCAGTGCCCCAGATCGAACGATGTTCGAGTGCCAGTTCGCGCGAACCGAGAGCCCGGCTGATGATCTCGTGGGTGGGCGGCGAGTAGTCCGGCGGGACGATCGCCGGGCTGACGATCCGGTACCCGCCCGGCCGTCCCGCGCGGGCGAGGAACGGCACCGCGACGGCCAGGGCTGCCCACGGCGCCCACCACGGGCCGAGCCGGACCAGGACCAAGACGGCGATGCCCAGCGCGGCCAGCTCGCCGAGCAGGAGCAGGTGCCGGACCTTCCGCGTCTCCTTGGCCTCCTTGTGCAGCCGCAGCCACTCGTTGGTGGCCCCCGCGGCCGCGGCCTCGGACCGGAGCCCGTGCTGCTCGAGCAGCCACGCCCAGCGGATCTGCGCGGCGGCCAGGCGCAGCACCCCGATCACGGCCCACGCCGCGACGGCCAGGACGTACAGCGGGAACCGGAGCCCGTGATACCGGGACCGGTGCCACTGCACCACAACGAACACGGCCACGGTGCCGCGAATGTTCTGCCGGCGCAGCGTCAGCGGGGATGATCGGCCGCCGCTCGCCGGGGGCGCCCGAGGTGATGTCGGCATAGATGACGCGCGGCGCGCCGCGGTCGCCCGGTGCGGCAGGCCCGGCTGCATCCGGCTCAGGTACGGCCGGGGTCGCCTCGGGTACGGCGACCGCTGCGCCCGGCCGCTCCGGGGCGCTCACAGGTCCGCGCTCCCGTCCGCGATCCGCCCGATGTGCTCCAGGGCGAGCTGCCGGTTGTCGGTCTCGCCGATCCCGGCCAGCACGGCCGGGATGTCGCCCAGCTGGCGGGCCGCGCGGCTGCAAGAGAGCGCAACGTCGATAGCGTCGACCACCTCGGCCCGCAGGCCCGCGAAGGCTTCGGCCAGCAGGACCGGCCCGGCCGAGCCCTTACCGCCGAGCCGGGCGGCCAGAAGCCGGTAGTCGTCGGCGGCGTCCAGGTCGTCGGCGTCGTCGCCACACCACCACGGCCGGCGATCCTTCCCCGGCCTCCAGCAGGTGCAAGCTGCGGCCGCCGATATCGACCAGGCGGCCCGGCACGGGGAACCGGCAGCGGTCGCGGGCGGCTGCGGCTTCCTGGTAGGCGACGGCCGATAAGACGGCAGTGCTCATCGCAGCAGCGGCGATCAGCGCGACGCGCGGCCGCCTGGGCATGCTCGAGGTCACCCTTGAGACGCTACAGAGCGGCAGCGTCCCGAAGCTACTGCCGGCCAGAGCTTTCTGGCTGCCGGGGATAGACCACGGTTGCCGCCGGTAATGGTCTCGCGGGTAGGTCCGCGCAGGCTCGCCGGCCGACTCAGGTGCCCGCGGGCAGGATGAGCAACGGCTGGCTGGCCGTCAGCCCCCGGGCGTACCCTGAGCTCATGTCCTCACCGGCGCTGCTTCCCGACGATCCGGAGGATCCCCAGGTGATCCTGAGGGATCTTCCCGAAAGGGAGCGTGACACCTTCCTCGCGCAGTACCGCGAGGCCGCTGAGGGGTCCGTAAACCCGGCGGGATATCAGCGGCTGCGGCAGGTGCTGCACATCTGGAGCCTCGCGGTGATCGCATGCAACTCGCCGGGGTACTACGACCGGACTAGCTCCGGCGGGATCCGCGAGCCGGGCATCCCGGCAGAGGAAGTGTTTCCCGACTGGAACGAGCGGATCGAGGCGGCCCGGACTACGAGGGCGTGACATACGGGGTCGAGTTCCAGCCGCCGGCCCTTCGCCAGCTGAACGGTTTTCCCGGCGATGCGCTAGACGCGCTGGTGTCGGCGATGGCCGATGTGACGCTACGCCCGGACGATCCGCTGAGAACCGTTCCTACAGTTGACCCGGGCGTGCGGCGGGCCGGCTTCGGCGACGCAGGAATGGTCACATACGAGATCCACGAGGCCCGGCGGGTCGTCATGGTGACAGACGTGACGTGGGTCGGGTGACCCAGGTCCCGGCCGGCTGGCTGAGCCCCAGCGGCGGCTGCCTGCCGCCTCCGAGGGCACGCTGGCTAGATCGTGCCGTCAGGCCGCATGCGCTCGACGACGCTGGCTACCGCAGCCGTCTGGTCGCGCAATGCGGCCACGCCGGCCCGCAGCGCATCCGCGGACTCTGTCCGCAGTCCCAGCCCTTGCCACCGGGGCTCGCTGAGCCCCGTCAGCGCGTCGAGCGCATCCCTGGCGCGGAGCCGGGCATCGCTCAGCGCTCCGGCCGCGTTCTGGAACATCTCGCCCTCGGGTGACTCCAGGTACTCACGTGCGGCCATCGACCATGCCAGCTTGTCGCTTTCCGGTGTTGCCGCCGCAGCCTCGAGCTCGTCATCGTCCATCTGGCGCCCCTCCCTCGTCCGCTGACGTGTCGCACCATGATGGCGGTTCCCGCCACGGAGGCTGATCACTCTCCGTCGCCTGGGGTTTACGATGCCCACCCCGCCTCGGAGTGCCGCTCGACCATGTCACTGCCGCCGTAGCTGACGGGCTCGGCAATCCCGTCCAGGTGCGCGAGGCTGCCGCGCGGCCCGGTCTCGATCACCCGGACGACCGTGACGACGGGTCCCCCGGACTGCGGTACGAGTATCCGGTCGCCCGCGTGCAGGGCGTAGGCCGGGATGATCTCGGACATGAAACTCCTCCCCGTAGTCATCCTGTGACGCGCTGCTATCGGGAGTGGATTACCTGGGAGGCTCAGCTGAGGCGGTTGTGCACGGCACGTCCGTTAGGCGCAGCGGGTCAGGCCGCCGGCCTCACCTGGACGCCGCTCAGCAGACCGGTGAGCCGCAGCGGCGGTCCCGGCACAACATGGACGTAACGGTGCTGCTGCTCTGGCAGCAGCGAAGTTACGTTCATGTCGTTGTCCGCCGGGCACGATCGCTCGCCGCCGGGCAGGTACATGATGCGATGACTAGTTCATGTAGTCATCGCTGCGCTACCATGACTACATGAATGCAACATCGCGTCAGGTGGCTCTCTACTCCGCTCCGGCCCTGACGGCCGAGGATGAGGCCGTCCTGCGCGAGATCCACCAGATGCGCAAGGAGCTCCGGCACTTCCTGCGTACGCCGCGCCGGTGGGAAGGGGTCCTGCGCCGGTCGGCGCTGGCCCGCGCCATTCAGGGCTCTAACAGCATCGAGGGCTACCTGGTCAACGAGGACGACGCCGCCGCCGCGCTGGACGGCGAGGAGCCGATCAGCGCCGACGAGGGCACGTTCCTGGAGATTCAGGGTTACCGCCAGGCCCTGGGCTACGTCCTGGCCATGGGCGACGCCGCCTACGCCACCTTCGACGCCACCGAGATCCGGGCCATGCACTACATGATGCTGGGCCACGACCAGTCGGAGTCCCCCGGCCGCTACCGCAAGGGGCCGATCTACGTTCACGACGAGCGCCGCAACCGGGTCGTGTACGAGGGCCCGGACGCCGCCGAGGTCCCCGCCCTCATGGACGCCCTGGTCCGGAGCCTGCAGACCGGGGTGAACAACGATCCCGTGGTCCGCTCCGCTATGGCGCACCTGAACCTTGTGATGATCCACCCGTTCCGGGACGGGAACGGCCGGATGGCCCGCGCCCTCGCGACGCTGGTGCTGACCCGCTCGGAGATCGGCGAGCCGGAATTCTCCAGCATCGAGGAGTGGCTGGGCGCCAACACCGACGACTACTATGACGTGCTGGCCCACACGGGCCACGGGTCCTGGCAGCCGCGCGACGATGCCCAGCTGTGGCTCAGCTTCAACCTGCGCGCCCATCACATGCAGGCCCAGACCATGGCGCGCCGGGTCAACGAGGCCGGGATGACCTGGGTCGATCTCGAAGAGCTGCGCATGGAGCACGGCCTGCCGGAGCGGACGATGGAAGCGATGTTCGACGCCGTCATCGGCTACCGCGTACGCCGGGCCGGCTACCTGCGGCGCGCCGCAGTGACCGAGCAGACGGCCACCCGGGACCTAGCGTCCCTGGCCGCCGTGGGCATCCTGGCCGCGCATGGCAACGGGCGGGGCCGCTACTACGCCGCGGGCGAGCCGCTCCAGCGCATCCAGGAGCGCCGCCGGGCCCGGCGGACGCCGATGCGCGATCCCTACCCGTGGATGCAGGCGAAGCTCGGGCAGCCAGCCAGCCAGTTACCGCTGCGGCTCACGGGGACGCGGGCCGCCGGGCGGCCGCCCCGCACGGACCGGTACTGGGCGGGTTCCCTCCGGTAGCGGCCGCCGGCGCCGGCCGAGGGCAGCATCAGCTCCCGGCGCCGGCCGAGGGCAGCATCAGCTCGCGGCGCCGCCGGCGGCCAGGGCGGCCGCGCCGTGACGGGCCGCGCTGGCCGCGCAGACCGTGGCGGCCAGGGCCACGGCCATCACGCCCAGCCCCGCCACGTCCATGACACCCGCGTGGAACAGCCCGGCTGCGGCCGAGCCCGGCCCGAGCACCCAGCACGCGGCACCGGTGAAGAACACGCAGGCGGCCAGCGCCGCGGCACCCGCCAGCCGGGCCTCGCGGGCGGCCAGCCGGGGCGGCAGCGGCTGCCGCCGGATCACCGCGGCCGTCCCGGCCGCCAGGCCGACCAGGGCGACCGGGCTCAGCACCATCCAGGCCAGCTGAAGCGCGGGGAAGCCGGCCAGGGCGCCCGGATGGGCCCAGTACGACGACACGGCCAGGGTGGACGCCCAGCCGAACGCGGCCAGCCCGCCCGGCACCAGCCCGCGGTGACCGGCCATCCCGCCGGTGCCCGGCCAGTGGTTCTGGAAATGGTGCGCCCCCGCGACCAGGACCAGCCCGCCGGCAGCCAGGAGGCCAGCGGGCCAAGCCGGCTGGCGCCGGCGGATCAGCCCGGAAAGCGCTTGCCCGGCGAGCGGCACGGCGGCGGCGAAGCCCAGCAGCGCGACGGCCCCCGCGGCCCCGCACATGAGCACCGTGCCGGCCGTGGTGGCGGCCCCGCGCGGCGACGTCCACTGCCAGCCGATGGCCAGCTGCGCCAGCATGGCCAGGCCGAGGGTAAGAAACGCGGCCAGCCAGGCTGGCCCGCACCTGGGCGGCGGGATCCAGCGCGCGGGCGGTGAGGCGGCGTTGCCCAGCCGGGCCGACAGCCCGCACCAGGCGATATCGGCGGTCCGCCGCCAGCAGCGCGGCCGCTCGGCCAGGTCCGCGGCCAGCAGCTCGGCGAACTCCTCGCCATAGCGGGCACGCCACGCCGCCGGATACCAGCGCAGCAGCGCGGCGGCGCGCCGGTCCGCGGCCGCCGCGCGCCGCTTCCTCATGTGGTTCCCCACGTCCGGGCCAGCCGCCCCAGGCCGATCTCGGCCACCCGCCGCTGGTCGGCCAGGTGGGCGCGCAGCGCCGTCGCCCCCGCCGCGGTCAGCTGGTAGGGCCGCCGCCGGTCCTGGCTTTCCAGCCCTTCGATGAGCCCTTGCCCCTCCAGCCTGCTGAGCGCCTCATACAGGGTCCCGGGGGCCAGGCGCAGGCCGGCGAACTGCTCGATGTCCTTGGTCAGGGCGTAGCCGTGCTTCGGCCCGTCGGCCAGGCTGGACAGGATCAGCGTGGCCGGGCCCGCGTAGCGGCCGAACCCGCCCAGCGCCCCGGCACGGGGCGGGCGGCCATCCGCGCCATCGTCCGTCGGCCCCGTCACAGGCCAATGATATATCGCCAGGCGATCGATCGGCACACGTAATCTCACGGCGCCGGCCGGCCACCGCAGGCGCGGCGCATCGGACAGGCCTGCCCGCACGGCCGGACCGTGACCGAGTGGGGTCGGCGGACGGGCCGCGTTCACGCAATCAGGGCATTTGCGGCTATTTATTTCTCTACACATAGTGATTACCGGCCGCGCGGCCTCCGGCGGCGTCAATTACGGTCCGGCCCGAAGGCAATCGCGCCCTTGACCCGCACCAATATCAAATGCCAGGGTGAAGGAAGTTCCCTATCTAGACAAGGGGTCCCATGGCACACGGCCAGCACGGCTTGACACGTGACGGGGCGATCTCCGGCGCGCTCCTCGCGATTGACGGCGAGATTCAGGGAAACCTCAGCAAGGGCCTGTACTCCGTGGCCTTAGTAATCATCGACGATGTCATAAATTTCGACAACCAGGCCGGATACCAGACAGCCGTCAAGCTAGCGGGCTCCGGCGGCAGCGACAACTGGCTGCCCCTTGACAAGCACGAGCCGGGCTACAAGGAAGCGCTGGTCTCCCACCGTGACAGCGAGGTCGCCAGCCTGGACGACGCCTGGGACTGGCTGACCGGCGGTGGACCCCAGCATCCGCCGCAGTCAATCTCGGTTGTGCTCGTGAGCAACATCGGCCCGTGCGACGGATGCAAGCAGCGCATCATCAATTTCCGCAACTACGTGACTCAACACTTCCCTGGCGTGAGCGTGCAAGTGGAATCCGTCTACGCCCAGGCCGGAGCATCCAGCAAACCTGGCACGCGTGGCGACGAGAAGATCGCAACGACCTACGGCTATCCAAACATTGCCGCCAGCCAGCTGGATGGCAGACAAGTATGGCGCCACGTCATTTAGCGCATATCCGGTTCGCCCGGCAGCTCACGGCGCCGGCCTGCGGCCGGGCACCAGGTACGGCACCCGCGCGGCCAGGAAGGAACGCGGAAACGGCTCGCGCAGCCGCCACAGGCCGGCGTCGACCACGAAATGCGCCATCACCGCGCCCAGGAACGCTCCGTAGAGCAGCCGGACGGCCGGCTGGGCCTCCTGCAGCCCCGACGCGGCCGCCAGCAGGGCGCCGCCGGCCAGCGCGACATTGCCCAGGACCGCCAGCGACATCAGCGCTGCGGCCCGCCCGCGGCCGGGGCCGGGCTGGCCTGCGGCCACCAGGCCGACCAGCAGCACGTACTGCAGGCCGTGCGCGATCGTCATCCCGGCCACTGCGGCATAGGGCGAGCCGAACAGGAAGACGGGCAGCGAGAAGGCCAGCGCGCTGAGGTAGGCGGCGCAGAATCCGGGCGGGCGCTGGCCGGCCGGCCGTCGCGCGAGCAGCACCAGGCCGGCCACCACCGCCGCCGCGAACGCGGCCGCCGCCAGCGGCCACGCCGCCGCGAGGCCGGGCGAGACCGGAAGCTGCAGCAGCCGGGGCCGGGCCGCCAGCCCGGCGATGCCCGCCAGCCCGGCGGCCAGTAGCACCCGGCGGTCGGCCGGGCGCAGCCCGGCGACCCGGTAACCTGACGCCGCCAGCGACGCCAGGCCCAGGTTCTGCTTCTGGTAGTGGAAGAACTGCCAGCCGAAATAGGGCAGCAGCTGCCCGTTCAGGACCGCCGGCGGGAGCAGCGCGGCGGCCACGCTGGCCCCGGTGATCAGCGCGAGCGGGACCCACAGGTACCGGCCGCGGTGCCGTCGGACCTGGCCCCGGACCGGCCGCACCGTGTAGAACCACCCCGTCGCGGCGACGTGCGCCGAGGAGCGGACGAACAGCAGGTAGGCCAGGGCCGGGCCGGCCGGCGCGCCCGCGGGCGGCGCAAGCGCCACCGCGACGGCGATGGCGCCGACGGTCAGGGCCACGGTGCCCCATAGCCAGATCCGCGCCCTGGCCGGCGGCCCGCCCGCGCGCCCGGCCGGGGCGGCCGGCATCGCCCCGAGCTGGTCAGCCGCCACCGCAGCCCCCGGTCGCCCCGGCGGCCGCGCCCATCGCGTGCAGGACGAGGAAGACGACGGCCGCTG
>Ga0193728_1000734_pt1 | contig 16278 bp, 8 predicted proteins | sample U1c1metaG_FD_143037 | JGI IMG/M metagenome (GOLD analysis project Ga0193728, IMG submission 143037) | Soil microbial communities from a riparian zone of the East river system, Colorado, United States - U1c1 | ecosystem: Environmental > Terrestrial > Soil > Riparian zone | place: USA: East River...
TCCAGGTTCGCACCAATTCCAAAGCTTTTTCATTAAGACCCATACCTGGGCCTTTCACCACGACTGGGTCGGTGACTTTGCCGTCTGTCATGGCTGTGACGTCAAGCAACACCACGCCTGAAATCTTGGGCTTAGGCGTCTTCTCGGATTCGGGGCAATAAACGCATTGCGGCTTCCCTACACCGTTCACGCCGGCTCGAGGTGGGTCAACCTTCGGTTCGGTCGCCTGCTGCGCCAAAATAACGCCAGGCATGACCATTAAAACCCATAATAAAAAAGCCAGAAAACGGTCGAAGTTGTTTCTCATTCGTCTGAACTCGAAAAAAGAATTTGACCCTAGATCAATCACATCTGAATCAAAATGCGGACCACCTGCCGGTTCCTCGGCGGCGGTGGCTGATCGCTTCGTTACTGGGCTTTGGCGTGTTCGTGAATTATCTGGACCGCGTCAATATTTCAGTTTCACAGCAGGCGCTGCACGACGCGTTTGGCGTGAGCACGATCACTTTCGGCTATTTGCTTAGCGCATACAGCTGGACCTATGCGGCGATGCAGCTTCCGTCCGGCGTGTTACTTGATCGCTTTGGAGTGCGCAAAGTTGGCTGCATCAGCACGCTTTTGTGGAGCGTAGCTTCGTTCTGCTCGGCCGCGGCCTCCGGCATTGGCAGTTTTTTTGTTGCGCGGCTGCTCCTGGGAATTGGCGAAGCGCCGACATTCCCGGGAAACTCCAAAGCGGTGGGCTATTGGTTTCCGGATCGTGAGCGAAGTTTGGCTACGGCTTTTTTTGACTCCGCAGCCAAGCTGGGGCCTGCGCTTGGAGTGCCCATCGTGGGGATTTTTTTGTTGCACTTTGGGTGGCGCTGGAGTTTTGCGGCCACGGCAATGACCAGTCTCGTCTATTTGGGGTTGTTTTACTGGCTTTACAGAAATCCCAGCGAAGACAAAAAACTTTCCGACACCGAGTGCCAATTCATCGTGCGAGGAGGCGCGCAACCTGAAAATCCAGGCAAGGGTGGAAAGGGAGCGTCAATTCCATATTTGCTGAGTCAGCGTAAGGTGATTGGCCTGGTGTTGGGCTCCGCGGCCTACAACTACACCTTTTATTTGCTGTTAACCTGGCTGCCCAGCTACTTGTCTACCGCGCTGCACGTGAATCTGCGCGACTCGGTGTTGTACTCGAGCGTTCCCTGGATTTTTGCGGCGCTTACCGATTTCATTATCGGCGGTTGGCTGGTGAATGAATTAATTCGGCGTGGGTTTGACTCGTCGCGGGTGCGGCAAATTGTGTTGGTGCTCGGAACGGCGCTGGGACTGGGCATTTTAGGCGCGGCGCTCGCGCACACGCCTCCGGCGGCAATATTTTGGATCACCATTTCCATCGGTGGCCTGGCGGCGGCTGCGCCGGTAGGTTGGTCTATTCCGTCGTTGATTGCGCCGACGGGCAGCGTTGGAAGACTGGGAGGAATTCTCAATTTTGGAAATCAGTTATCGGCCATCGCGGCGCCGATTATCACTGGCTATGTGGCCTCCGTCACGCGCTCCTTCGCGTGGGCTTTTGCCATGGCAACATTCTTTTTATTGATCGGCATTGCCGGTTATGTTTTTTTGCTCGGGCGGATCGAACCCATTCCCGATCCTGGTTGAATCTAGAAAAAGTTTGTGTCACGACACGTGGAAAAGAATCCTGTAGTGGCGTACAACGTTGAGGGCGCTTTTAGATTGCAGATGACACAATCGGATTTAACTGGGGCATTCAGGAGAGGGCAAATGAGAATCGGAATCTGCGTGTTACTGTTGATGGGATTAATAATTGGTGACGGGCGAGCTGCGGCACAATCGCCAACGCCTGGGGTAAAGACAAGCGTGTTCGGGAAGACCAAAGATGGCCGAGAAGCTCACCTGTATACGCTCTCGAATAAATCCGGCATGCAGGTGGTCATCAGCGATTTCGGCGGCACGGTAGTTTCCATCAAGGTCCCCGACCGCCACGGAAAAATCGGCGACGTGGTTCTTGGATACGATACCCTGGCGGGATATCAGGAAGGTACCGCATCCTTCGGGGCCACAGTCGGACGTTACGCCAATCGTATTGGCGGGGCAAAGTTTTCGCTGGACGGAAAAGAATATGCTCTGGAGAAAAATAACGGTGAAAATCATCTGCATGGCGGATTCAATAAGGTGCTCTGGGATGCCCAGCCCGTCACAGGAAAAGCCGGCCCTTCGTTAAAGATTCATTATTTAAGCAAGGATGGCGAGGAAAATTTCCCCGGTAATTTATCCGTGACCGTCGTCTTCACTCTCACGGACGCCAATGAGCTGAAAATTGACTACACCGCCACTACCGATAAAAAAACGGTGCTGAACCTTACCAATCATTCTTATTTTAACTTGAAAGAGTCGGGAACCATTCTTGACCACCAGCTCACATTAAAGGCGAGCCGCTTCACTCCTGTTGATGCGGGAATGATCCCCACAGGCGAGCTCCGTCCTGTTGTCGGCACGCCGTTTGATTTCCGGCAACCCACCGCCATTGGCGCGCGCATCGGGCAGGATGATGAACAACTAAAGCTTGGCCACGGCTACGATCACAACTGGGTACTGGATACCGGCATGAAAGCCGAGCCCAGTTTGGCAGCTATTGTTTATGAACCCACGACTGGACGCGTCGTGGAAGCTTGGACTACTGAGCCTGGCATCCAGGTCTACACCGGCAATTTTTTGGGCGGCACCCCTCCTGGCAAGGGGGGTAAAATCTATGAACCCCGTTTTGCAGTGTGCCTCGAGACGCAGCACTTTCCAGATTCGCCGAATCATCCGGATTTTCCAACCACGACACTCGTGCCCGGTAAAGAATTTCACTCCACCACCATCTACAAATTTTCCGTTAAATAGGGAGCGTATGTCTTCACGAACCGTTAGTCGTCATCCGTTTGTTTCTTGCCGTGCCATAATTTTGTTACTGATTTTTGCCGGGGCGACGCGCGCCCAGACTAACGATACGCCCCAGTCCACTAAAAAGCTTACCGTGGAGCGGATTTATTCCGAACCCAGCCTCAGTGGCCACACCCTCCGCGGAATAACGTGGACCCCCGATGGAAAACAGATCACTTTCCTCGAAACAAAAAGAGCGAAAGACGGCGCCGAGGACGGCGTTGAAAATCAGCACCAGGGCAAAAAGAAGAAAGAAAACGATGCCGCTCTCTGGATCGTAGATGCCACGTCCGGTGACCGCAAAATTTTGATATCCGGCGAGCGCCTGGCGTCCATGTTGCCTGAAAATTCTTCCGCGCCCACGCAGGCGACGGGCCTGGGCCGGCACGCGCCCGCTGACTATCAGTGGGCTGCTGATGGAACGGCGCTTTTATTTCAGGGACCCAACGCGCTGGTATGGTTTGCGTTGAACGAAAAAGCGCCGCGTACCTTGGTTTCTGGCAAAGCAAATTTGGCCGATCCCAAAATTTCCCCGGACGGCAAGTTTGTCAGCTTCGTTCGCGACCACAACCTTTGGCTTGTAAATGTTGCGGATGGCAAAGAACAGCCGATCACACGCGATGGAGTTGAAGAAATCCGCAAAGGCGAGCTCGACTGGGTGTATCCAGAAGAGTTGGACATTAAGACGGCTTATTGGTGGGCCCCGGATTCTTCAGCGATAGCGTATCTGGAAATGGATGAACGCAAAGTGGCGCAATATCCGCTGGTGGATTTCGCGTCCTTCGACGGCAAAGCGGAAATGGAGCGTTACCCTCCGGCCGGCGGCGCCAATCCGGTGGTACATGTGTTCGTCGCGCCTGTGAGTGGAGGCCAGGCAAAACAAATGGACACGGGATCGGAAACGGATCAGTACATCCCGCGAGTGAATTGGCTCCCGGATTCGAAGCATGTGGCCATCCAACGTTTAAATCGCGCGCAGACAAATCTGGACCTGATGATCGCGGATTCGGCGACTGGCGCGTCGCGCGTGGCCCTCACCGAGAAAGATCAGTATTGGATAAATGTCAGCGATGATCTCAGATTTTTGCAGCACGGAAATTGTTTTCTGTGGTCCAGCGAACGATCCGGCTTTCGGCATATCTATCTTTACAGCCTGGAAGGGAAGGAACTTGCGCAGCTTACCAAAGGGGAGTGGGAAGTTTCTGCCATCGACACCGTGGACGAGAAAGCCGGCTTGATTTATTTCACCGCCACGGAAAAATCTCCCATGGAGCGCCATCTTTATCGCGTCGATCTCGACGGTTCCGGATTTGCGCGCATCACGAAAGAAGCCGGAACTCATGCCGTGAACTTCGCGCCCAGCGCGAGTAGCCCGCCGGGCAATAATGTGGCCAGCGCCACGAATGCGTCCGTAAATGCGTTCATCGATACCTATTCGAACACGATGAATCCTCCGCGTCAGGATTTACTGCGGCCCGATGGTTCGCGCATCGCGGTCCTCAACGAAAATAAAGTTTCGGAACTCGCGGGCTATCATTTTTCTCCAGTTGAATTTTTGGAGGTCAAAACGCATGACGGGGTGATGCTTAAGGCGTACATGATCAAGCCCCCGGATTTTGACCCACGCCACAAATACCCCGTGCTGGTTTATACCTACGGCGGCCCGCACGTGCAGGTAGTGATGAATGAATGGGAGCGGTCGACTTTTCTGTGGCATCAGCTAATGGCGCAGAAGGGCTACATTATTTTTGCGCTCGATAATCGCGGCTCAGCGGGACGCGGCCATGTTTTTGAGGAGCCCATTCACTACCGGCTGGGTGCGCAAGAGTTGTCTGACCAGCGCGACGGCGCGGCGTATTTGAAATCGCTGTCGTATGTCGATGCTAATCGCATGGGCATTTGGGGATGGAGTTATGGCGGACATATGACGCTGCACGCCATGTTTGAAGATTGGAACGACTTCAAGGCCGGTTTTGCCGGCGGTCCGGTGACCGATTGGCACTACTACGATTCGATTTACACGGAGCGCTATGTGGGGCTGCTACCGGTGAACGAAGATTATTATAAGGCTTCCTCCCCGATTGATAAGGTCAAACAGTTTCGGGGTAAATTGTTGATCGCGCATGGCACGGGTGATGACAACGTGCATTTTGCAAATACGCTCGCGCTGATCAATGAGCTGATAGAGAACGGAAAATACGTGGAAGTGCTGCCGTTTCCGGGCCGAGGTCACGGGGTCACTGACGCGCCTGCGCGGCGGCTGCTGATGGAGCGGGTAACCCGCTTTTTTCTGGATAATCTGTGAGAACAACATTCTTGGTACTCCCTGGAAAGACGTAGCAGCCGCAAGAATCTCGCGCGAAACGCGCAAACCGCCCTGCGCTCTGCGGCATCCAAAGTTAGTCACCTGAATCAGGTCCGGGCGTTGCAATTCACGCAGCCACATCTATTTGTACTTCGAGAACGACGAGAGGATTCGTGCTGCAATCGAGCAACGGAAAATCGCCAAGTAATGCCGGTTGGGGCAATCCACCGTGGAAGATCGATTTTCGCTCCACGGCTCGCGAGTTGCCGTCCGAAGTCGATTTCGCCGTTGTGGGCGGCGGTTTCAGTGGCTTGTCGGCGGCGGCCAGACTTAGACAAGTGCAGCCTGACAAAACAACAGCGGTATTTGAAGCCGATTGCGTGGGTGCAGGCTCCAGCGGACACACTGGAGGAATGACGCTTGCGGAATCTGCCGCCGGCGATTTACCGGGTCTGGGCGACGTGCTTGAGGGCTTCGCGGAAATCCTGAAGGAATTAAGGATCGAGTGCGATTTTAATTCGCCCGGCGTCTGGGAGTTGGGTCGCAAGAAAATAAAAAAAGATTCGCCCATTTCCTGGAGCGATTCCGGAACCCTTGGCGTTGTAAACGATGTTCCCGGAGGCAGCGCCGATCCGGGAAAATTAGTTAGCGGCCTGGCGCACGCGGCGCGGCAATCAGGAGCCATCATTTTTGAGAACGCGCGTGTGGAGAAAATTTCCTATAAACACTCGCTGGAACTGCAAGTGTCCGGAAGGCACATACGCGCCGGTCAGATATTGATTGTTACCAACGCGGAATCGTTGGAGCTCAGCGATTTGTCCGGCGGCGCAGAGCCAAAATTTACTTTGGCTTTGGCGACCGCTCCTTTAACGGACACGCAACTAACCGAGCTCGGTCTCTCCACGAACAAGCCTTTTTATACTGTGGACATGCCTTATCTTTGGGGACGCCCTCTTCATCGCAACCAACTGATATTTGGCAGCGGCCTGGTGCACCTGCAACACTGGAGCGAACTGCTCAATCTGGATATTTCCAGCGGTGAGGCCGCGGGCCTGATGCGCCTACTGGAGTCGCGTGTACATTCCTTGCATCCAGCGTTAGAAAATATTCAGTTCACAAACCGATGGGGCGGCCCGATTTTAATCGCCGACGAAATGACTCCCGTGTTCAAGCATCATTTAAAAAGCAAAAATATAATTGTACTGGGAGGGTATAGCGGTCACGGTGTCGCGCTTTCCGTTTATCTGGGGCGCTGGGCGGCCGAAGTTTTGGCGGGAAAAAGAAAGTTGCCGTCGTGGAATAAATCCTTGGGAGCTAAACGCTGAATGAATCTCTGCATTGCACATCGGGTGGTTCTAATCGGCGCAAAGCGCCACATGCTTCGATTTGTCGCGGGCATTGGTTTGGCATTGCTTTTTTGTGTGCCGGGCGGCTTCACGCAACAACCGCAACCGTTGGACAGTGAAGCCGTCATCAATCACCTGAATGCGGTCATTAAGTTGTATCGCAACGCCTCCGCCGAACTGCAAGCCGGCGGCGCGCCCAGCGATGTTATTTATCAGGACAATGAACAGAACTATACCGCTGACGTTGTACGGCTGGCATTTCAAGCGGCCAGGGCCGAAGCTGCCGCGATCCGCACCACCCAGAAAAACGGAGGGTCCACCAACTCGGCCCAAAGTTCAGCGCAGACGGAAGCTCGCAACAAGGCGCGCATCGCTGACGTGCAATCAAAAATCGACAATTTCGACAAGCAGATTGCTTCGGCGCCCAAAAATAAGCGGCCCGCTCTCGAGGCTCAGAAGGAAGCACTTGAAGGCGAATTGAATCTCGACAACGCCGTTCTAGAGGTCATTCAGAAAAGGGCCGCTTCTATGGAAAGCGGCAACGATACCGGGGCTGAAGGACTGGAGGGACGCATCAATCAATTGGCCCGTTCAGTGCCCGGCGTGTTTGCGTCTACGAATGACCAGAAGTCTGGGACACAAGCGAAGCCGACTCCACAAGCGGATGCCACTAAACAGACACCCGCGGGCCTGGTATCGCAAGCCCTTGCGCTCTACGGAGCGATCACCAGCGTTCACCAGATTGACCAATTGAACGAGCAGACCGCAAATGTGCGACAGCTGGTAACCGATCTGCGGCAGCCTTTGCGCGATGCACTCGTTGCGGACATCAAAAAAGGCCGCGATCTTACTGATCAAGCGGTATCGGGCAAAAGTCCTCCAGCGTCGCCGGAGCAATTTCAGGAGCTAACCGATCAGTTCAAACGGTTGTCTGCGGTGGTGCTGCCGCTGAGCCAGGAAATCGTGGTGCTCGATCAAGCCAGCGCCAATCTCGTGGAATGGCGAACTTCGATTCTTCGCGAGTCGAAATATGCGGCGCGCGCCTTGTTTGTGCGTGTCGGCGTGATCCTTCTGGCCTTGGGTATCGTTTTGGCTTTGTCGGAAGTGTGGCGCCGACTCACCTTCAAATATATCCACGACGCTCGGCGCAGGCGCCAATTCCTTTTGATGCGCCGATTCGTGATGGGATTCCTTATCGGCATTGTGCTGATCATGGGATTCGTGAGTGAGTTCAGCTCGCTAGCCACGTTTGCGGGATTCGTCACGGCTGGTATCGCGGTAGGACTGCAGACCGTGCTGTTATCCGTCGCGGCTTATTTCTTTGTGGTGGGCCGCTACGGAATTCACGTGGGGGACCGCGTGAGCGTTTCCGGTGTTACCGGCGACGTGATCGATATCAGCTTGGTCCGACTTTACCTGATGGAGTTGGCGGGCACCGGCATCGATCTCTTTCCCACGGGGCGAGTGGTGGTGTTTTCGAATTCGGTGCTCTTTCAAGCCACCACTCCTTTGTTCAAACAAATTCCCGGCACCGAATACGCGTGGCACGAAGTGGTTTTCAATCTCGTTCCTGGCGGCAATCACAAACTCGCCCAAGAAAAATTGTTTCAAGCCGTCAATGCTGTTCACGATCAATACCGAGAAGGTTTCGAACGGCAGCGCGGCTTTATTGAACAGCGCATTGAGGTGCAATTGAAGACTCCAAGTCCCGAAACGCGGCTGCAATTCGGCGATTCCGGTCTGGAGTTACTGGTGCGCTACCCCGTTGAAATTCGCAATGAATCGGTGACAGATGAGCAAGTCACGCGCAAGGTGTTGGAGGTGATTCAAAGTAACCCGGAGGTGCAAGCTGCGGTGGTTGGCTCGCCGAAGATTCGCGCGGCGATCAAGGGTTGACGAGGTGTGTAAGGTTCAAAGCCGTACTGATCGTAGTAGACGACTGAGGATTGAAAATTCCGGATGGCTAAAGGCCTTACGGCCCCAAAAGAGGATGGAGAAGGTTACGGGGCGACGATGTCTCGTAATTTTGCTTTTACTTGGATGGCTGCGAGGCTTGATGCGTCCCACCCGCCACCCAAAGCTTTCACCAGCAGAACGCTGGTAGTCAGCCGCTGGCCCTGAATGTTCACCAGTTCTTGCTGGTTACTCAAAAGATTCTGCTGCGCGGTCACCACATCCAGGTAACTCACCAAGCCGCCCGTGTATCGGCTCGTGGATATGTCCAGGGTGCGCTGGGCGGCGTCAACTGCCTGCTGCTGTGTTTGCTGCGCCTGAATGAATACGTCTAAGGCCGTCAAATCGTCCTGCACTTCGCGAAACGCATTCAACACCGTGCCCCGGTAATTCGCGACATTGGCATCGAAACCAGCCTGCGCGAATTGCACTTGGGCACGGCGCGCTCCACCGGTAAAGATGCTTTCCGACACGTTGGCGCCGACAGCCCAAAACATACTCGATAAATTCGCGATTTTCGCGAGGTCCGACACTTGCGGACCCGCAGTCGCAAATAAATCGATGGTCGGATAATAAGCCGCCTTGGCCACGCCAATCTGTGCGTTCGCGGAGGCCATTTGACGCTCGGCCTCCGCGATGTCCGGCCTCCGTTCCAACAAATCGGAGGGCAAGCCCGCGTTCAACGGTGGCGGAGCGGCGGCGTTCAACTCATTCGAAGGCAAATGAAAATCCGGCGCAGGCCTTCCGATTAAAACCGCAATGGCGTCCTCAAAACTTTTTCTTTGTTGTACCCGCAGCTGTGCCTGCGTTTGGGTTGTGCGCAACAACGTTTCCTCTTGCGCCACGTCCAGACCGGAAGCGACCCCGCCGTCGTGCCGCGAATTTACCAGGTCCAGTCCTTTTTGCAGCGCCTGCACGGTGCGATTCAAAATGCCAATCTCGCTGTCCAGCTCGCGCAACGAAAAGTAATCTCCCGCCAACTCGGCAGTGGCCACCAGTCGCACATTTTCCAGATCTGCCGCGCTGGCTTGATATGCCGCTTCCGCCGATTCAATGCTGCGACGCCGTCGCCCAAACAGATCAACCTCATAACCGGCCACAAACGGAAGCGAGAACGAATTCTGTTGCACTGCTCCATTAACGGGAAAGCCAGAATTGGGGCGGTTGCCGGAAAGCCCCTGGCGTTCAGCCGTGGGAGTAGTGGTACCCGGGGTCAAACCGAGAGTTGGGAAGAGTGTGGAGATTTGGACGGCTGCTGTAGCTCGGGCTTGCTCCAACCGTGCAATGGACACTTTGATGGTTTGGTTGGCATCGATGGCCTGCTGTTCCAACCCGCTTAGCTCATCGTCATGAAAAACCGTCCACCACTCGCCTTTGGGTATCAGGTCCTTGGGTGCGCTTTCGCGCCACGGCTCCTGCACGTCCCAGGTGGCCGGCACCGGCGCCGTTGGGCGGTGATAATTTGGACCCACGGTGCAGCCCGCGAGATACGCGGCTAGACACAAACCGCCAGTCACTGCGCTTGCACGGGCAATAAAATAATTTTGCTTGAAGTTCCAGCTACTCATAAATGGATATAAAGGGCATCAGTCGAAATTATTGATTTTTAGGCGCGGATTGACCGCTATTATTGCCGTTCGGATTCGCAGCAGGCATTCCACTGGGAGGCCGCGTTCCATTATTCGTCGTTGGGTTGTTGCCTTGGCCGCTGGAAGCGCCGGTCCCTGTGCTCGCCGGTGCAGGCGCGGGAGGCTGCGCGATTTGCTTTACGTTTACGTGCACACCCTCATCGAGTGAATCCGCCGGATTGATCACGATCCAGTCGGTGGGCTTCAAACCCTGTAATACTTCCAGCGTGGTGCCATAGTCGCGACCGATCATCAGAGCTTGCAAGTGCGTTTTGTGATTGTCATCAATAACTACCGCGCGCAATCCTTCGGAGCGGAATAACAACGCGTTCACCGGAACTTCTAGCCGCGAGCCGCTCACTTTTACTTCCAGATGCACTTGCGCGTATCCCCCCGGTAACAATTGCCCCGACTTGTTGGGGACGTCCACTTCGCTCAACAGCGTCCGCGTATTCAGATCGATGGAATCGGCGGTGCGTGCGACTTTGCCGTAAAATTTTTGGCCGGGAAACTGTTGTAATTCGACGTATGCGCCAAGCCCCTGATGAATCGCCGGGGCATAAATTTCCGGCACGTTAACGAACACGCGGATGGGGTCGGTCTGCGCCAAGGTGAATAATAACTGCGCCGAACCTCCGTTCCCGGCGTTGATCAGGTTGCCGATATCCACGTTGCGCCGCGTGATTACGCCGCTGAATGGTGCATAGATATGCCGGAACGATTCGGTCTCCTGCAATCTACGCACATTGGCTTCGGCCGAAAGTGTATTAGCCCTTTTGGCGGCCAGATCGCCGCTGGCGTTGTCCACTTCCTGTTTCGATACGCTATCGGTTTTGAGCAGCCCTTCAAAACGTGAAGCCGTAATTTGCGAAAGACTCTGATTGGCTTGCGCGGTTCCCAACTCGGCGCGCGATTGCTCCAATTCCTGCGCGATTTCCGGCGTATCGATGTCCGCGAGAAGTTGGCCCTTCGTGACCCGACTGCCAATGTCGTGGTACCACTTTTTCAGATAACCATTCGTTCGCGCGTAGATGGGCGATTCCACATAGGCTTGCAGCGTGGAAGGCAATACCAGGTCTTCGGAGTCTGACTCCGCGATCGGATGAACTACCGATACCGTCGGTACCGCGAGAGTTTCCGTCTCCTTGGCCAGCGCTTGGTACTGCGAGCGGCGCATCAACAAGGTTACCCCGCCGACCAGCAACAATAAAACCGCGACCACCACCAGCACCAGAAACAACCTGTTGCGCTCGGGCTTCCGTGGAGATCGCTGCGCACGGGGCTGCTCTCTTACCGGCTCGCTCTCCCTTATCGTGCGCTGATCTTTTTGTTCCATTACGTCCTGACTCATACGCCGCTCCGCCGCTTTCCTTTGTGCCCCATTTTATGCTGTAGCCGCCTCTTTTCCGTGAGCTTTTCTTTTTTCCAGCCAGCCGTGAATCACGGAAAAAACACACGGCACAAAAAATAATGTCGCGAAGGTGGCAAACAGCAATCCGCCGATGACCGCGCGGCCCAGCGGTGCATTTTGCTCGCCACCTTCGCCCAGGCCGATGGCCATGGGCACCATACCGATGATCATAGCCAGCGCGGTCATGATGACCGGGCGCATGCGCACAAAACCGGCTTCCAGGGCGGCGTCCAGTGGACTCTTGCCTTCGTCCATCTGCTCGCGCGCGAAAGACACCATCAAAATACTATTCGCGGTAGCCACGCCCATGCACATGATCGCTCCGGTCAACGATGGCACGCTCAGCGTAGTATGAGTAATCAACAGCATCCAGCAAATTCCCGCCAACGCGCCGGGTAACGCGGTGATGATGATAAATGGATCCAGCCAGGATTGAAAATTTACGACGATCAATAAATAGGCCAGCGCGATGGCTCCCAGCAAACCAAATCCCAAGCCGGTAAAGGAAGTCTTCATGGTTTGAACCTGGCCACGAATAATAATGTGGCTTCCCCTGGGCAACTGTTTTTCCATTTCCTTTACGCGCTTCTCCACCTGGTCGGCGACGGCGCCCAGGTCGCGTCCCTCCACGGACGCGTACACGTTAATCATTGGCTGCACATTGTAGTGCGAGATCACCGCAGGCCTTGCCGTAGTGGAAGTAGTCACCAGGTTAGCTAAAATCTGCGGAGGCAAATTCGGCGTGCTCGCGGTTACCGGGGTGTTCTGCAAAGCCTGATAAGTATCGACACGGTACTGTGGCGTTTGCACCGCTACGCTGTAGCTGACCCCGTTTTTAGGATCGAGCCAGAAGGCCGGCGCAGTCTGAAAGCTGGAGCTCAAGGATACAAGCAAATTCTGCGCCACGTCTTTGGCTTGCAATCCTAGGTTCTGCACACGCGTGCGTTCAATGTCCATATGCAGCGTTGGCTGATCAAAAGCTTGCTGCACGTGCACGTCCGTGGCTCCGGGGATATGCCTCAGCTCATTGGCAAGTTTTTCGCCCACCACATAGTTGCCTTGCTGGTTGTTGCCCGTGACTTGTATGTCGATAGGCGCGGGCGATCCGAAATTTAAAATCTGGGTAACGATGTCGGCCGGCTGAAAGAAGAATTGCACGCCGGGAAAATCCTGAGGCAATCGTTCGCGCAGCTCGTTAATGTACGTCGAAGTTGGTTTCTGGCGTTTGGGCTTGAGTTGAACAAGAACTTCGGCATCGGACGTGCCGAAGGTGCCGGCGTTGCTGTAGCTCAGATTAATTCCACTGTAAGGAACGCCAAGATTATCCAAAAGCGTCTCAACTTCACCCTGCGGGATGGTTTGCCGGATAACGCCATCGACCTGGTCAGCAAGCCGCGCGGTTTCCTCGATACGCAGGCCAGTACGCGCGCGGAAATGCAAACGAATTTGGCCGGCATCCACGGAAGGAAAGAAGTCCCGCCCAAGCACGAACACCAGCAAGGTGGACAATACGCAAAACGCCAGAAAGCAACCGGCAAAGAGAATAGGGATATCCAGCGCGGCGCGCAGCGCATCACGATAGCGTTCGCGCATGCGTTCGAAAGCGTGCTCGAATTTCTGTTGATACCGGCGCAGGAACCCCTGCTTGTCCGCGTCTGGCACTACCTCGTCCTCCGCGCTTAAGAGATACATGGCCATGGTTGGCACGATGGTGCGCGACCACATGTAAGAGGCCAGCATGGCGAAAATCACCGCTTCAGCCAGTGGAACGAATAGAAATTTCGCTACGCCCGAAAGAAAAAACATGGGAATAAACACAATGCAAATACATAAGGTAGAAACAAAAGCGGGCACAGCAATTTGCTGCGCGCCGTCTAGAATGGCTTGCACCGTTTCTTTGCCCATGGCCAGGTTGCGGTTGATGTTCTCAATTTCCACCGTGGCGTCGTCAACGAGGATGCCGACTGCCAGCGCCAAGCCGCCCAGCGTCATGATGTTGATCGTTTCGCCCAGCGCACTGAGGCACAGCACGCTGACTAGAATCGAAAGTGGAATGGATGCGGCGATGATCAGCGTGCTCTTCCAGTTCCCCAAAAATACGAGGATCATGAATGCGGTCAGGCACGCGGCGATCAGCGCTTCGCGTAGTACTCCATAAATAGAAGCGCGCACGAAAAGCGATTGATCGAACAACATCGCAATGTGCACGCCCTCGGGTATCGATCCGGCGTAGTCTTGAATCGACTTTTTGACGCGGCTCACGATGTCCAGCGTGGATGCCGCGCCGGTTTTATATACCGCCATCAACACGCCGCGCTGTCCATTGGCGCGCACGATATTCGTTTGCGGTGAAAATCCATCGCGGATGTGCGCCACATCGCGCATATAAATGGTCGAGCCATTCACCGTTTTGATCGGCAGGTCGTTCAAGCCCGCCACCGTTTGCGGGCTTCCGTTCATTTCCACCGTGTATTCCAGCGTTCCCAGCTTCACTGTGCCGGTGGGAAGAATCAGGTTTTGTGCGTTGACGGCATTCACAATATCCATGGCGGAAAGCCCTTTGGATTGCAGCGTAGTGGTGTCCAGGTCGACGGAAATCAGGCGTTGCTTTCCGCCGTAAGGGAAGGGCAGGGCGGCGCCTTGCACGGTGGCCAATTGTGTACGTATGAAGTTGTTTCCAAAATCAAAAAGCGCTTGTTCGCTGAGATTGTCACTGGTCAAACCAATCTGAATAACCGGCACGGTAGAAGCGGAATAAATGGCCACCAGGGGAGGGGTTGTAGCCGGAGGCAGACTGCGCAAAATCGTCTGTACGATGGCGGTCGTTTGCGCCAGCGCGGTTTGGATGTTGGCCTTGGGCTGGAAGTAAATTTTTACTACTGCAATTCCATTCAACGATTGCGATTCGATATGCTCCACGTCATTCACAAGCGTCGTGACGGCGCGCTCCGAGTTGGAAGTGATGCGCTGCTCCATCTCCTGCGGCTGCAGGCCGGTGTAATTCCAAACCAGGCTGATAACCGGGATATCAATGTTGGGGAAAATGTCGGTCGGCGTGCGCATGAGCACCACTGGTGTCAGCAGAATGATCACCATGGCCATTACGATGAAGGTATAAGGGCGCGAAAGCGCTAGACGAACAATCCACATACTGTTGTTTGAGTTCCCTTAGCAGGCCTGGTTCAGCCCGGAACACTCGTCACGACCACCCCGTTGCTACTCTCTTTAGATTCCCCGAGGTGCTCTTTTGGGTACGCACTGGTTAGGGCCGTAACCGAGGATGACATACCGCTCGCTGGCTGTTGGATGCCCGTAACGCCGCACTGGTTTACGGCATGTTATAAATTTAGACGCCGCTGGCGGAAAGATGGCATCCAGCAATTTCTTCAATTCACTTCAACGGAAAATTTGCGGCAGACCTACTTGTGCGTCATGGTAAAAACACCGTCCCAGCCGGACGGTGGCTCATCAAACAGGTACTCCTGGCAGCGTTTCCAGTATGTCCGCGCGGGCCCATCATTGGGCCATTTGTCGATCATGATTTGAAACACCCGTTGCGCTTCTTCCCACCGCCGCGCGCGATAAAGAATTCGCCCTCGCGCGAACTGATCGAGCCGCAGCTGCGCATCCGCGATGCTCCCGTATAGGCCTTCTTCTCCGGAGCGTCCAATCAACTCGTAAATCATGACCGGCTGGGTCTTGCCCTTTACGCGGATCAGGTCCAGCTCGCGATACACAAATTTTGCTTCCTGCGTGGCTGCATAGGTGGTCTCGTTCACGATGATATGCGTGCCGTAATCCTTGTTCAGGCCTTCAAGACGCGAGGACAAATTAACCGTGTCGCCCAGCGCCGTATATCCGTAACGCAGCGCCGAACCCATATTTCCGACGCTCGCTACGCCGCTGTTTAAGCCGATACCGATATCGAGTTGCGGCTTGCCTTGCGCTTGCCACTGGCGTTGCATTTCGCGTACCCGTTGCATCATCTTCAACGCGGAGTTGCAGGCACTTATCGCGTGATCATCCACTTCAAAAGGCGCGCCCCAAAAAGCCATCACCGCGTCGCCAATATATTTGTCCAGAGTGCCCTGATTTTCGAAGACCAGCCCGGTCATATCGGATAAGTATTGATTGAGGAACAAAGCCAGGTCCTGCGCATCCAGGTTCTCCGAAATGGTGGTGAAGCCGCGAATGTCGCTGAACATCACGGTAATTTCTGTTTTCTTTGGTTCCACCAGCTTGGGATTCCGTAGTAGTCGGCGAATAACTTCCGGGCTGAGGTATTGTCCAAACGCGGTTCGAACGCGGCGTTTTTCTTTTTCTTCCACCAACGCGCGATAGAGCGACACCAGTAAGACATTTGACACCAGCGTGAGCGCTGGGACGCTGAAGTTCAGCCACCAACCGCGCAGAAACGCGCCGTAATCAATGAATGCCAGCGGCACCAGGAAGCTGAGTCCAAACCACATCCATCGCGGAGCTACCAACGCCATCCAGATTCCCACGGGTATGCCAAAAAACAAGATCAGCGCGAGGTCCGACAATTCCTGCTTTGCGCCTCTGGTCAGCGCCTGGTGATTCAGCATGTTATCGATGGCGTTGGCATGAACTTCTACTCCGGGATATGTAATGCCGCCGTATGGCGGCGTGCGTAAATCTCCGATGCCCGTGGCTGAAGCACCGACCAACACGATTTTGTCTTTG
>Ga0193728_1000735_pt1 | contig 16278 bp, 16 predicted proteins | sample U1c1metaG_FD_143037 | JGI IMG/M metagenome (GOLD analysis project Ga0193728, IMG submission 143037) | Soil microbial communities from a riparian zone of the East river system, Colorado, United States - U1c1 | ecosystem: Environmental > Terrestrial > Soil > Riparian zone | place: USA: East River...
GTGGCGGCCAACCCGGTCGACCAGCACCGCGTCGACCTCGCCGCTGGCGGCCAGGATCCGCACCGCGGTGTCCACGTTGCCGCCGGAGATGCCCTGGGCGGTGAGGTCGACCGGGTTGGCCGCCACCCCGTAGGCCGGCATCAGCTCGCGCAGCTGGGCCTGGACGGCACCCGACAGGGCGGGCACGGTCAGGCCCTGGTCCTCGCACGCGTCGGCGGCCCAGATCCCGGCGCCGCCCGAGGCGGTGATGATGCCGACCCGGCGGCCGGCCATCAGCGGTCCCCGGGACAGCGCGAAGCAGACATCCAGCAGGTCTTCCTGGTCGTCGGCCTGCACGACCCCGGCCGCCGCCAGCACGCGGTCGTACTCGGCTGGGTCGCCGGCGTCGTGCGCGGAGTGCGTCGGGGCGGACCGCCGGCCGGCGGGGGAGCGGCCCAGCTTGGCCACGACCAGGTGCTTCCCGGCCTCGCGCGCCCGGCGCGCGACCGGCGCCAGGCTGCCCAGGCCGTGCGTGAACCCCTCGACCAGCAGCGCGATGACCGTGGTCTGCTCGTCGCCGACCAGGAAGTCGGCGACCTCCAGCGCGTCGACGTCGCTCTCGTTCCCCGTGGTCACCACGAAGCTGGCGCCGAGGCCGACGGTCTGCCCCCAGTTGAACAGCGCGAAGCCGAGCCCGCCGCTCTGCGAGACCACGGCGAGGCCGCCCGGCACCAGGTGAGTCAGGCCGCGGCTGTAGTCCACGGTCGGGCTGAACGAGGCGGGCACCCCGTCCGGAACGTTCAGGAACCCCTCGCCGTTCGGCCCGAGCAGCCGGATGCCGGTGTCGCGGGCGATCTGCGCCAGCTGGCCCTGCGCCGCCCGGCCCGCCTCGTCCTGCTCGGCGAACCCGGAGCTGAAGATGACCACCGCGCGCGTCCCCGCCGCCGCGCAGTCGGCGATGACGCCGGGCACGAGCGCGGCCCGGACGGCCACGATGGCCAGGTCAACGGCCTGCGGGACGGCCCCGATGGCCGGGTAGCAGGGCAGCCCGCTGATCTGCTCGCGGTTCGGGTTGACCAGGTAGATCTCGCCATCGTAGGCGTGCTGGCGGAGCACCGCGAGCGGCCGGCCGGACAGGCTCAGCGGATCGTCGGACGCGCCGATGATCGCGATGCTGCGCGGCCGGAACATCGCGCCCAGCGCGGTCACGCGGGCACCTGGCCGGCGGTCGCGGCGATCCCGGTGCTGACCAGCGGCCACAGCTCGGCGGCGCCGTCGCCCAGCCCGCGCCCGCCGATCTGCGTGCCCCGGTCTGCCTCGCCGCGCGCAAAGAGCATCAGCTGCCTCCAGCGGTAAACGGGCCGAGCCGCCGCAGGACGACGGCTTCCGCCCCGCCGCGGTGCCGGTCCAGCTCGTCGAGCACGCGCGCCCGGCTCCCGGACTGGATGGCCGCGATGATCGCGCGGTGCTCGGCCACGATGCGCTGCTGCGCATCGGGCTCGTAGGCGTACAGCGAGCGGTAGAACTCCGACATGTTCCACAGCCGCTCGACCTCGGCCCGGATCACCCCGTGCGGGGACAGCCCGAACAGGTGGAAGTGAAACGCGCGGTTGAGCCGCTTGCGCTCCCACAGCCAGCCGCGCTCGGGGGGGAGCGGGCCCGGCGCGGCGGTGTCGAGTTCCTCGAGCTGATCGTTCAGGGAAGTCAGGAGGCCGACGTCCACCCGCGGCAGGTCCACGGTGGCCAGCAGCTCGGTCTCGAGCAGCCGGCGCATCAGGTAGATCTGCGCGAACTCGGCGGGGTTGAACCGCGCCACGGCGTACCCGATGCGCGGCGTGTAGGTGACGACGCCCTCGGCCTGCAGGGTGGTCAGGGCCTCGCGGACGGGAATCCGGCTCATGCCCAGCTGCTCCGCGAGCCGGCCCTGCCGGATGGCCTCGCCGGGCAGCAGCTCGCCGGTCAGGATCAGCTGCCGGATGGACTCGATGCAGCGGCCCACGCTAGTCAGCGCCGGGGCTGAGCCTGCCGCCTGCGCTGCCATGGTGCCGGGCTGACCTCCGTGACCTCCGCCGGGCGGCTGCCGCACGCCGCCGCCGGGATACTTAACTGGATACTATTTTGCATACCTTCGCCGGGCAAGACCCGGTGTGCGCCGTTTAGCCCGCTGGAGCCCGGCCGGACGGGACGCTCCGTATTTGCGCGGATGCGGGACAGTAGCGCTGGTTGTGCCGATCATTGGTCCAGCCCTCCGGCCGCCCGGGTCCGCGGGGGCGCGATCACCGGAGGGCAGCGGATGTTACGGCGGCGCACCAGGCTGGCTCTCGCGGCGGTGCCGGCCGCCGGCTTCCTCACCGCGGCGGCACTCACCGCGGCGGCACTCACCGCGGCGGCACTCACCGCGGCCCCGGCCGGCGCGGCCGCGGCCCCCGTCCAGGTCACCACCATCTGCAAGGAACACGACTACCGGGTCGTGACGGGCACCGGGAACAAGAAGTACGTCATCGAGAACGGCAACTTCGGCGGCCGCCCGGAGTGCATCACCAACCGGGGCCTGCGGCCGAACTTCACGGTCACCAGGTCCGGCGCCGACAGCACCGGCCCCGAGGTGGACGCCTACCCGTTCGCCCTCTACGGCTGCAGCTGGAAGGTGTGCACGCCCGGCTCCGGGCTGCCCGCCCGGGTCAGCCGGATCCGCTCGGCGTCGGCCAGCTGGTACCTCCGCCCCGCCGCCCCCGGCCGCTGGAACGCGGCCTTCGACGTCTGGTTCGGCCGCCACCGCTCCGCCGTCAACGGCCAGGCCAAGGGCGCCGAGCTGATGATCTGGCTGAACGCCGGGGACTATCCCGCGGTGGCGTCGCGGGTCATCCGCGTCGATCACCGGCGGTGGTACGTCTACCACTGGGTCACCTCGCACGACGGCGCGCACTGGAACTACATCCAGCTCCGCGCCGTCCGGCCGGTCAGCCACGTGCACGGCCTGGCGCTGCTGCCGATCATCCGCAAGGCGGAGAGAATGGGCCTGATCCGCCCGCGCTGGTGGATGCTGAACATCGAGTCCGGCTTCGAGATCTGGCACGGCGGCCGCGGCCTGCAGACCACCTGGTTCGCCGCCAGCGTCCGGCGCTGGCAGCGCCCGGCCGGGCCGGGCCTCCGCCGCTGCCGTCAGTCGTGCTCGGCCAGGGCCGCGTCCTGGCCGGCCGCCCGGTCCGCCTGGATGGTGCGGCCCTTCCACTCACCGCCCCGCCCGGCGTGGTGGCGGCGCCCCGAGTCGGCCGTCATCCCGGCGTACATGAGCGCGATCAGCGGCAGGCTCAGCCCGCGCAGCGGGGACAGCCCGTACAGGCGGAGCATGGGCACGTAGCTGGCCGCCATGATGGCCCAGCCCGCGATCCCGGCCCCGGCCAGCCACCCGGCCGCGGAGCCGCCGCCGAGCCCCAGCGCCGCCAGCCCGGCGACCGCCGCCGCCGGCGGCAGCACGTACAGCCACAGCAGCCCGGCCAGCGTCCCGGCCAGCAGCGCCGGCGAGTACCGCAGCTGGGTGTACGCGCTGCGCGCGACCATGTCCCACAGCTCGCCCAGCCGGTCATAGGGCCGCGTGCTGGTCACGCTCGTGGTCAGGCCCAGCCAGGTCGCCGCCCCCGCCCGGCGCTTCAGCAGGCGGCCGAGCGCGACGTCGTCGATGCGCGCGCCGCTGATCTGCGCGAGGCCGCCCGCCGCGGCCAGCACCTCGCGCCGCACCAGCATGCACCCGCCCGCCGCCGCGGCCGTCCGGCCGCCGGGCCGGTTGACCCGGCGGAACGGGTAGAGCTGGGCGAAGAAGTACACGAAGGCCGGGACGATGGCCCGTTCCCAGCCGGTCTGCGCGCGCAGCAGCGCCATCTGCGAGACGAGGCCGCGCCCGCCGGCCGCGGCGGCCGCCACCAGGCCGGCCACGGCGCCGGGCGCGTACGCGATGTCGGCGTCGGTGAACAGCAGGTAGTCGGCCTCCCCGGCGGCCGCCACGCCCTGCGACATGGCCCAGACCTTCCCGGCCCAGCCCGCCGGCAGCGGCCGGCCCGCCAGGATCCGCAGCACCCGCGCGCCCCCCGCCGGGTCCTGGCCCGGCACCGCCCAGCCGGCCGCCCGGCCCAGGTCCGCCGCCACTTGCGCCGTGCTGTCGGAGCTCTCGTCGTCGACCAGGATGATGGCCAGCGGCCCCGGGTAGTCCTGGCCCAGCAGCGTCGGCAGGCTGCCCGGCAGCGCGCTGGCCTCGTCACGGGCCGGAACGATGGCCGTCACCGCCGGCCAGCTTCCCGCGGCCGGCCCCGCCCCCGGCGGCAGCGGCGGGAGCCGCTGGTCGGTGCGCCAGAAGCCGCCGTGGCAGGCCAGCAGGTACGCCCACGCGAGGGCAGCGGCCAGCGCGCAGGCCGCGATGACGCCAAGCACCATGCGCACAGCCTGGCACACCCGTTTTCCGGGCCGGAGTTGTCGGCTGTCTTGAATAGAGTTATCGGTGTGGCAGATCCGGCGAGTTACCGGCCGGCCCCCGGCTCCATTCCGGAGTCCCCCGGCGTCTACAGATTTCGCGACGATAAGGGCCGGGTCATCTACGTCGGCAAGGCCAAGAGCCTGCGGCAGCGGCTGAACTCCTACTTCGCCGACTTCGCCAGCCTGCACCCGCGCACCCAGACCATGCTCACGTCCGCCGCCCGGGTGGACTGGACGGTCGTCGCCACCGAGGTGGAGGCGCTCCAGCTCGAGTACTCCTGGATCAAGGAGTTTGATCCGCGGTTCAACGTCCGGTACCGCGACGACAAGAGCTACCCGTACCTGGCCGTCACCATGGACGAGGAGTACCCGCGGGTCATGGTCATGCGCGGGGCGCGGCGGCGCGGGGTCCGCTACTTCGGCCCGTACTCGCACGCGTGGGCCATCCGCGACACCGTCGACATGCTGCTGCGCGTCTTCCCCGTGCGGACCTGCTCGGCCGGGGTGTTCAAGCGCGCGGGCCAGATCGGCCGCCCGTGCCTGCTCGGCTACATCGGCAAGTGCTCCGCGCCGTGCGTCGGGCGGGTCAGCGAGCCCGAGCACCGGATGCTGGCCGAGGAGTTCTGCGACTTCATGGCCGGCCAGTCGGGCCGGTTCATCCGGCGGCTCGAGGCCGAGATGCGCCGGGCCAGCGCGGCGGAGGAGTACGAGCGCGCCGCCCGGCTGCGCGACGACGTCCAGGCCCTGCAGCGCGCCCTGGAGAAGCAGGCCGTGGCGCTGCCCGACGGCACCGACTGCGACGTCATCGCGCTGGCGCAAGACCAGCTCGAGGCGGCCGTGCAGGTGTTCTACGTGCGCGGCGGCCGGGTGCGCGGCCAGCGCGGCTGGGTCGTCGACAAGGTCGAGGAGGTCACCACCGGCGAGCTCGTCGAGCAGTTCCTCGGCCAGGTCTACGGCGACGACGCGGTGGCCGCGGACCAGCCCCTGACGCGGGACAGCCGCCGCGGCGGCACCCCCGCCGAGGGGACGGAGCCGGCCCGGGCGGCCAGCCCGGGCGCGGTCCCGCGCGAGGTGCTCGTGCCCGAGCTCCCGCCCGACGCGGCGGCGGTCGAGGAGTGGCTCTGCGAGCGGCGCGGCAGCCGGGTCAGCCTGCGCGTCCCGCAGCGCGGCGACAAGAAGGCGCTGCTGGAGACCGTGGCCCGGAACGCGGCCGAGTCGCTGGTGCTGCACAAGACCCGGCGGGCCAGCGACCTGACCACGCGCAGCCGCGCGCTGGCCGAGATCCAGGAGGCGCTCGGCCTCGACGACGCGCCGCTGCGGATCGAGAGCTATGACATCTCCAACCTGCAGGGCACGCATGTCGTCGCGTCGATGGTGGTGTTCGAGGACGGGCTGGCCCGCAAGTCGGAATACCGCCGGTTCGCGATCAAGGGCGTGGACGGCACCGACGACGTGGCGTCCATTCACGAGGTCATCACCCGCCGGTTCCGCCGTTACCAGCAGGAGACCGAGGATCCCGGCGGCGGCGACCTGACCAGCGCCGACCCCGGGGCGGAGGCGCAGGACGGCGAGCCCCAGCGGCGCAAGTTCGCCTACCCGCCCGGGCTGCTGGTCATCGACGGCGGGCCGGCCCAGGTCGCCGCGGCCGTGCAGGCCCTGGAAGAGGTCGGCATCGTCGACGTGGCCGTCTGCGGGCTGGCCAAGCGGCTGGAGGAGGTGTGGCTGCCCGGCGAGGACAGCCCGGTGATCCTGCCGCGCACCAGCGAGGGCCTGTACCTGCTGCAGCGCGTCCGGGACGAGGCGCACCGGTTCGCGATCACATATCACCGTAAGAAGCGCTCGGCCGCGCTGACCGTCAGCGAGCTGGACGGCGTTCCGGGCCTGGGCCAGGCCCGGCGGGCTACGCTGCTGCGGCACTTCGGCTCCGTGCGCAAGCTCCGGACCGCGACGGTCGGCGAGATCGCGGCCCTGCCCGGCTTCGGCCAGCGGACCGCGGAGTCCGTCCACGCCGCCCTCCAGCAGGCCGCGGGGCGCCAGGCCGGCGGGCACCAGGGCACACAGCACCAACCGGGGGGACACGACATGAGCAACGGGGATCGCCCATGACCACGGAGGACTCGTCTCCGGAGGCCGTCATCTCGGCTCCGGAGATCGTCATCATCACCGGGCTGTCGGGCGCGGGCCGCAGCACGGCGGCCAAGTCGCTGGAGGACCTGGACTGGTTCGTGGCCGACAACATCCCGGCTGACCTGCTGCCGACCATGGCCGACCTGGCCCGGCGGGCCAAGGGCGGGGTGCCCCGGCTGGCGGCGGTGGTGGACGTGCGGAGCCGCGCGTTCTCCACCGACCTCAAGTCGGCCATCAGCGACCTGCACGCCCGCGGCGTCCGGCCGTACACGGTGTTCCTGGAGGCCGCCGACGACACCCTGGTCCGCCGGTTCGACAGCGTGCGGCGGCCCCACCCCCTGCAGGAGGGGGGCCGGGTGGTGGACGGCATCGCCGCCGAGCGCGAGCTCCTCGCGCCGCTGCGGGCCGAGGCGGACCTGATCCTGGACACCTCGGCGCTGAACGTGCACGAGCTCCGGGCGCGGATGCAGGACGCCTTCGCCGGCGAGGGCGAGGCCGGGCTGCGGCTCACGGTGATCTCGTTCGGCTTCAAGTACGGCCTGCCCGTCGACGCGGACATGGTCGCCGACTGCCGGTTCCTGCCCAACCCGCACTGGATTCCCGAGCTGGCCCCCCTGACCGGCCAGGATCGCCCGGTCCGGGATTACGTGCTCGGGCAGCGCGGCGCGAGCGAGTTCCTCGACGCCTACGTGGAGGCGGTGCGGGTCGCGCTGGCCGGGTACGACCGCACCGGCCGCCATTTCGTGGTCCTGGCGGTCGGCTGCACCGGCGGCAAGCACCGCAGCGTGGCCATGTCCGAGGAGATCGCGGCCCGGCTGGCCGGCTCGTGGCCGGGCATCCAGGTGACCCACCGGGATCTCGGGCGCGAGTAAGCGGATGCGAGCGGTCAGCAAGCGGGTGGTGGCCCTCGGTGGCGGGCACGGACTGCACGCCTCGCTGTCGGCGCTGCGGCGGGTGACCCGGGACCTGACGGCCGTCGTCACCGTGGCCGACGACGGCGGCTCCAGCGGCCGCCTGCGCCGCGAGTTCGGCGTGCTGCCGCCCGGTGACCTGCGGATGGCCCTGGCCGCGCTGTGCGGCGACGACGCCTGGGGCACCACCTGGAGCCGGGTCGTCCAGCACCGGTTCACCGGGGACGGCGACCTCGGCGGCCACGCGGTGGGCAATGTCCTCATCGTCGGGCTCTGGGAGCTGCTCGGCGACTCCGTGCAGGGCCTGGACTGGGTGGCCCGGCTGCTCGGCGCGCACGGCCGGGTCTTGCCCATGGCATCGGTGCCGCTGGACCTGGAAGCGGAGGTAGAGGGGGCAGACCCGGCCAGCCCGGACGCGATCAGCGTGGTTCGCGGCCAGGTAGCCTGCGCGACCACGCCCGGGCGGGTACGGTCGATATCACTGGTGCCCGCGGACCCGCCCGCCTGCCCGGAGGCGGTGCAGGCGGTCGGCGATGCGGACTGGGTGGTACTCGGGCCGGGCTCGTGGTTCACCAGCGTGCTCCCGCACCTGCTGGTGCCCGACCTGGCGCAGGCTCTCCTGCGCACTACTGCGAGGCGGATAGTCGTGCTGAACCTGGCCCCGCAGCCGGGGGAGACCGAGGGCTTCTCGCCCGCGCGGCACCTGGAAGTACTGGCCAGCCACGCGCCGGAGCTGGTCGTAGACGTAGTGCTCGCGGATACCGCCGCGGTAGCGGGCACCACGGCGGAGCTGGAGAAGGCGGCCGGGCGCCTCGGCGGTCGTCTCGAGCTGGCCGACCTGGCCATGGGGGACGGGTCGGCGCGTCATGATCCGCGGCGGCTGGCGGGCGCGTTCGCGCAGATCTTTGAGGGGGAGTGAGGCCCATGGCGCTGACCAGCCTGGTGAAAGACGAGCTCAGTCGCGTGGCCGTGCTGAAGCCGTGCTGCCGCAAGGCCGAGGTATCGACGCTGCTGCGCTTCGCCGGCGGGCTGCACCTCGCGGCCGGCCGGATCGTCATCGAGGCGGAGCTGGACACCGGGGTGGCCGCGCGGCGCCTGCGGAAGGACATTGCCGAGGTGTTCGGCCACTCCTCGGAGCTCATCGTCGTCGCGGCCGGCGGCCTGCGGAAGGGCAACCGGTACGTCGTCCGGGTCTCGAAGGACGGCGACAGCCTGGCCCGGCAGACGGGCCTGGTGGACAGCAACGGCCGCCCGGTCCGGGGCCTGCCCCGCCAGGTAGTGTCCGGGACGACGTGTGACTGCGAGGCCGCCTGGCGCGGCGCGTTCCTGGCCCACGGCTGCCTGACCGAGCCCGGCCGGTCGATGTCGCTGGAGGTCACCTGCCCCGGCCCGGAGACCGCGCTGGCCATGGTCGGCGCCGCGCGCCGCCTGAAGATCCACGCCAAGGCCCGTGACGTGCGCGGCGTGGACCGGGTGGTGGTCCGGGACGGCGATGCCATCAGCGCGCTGCTGACCCGGCTCGGCGCCCACGACAGCGTGCTGGCCTGGGAGGAGCGGCGGATGCGCCGCGAGGTCCGGGCCACCGCCAACCGGCTGGCCAACTTCGACGACGCCAACCTCCGGCGCAGCGCCCGGGCCGCCGTCGCGGCCGGGGCGCGGGTCGAGCGGGCGCTGGAGATCCTCGGCACCGACGCGCCCGAGCACCTGATCGTGGCGGGCGAGCTGCGCATCAAGCACCGCCAGGCGAGCCTGGAGGAGCTCGGCCAGCTGGCCGAGCCGGCCCTGACCAAGGACGCCATCGCCGGCCGGATCCGGCGGCTGCTGGCGCTGGCCGACCGCCGGGCGATCGAGCTGGGCGTGCCCAATACCGAGGCGACCCTGACTCCGGACATGCTGGTCCCCTGACCGGGGTCCGATACCCTTTGCAGCGGGCCGGCAGTGACGGCCCGCCACCGCGAGCTACAAGGAGAAACGCAGTGACTGTCCGCGTGGGCATTAACGGGTTCGGCCGGATCGGGCGGAATTTCTGGCGGGCGGTGCACGCCGGCTCCGCTGATATCGAGATCGTGGCGGCCAACGACCTGGGTGATGTCGCCACCTGCGCCCACCTGCTCAAGTACGACACGCTCCTGGGCACCCTGGACCTGGAGGTCACGGCCGACGCTGATGTCATCCGGGCCGGCTCGCACGAGATCAGGATGCTGGCCGTGCGCGAGCCGTCGGAGCTGCCGTGGGGCGAGCTGGGCGTGGATGTGGTCATCGAGTCGACGGGGCGGTTCACCAAGGCCGCCGATGCCCGTAAGCACCTGGCCGCCGGCGCCCGCAAGGTGATCATCTCGGCCCCGGCGACGGGCGAGGACATCACCATCGTCATGGGCGTCAACGACGACAAGTACGACAGCGCGGCCCATGACATCATCTCCAACGCCTCCTGCACGACCAACTGCGTCGCCCCGATGGCCAAGGTGCTGCACGACAGCTTCGGCGTGCGGCGGGGCCTGATGACCACGGTCCACGCGTACACCAACGACCAGGTCATCCTGGACTTCCCGCACAAGGACCTGCGCCGCGCCCGCGCCGCCGCGCAGAACATCATCCCGACCACCAGCGGCGCGGCCAAGGCCACGGCCCTGGTGCTGCCGGAGCTCGCGGGCAAGTTCGACGGCCTGGCCATGCGCGTGCCGGTGATGGACGGATCGATCACCGACCTGGTCGTGCAGCTGGACCGCGACGTCACCAAGGACGAGGTCAACGCGGCCTACCGGGCAGCGGCCGACGGCCCGCTCAAGGGCTACCTGCACTACACCAGCGACCCGATCGTGTCCTCCGACATCGTCGGCACCCCGTACTCCTGCACCTTCGACTCGCTGCTCACCATGGCCTCCGGCGACCAGGTGAAGGTGCTCGGCTGGTACGACAACGAGTGGGGCTACTCCAACCGGCTCGCGGACCTCACCGCCCTGGTCGGCTCGGCCCTGACGGCGCGCTGACCCGCCGATGGCCATGAAGAGCCTTGACGACCTGGACGTCAGCGGCGCCACCGTGCTGCTGCGGGCCGACCTGAACGTGCCGCTCGACGGCATGGCGATCACCGACGACGGCCGCATCCGGGCCAGCCTGCCGACCATCACCAAGCTCGCCGGGCGCGGCGCGCGGGTCCTGATCGCGGCGCACCTGGGCCGTCCCAAGGGCGCCGGCTACGCCGAGCGGGCGGCGGGCGGCCCGTCGCTGGCGCCCGTCGCGCAGCGGCTCGGCGAGCTGCTGGGCCAAGGCGTCCCGCTGGCCGCCGACGTGGCCGGCGAGTCGGCCGCGACCCTGGCCGCCGGGCTGGCCGGCGGCGACGTCGCGCTGCTGGAGAACGTCCGCTTCGAGCCCGCCGAGACCAGCAAGGACGACGCGGAGCGCGGCGAGCTGGCCGCCCGGCTCGCCGCCCTGGCCCAGCTGTACGTCGGCGACGGCTTCGGCGCCCTGCACCGCAAGCACGCCAGCGTCTACGACGTGCCGGCGCTGCTGCCGTCCGCTGCGGGCGACCTGGTGCTGGCCGAGGTGGCGGTGCTGCGCCAGCTCACCGCCGAGCCGGCGCGGCCCTACGTCGTCGTGCTCGGCGGCGCCAAGCCCTCGGACAAGCTCGGCGTGATCGCCAGCCTGCTCGGCAAGGCCGACCGGGTGCTCATCGGCGGCGGGATGTCGTACACCTTCCTGACCGCGCAGGGCCACGAGATGGGCCGCTCGCTGCTGGAGGCCGACAAGGTCGGCGAGGTGTCGCGGGTGCTGGCCCAGGCGGCGGAGCAGGGCGTGGAGATCGTGCTGCCGGTCGACCTCGTCGGCGCCGCCATGTTCGCGCCCGACGCCGAGCATCACGTGTTCGACGTCGCGGCGTTCCCCGCGGACTACGAGGGCGTGGACATCGGCCCGGCCACCCGTGAGCTGTTCGCCGCCAAGCTGGCCGACGCGTCGACGGTGTTCTGGAACGGCCCGGTCGGGGTGTTCGAGTTCCCGGCCTTCGCCGCCGGCACCCTCGCGGTCGCCACGGCCATCGCCGCGCTGCCGGGCCTGACCGTGGTCGGCGGCGGGGACTCCGCGGCCGCCGTCCGGAAGCTGGGTATCCCGGAGGACGCGTTCAGCCGCATCTCCACCGGCGGCGGCGCCAGCCTGGAGTACCTGGAGGGCAGCACGCTGCCCGGCCTGGAAGCCCTGGATTCCGCGTGAGCGGCGCCCCGAAGGGCCGCAAGCCGCTGGTCGCCGGCAACTGGAAGATGCACAATAACCACTTCGAGGCGCTGGCCCTGACCCAGAAGCTGGCCTTCGCGCTCAACGCCCAGGACTTCGCCGCCGCCGACGTAGCGGTCCTGCCGCCGTTCACCGCGCTGCGCAGCGTGCAGACCCTGATCGAGGGCGACAAGCTGCAGCTCAGCCACGGTGCCCAGGATCTGTCGCCGCACGACGACGGCGCCTGCACCGGCGACATTTCCGGCCGGATGCTGGCCAAGCTCGGCTGCCAGTACGTGCTGGCCGGCCACTCCGAGCGGCGACAGTACCACCATGAGGACGACGCCCTGGTCGGCGCCAAGGTCAAGGCGGCGCTGCGCGCGGCGATCACGCCCATCCTGTGCGTCGGCGAGCCGCTCGCCGTGCGCGAGGACGGCGGCCACATCGTGCACTGCATGAGCCAGCTGGACGGCGGCCTGGACGGGGTCGCCGGCGCTGCGGTGGCCGGGCTGGTGGTGGCCTATGAGCCGGTCTGGGCGATCGGGACGGGCAAGGTCGCCACGCCGGAGGACGCGCAGGAGGTGTGCGGCGCTATCCGAGACCGCATTTCCGCCGTTCACGGCGGCGAAGTGGCCGCCAGTGCGCGTATTCTGTATGGGGGGTCAGTGAAGCCCGATAACATGCCCGCGATCATGGCTCAGCCAGACATCGACGGGGCGCTGGTCGGCGGGGCCAGCCTGGATGCCGGAGATTTCGTCAGGATCTGCCGGTATCGTGAGCTAACCGCGGTTTCCTGACCGGCAGCCCCAGGAGAGACGAGAAACAGCAGTGACCATCGCGATTTCTATTGTCTTGATCATCACGAGCTTGCTCATGGTGGTCCTGGTGCTGCTCCACAAGGGCAAGGGCGGCGGGCTGTCCGACCTCTTCGGCGGCGGGATCTCGTCGTCGCTCGGCTCGTCATCGGTGGTCGAGCGCAACCTGGACCGGATCACGGTCTTCTGCGGCGTGCTGTGGTTCGTGTGCATCGTTGCGCTCGGGCTCCTGTTGAATCGCTGACGGTAGGGCAACGGCCGCGCTTCTCGCGGCTGGCGCGTCTTGAGGCAAGGGGTGAGCAGTGAGTAGTGGCAACGCCATCCGCGGCAGCCGTGTGGGCGCTGGGCCGATGGGTGAGGCCGAGCGAGGCGAGGCGGCACCGCGGGTGCGGATCTCCTTCTGGTGCGCCAGCAAGCACGAGACCGTTCCGAGCTTTGCCAGCGACGCGGCAATTCCCGACCTGTGGGACTGCCCGCGGTGCGGCCTGCCGGCCGGCCAGGACGAGGCCAACCCGCCCGCCCCGCCGCACGCCGAGCCGTACAAGACTCACCTGGCCTACGTGAAGGAGCGGCGCAACGACACCGACGGCGCCGCCATCCTGGCCGAGGCCCTGGAGCGCCTGCGCAAGGGCGCCTAGGCCGGGCGCCGTACCCAACCGTACCCACCGTAACCAGCCGCTCAGTGGGCGAAGCCGCTGCGCTGCTTTCCCGGGAACAGGGGAATCGGCGCAGCGGTCGCTTTCTCGAGGGCATCGACCTGGGTCCGGAGGTCGGCCAGCAGTGAGTCGGCCAGGTCGGCGCTGAACCCGTTCCTGATCACCAGCCGGATCACGGCCGTGTCCTGCATGTTGGCCGGGAAGGTGTAGGCGGGCACGAGCCAGCCGCGCTGCCGCAGGCGCTCGGACACGTCGAAGACGGTGTAGCTGGAAGGCGAGCGCAGCTGGAAGGCCAGGACCGGCAGCTCGCTGCCGTCGGACAGCAGCTCGAACGGCCCCATCGCGGCGATCTCGCGGGCCAGGTGCATGGCGACGTCCTGGCAGGCCTGCTGGACCTTGCGGTAGCCCTCGAAGCCCAGGCGCAGGAAGTTGTAGTACTGGGCGGCGACGTTACTGCCGGGCCGGGAGAAGTTCAGCGCGAAGGTCGGCATCTCGCCGCCCAGGTAGTTCACCTTGAAGACCAGGTCGTCGGGCAGCGCCGCCGCGTCCCGCCAGACGATCCAGCCCACGCCCGGGTAGACCAGGCCGTACTTGTGGCCCGAGGCGTTGATCGAGGCCACCCGCGGGAGCCGGAAGTCCCATTCCAGGCCGGGCTGGATGAATGGGGCGACGAAGCCCCCTGAGGCGCCGTCCACGTGGATCGGGATGTCCGGGCCGGCCCCGCCCGCCAGCTGGTCCAGGGCGGCGCTGATCTCGGCGACCGGCTCGTAGCTGCCGTCCATCGTGGAGCCCATGACCGCGACCACCCCGATGGTGTTCTCGTCGCACCGCGCGGCCGCCTCGGGGCCGGTCAGGTGCAGGCGGCCGGGCTCCATCGGGACCAGCCGCGGCTCGACCTGCCAGTACCGGCAGAACTTGTCCCAGCAGACCTGGCCGTTGGCCCCCATGACCAGGTTGGGCTGCCCGGTTCCCCCGGCCGCCCGCCACCGCCACAGCAGCGCCATCCCGCCCAGCATGCAGGCCTCGCTGGACCCGGTGGTCGAGCAGCCCGTGGGCGCGCCGTCGTCGGCGTGCCACAGCTGCGCGAGCATGCTCACGCAGCGCCGCTCCAGCTCGGCCGTCTGCGGGTACTCGTCCTTGTCGATCATGTTCTTGCTGAAGCACTCAGCCATCAGCAGCTCGGCTTCCGGCTCCATCCAGGTCGTGACGAACGTGGCCAGGTTCAGCCGCGCGTTCCCGTCCAGGATGAGCTCGTCCCGCACCACCTGCAGCGCGGTGGACGGCAGCATCTCCCCGGCCGGGATCCGGTACCGGGGGACCTCGTGGTCGGCGGCCCGGACGTACATCGGGTTGATGTCGAGCTCCCCGGCCGCGGCCGGCTCGTCCCCCTTCACGTGCAGCGCCATGCCGGATCCTCTCAGGTTGCGGGCCGGACGTACCGGCAGAACAGGTAGGCGCCGTCGGCCAGCACGTGGGCCAGTCGCAGCGCCTGCGGCAGGCCCGGCGGCAGGTCCCCGGTCGGCCCGGCGGCCAGGATCCGGCGGGCCTGGCCGCCGGCCAGCACCGGGCTGATGGTGAGGCACAGCTCGTCGAGCTGGCCTGCGGCAGCGATCTGGGCCAGCAGGCCCGGGCCGCCCTCGCTCAGGATCCGGGCGTGCCCGAGCCCGGCCAGCGCGCAGACCGCCTGGCTGGCTGTCACCCGGTCGGTCCCGGCCACGATCACCTCCGCGCGGCGGGCCACCGCCGCCCGGCGCCGGGGCGGCGCGGCCTCGGTGGTCAGCACGATCGTCCGCGCGTCGGGCGGGGCCGCCACCAGCAGCGGCGCGTCGGGGTCGAGGTCCAGGCTGGCGCTCAGCACGGCGATGGGCGGGGTCGGCGTGCGGCCCTGGCGCAGCGCCGCCAGCGCCGGCGACGGGCGGGCCGGGTGGTACTTCTCCGCGCGGGCGGTGCCCGCGCCGACCAGGATCACGTCGGCCAGGGACCGCTGGACCTGCAGCAGCAGCCGGTCAGCCGGGCCACCGAGGCCGCCGGACAGGCCGTTGAGCTCCGCCGCGCCATCGGCGCTGGCGATCATGTTGGCCCGCACCCACGGCCGGTCCGGGCTGATGCCCGGCGGGTAGGCGTACAGGCCGGCCAGCAGGTCGGCGGCCTCGCGCCGGCCGCCGGCCTCGCCGGCCGTCACCTCCGGCCCGGACGCGGGGTAGATCTGTCGCACGGTCAGCAAGTGAACCAGATCCCGGCGAACTCTCCCGCCAGCAGGGCAGCGTGTCCGCCCGCTGTGACGCCCGGGGCTGCTGAGCAGCCTTTGCGCGGACGGTAGCGGGCAGATGGTGATTCGTGCCGTCCCGCCGTGGGATTGCATGGCACAGTACCGAAAATCAGGGCAGGATATGGCAAGGCGTGATGTGCAAGACGCGGTGTGCAAGGCGCAGATCGGCACCGCCATCAGGCGAGCCCGGCACGAGGCCCGGGGCGAGCGGGGAGCGAGGCACTGCGGGTGGACATCATTGCGCTGGTCATCTGGGCTGGCACGGCCTGCTTCGGGTTATACCTGCTGGGCGTCTGGCTCTCGCACGGCGGCCTGCGCCAGCAGTCGACCCGGATCACCGTCTTCCCCGCCGCGCTGATCTTCGCGCACCCGATCCTGGCCACGACCGGCCTGACGTTCTGGATCACGTTCATCATGACCCACCGGATCCTGTACGCCTGGTGCGGCTTCGGCGTCCTGAGCACCTCAGCGATGCTGGGCTTCGTCATGCTGACCCGCTGGCTGGTCGGCCGGGGCGGCAAGCACGCCAGGGGAGCGGAGCAGCATTTTCCGGCCCGGGTCGTCGCCATGCACGGGATGGTCGGCCTGACCACCTTCGCCCTGGTGCTGATCGCCGCGACGCTCGCCACCCGGGGACAGTGAGCCGAGTTCGCCCGGCGGCAGCCGGCGGCGGCAGCCGGCGGCGCGGATCGAGGCGGCCGGGGGATCCGGGCGCCGGGCCGCGGCTAGCGGCCGTCGTGACGATGGCCGCCGGGGTCCCGCGGCCCGGGCCGCGGCTCCCGTGACCATCGGGACTGGTGGGACAGAGGCCAGACCGCCGTCCATGATCATGGGAAAGCGCCGCT
>Ga0193728_1000736_pt1 | contig 16259 bp, 12 predicted proteins | sample U1c1metaG_FD_143037 | JGI IMG/M metagenome (GOLD analysis project Ga0193728, IMG submission 143037) | Soil microbial communities from a riparian zone of the East river system, Colorado, United States - U1c1 | ecosystem: Environmental > Terrestrial > Soil > Riparian zone | place: USA: East River...
ATCAAGGTGAAACCGGCCATCCACTCGAAATTGCCGAAGACGAGGCCGAACTTATAAGCGGCTTCGGCCAGGCTGACGAGATGAACGGTGGAAATATTGGCCGCGAACATAGCCAATCCGATGACCGGCCACGCCAGCGTATTGCCAGCGAGAAAATAATGTCCGCCCTCGCCGCCGCTCTCACTTTTCCGGCGCAGGAAGCCCGCGGCAATGCCCAGTCCGAGGATGGCAAGCAGATACATGGCGATGATCGCCCAATCCACGTTGCTCATGGGGTCATTCATTGGCGTCAGTCTGGCAGAAACTTCCGCTGCACGTCTTGCAAATTCCTTCGGCGAACGATATTTAACATGGGTGGAACAGCCGCGGCTGAAGTCGATTTACCGGGCTCGCCATGGCCGGTACCAGATTGATACTTGCGAACCGCAGGTGCGCGCCGTGCAGGAGGGAAAGATCAGGCTGCACGCGCTCACGAAAGGCCACTATCCCGGAGCGAAACTATCTTCGGACGTTTTGCCGGGGTTGAACAGCATCGGCTTTTGGAACGGCGCAGGCGCACAGGATTGGGGGTTGGATGAGCACCGCAACGAGGGTGTTGAAATTAGTCTTCTGGAGACGGGGAAAATGGGTTTTATGGCGGACCAACGGCATTATGACCTCGTTCCCGGAAGCCTGACGATCACGCGCCCCTGGCAACTGCATAAACTAGGCGATCCCAATATCGGGCCGGGCCGGTTGCACTGGCTGATAATCGATGTGCGAGTCCGGCGGCCAAACCAGGACTGGCGCTGGCCCGATTGGCTGATGCTGACGCCGGGAGACCTCGCGGAACTGACCCGCAAATTGCGCCACACGGAAATGCCGGTGTGGAAAGCAACGCCCGAAATCGCGCAAACGTTTCAAAAGATTTCGCAGTGCATTCTGGATTGGAACCAGCCGCACGCGATTTCCCGGATGATCATTAACCTGAACCAGCTTTTGATCGGAATCCTCGGCGCGCTGACGGCCCAGCAAACCGGGGAAAATCCGGAACTCACATCGCGGCGGCGCACGGTGGAGTTGTTTTTGAAAGACCTGGCGGAAAACCCGGTGAGCACACAGGAGCTTTGGACACTCGATCTGATGGCCAAACAGTGCGGCATGGGAGTGACCGCGTTTTCCAAATATGCGCGGGAGCTGGTAAACACCGGTCCGATGGAGTTTTTGAATCAGTGCCGCCTGGATCGAGCGGCACGACAGTTGCGCGAACGACCCGCACCTTCCGTCACTGCGGTTGCTTTTGGCAACGGGTTCAATTCCAGCCAATACTTCGCCACCTGCTTCCGCCGCCGTTTCAAAATGTCGCCGCGTCAATTCGCCTTGAATCCAGCGGCTCCCGGAACAGCAAAGAGGTAATCTGATGGGGGCTCCGAGCGCAGCGACATTCCTGTTGGAGCTCGCCGCACGAAACTCAATCGACCTGAAGGTTCGAATTCAAGGTGACACGCTTTCCCTTTTTGAGCTTCAACTCAGCCTTCTTTCCCCCGTAATTCACGCGGCACGGACCCCCGAGGTCCGACCGGAGAGTGGCCGAGGTCAATCGTCCGTCCTTCCACACCACGTCCACTTCCATTCCGCCGCGAGCACGAAGACCCTTGACCGAACCTTCAGGCCACGCAGCAGGCAGCGCCGGAAGCAATTCGATCTGACCGGGTTGGCTTTGCAAGAGCATTTCTGCGATGGCCGCCGTAACGCCAAAGTTTCCGTCGATTTGGAACGGCGGGCAGGCGTCGAACAGATTGGGATAAACTCCGCCTCCGCCGTCGTAACGAACTTCCAGTCCGTTTACTAGATTGAGCGCTTTGCGGACGAGCGCATAGGCATGCTCGCCATCCCGCAATCTTGCCCACAACGCGACCTTGTAAGCCAGTGACCAGCCCACGCCATCGTCACCTCGCATTTCGAGTGAGCGCCGGGCGGCTTGCGCGAGTTCTGGCGTTCTCTCAGGAGAAATTTCGTTGCCAGGATACAAGCCCCAAAGATGCGACACATGCCGGTGATGCGGCTCAGGTTCCTGGTATGGCTCCAACCATTCCATGAGCCGTCCATCAGGACCGATTCGGGTGGGCGCCAGTCGCGCGCGCTTAGCGACCAACTCCTTCCGGAAATCTTCATCAACGCCGAGTACCTCGGAGGATTCGATGCAGGCGGTGAACAAATACCGGACCATTTGTTGAAGCACGGTCGGGCCCATGCAAATGGCGGCCTGGCGGCCATCGGCCAGTTGGAAATGGTTTTCCGGTGAATTGGCCGGAGCGACCACAAGCCAGTGGGGCCCAGGCTCTTCGATCAGCATGTCAGCGTAGAATCGCGCCGAGCCTTTCAGGATGGGATACGCCCAAAGCAGAAATCGTCGGTCGCGTGTAAACAAGTAATGATCGTATAAATGCTGGCATAACCACGCCGACCCGCTGTTGGCCGCGCCCCAGGATGCCGATTCGCCCGGCGCGGTGAAACCCCACGGATTTGTGATGACGTGCGCCACCCATCCGCGCGCCCCATAGTATTCTCGCGCCGTCCTGGCGCCCGGCTCTTGCAACGAATGAATTAACGCGAACAAGGGCTGGTGCAGATCCGAAAGATTGCAGATTTCCGCCGGCCAGTAATTCATCTCCACGTTCACGTCGAGATGCCAATCGCCTGTCCAGGGCGTGTTGATTTCTTCGGCCCAAATGCCCTGCAAGTTGGCGGGCAGCCCGCTCGGCCGCGAGGAGGAGATCAGAAGATAACGGCCAAAATTAAAGTACAGCGCCGCCAGCCCTGGATCGGGGCTGCCATTCTTCAATGCCTTGAGTCGTTCTGGCGTTGGTTTTCGGTTCGAGTCCAGGTTGACTGGCCCGAGATGAAACGATAGGCGCTGGAAGAAGTTCTGATAATCGGCAATATGCGCCTGGCGCAATGAACTGCAGGACTTGCCCGCGGCCTGATTTAATTCCTTCAACGTCTGCGCGACCGGGTCTTTGGTTTGGCGGCCAGCGAATCCCTGGTAGTCGGTAGCCGCCGCGATCAGCAAAACCACCTCGTTCGCTCGGCGGACTTCCAGCGCGTTTCCGCGAACAAAAAATTCACCACCCTGATTCATTACTCGCACTCGCGCCGCATACCGAACTCCTTTGCCATCCGCACCGTTATCGAGCTGACCGACCATGAGCAATTCTTGCTTCCGATCGGCAACGGTTTCGAATCGCTCCGGACGATCCAGGCTGGCGCGGAACGAAATGTGCCCGGGACGATTTGCGCTCAGGCGCAAGACCATGACTTCATCTGGCGCGCTCACGAACATCTCGCGGGTGAATTCGACGTCTCCGCGCCGAAACTGGATATGCGTCACGGCGTCCTGGAGGTCTAATTCGCGTCGATAACCAGTGACGAGCGCGTTGGTGTCGCCCGTTTCGAAGGCGAGATGAAGATTGCCGAGCACCTGGTAGCAGCCGTACTGGCCCCCCGCTGACCCCAGGCCCTGGCAGGTGAAGTTGGCGTTTACAAGCGCTTCAGCTTCGACGTTCCGGCCCTCGATCAGCAAACGTCGAATTTCCGGCAGGGCTTTGTTGGCGCCTGGACGATCCGCCTCCTGTCGCGAGCCGGACCAAACCGAGCTTTCATTCAGCACAATTCGTTCTTCCTCCACCCCGCCAAACATCATCGCGCCGAGGCGGCCATTTCCCATGGGGGAAGATTCGATAAAATTCGTGGCGGGCGACTTCAACCGAATGATCGTGTCAGCATAGGCAGCGAAGGTGTCTCCTGCCAGAGAAGGCGACGCGAGGACTGAAACAGCGATCAGGACGAGCGCCGCTCTGGCGGCGATGAAACCTCTTATTTTTAAGGCAATCACGACAGTCCCGAACTCTCGGCTAAAACCTTCGCTGGAAGCAAATGGATTTGCAACTGTTGACGACTAACTTGCTGGTCGTCTGGAAGTTAAGTTAAAAGACTAAGAGGTGCGTCGGCGGACTCGGGGGCCCATTCTGGCGACCACCGCCGGAGTACAGCCAGAACGTGGAGCGGGGACGCCCCGCGAACTCGCAGCCGAGACGGTTGCGCTACGAAACTGTCGGGCAATGCCAAAAGCCCAATTATGGCGAGCTCAGGATGCGGAAGAATCCGGCGCCGGGTTGAATGGGAACGGTGGCCGTGCGGCTGGTCGTGGTTGGTCCAAGATTGCTCCAGGAGCCGGCGAGGTTGTTCTTGAATTGAACCTGGAACGGCGGGTTGCCGTAAGTCCAATTGAGGACTACGTTCGACCCGCTCTTGACGATGCTGATGATGATTGGCGCGAGCACACGATACGAACTTATCGCATTGGAGTAATTGGTGTCGTTGACGAGCACCTTGCCGCCGGTCACAAGATTGGTCACCGAAAAGAACTCCTCCTCGGCAGAACCGGTCGTTTCGAAGTAGACTATCCGGAATGGGTAGATGCCATCGGTTGGCACTAGGACGTCGAACAGAGTGTCCGACGCGCCACGACCAGCGTTGAACAGGCCCAACACGATGGGCGATCCGGACACGCCCTGCGGTGCGGTGGCGGTGACTTGAAAGCCGTCGTCGCTGTTCACACCGAACTGGTAATAGCCCGCCGGCAAATCAAGCGCCAGCAGCGCTTCGGTCGAGAAATAGTTGTTAGGGAAGAAAGGCAACCCGGGGAACTGAGCATCGTTCGGAAAGTCGCCTTCGTCCAACCCATCGTCTTGGAAGTTGAGGACCGTGTCAATGCTGTAAGAACCGTCGGGATTAGGTCCGAGCACGGCGTCGTTCGTATAGGCCAGCGTGGTGTCCGGATTGATCAGCGTGCCATTCAATTGCTCCTCGGCTCGAGCGATCGTATTGCGCTGAGACGGCGGGGTGACTACTTGTGAACTGGCCGACACCGTGCGAAAAGTGAAGCCCCGTACTTCGCCTGAGCCGCGTGGCAACGCATACGATGCGGGGAGCGTCTCGTAGTTCACCACGGTGAACGAAAGCAGGTTGGTTTGGGGGAGGCCTGGGCCGTTATCGCTGTAAACGACCTGGTAGCTGTGTGACGATCCGGATGGGAGCACCCCCGGCGTGTAATGAATGGTCGTCAGCGTTCCGACTTTGGTGACGGTAGCCGCTGGTTGGTTTACGCCATCGAAACTGAACGCGACGGTGCCAGGGTTCACTGCGTAGAAGCCGTCTCTCAACGTCAGGCTGATCGAGGTTTTGCCGGAGATGTAGCTGACACCGGGGGCCCCCGAATCAAGCGGGGTGGCCGATTCGAGCGAAGGCCGGGTATTGGCCACGGTAACGTCCAGCTTAACCACGTCAACGTAACTGTCGGGCCGGCCCGAAAGAGTGCCATTCGTTGAATACCAACAACCGCCGTCCGGGCAAGCCGCGGAATGCCCGCCGTTTTGACATACTTGGCCCAGTCGTGAAAGTTAGCCGTCTGGTTAAACACACTCGGGGCTGGGAAGTCGGCAGCGAAGCTGGTGAAGAAGAGGCTGTGAACCCGATCAAAAATCGCCATCCCGCCAACTTGATTCGTACTGGCATCGAAGAACCGCACCGTTAAGTAAGGCTGATCGTCTTGCAGGGTATAGGAAGACATCCAAGCGCTGAACGTGTATTGACCGCTCCCGGCGTCTATGTTTGCCGCCGAAACGCCATTGGTGAGATCCACCGTTTGTGTCAACGCATTCGTGTAGGCAGTGTGGGGAAACTCACCGTCCTGGTTCCACGAATAAACCAGGCCCGGGTTTTCGGAAGCTGGAATGACCGGACCACTGAAATAATTGTAGCCATAGGAGATGCCGCTGATCACACCGTCCCAACCGGCTAGTGTGCCATCGGTTATTGAGTTGTAACTGTTAGGAGTTCCTCCTGTTATCGCTTCGAAGCTGCCGTTGAGGATCAGGTCAACTGCATTGGCAGCGCCGACGAAGGAGAGACCGCCGGCAAGAATGGAGAGGCCAATTTTGGATCTCGTTTTCATAGTCATTATTTTTCGTCCTGGATTTTCGTTTGGCTGGATTTTTCTGCAAGCCAAAGGCCGGCACCGTTTCGTTTTGTTCTTCGAGTTATGCCGTTGGGCTGACTCCACAAACTATTTTTGTCAAGAGCATGGTTCGGTAAAAAACTCATCACCGGGTTGCGCAGTTGGTGCATTTCACAATTTGTGCTGTTCCAGTCAGATTACCACTTGCCTTGAAGGAAACAATAGCCTGTTTGGGGGGGGTAATGTGTCGATCGACTTGTTGAACGCGCCACCCCTAAAATGGGATCTCCACTCACGAAGCCGCCCGCTTTCAAGCATAAAGTCGGCAGGGGCCAATCAATAACCAAACGCTTCGATGGACGGCTGGAGGACTTCCAAACACGGCTCAAGATATTTCTGGTAATTCTTCCAACGTCCGATGGCAGAGGTATAGATTGGCTTGCTGACCGCCTCGTAAGTTGGGGAACTGACCGCTTTTTCCTTGAGGCGCTGGCGATAGTTCAGCACTTGCGGTTCCCAAGGGAGTTCCAAGAACTCCAAAGTGCGCCGGGCTTGCTTCTCCAGTTCAGCCACGGTGTTTTCATAATGAACTTCCAGCCACGGTGAACAAATCATTTCGCGCAACCTTCGCCAGATGCCCATGTCATGCGCATAACGCCGGGCGGCTCGTTCCAACGTCAGGTAACATACGCTATTTGGGTTGAGCGGAAAGTATTGCATAAAGCAACTGATCACCACGTCCCGTGGATCCCGGAGCGCGATGAGCAACCGCGCTTCAGGAAAGAGTCTCAGCATTCCGGGAATGAGCAGAGTGAAAGTCGGATTCTTATCGAGGTGAACGCGATCGTGGATCGGTTCATTCAACGCCGCCTCCAGGTAGTTGAGAAAGCGTTCGCGCTGGGCAGTCAATCGTTCAATGGGAATCGCATCCAAAGCTTCAACCGTAGGCAGGGGTGTCTTTTTGGTGCGCCACATCGCGGGAAAGATGTCACGACCAAAGGCCTCGCGCTCATCGGAACTCACCAGACCCGAATGACTGTCCAATACCTGTTCAAGCAACGTCGTGCCTGAGCGGGGAAAGCTGGCCAACACCGCCATTTTTTTGTGAGGAAAGACTTTGCCCGCCTCGGCCCATTTTAGAAAGTGGGCCGGTGCGAGCGATTCGGTGAGATTCCGCAACTGGCACTGCAAGGTTTCCGATTCTCGAAGCACCGCCCCTTCCTGCTGGACAAAAATCTCTTTGCACTCCAGCATCGCACGCATGGCGCCGTCGTAGTCTCCATGACGATCCAGGCTTTGTGCGATCTCGGCCCAAGCCTGGGCACGGACCAATGGATGGGCCTGCCCGCTGGCCGTAAGTTTTCGAAAAATGCATTCGGCGCCAGTTTCGTCTTTCATTCGCCGGAGCAGCCGGGCCTTGAACAACCGCGCCTCGAGATAATCCGGATCCGCCCGAAGACAGCCCTCGATCAGTGCAAGAGCTTCCTCGACACGGTGGCGGCGCTCGTAGAGGACCGCCAACTCCAGTTGGGCGTCCGGAATTCCCCGGGTGATCGCCAGGACCTGTTCGAAGCACTCCATGGCTTTTTCGGGCCGGAAAATCATCCGGTAGCTCTGGCCGGCCAAGTGCAGGATTTTCGGATTTCTCTTGCCCAGTTGCATGAGCCGACCCAGCATTGTTTCCGCCTTGGTGATCTCAAACCGTGCCCCCAGAGCGCGGCTGGCATCAACCAGCGCCACCAGATTTTGCGGATATTTGCGAACGGCCGTTTCAAACAGCCGCAGCGAATCATCGAAACGGTTGATTTGCCAGAGCGCACGCGCCTGCTGCAACTCGGAGACATCAACACCCAATCCAGGAATGATAACGGTTGACTTTTGAGAAGTGGGGATGAAATCCGCCTGTCGCAAAATTTTGTAGCTCCGTTTGCCCATAGTTGGTTTGCCGATTACTAGCGAACCACAAATTGCGGCCCATCGGAAAGCAAAAAAGCCGTTGGCGCCGCGGCTAGTCACGGGGCAGGTTTGGTGTGCAGCCCACAAGGCTGATAGAGCAGCCGGTGAAAGTCCGGTCACGGGCGAGATGAACGCTCGTGTAGTCATAGCCGACGTATGCCGGAGCGATTTGGCTTACGCAAGCTCGGCCGTAAACGTCCCGTCCAGAGCGGGACAAGCAAGCTGACGGGCCGCAGCATAAAGTGAATGTTGCAGCTTCGTTAAACCACCACACGTAGCCTGGTGTGTGGATAAATATGGTTGCCGAACCTCTGCCAAATGGGTGAAGGCCCAGCCAGTGGTTTGGATTCATGCTCGACCGCTGGAGCCATCGGAGTAAGGACGGCGGCACGTCAGCAAGCTCTGTCAGATAAAAGTGGGGACCTTCTGAGCCGTTTGAGAGCCGCTGGAAATAAAACATAAAGCCAGCGGTGCGGCACAGAAGCTCGGATGTGGCCATAGTAAGCGACGAGGCTGGCGGACAGAATAACCGCTGGCGGAGCCAAGGGCCACTGGACGGGTGGGTGGTGTCAGAAGCCGTGAGTGCCGCCGGACGCAAGTCCGACTACGGATTAAACGCTCACGGACGAGACCTCCACTGTGGCAGCGTATAAGTTGCCGGTGCAACGAAGGTCGCTGCTGACAGCCCGTTTGGAGCCGTACTGGGGAAAACCCGCCGTACGGAATCTTAGAGGGGGCGGAGGAAACGAAGTGGATGGCCTGATGACTATTTGCCACGACGCCCGAAAGGGCTGATATACCGGAAGTCATTGGCCTAATCATGTTCGCGCCTCCGCTCTACTCGACTTGTCCTAATCAATAGCGAACGCGCCTGCGTGACGGGAAATTGCGCGCCTACCTCGGCAGCATCTTCGAATGTCCGTGGGATTGCGGCATTGTTCGCCAGCGCGGCCGGGCGGATGTCAAAGTTCAGGAAAATGTTGGCCTGGTTACCACGTCCAATGGAGACGCCGAACGCGATGGGACGAAGGTTTGCAAAATATTCATTTTATAGGCGTCTCTCCGCTTAATTATTGTTGTTTCAATTTTGCGGAATTAATCAGGGCTACAAAAGTGGTCATGGCGTACAGACTATCGGATACTTGCCGTCCGGCCCGGCAACGTTCCATTCGGTCAAAATCTTTTCTCCTTCCGGTGAACTCACTGTGTGCCATTGGGTGTCATCGACGCACTTCACGAAACGGAAGCCATTACGCGCGTTGCGTGGAAGGGAGTCAGCCTCACCGGACCGCACCTTCTCAAGTTGTTGCTTGAACTCGGGTGGGTATTTTTCCAAGTAAGCAATTTTACGATTTGCCTTGTCCCTTGGATTTCCATTGACAACTATGACTACCGCGCGTACCGCGTCTTCCACCTCATCGTTGAGTCCCCGAATTGGCGGCAGCGCCTCCCGGGAAGCTGCAAACAGCTTTTTCTCACTGAGATCGTAAAAGAATGTCTTTTCCGTGACGCCATCGTTTTGCCGGAGAAAGCGCGCGAACATCAAACCGGCGCCGCCCAACAGCATCACCGCCCGTTGGTCGGATTTTTGAAACTGCCGTTGACGATCAGATCGACGGCATTGGCGCTGCCGACAAACGATAGTCCGCCGGCGAAGATGGACAGACCTAAGTTGGATCTTTTGGTTTTCACGTTCTTGGGGCTTGTTGTTGGTTCATTCAGGTGGCCTGAAATCTAGGGTGGATTGCTGGGGTGGTTTCACGTCGGAACTTTGGTCGCGCCCCAGGCCTTCAAATCTTTTTCTCGCGGTGCCCGCATAGCGTTGATCAAGGGGGCCTGGCAGCGTTCGCAGACGGCGCCCTGCCGATCTCCCTGGCTGGCCCGAATAGTCAGGTGCTGGTCCTTTTCGCAATAATAGCCAACGGTCTGCATAAGCGCAGTTTCCTTGCACTGCGGGCATTTCGGCCCGATGAAAACCGAACGGTCGGTGTACAATTTCGCTCCGCATTTCAAGCAGAGGTAGCCATTGGCATCGGTTTCAATCGCCTGGTACGCCGCGTCTTTTTTGCAAGCTATGAGCCCGAGTGAGAGCGCGGCCAGGCACAGCAAAAAGATTCCGAAGCCGGGCTTTGGTTCGGCCAGGACAAGGCGGAAGGCGGGGCAGGCCGCCCGGGATGGCTTAAGGGTCCGCATCGGTGGCGAGGTAAATCATCAAAATGTACTTGGAGTCGGGCTTAGCGCTGATGAACTCGGCGTGGCCGTCGCAAAAAGAAACGTTCCCGCCCGCGGCGCCATGATTATCAATGGGATCGGGAATGTTATTGCGCGACCCGGCATAACCGTCATCCTCATCCAGGAAGAGACAGGCGCGGGAGGCGCCAGCGCCGCTACCAATGTAGCCGCGGCAAAATGGGTAAGCGGACTGGTGGTGGTAGGTCCAGGTGTTTACATTTGAACGGGTTTTGATGGCGCTGGGGCGTAAAGGCGTGCCGGGGGAGTAGCCCCACCAGCCGAAGAGTTCATAGCTTGAGCCCGGGTTAAGCAGCTTGTTTAAAGCATGGTGCGCGAGGTCAAACAACTCCAATTGCCCGAAAGTCGGGTTGCGCCAATAATTCGTGGGACGAATAAAGTTTTGCGTATTGGGACAGATAAATGAGCTGAGGTTGTTGACATAGGCCGGGTACAGCCAGGCTTGATTATCATCGCTATCGTCCGCCGTTAAGCAAAAGCTTCCCGCAGGAAAATCGTCCGAGTACATCAAACTGCCCAGCGTCATCTGCTTTTCATTGTTCATGCAGCCAATGCGCCGCGCGTGCTCCTTGGCTCGGGAAAGCGCCGGCAACAACATGGCGGCCAGGATGGCGATGATGGCAATGACAACCAACAACTCGATCAGGGTGAAGGCCATCTCCCTTCTGCGCGTTAAAGCCGGTTTGCTCATAGACAGCCAGTGGCGAACCAAGGACACCAAGCAGCGCCTGGGAGCCCGGCTGAGGGCTTCAATTCTCATCGAGTTTCGAGATTGTGTCCAGCCTGGAAGTGCCTGAAGACCAGGGCCGTTCGGTTCATGAGGACGACTTACCATGGTCGGCCTGTTCAACAATACCCTGTTTTGGGGGAGATTGTAGAGTTGCGAACACATCCGCAAACTGACAGGCAGCCCGGTCTTCCTATTTCCAGCTCCCGCCGAGCGGGATTGGTTTGACCTTGATCTGTATGCTGGCAGGCGGAACTTTACGTCCCCCTGCGACAGGGCCGAGCTGCGACTGCAGGGCGGCTTGAAGGTGAGGTAGATGACTTAATGCCTGGCCAGCCAGGGGCGGCCGTGCTAAAAACAATAAATGGGCAAGAAACGTCCAAGAGCCATCCGGCGGCTCCGCGCCAAAAATGGCGGCTCTCCGCGCTCGAGAATGGAACCCCGATATTGGAGGGATCGGTTGTTTAGAAACAGTTTCACTTATAAAGGCCGTCGCTTTCAGGTTAGCCATTGGTCGGTGAAGATCCAGCACCTGGGGACCCGGAAGACGTTTTCGTTGCGAGCCGCTGATGGGGCGGGGGCGGCCGGGGAGGCGTGCCGGCTTTACAAGGCGATTGTGACCCGAGGCTGGGAAAGCGTTGGCACCCGGGCGAAAGGCGAAGGCCCGGAAGCTCGGCCCGAGCCGGGGGCGCCGGCGACTCCCCGCGAAAACGGATTCGAAGCCAGCTACTGGAGACCGCGTTTGATCCATCGGAAATACACTGAAACACTTCACTCGAGCGCGGAGCGGGAGTTGTCCGCACGCGTTGAACATGCGGGCGCCAGCCATTACTTTCCTTTGGGGACGGACAATCGAAAATTGGCGGCCAGCCGGGCCGTGCGCATCTACCAAACCGTCGCGGGGCAGGGGTGGGACATCGCCAGTCAGCGATTTCCTCGTGAGGTCTCAGTGGCGTTTCGTTGGGCCGATAATCCGGTGGCATGGACCTATACTACCGTCCACACTCAACCCGCGATTTCGCAAACGCCGCCGATCGCCTTGGGCTCGCCGGTCGCCCGTCTCAATGTGGCTATCGCTGAATCCGATGCCGGGCTCCGTCGGGCGCTGGCTTGGTGCATCAACCGGGAGGAGGGGTGCTGCTGCGTAGCCACCTTCGCCACCGCGGCTATTGCGCTCCGCGAAGTCCGGCGGCAGGCAACTCACGTGGTGCTGGTCAGTCAGAGTCTCGCGGACAAGGCCGGCACCGTCTGCCTGGAAGAATTGAAAATCGCCGCTCCCAAAGTCGCGGGCGTGCTTTTTTCGGTGTATGAGGACACCGACCAACTGTTTAAATCTGCACCCGGAGGCGCTCCTGGCTATTTGTTCCGGCGCACTGCGCCGACCCGGATCCTGGCACCGATTGCCGCGGCTTGGGAAAGGGGCGCGTTCACGCGCGAAGACATCTCCAAGAGTGTGCGGAGTTACTTTGAAGAGACAGTCGCGTCTTTGCCGGTCGGCGGCACTGCCCATCATCTGACGAAATTGACCCAACGCGAACATGAAATCCTTGCGCTGCTGAGCAAAGGCCATCCGGACAAGGAAATCGCCGAACTCCTTCGGATCAGCACCTGGACTGTGCATGGTCACCTGAAGAAAATCTTTGAAAAACTCAGCGCCCACAACCGGACGGATGCGGTCGTTAAGTACTTGCACAAATAGGCAGCGCACCGCTCCTCATCCCAACCTTCTCTCCTTCAGAAGGGGAGAAGGAGAGCGATGTGATCGGTTACTTCCAACAGAAGAGAGAGTCGCCGCTTCTTGATCACCCCCAAAAAAGGGCATTGAGAAAAGCCAAAATTCACTCAATTATTGCCCTATGCAAAGCGCAAGGAACTTGGCCCGGACTTCAGCGCAGCCGAAGCTGGCCAAGCCTGGCCGTACAGCAGTCCTGGCCCCACCGATGGACAAAATCGCAGCATTGGCCAACGAGCTGCGTCCCGGCTGGTCGTTGCCGGGCGAGTTTTTTTCGGGCGACGCCATTTATCGTGCCGACGTGGAACGTATTTGGCGGCAAGGCTGGCTTTTCGCCGGGCACACGTGTGAAATCCCGCAGCCGGGCGATTACTTCACCCTCGAGGTAGATGCCGACTCCCTCATCGTCATCCGGGGCGACGACGGCGCAATTCGGGGCCTGCACAATGTTTGCCGGCATCGGGGCTCGCTTATCTGCACAGAGGCCGCTGGTCATTCGAAGCGGCTGGTCTGCCCCTATCACCAGTGGACTTATGGCCTGGATGGTGAGCTGCTCGCCTGCCGCGGGATGCCGGACGGATTTGAGAAGTCTCATTTTGGCCTCAAGCAGCTTCCCGTGCGCGAGGTTGGCGGGTTGATCTATCTGTCGCTCGCTGGCACTCCTCCGGACTTCGAGCCGGCCAACCAACTTATCTCACCGCTCGTCCGGCCACAGGGGTTCTCGAGAGCGAAGGTAGCCAAAGCGGTGACGTATCTGGTGAAAGCGAATTGGAAATTGATCTGGGAAAACAATCGCGAGTGCTACCACTGCAATGTAAACCACCCGCAATACATCAAAGCCAACTTCGACCACTACAACGCGGACGACACCTCACCGCGCATTCAGGCAGAAATTGAGGCGGCGCTGCGGCGCAACGAACAGAAGCGTGGCACCGCCAGGCTGGCCACCACGCACAAGCGGATCGGCATGACCTCGTTCCCCAACGCGGACAACAACATTTGGTTTTCCGCCAACCGCACTCCGCTGGTGGATGGCTACGTCACCGAATCGATGGATGGCAAGGTGGTGGCGCCGCTGATGGGAGATTACCAGGAGCCCTGGGCAGACACTTTGCGGATCCGGACGCTGCCCAATTTCTGGAACCATTCCAGTTGCGACCACGGTGTGAGCACGCGGTTGCTGCCAGTGGGGCCGCAACTCACCTCGGTCCGCGTCTGGTGGCTGGTGGACGCGGGAGCTGTCGAGGGCCGGGATTACGAACTCGCCACCCTGATGCCTTTTTGGCAACTGACCTCGGAGCAGGACTGGGAGATCTGCGAGCGCCAGCAACGCGGCATAAACTCCAGCGCCTACAGCCCGGGGCCGTACTCCACGTATAAAGAATACAATGTGGACAGCTTTGTCCGCTGGTACTTGAAGTCGCTCGGCGCGAGCCGGGGTGCCAGCGTTTAACTCGGGATCTAAGTGACGTTATGGGCGCAGGACTTGTTTCGAGAAGCGTTGCGCTTTTTGGTTTCCGACCAGTTTCAAGAAAATAATGGCCACTTGAAGGTGGATTCAACGCTTATCCTGCGTCCGGTCCGTTGTGATTGGTGGCAGGCATTCATAACTTCCAGAACGTGCAGGGCGTGCTCGGGCGTGATCAAGCTTGGCGTCCCGGTCAGAAGCGACTCCGCGACATAGGTCGCTCCGCCGACCCAATTATATTTGCCCGGGTCTTTGCAGAAGGTTTCCAGCACTGCTTCCCCTTGCGACGCGACGTCCACGCCGCCCGGCCCCCAGTCCCAGCCCTGCATATGCATTGTGCCTTTTGTTGCCATGATATCGATGGTGTATAGTTGCCGTCCTTCACCGGCCAAACGCTCGCCATCGAAATAAACGAAGCCTGTTTGCACATGCGAGAGTACGCCTTTGCCATGGTTCATGATGAGCATCGTGTTTTCGTCCGCCTCGACCTTGACCTCGCCCTGGTCCTCGACCCTGCGGGTGGGATTCAGGACGGCGGTCATTCCCACTACTTCTGTCACCGGCCCCAACAGACCAGTAAAGGTCGTAACGTTGTAAACCCCCAGATCGTAGAGGCTGCCGCCGCCTTTCTGATAAAACCATCCGGACCAGCCCGGGCCACCGTGGCCATAGGTGCCATGGCCCGCCGTTACCTTGCCGATTTTGCCGCTCGCCATGGTCTCCGCCATGAACTTGAACTGCGGGCTGGTCACGCAGGTCGGAGAGCCCCAAAAATGCACTCCGTTGCGTCTGGCCAGATCGAGGAGTTCTTTTCCATCTTTCACTTCCAGCGCTATGGGTTTTTCGGACCAGACATGGCGTTTCGCTTGCAAGGCCTTTTTGTTGACGGGAAAATGCGAAGGCATGGAGGTTGTGTTAACCAACAAATCAAAAGGCACTCCTGCCAGCATCTCGTCGATATTCGGGTACACATTCGGAACCTTGAATTCCCGTGCCCGTTTTTTCGCGCGCTCGACGATGATATCGCACACGCTGACCACTTCGATAAACGGCTGCGACGTAAGGTTCGGGAGATAAGAGCCGGATACATTTCCGCAGCCAATCTGGCCTACTCGAATCTTGCCGCCCTTGAAGGGACCCGCGGAGGAAGTGGATTCCGCGCTTAACAAGTTCGGGGCGACTCCCACGGCCGCACCCAGAACCGCGGTGTCTTTAAGGAACTGACGGCGATGAATTGGCGGGGTTGTTTTCATGGCGGTTTTTTTGGTTGAACGTTTGTTCAGTTGCTTAGCGGCAATTGCTTTATCCTCACGTTTCGGTGCCGGACAGTCTTTCCGTCGTTATAGTTTTGCAAGCCAATGTAGCCTGAGTGGGTGCGCTGCTTCGGGTCTGTCCAGGTCATGACGATTTCCCCATTCATCCGGCCTGAGTAGTTCTGGCCAACACAGGTTATTTCATATTCGTTCCACTGGCCCGCGGGCCTGGTGTTGGCTTTGATCGAGGCTTTGAATGGGTAGATCGAGCCGGTGCGCCACGTAGGGTCTTGCGGATTCGGATCCCCGATCTCTATCTCATGGCCCTGGTGCACTGCATTCCACGGATCTTGTTTCGGATCCGGAAAACGCAGAAATACCCCCGAGTCGGCAATTTCCTGTTCTTGCATAAACTCGCCCCGCAAGACGAAATTTGTGAACTGCCTGCCTGCATACCACCACAGTCCCATGCCTCCCTCGCCCGTGGCGATACCGTTGCTGATGGCGAACCGGCCTGGCCCACATTGACGCCACTGTCTCAAGGCCGCGTCCGAGAATAAAAGTTCGAACCCAATTTTTTCGTCGGAAACCATCGCCGGCTCCTGTGCTGTCCTTCCGTCTCCAGACGCGTCGAGGTTGGGTCTCGTCAATTCGGCTGCGGCGCAAGAGAGCGGACCAGGAAATCGCAGCCAGTTTGCGATCGGTAACTTTGTGTCAGAAATGACTACCGCCACGAGGCTAACCAGGGCGGCGATGGCCGCAATGACGGGGCGTCGGCGCATAAAGTGTTCTTCGTCGTGAGTCGGAGTAAACGTGGTCCCTGGCCGCCACCCTGGTCAATAACTAAAAATCTTTGGCGACTCACCGCGCCATTG
>Ga0193728_1000737_pt1 | contig 16255 bp, 19 predicted proteins | sample U1c1metaG_FD_143037 | JGI IMG/M metagenome (GOLD analysis project Ga0193728, IMG submission 143037) | Soil microbial communities from a riparian zone of the East river system, Colorado, United States - U1c1 | ecosystem: Environmental > Terrestrial > Soil > Riparian zone | place: USA: East River...
CCCATCCACGCTGGTGCGCACACGAACTTTCGACACTGCCAAAAATTCCGGTTCGAGCAGCACCTCGAGATTTCCCGAGGCCACCACTCCGACTTGCACTCTGCGTTGGATAAACTGTCGCCCGGCGCGAAATTCAAAATGTAATATTTCCAATTTGTTCTCTCTGCGAATCGAAACTACGTTCGATAAAATCGAGGAAAAGTACTCCTGCCAACAAATCTGCGCCACCGCCGGGAGATGCGTTCATATGCAGTAACCTGCGATCGAGATTGCACAACGCGCGAAAACCATCGGCCGTCGAAGTTCCCCCAGATTGCAAAATTGTCTTTGCGCCCGCCTTCGCCGAGGCCAAAGCGGTAAGCCCTCCGCGATGTAACAAGCAGGTATCATCCAGGTTCGCCATGATCGCGACTAAAGCGTTCAGTCTCGCAAATTCTTCCCTGGGGCCTTGTGATCTCGAGCTCTTCAGCATGGGCAAACCGATTTCTGTGATGTGACGGAAGCCGCTCTCGGCCTCCCCGCGGGCGCCGCGCACTCCAAACTGTTGAGAGGCTTCCTGTCCGTGAGATTTGGTCCGTGATGCATAGGAATCAGGGAGATAGGAATCAGGGAGACATGCGATTCGGGACGCTTGCGCGCATATATTCTCCGCAGAGTTTCGTTCTCCCGGCAACATGGCAGCGCCGGCGCATAACAATCCCAGCGTCCATATCGCACCGCGGTGGGTATTCACGCCACGCGTCGTACGCAGCATGTTTCGTTCACCTTCGCGACCCAAGCGCGAAAGCCTCTCTCGCAGAGAGATGCTTTCGCGAGCCTGCCAAGCTTCATCGGCAATGCTCACGAAGGTCGGCCACAGAGAATGAGCAGAACGATGGAGCATCTCGAGATTCATGTCGAGGTGAGCACCACAACCGCGCGCATCCACAAGTGCCGGCTTCGGCGTAAGATTCGCCTCTTCGATCAAAGACCATATAGCACCGTCAGCCAGATACTCTGCTGATGAGCGGCGTACGCAATTTCCAGCATGCGGAGTGTCGACCTGCACGCAAGGGGTCATCACCAACTCCGAAATTTCACAGGTGGACTGTATAGGCCACCCGACCACTCGACGAGTTCCTTGACGTTGTGCGCAGCGAGCAGCGAACGGCGAGCATCTGACCGGCGGATTCCCAGATCCTCTGGCAACGCTACAATTCCTCGACTCCTCAAGTCGTTCCTGGCTTCATGCGAACTTTCCGCGCCCAGGGCCGTCACTCCTGCTATCGCGGACAGCGCTGCACGACGCTCCTTCAAACTGTTAACTCGATACAAGTACGCGATGCCTTCTTCGGTCACGACGTGTGTCACGTCGTTGCCATAAATCATGATCGGCGGGACGGCTAACCCGGCGTCTCGGCCGACGGCGATGGCATCGAGAGTTTCCACAAATGAAGGCAGCATTCCTTCGCGGAACGTTTGCACCAGTTGCACGACAATTTTCCGTCCGCGAACCTGCTCACCACTTCCGGAACTCATTTCCAGCCAGGCAGGTGTGGCGTGGCGGCGCCCTCGCGAGTCACTGCCCAAGTTGGGCGCTCCGCCAAAACCCGCTATTCTCCCGGAAGTCGCGGTGGACGAGTTGGCTTCACCATCCATTTGCAATGTCGACCCGATGAACAAATCCGTCGCATACAAGCCCGCCATCTGGCTGAATGCCCGGTTAGAGCGCAGTGAGCCATCGGTGCCGGTGAAAAAAATATCGCCGGTGAAAAAAATATCAGGTCGCGCTGCTACGTAGCGCTCCATGCCGACTTCGCCTCCAAAGCAATGCACGCTCTCCACCCAGCCGCTTTCGATTGCGGGAATGAGCGTCGGATGAGGATTGAGAATCCAGTTCGTGCAGATCTTTCCGCGCAGTCCCAGCGACTCTCCATATGTCGGTAGCAACAACTCGATGGCGGCAGTATCGAAACCGATGCCATGATTCAGGCGGCGTACACCATGCCGCTCATAAACTCCGCGGATCACCAGCATGGCCATCAATATTTGAACATCGGTAATCAACGCGGGGTCGCGGGTGAATAAGGGCTCGATGGCATATGGCCGGTCCGCGACCACTATCAGGTCTATCCATGAACTGGGTATATCGACTCGCGGCAGGTGCTCGCGAATTTCGTTCACCTGCGCCACCACAACCCCGTCCCTGAAGGCTGTGGCCTCCGCGATCACGGGCGTCTCTTCCGTGTTCGCACCGGTGTAAAGATTCCCCTCTTTATCCGCGCACTCGGCGGCGATAAACGAAACGTCAGGAGTCAGATCAATAAAGTAACGCCCATAAAGTTCGAGGTAGGTGTGGATCCCGCCGATATGAATTTGTGATTTGGCGACCATCTCGGCCAGCCGGGAAGCTTGAGGACCGGAAAACGAAAAGTCCACGCGGTTCGCGATTCCGCGATCAAACAAATCCATATGTTCCGGGCGGCTCAGCACCGAGATTAAAAGATGCAGGCCATGTATTCGCTCAGGGTCGACTTGCGCCAACTTGCGGGATAGAAAATCCGCTTGCTTCTGATTGTTGCCCTCCAGGCAAATCCGGTCGCCCGGTTCAACCAGCTCTTCCATGGCCTCGATGATTTTCCCGCTGTCTAACACGCGATCGCTGCAGTACCTGGCGAGTCGCTGCAACCTTCTGTTCTTGCGTTCCCTTCGCGTCGTCCAGGATTTTTGGGTGGAAACCTCCACGCTGTTCATGGGAAGTTCACGGCTCCGGGTTCAAACTTCGATCGTGTTCATCGCTTGGATAAATTCCTGAATTGCGCAGTAAAAGTCGGAAAAACTTTAGTTCGGTAAAACTTGCCCGCGCGTCTCTTGCGCAAAAGGGATGATCAAAAGACCCAGTCCAAAAGCTATCGCCGTGTATGCCACCGGCTTCCCTATCGTTCCGGCGTGGCGCACCATGGCGCCGATCATGAAATTAACCCCGGCTCCAATGAATCGTCCAAGGGAAGTAACGAATGCGAATGCTGTCGCGCGAACTGATGTTTCATACTGCTCGGGAAGCCACAAGCTGAACAACGTAAAATTTCCTCCAAAAAATCCCAGAAAAAATAGACACGTGATAAATGTGTTTAAACCGTTGGCCAGATAAAATGCCCAGCCGAAACTCAACCAGATGAACAGGCTCATGCCCACAAAATAGATCGCCAGAGTTTCCTTCCTTCCGAGACGTTCTGCTAACTTCGGCGCCATCAAACATCCAAGAATTGTTCCAATAGAAAGAATCGCGGTTCCCACCGACGCCATCTTTGACGCCTGCGCCAGCGACATACCGGCTTTTTTCGCCAGAGTGATAATTGCTGTGGGTTCGTAAACTGCTCCAGCCCACAGGCCAACGATTGCGACGGTAAGCAGTGCTGCATTGACGATGGTTTTCCGGCGATACTTTGCCGAAAAAATTTGAGCAAGTGATCCTTGACGGCGAGGGTCTGCGGCCCTCTTCTTCCAGCGCTCCGGCTCTTTAACACGCATGGTAATAAGGACAGAAATAATCACCGGAGATAGGCCGCAAAGAAACATCGCGCGCCAACCGAATCGCGCGCCTACCGTGTAGTTGAGGGCCGCGGCAATGAAAAATCCAAAGTAGTAGCCCGTCTGCAAATATCCGGCGCCCATTTTTCGACGGTCTTCCGGCCACGCTTCAGCAACGTAAGTTCCAGCCAGGGCCCACTCGCCCCCGATGCCGATGCCGGCGAGCAGCCGAAACAATCCTAACTGCCACACGTTCGCCGCCAGCGCCGCGGCGCCAGTGAACACTGCGTAAGCCAAAACAGTGGCCGCCAAGACGGGTGCACGTCCAAAGCGGTCGGCGACCGGTCCCCAGATAAATGAGAGTCCCCAGCCCACCAGAAACAACGCGAATAAAATAGATCCAGCAAAGCCGACGTTTTCAGGCGTCTTGGTTATTCCGGATCTGGGTAGGAGCTCCGAGAGCGCTGGACTCAGAACCAGCGCATAGATAAAAGAATCCATGCCATCGAGAGTCCATCCGGACCACGCACCCCAAAAGCCGGTAATCTGGGCCGATGTTAGTCTCGTAGGTGGCATGCATTCCGCGACGCGACTATCTGTAGAAATTACGCAATTAGAGGAATGTCGAACGTTACGAATCCCACTGATCTAATGGCGAAGGTGCGACACCTGGCAGTCTAACTTCTTGTTGTCGCTGATGAGTTAAACCATAGTTAATTTGCGTTCATCTGTACTTTATCTTCCAAAAATCTGGAGCATTCGCGGACTGTGCGCACGCACTATCACTTCGTTTTGATCTTCCTTACGACGCCTGAAATAAAATTAATGTTGTTTTCAGCGTGCGGCTTCGCTCGCTGACATACACTACGTCGTCGCGACATTTGCCGCGTTCGTGATACGCAGCTCAGTCGACTATAAAAAAACAATTACGGGAGTGAAAGATGAAAACCTGCCTCGTCGTCCTCTGTGCTTTTTGCATTGTCGCAGCTGTGCCCGCTCACGCTCAGACCAACCCACCCATGAAGCTGGTGCAGACCATTCCGCTGCCCAACGTCGAGGGATACTTTGACCACATGGCCGTGGATGTCAAAGGCTATCGCCTGTTCCTTCCGGGTGAGCATCAGCGCACCATCGAGGTCATCGATCTTCGCGCCGGCAAAGTCATTCACACCATCACCGGCTTCGGCGGCGACCCGCGCAAGACGATTTACCTGCCGGAAACAAATCAAATCTGGGTGGACGACGGAGACTCCACCGTAAAAGCCTTCAGCGGGGATACTTACGAATTGGTGAAGAACGTTCCTTTAACCGGGCACGATAAAGATAAGGACGCAAGAAAAGTTCCCGACAACGGTGTCTACGACCCCGCCACTCACCTCTTTTATCTTGGTGATCGCTCGGATTCCACGCCTAACGCCGGCCCCAAAGGTTCCATCGAAATTGTCGACCTAAGAAGCGGCACGCTGGTCGGCTCGATCGATGTCGAAGGCAAGAATCCAGCAGGCCTGGTTCTCGACCCCTCCTCCTCTAAACTTTATGTTGTGATGGGCGACACCAGCCAGGTGGTCGTCATTGACCGCGAAAAGCGCGCAGTGATCGCGTCATGGCCAATCACTGGCGGGCCCGAGCCGCATGCCGTGGCAATTGACGCTCCGAATCGACGCTTATTTATCGGCAGCCGCGTGAAGCGCAGCCACATTTACAAGCCCGGCAAGCTAGTCGTGATGAACGCGGACACCGGAAAGGTAATCGACGCCATTGACACGGAGGGCGGTGTGGATGAAGTGGAGTGGGAGCCGCATACACGGCGCATTTATTACACCGGGACGACCGGCTTCGTGGAAGTATTCAAACAGATTGACGCGGATCACTATCAAAGTTTAGGGAAAGCAGCTACCGGCGCAATCGCCAAAACTTCTTTGTTGTGTCCCGAGCTCAACCGCTTTTACTCCGCCGTCCCGAAGCACGTCATCCTTACGCCCCCTGTTCCAGAGTCAAAGGAAGCAACCATCGAAGACGCGAAGGTCATGGTCTACGACGTATTACCTTGATTTTCACCACGACTTCAATCAGGGGGCTCAATCGCACATGAAGCTCCAAGCGGTAATGACCGCTGCAATTTTATGTTCTCCGTTCGTGTGTGTCGCACAGGAGCAGAGCGTTATCCCGCTTAAGTCGGAGCCACATCATCACCTCGTCCTTCATAACGATCTCGTGAACGTTTACTCCGTTGAGGCACAGCCGAAGGACTCCGTTCTGCTGCACAAACATGATGTCGATGCTATCGGAATCATGTTGAGCGACGCTGAGATTACCGTCAGGGTTCCCGGTAAACCCGACTTTCACCAGAGAGTACTCAATGGTCAGTTACGTTTGCAGCAGGCAGGCTACGTCCATTCCACGGCCATCGAGGGCGACACAGCATATCGTAATGTGACGGTGGAGCTTCTTTTGCCGCAACAGGAGCGTCGCAACATTTGTAGTGGCGTAATTGCCACACAGCCGCTAAATTGCCGGTCGGCACAGCCCAATAGTTCAGCTTATTCGGAACAACTTCAATTTGAGACCAATCAAACCAAGATTAGCCTGATCCGTCTTAAACCGCAGCAAAGCGTCACGCTGGGTGCATCGGCTCAGAGCCGATTGATTGTTGTACTCGATAACACTGCTACCGTAACCAGCGTAAATAGTTCGCCGAAAGCACTACGGAGCGGCGATTTCCTGTGGCGCGACGGCAACAGCCCAGTGGAAATTTTTGAGATCGCCGAAAGCGCTACGGAGCGGCGATTTCCTGTGGCGCGACGGCAACAGCCCAGTGGAAATTTTTGAGAATGCCGGTAGCAAAGAAATACGTCTCGTTATCTTCCTTTTTACGAACGAAAAATCTGCGAAATAACATGCCTTAGAAATATTCTTATTTGCCGGTTTTGAACAATTTATTTTTCGATGAAATCTGTTGCGCGAGTTCTTCGCCAACCTGTTTAGCAAGCTTGGCGGCTTCCGCCTCCTGACCATCGGTGTAATTAAAACCCACGACAATCAGTCCGACGGTATGGCCGGAGCTGTCTAACAGCCGCTCTAATACGGTCGTAGACTTGCCCTTCATCTCCATTACCGGAATACCTTTTTCCACGACGTGTAGGTCCGCGCAGGAAGATTTCTTTCCGATTTTTCCGGAATCGGTGGAGGCAAAAATCACGCTCTTCTTGGATTTTGGCGTTTGGCTGTGCAAACCCAGGTAAATCAGGTCCGGTTTGTGCTTAGCAGCGATTTCATTCACTAGCCGTTGTCCGAGAATTTTCTTTGTATCTTGGTCCTGGGCCCACAGTTGCCCCGCCAATACCTGCGCGAAGGCTAAGACAATGATTATGCCTAAACCGCGAGCCACCAGCTTCGGGCCTACCGTTCGTGACGGAACAATTGTGCTTCGAACGCGTTGTGGCAAAAACATTTTCCTGGCTCCTCAGTTTTTTTTTAATCTTTAAAATAGTGTCTGTTCTGCAGAAAATGTGAGTCGCAATCTGTAACGCGGCTGGCGAGACTGCCACTCTAGTCTAGAATCCAGTCGTTGTAATCCAACTTAATTCATCATTACTTTTCATTTAGGTCCGCCGCGTCGTACGGACACCGGATAATGCGCGGCAAGGCAACCGAGACACAATGCACGGAGAAATCGCGGCCCTCGTGCGGCGGGAGCGTCCCGTTTTTGCGAAGCCTAACTGTTGTTGCCGCCACCTATAGCACGGGCGTCTTTACTGTTGAACCGACATATTAGTATTTACGCTTTTGGGTTGAAGTTTAGCGGCAACTTCCGGCGGGAGTTGATCGGCCTTAGCCAACAGCGCACTCACCTGCCACATCTGAGTTTCCGAAAGAGTTTGCTTAAATCCCGGCATTCCGGAAAGACGGATCCCATTCTTTACCTTCCAGAAGGATTCGCCAACCGGATCATCTGTGACCATATCCTCCTTGTCGAGCAGTTGCGGCACGTGAGGAAACATTCCTTTCGCGGCGTCCGGCTTGGGTTGATTTGGCAAACCATGACAGAAAGCGCAGTCCTTCTGATAAATGTCTGCTCCGGCTGCCAGATCAGCGGTGCTGAAGGTCGCAAGGTCGCGCTTAGGTTGTTCCGCCTTGATCCTGGATTTCCTCCCGAGCTTCGCAAAAAATGCCTCCATGGGCATAGCCGCATCTGCCGTCGCCACCGGCGCGTGCCCCGTCGCAACGTATAAATATAAAGCCGCGGGCAGCATTAATAAGCCGAAAACAACGCCAAGCAGAAATCTAGCTGTAGAATTCAACGGCATGTCGCAACTCGCCCCATGTTCTTCCTCATTGAAAAAGGTTTTACCAAACGACCACGTACTCTGATCGCTCTCGTGCCAATAAACATCCGTTTGCTTCACAAACGAACTCGCTGCACGGATTCTAATGACTAACGGTTCGCAGTCAAATTAATATTTGTTCAGGTGGAAACATTGGTTTGGAGTTGAAAATTCAGCGAGGTGATTATGCGCTGCCATAGTAGGCGGGACCTTCCTCGAATCACCAGGCAGGCTGGAACAGACGCGAACGAACGGCTTCAGATTGGCTTGGCTGAAAGCCATGCCGCCGCAGTCAAACACACATTGAAATTTAAGAGCGAGCTGGATCGATCATAGGCCGCCAATTAGTTCTGCTTACCCTTACCCCGCAAGCATCCAAATCTTTAGTCACCGTCACGATCCACGATGACTTTCCAAGTTTGAGTTTTAGGTCTCCACCCTAAGCTCTCTGAACCATTTGTCTGCCGTTGAACAGCTTCAAGCGCGAGCCGACTACTTCTCTTACTGAATCCACGACTGACGGCAGAATCTTGTAGGGCACGACCTCATCTGGCTGCTTGGTTAACCCTTGTTCCAGTCCACGTCTCCATGCCACCCGAAGTTCTGTATTGATGTGCACAATATTGATTCCCGCTCCGATTGCCTTGCGCAAGTCGGCATCATCGGTTCCTGAGCCGCCGTGGAGTGTTAAGAAAACACCCGCCGCCCGCTTGATGCCATTTATTCTCTCGATGTCTAGATGCTTCTTCGTTTCTCCCTTGACCATGCTCCTGAGCATGCCGTGCATATTCCCCACCGCTGGAGCCAGGATGTCCACTCCCGTGATCTCCACAAACTGTTTCGCTTCCTCCGGGCTCGAAAGACCCTTTGAAAGGTCGGGAGCTGAGTCGTGTATCTCAGAGCCACTTCCGATGTCTCCAATTTCGCCTTCGACCAGCATGGCAGGATGAATCGCTTTAAGCGCTTCGACTGCCTGCTTGGTTTGCCTCACATTTTCTTCGAACGGCAATGCCGAACGGTCAAAGACAATTGAGTCAAAGCCGGCTTTCGCAGCCTCGGTCCCCTTGGCGAGCGAGTGTGTATGATCGGCGTTAAGAAAAATGGGGAAATCGAACTCCTCACGCAAACTTCGCACGAAAGCGGCAATTTGACGAGTCCCCACAAACTCACGCTCACCCTCGGACAAACCAACCAGAACCGGCACGTTCAGTTCCCTGGCAGCGGTGAACACCGCTTTCACTAAAACCAAATCGGAGATGTTGAAATGGCCGATCGCGACGCCAGTTTCTTGTGCCCTTTTCAAGAGATCCCGCAAGGAGTGCATCTGATCAAGATCCTCCTTTCTTCGACGTGTGATGTGGCCGATGAAGACTGAATTGTGACATCGTTCATGCATCACTCTCCGTCACCGGACCCGCGCAACGTACCAGCATTTAGTGTAGCGAACGACTGCGGCAAACTCCGGTCGCCTGCCCAGCTTGCGCTCCAGTTCGAAAATCCGGTCGTACTCAGCACTGAGCGAAACTCGTGGCGGCAAATAATATGTCGGAACACTACCACCGTCGTTGCCGTATGCGAAACACTCAACGCCCGATGGCCAGAACGAGCCCAAGGGTCAAACTGGCAAAGCAAAAGTGCCTGAGAATGTTTTCACTTTCGGATTCTATTGGAGGCACCGAACCCCGCTGTATCCAAAAACCGGCTCGAACATTGTATACGGCCAGTGCCGGGTGTACGTTATCTCTCAGCAGAGAAGTAAAGGAGAATTCTGCTGCGGGAGGAGGTATTGGCCGTGAATCGTCGTAATTTCTTGCGGTCAGGGAGCATTGTATCCGTAAGCCTCGCGTTCGCGAACGCTGGGCGCTTGCTTTCAGAGCTCACAACGCTTGACCGTTGGCGGACATTTCAAGTAACGACCCGCGTCGAAGTTCTAAAAACCTCCGGGAAGACGCGGGTATGGTTGCCGGCGGCCCTCATTAGTGAAACGCCCTTCCAGAAGACGCTCGCGAATTCCTTCAGCTGCGAGGGCGGAACCGCGAAGATGGTCGAAAGCAAGGGTGACGCGCTCGGAATCATCGCCGCAGAATTTCCATCTGGCGTAAGGCCGATCCTCAACCTCACAAGCCGAATCGCGACCAAAAACTATGCGGTTGATCTCTCCGCGCGCGGCAAGGCACCAGAAGAGGACCGCGAGGAATTGAAGCACTTTTTGAGGCCGACCAAGCTCCTGCCGACCGACGGTATCGTGAAAGCAGCGGCGACCCAAATCACGAAAGGCGCGAAGACGGATGTTGAGAAAGCGCGTGCAATCTACGAGTGGATTGTTGACAACACCTTTCGGAATCCGAAAACGCGTGGCTGCGGCGTCGGCGATATTCGCTTCATGCTGGAGTCCAAAGATCTGGGCGGGAAGTGCGCGGACCTAAACGCGCTGTACGTTGGGTTGGCACGCGCGGCTGGCCTCCCCGCGCGAGACGTTTATGGCATCCGCGTCGCCAAGTCCGAAATGGGATACAAGAGCCTCGGTGCTTCGTCAGAGAACGTGACGAAAGCGCAGCACTGCCGCGCAGAGGTTTACCTCGGTGACTACGGCTGGGTACCTGTAGATCCTGCAGACGTGCGGAAGGTCGTGCTCGAGGAACCGCCCGGAAATCGACCACTGGAAAACGACATGGTCAAGAATGCCCGCGCAAGGCTATTCGGGTCCTGGGAAATGAACTGGATGGCGTACAACTTCGCGCACGATGTCGCTCTGCCGGGGTCGAACGGCGCACCAATCGGTTTCCTCATGTATCCACACGCAGAAACGACCGAAGGACGGCTCGACAGTCTCGATCCGGATAACTTCAAGTATGAAATTACGTCGACGGAGACCACATTTACGAACGCTTGACCCATAAAAAGGAGTCAACCGCATGAATCTTCCGGATGCGCCGGTTCCACGCGAAGGCTTCTTCGTCACGCATTTCTTCACTGTGAGAAATCAGGAAAAATCGAAAGACTTCTACGTCCGAATTCTTGGCGGGAAAGTGATCAAACCGGAAAATCCCTGTTACATCAAGCTCGCCAACTCCTGGATCGTTCTCAATTCCGGTGGCGGTCCGACGCCCGACAAACCCGAGGTCCTCCTCGAAACCCCTCCGAATCTAAACAGCGTGAACAGCTTCCTCAATTTACGTGTCGCGGACATCTGGGCCTGTTACGAGCAATGGCGCGACAAAGGCGCGGTATTTCTCACTGAGCCGCTCGACAACCATGGCCGGGAATGGCGTTGCTACATGGGCGATCCAGACGGCTACCTGATCGAGGTTGGTCAATATACGCAGCTTGCGCTTGACCACTTCAAAAAGTACGCCGGTTGAGTTTACCGGCGCATCGAGCCCGAACCGCTTCATGTCCAAGAAAACACTGATGACACCATTTCGCCTCTGAGGCGACAGGCGCTCGTTACCGTCCGGGAGCGCGACAGGGGCATTACCACGACCTCGAGTTTCATGTCCACACCTTCAGCTCCTCTGCGTCTGCTGCCAGTTTTGCAACCAGTCTACATCGTCAGCACGACGCGGAACTGAGCTTTGCCGCTCATCATGCGGGCATAGGCTTCGGCCGCTTTTTCGAGCGGATATGTTTCAATCATGGGGCGGACGCCGGTTAGTTCGGCGAAACGCAGTGTGTCCTCCTCATCAGCCGGTGTTCCCGAGGCCCAGCCTTGAATACTGCGGCTTCCCGTAACGAGCTGTACCGGCGTGACCTCGATAGGATCGGCTGACACACCGATGACCATAAGCTTTCCGTTCGGCGCGAGGCCGTCGATCACCTCGGTCATCGATTTCGAGCTTGGGGCCGTGGCCAGAATCACCTGTGCGCCACCTAATTCTTGTAAAGCCTCTGCAGGGTTCGTCACTTTGTTATCGATGTACACGCTCGCGCCGAGTTTCTTTGCGAGCGAGGCGCTCTCGGAGCCGCGCCCGATGGCCGCGACCTTATAACCAAACTTGTTTGCGAACTGAATTCCCAGGTGACCCAGACCGCCGACACCCAGCACCGCAATAAGGTCACCAGGCATCGCACCGCTGTGCCGCAGCGCGTTATATGTGGTAATTCCAGCGCAGAGCAATGGTGCTGCTTCAACGTCACTTAGGCCCTCCGGCATCGCAGTCAGCGCCTCAACGGGAGCCACCATGTATTGCTCGTATCCGCCGTCATAACTGATACCGGGAATTTTCAGATTCCGGCAATTGCGAAAATCTCCGCGCCGGCACGCGAGACACGTGCCGTCGTGGCCGCCGTGCCAGCCGACGCCGATGCGCTGCCCCTTCTTCCACTCGGAAACACCGGTGCCGAGTTCATCGATGATGCCCACGACTTCGTGTCCTGGGACGCGGGGATACTCAATGCCGGGCCACTGGCCTTCTTTCGTGAACACGTCACTGTGGCAGACACCACAGGCGTGCACCTTGATGAGCACGTGTCCTGCACCCGGCTTAGGAATTTCGCGGTCGACAATCTCGAAATCGCCTCCCGCCTTAGAAATCTGCGCCGCCTTCATTGGCGCTATTGCGACTCTAGTCGTTGCCATGTTGCCTCCTATGAAGTTTTAGTCTCACAAATCTCTGGGCTTTGCCTAGGAGTGTCATCGTCCAAGCAGGCATTACGCCGCGATTACCAACGGCCAGCGTGAGCACCGCCATCTACGTGGAGGATCTCGCCGGTTACTTGGCCTGCGTGTGCCAAGTAGAGAACAGCGTCGACGACGTCTTTTACAGTGGCGATCTTGCCCATAGGCTGCAATGTCCGAAGATGCTCCTTGGGATCATCCTTGTGCAGCGGTGTGTCGACGACGCCGGGAGCCACCGCGTTGAAGCGGATGCCTTCCTTTGCGTACTCGATTGCGAGACTTCGCGTCACCGTATTCAGACCCCCCTTCGTGATCATCGACACCGAGGCATTGATGCCAGCGATGGGGTTATCGGCCAGCGAGCCAGAGATGGTCACAACATTCCCTGACTTCTGTTTCAACATCTGTTTCACAGCGAGCTGAGTAATGTAGAGGAATCCCAGTAAGTTGGTTGAGGCCAAAGCGTTGAAGTCACCGGTAGTAAAATCCGTGAAAGGCTTGACGTAGAAGATTCCTGCGTTATTCACCAGAACATCTATCGCGCCGAAGTGCTTAATCGCTGCTTCGGTCGCTTTGGCAGCAGTCTCAGGCTTACCGATATCACCATCGACGAGCACCAGGCTGGGTGAGGCAGTCAACGATTGACTGGCATTCCGAGACGTTGCTACGACGTTGTAGTCCTGCCTCAGAAACTCCGCCACCAAACCCGCACCAATACCCTGCTTTGCTCCCGTGATGATTGCTGTTTCCTTGCGGGGATCGTCGCGTTTCATCCGAGAGTCCTTCCGCTCGGACCTGGCAACTATTGTCTTAGGTCCGATTCGATGAGCGAGTCCGTCAGTGAGAGGCGCAAATACTATCACAAAAGAAACGCCGGAGGCTTGACTCCCGATAAGCCCTAACTGCGTCTTCGACGCGTCGCTAGTGCCGGAAACTTGTCCAGAGTTCTCTGCTTTTGCAATTCTGATCCGGGATTCGATTCGGCAAGCTAAGGCCGATATCCGACATGGCGCTTCGTGCCCGACGGTAAGCATGGCTCCGGTACTGGCGATCACTAGTCTGGTGGCAAGGACCTTGTTGTGCGGCCCTTTGACCCCGTTGGAGAGTTTTTTAAACCGTTCGTCATCGGGCCGAACCGGATCCTCATTTTCCACCGAGGAGGACCGAGATGAGGACCGACAAAATGCTGTGGCGAAATCGCAAGTTGAAGAAGGAACTAGCGCGACAGTTGCAGTCGGAGAACCCGGGTCTGGAGGTAACTTTCGGGTTGCCCGTCACTTGGGCAAACTTCAGCGGCACGCAGCAGAGGAAAAAGGATGGCGGAAGGATTGGTAAAAAGAGCTTTACATATTCCTATATGGGAATATATTAAGCGCATGGCAAGGGCGGCGACAACTTCGGACGCGTTCAATGCTGTGGCCGAACCGCGGCGGCGGGACATCCTGAACTATCTAGCGATGCAGGAGAGGTCCGTCGGCGAGATTGTGGACGCAATGGAGATGGAGCAGCCGTCGGTTTCGAAGCACCTGAAAGTTTTGAAAGATGTTGGCTTGGTGGAGGTCCGGAGGGATGGTCGGCAGATGCTTTACAAGGTGAATGCTATGGCGATCCGGCCGTTGCACGAATGGACGAGCATGTTCGAGCGGCTGTGGAAACACCAACTGCTGCGAATCAAGGAACGGGCCGAGGCCAACGATGCACAGAAACAATAGTCTTGTGGAATTTCAAATAAGGAGGAAATCGTGAGTTCATCTGCACTATCGCTGGAAGCGACAACCATCCAAATAGCGGAGGAGATTAAAGTGCGCGCGTCGATCGAGGTGACGTTTGCCGCGCTGCTGGATCAGCTTGGACCGTACAACGAGACTGAAGTAAATAAGCCAATGCCGATGAAGCTGGAAGCATGGCCTGGCGGCAGATGGTATCGGGACCTGGGAGACTACAACGGCCATTACTGGGGAACGGTGCAGGCGATCAAGAGGCCGACGCTGCTGGAAATTTGCGGGCCACTTTTTATGTCCAATCCGGTGATAAACAATCTTCAATATCGGCTGAAGGAATCGGGCAGTGTGACGGTCATTACATTCCGGCAGCAGTCGTTTGGGCTAGTGCTGGAGGAGTACAGAAAAGCAAAGGATGGTTGGGCACACTTGCATGAGCTTATGCGGCAGCGAGCGGAAGCGGCGCGGCCACACTGAGGCGGACGACTTAGAAGTTTATAGAAGGGAAATATGTGCCCAGCATGCATCGCAAGTGCAGCAGTGATGGCCGCCGGAGCGGGATCCACGGGAGGAATTCTGGCGGTGTGCATCGGCAAATTCAGAAAATTTTTCAGCGCGAATGGTCTCGGTCTACTTCAGAAAATGAAGGAGAAATAAAATGGCACAAGCAAAGAGAAACATGGAGCAACGCAAAGAGCATCCCGCAATGAAGACACCACAGATCGTGTCGGCGCAGGAATGGGAGGCTGCGCGCCAGCAACTGCTCGTGAAGGAGAAGGCCCTGACCCGCTCCCGCGACGCGCTGGCGGCGGAGCGCCGGCGGATGCCGTGGCTGGCCGTTGAGAAGAAGTACACGTTTGAGGGGCCTAAGGGCAAGGTGAGCATGCTCGACTTGTTCGACGGCCGCCGTCAGCTGATCGTCTACCGCGCCTTCTTCGAGCCCGGCGTGTTCGGCTGGCCCGAGCATGCCTGCCGCGGGTGCTCCCTGGGCGCCGACCAGGTCGGCCACCTCGCGCATCTGAACGCGCGCGATACCACCCTCGCCTACGCCTCACGCGCTTCGCAGGCGGACATCGCGCGCCTGAAAACGCGGATGGGTTGGGAGATGCCCTGGTACACCATCACCGACAGCTTCGACCGCGACTTCGGCGTCGACGAGTGGCACGGCCACAATGTGTTCTTCCGCAATGGCGAGCGGGTGTTTCGCACCTACTTCATCAACAACCGCGGCGACGAGGCGATGGGCAGTATCTGGAGCTACCTTGACGCAACTGCGCTTGGGCGCCAGGAGGAGTGGGAGGACTCGCCGGAGGGCTATCCCCAGACTCCACCGTACCAGTGGTGGAACTGGCACGACGAGTACGCCGCCAACGCGTTGGTTGATCCAAGGTGGAACAAAATGGTGGAGAACGCCAAGGTGACGTTGAACCTCAACGACTAGTATGGTGGCATACGCGATTGCTCACGTCGGAGGCGTTAAAACCTCTCCCGATTCCAACGAAGGACACGGCCGTGGCACACCCTTAAGCTACCAGGGCGGGTGGCCCAGACATTGGTCATTGAAATGAATTTTGGGTGCCCCACGTGCCGTTCTTGTCCACGTGGGGTCTTTGACTTTGATTTTGGCGGCGGGGTGCCCCAGCGTTCGCATTTGAGTTATGAACCTGGGTCTTAGATTTCCCGCCTGTCCCACGCCACGAGCGCCTTTCTAACTCTTACCCTCTGCCCCTCATTGGGCACATATTCCTTCAACTGCGTTGGCGCACCGACGTTATACCAAACGTTAGTTTGTCCCGGAAAACATAAAAGTGAGTGGAGTATGAGGATAAGGGGAGCGCGCATTTAAGCTCCTGATTGACTCAGACGCGAGCGTATCCAATTCCACGACCGCAGGACAAGACCCAACACTACGAAACCGAACCCCCCTAGAACGAAAATCGTTGTGGTAAGGTCCTGCTCGCTGTTGTGTTGCACGCCGCCGAGCAATCCAAGTGTCGCCAAGAAATGCAACTGCCGACCCTCAGAAACCGGGGGACAGGGAAACCGGGGGACATACCGCGGACGTCTCCTATTTATTTGTG
>Ga0193728_1000738_pt1 | contig 16244 bp, 10 predicted proteins | sample U1c1metaG_FD_143037 | JGI IMG/M metagenome (GOLD analysis project Ga0193728, IMG submission 143037) | Soil microbial communities from a riparian zone of the East river system, Colorado, United States - U1c1 | ecosystem: Environmental > Terrestrial > Soil > Riparian zone | place: USA: East River...
GAGCGCGACGCAATCGGGGTTGCGCTCGAGCACGCTGACGCTCGCCCAAGCGCCGCTCGCGGCAAACGCCTGCGGGACGTTCGGCGCGGCGACGACGATCGTCGGCAGCCCTGCACAGAGCGAGGCGAACGGCTGCTACCGCTACACGCTCACGGGCATCGACAACGTCGGCAACACAACAAGCCTGAGCGCGACCGTGATCGTCGACACGACGCGGCCGACCACGCCGGCGCTCCTCTTCAGCGCCTTCTCGGCGAACACGTTCTACAAGTCCTCGACGAACGCGCTGTACTTCAGCCCATCCCCCGGGGGCAGCTTCACGCTGACGGCGAGCTCGACTGACCCTGAGACGGGTATCGCCGGCTACACCTTCAGCTCACTCGCCGGCAACGGCTTCCTGATCGCGCAGACCGGCGGTCAAGCGATCTATACGTTCGGCGCTACCGCGACGCAACCCGCCGCAGCGCCGACGTTGCTCGCAGCGAGCAATGCGGGCGCAGCGTCGGCAAACGCGACGTACAGCCTGATCGCCGACACGGCCGGCCCGACCGGCGGCGCGCTGACCGTCAACAACACCGCCGCCACCGCGACCGGCTCGACGAGCTACAGCACCTCTGGCAGCTTCACGATCGGCACGCGCACCGACTTCAACGCGGACGCCGCAGCGGGCTTCTCGACCTCCGTGCTGACCCGCGCGAGCGGGACGCTCGCCGAAGGCGCGTGCACGAAACTGGGTACCCCGGCGACGATCACGGGTAATCCGACGCAGCTGAACCTCGCGGTCGGGTGCTACGTGTACACGCTCACGGGCACCGACAGGGTCGGTAACAAGTCACTGCTGAGCACGACCGTCGAGGTCGATAAAACGGCCCCCGTCGGGCCGATCAGCGTGCCGGCACACGCGAACGGGCCGGTGGCGGTCACGTTTGCCGGCACGGACGCCGGCTCCGGCACCAACGCGGCCTCGGGACAGCTGCGGCGCGCTTCGAGTACGTACACGCCATCCAGCGACAGCTGCGGAACGCTCATCCTGTTCAGCAACATCGGCGCGACGGGCCTCAGCTCGCCGTTCAACGACACGAGCGTGACGACCGGCAAATGCTACGAGTACGAGTACACAGTGGCCGACCGCGCGGGCAACCAGACGACGTCAGCCGGCGCCACAGTCAAGGTCAACACGACGAAACCGACATTGACATCGATCACCGACACGACGCCTGGGACGACCGCTGGCCTGCCGCAGGTGGGCAACACGATCACGCTGAACTTCAGCGACTCAATCGATGCCACGACGATCCCGAGCTCGGTGAATCTCACTTACACGCGCGTCGGTACCGGCTCGAGCACAGTCCTGCTCAGCGGGATCGGAGCGACGACGGCTTGGGGCACGGGCGATCCGACGAGCGCTCGCTACACGAAGACCGGCGGGACCTCCGCGGTCGTCACCGCGAGCACTGCAGTCAGCGGCACGACGGTCAAACTGACGATCACGAGCATCAGCGACCCCAGCGGCAACCTCACGGCCGGTGGCCCTGGCCCCGTCAGCGGCGCGCTGAGCGCGAGCGTCAAGGACGTGTTCGGCAACGTCGCGAGCACGAGCACCTTCACGACCGCAAGCATCCGCCTCTTCTGAACGCGCGTCGCGAGAAACGGGCCGCTCGGCACGTTTTTCAGACATGAGCTCCCAAACGCTGACGATCGGGGCCGACGCGCAGAGCCTGCGCGCACCGGCTGAGGCGACGAGCACGCGCAAGGCGCGCGACGGCATGGCGATGTCGCTTGCGACGTTCGCGATGGCCGCGGCGTCGGCGATCCAAGCGGTGCTCTACCTCAGCCGCTTCGGCACGAACGCACGCACGGATGGCTTCTTCGTCGCGTTCGCGCTGTACTCGACCTTCGGCGTGTTCAGCCAGAGCCTGCGGGTCACCTCGGTGCCGTTGTTGGTCGAACCCCACGCGCGGCTGCGCGTCAGCGAGTTCGCCACGACGCTTGGTCTGATCGCGTTGCCCGTGGTGGTCCTCACCGGGCCGCTCGCCGGGCCGCTTTCGCACGCGATCGCTCCTGGGCTCGACAGTGCTGGGCGCGGCGTCACGGCCGCGGCGCTGCCGATACTCGGCGTGGCGATGGTGCTGCAGCTATGGGCCGCCGGCGCCGCGACGGTGCTCGCGATCCGTGACCGCTTCATGGCCGTCGCCGTCGCCTACATGGCCGGCGCACTGACAGGACTCGTCGTATTCCTCGCGCTGATGAGCGAGGCCGGCGTGCAAACGCTCGGCTGGTCGATGCTCTCGATGTCGGTCGTGACGTGCGCGCTGATGGCGATCGGCGTGCGCCGCTCCGGCGAGGCTCGCGCGGGACGGCAGCCGGTGTCACTGAAGGCCCTGTTCGGCAACTGCGCGCTCGTGCTCGGGCGCACCGCAATCTACCTCGCGTTCAACGTGCTGTTCGTGATCACGCTCGCCTTCGCGAGCCGCTCGGCGGCCGGCGAGACGACGGTGCTCTCCTACTCCTACTTGTTCGCCGGATACCTCGTGGCCGGGACCGGCATGGCCCTTGGCATGTCGAGCATCCCGAGCATGACGCGCGAGGCGCGCACGGAGCAGCGCGCCACGGTGATCGCCACGGTGCCGCGCGGCTTCCGCTACGCAATCTTGATCGTCGCGCCGGCGCTCGCCGGGTTGATCGTCGCCGGAGCGCCGCTGATCCACGCAGTGCTGCCGAAAAGCCTCTCGAGCGCCGAGGTTCACACGCTGCAAGTGTTCGCGGCGCTACTCGCACCTTGGACTGTCGCTGCGCTGCTCGTGAACTTCCTGCTCCCCGTGATGCTCGCGCTCGGGCGCGCTCGGCTGCTCGGCACCGTCGCGCTGCCGCTCGTGCTCGTCCATGTCGCGGCAACAGCCGTGGGCACGGCGCTGTTCGGCGCCGACGGCGCCGTCGGCGCCTTCTGCGTGGCGCCCATCTGTCTCACCGTGGTGCTGTTCTCCGCCGCGGCAGGAAAGACGGGCGTCGCGAAGCTCACGCGCGAGATCGGCCTCGACGCAGCCCGCTTTATTGTGCTCGCGGCGCTCGCGTTCGCGGCAGGTTGGGCTGTGAGCCTCGCAGCGCCGGCCGGCCTCGCGCAAGATGCGGTCGCCGGTGTGCTCGGCTGCGTCATCTACATCGCCGAGTTGCTGCTGCTCGCCCGCCCGCAGCTTGAGGTGCTGCTGGGCGCAGTAACAGCGCGGCCGACGCCGGCGTGAACAGCACGCTGACAGCGCCGCGCCCGGCCTCGCCGGGGGCCTCTTCGGCTGAGCCGACCGCCGCGCCCGTCCGGCGCACAGGACCAGGCGACCGTCTAGTGATCGCGTTGCTCGCAAGCTGCTTCGCTGGGCTTGTCGCGCTGACCTGGCGCAAGTGGGGCGTGCCGGAGATCGACGCCGGAGCGGAGCTAACGACCGCCGACCTGCTCAAGCACGGTGCGCTCGCCTACCGCGACGTTCACTACTACTACGGGCCGCTCGGCATCTATTCGCTGGCGCTGAGCTTCAAGCTGTTCGGGACCAGCTTTGCGACAGCATTCGGTTTTGGCCTGCTACAGGCCGCTGCGATCTTCGCCGCCTTCTACGCGCTGGCCCGACGCTGGCTGACGCCGTTGACGGCTGGCCTCGCAACAGCGGTGCTGCTCGCGATCGGCTTCTCCGGCACGGCGTTCAACTTCGTCCTCGCAAACACGACCTCGGCCACCTTCGGGATCCTCTTCGTGCTGCTCGTTTTGCTCGCGCTCAGCCGCGAGCGGTCACTGCTCGCGGGCGCCGCGATCGGGCTGGTCGGCTTGACGCGCCCCGAATATTTCGCCCTAGCCGCCGGCGTCGCCTTCGCCTACGCGATCGCCACCTGGCGCTTCGAGGGCCGCTCTACCGCGCTGCGCGTGAGCTGGCGCCTGGCGCTGCCGGCGGTCGCGATCCCGGGCATCGTGCTCGGCTGGTTCGCCGCGAAGGTCGGGCTCTCGCGGCTGATCACCGAAAACCTCTGGCCCGTCAAGTTCCTGCACGGCGGCGTCAGCACCGAGCACCATTGGGCGCCATTCGACCTCTCGAGCCTGCTCGGCCTGCTTGCCCGGGGCGCGATCTACCTAGCGCTGCTCGCCGCGATCGTGCTCAGCGTGCAGGGCTTCAGACACGCCAAAGGTCTCACCCGCATCTTTGCCTGTTGGCCGCTGGCGGCCGTCGCCGCGGCGCTCGCAGCACTCGACGGGCTGCTTCGCATGCTCGGGCTGCTCGGCTCCCAGCGCGAAGCGATCGAGCTGGAGGCTCGCCACCTGGTGCTCGGCATGAGCGCTCTACCGGCCCTCTGCCTGGCGGCCGGCGCGGTCGCCGTCGTGAAGCTGATCCGTCGCGAACGCTCCCCGCTAGGCGGCAGCTGGCCTACCGACCTGGCGCTGCTCGTCGCAGCAGCAGGACTCGGCCTGCGCGCATACAACGCGTTCACGACGGAGGGCTCCTATGCGCCCTACTACGCGGCACCGCTCGTGCTTGTGCTCGGCATCCTCCACGAACGCGTCGCCGCCCGCTGGCCGCAGGCGCGCGTCGCTGCGCTCGCCGCGCTCGGGCTCGTCGCGGCCGGGCTCGCGGCGTATGCGTTGGGCGGGCTGTACATCCACGACACGGCCACCGTGCACAGCAAGCGCGGGACGTTCGTGACGAACGCGTCCGCCGGGCCGGCACTACAGCAGGCGCTCGCGCAAATCGACGCGCAGAGCGCCCCGGGCCAGCCGATCCTCGCGGCACCGAGCGAGGGTGGGCTCTACTTCATGGCCGACCGCCCCCCTGCGCTCGCCGAGCTCACGTTGCTGCCCGGTCTGATCGGCTCCGCGAGCGAACAGACGGCGGCGATCGCCCGGCTACGCAGTGAGCGCACGGCGCTCGCCGTGGTCGGTGCGCGCGATCTGTCGGCCTGGGGCACGCCGACGTTCGGCGAGGACTACGACAAGCTGCTCGGCGCCTACCTGAGGCAGACCTCGAGCTCGAAGACGATCGCCGGCAGCCTTGCGCAACCGGCCGGCGGCACGGTCCCATCGAAGGGCTTCACGATCTGGAAGCTGCGGTGAGCGATGCCGAAAGAACTGATCCTCACCTTCCATGGGCTCGGTGAGCCCCCCGCAGCGGCGAGCGAGGCCGAGCGAGACGTGTGGGTCCCGGTTGCCTGGTTCGAAGCGATCGTCGACGCACTTCCCGCTCACGGCGTCGGGCTCGCGTTCGACGACGGCAACGCCTCCGATCTGCACTACGGTCTGCACGCGCTCCTCGAGCGCAATCGCTCGGCGCGCTTCTTCGTGCTCGCGGGCGAGCTCGGCTCTCCCGGGCGACTGAGCTGTGAGCAGCTCGCGGAGCTGCACGCCGCCGGGATGGCGATCGGCAGCCACGGGTTGCACCATCGCGACTGGCGCACGCTGACGCAGGGCGAGCTCGAGCGCGAGCTCGTGCTCTCGCGCCGCACACTCGAGGACCTGCTCGGCGAAGAGGTTGGCGAAGCCGCAGTCCCGTTCGGCTCCTATGACCGCCGCGTGCTTCGCGCGCTGCGCCGCGCCCACTACCGCCGCGTCTTCAACAGCGATGGTGGTAGCGGCCCGGTGGGCTCATGGCTGATGCCGCGGACGACAGTCCATCTCGGGCGGCCACTACAGCATTGGCTCGATCTCGTCTCGGCCAGCTCGAACGGCCGTCCAACTCCGACCATGCGCGGCAAGCGCCTGCTGAAGCGACTGCGATGAGCACCCCGCGGCGATCGGTGCTCGTGGGTTTCGCCGACGCGCTCGCCGCGCCCGAAGCGGCCGCGAGCCTACTCGGCGCCGGCCACCGCGTCGTCGGCTTCTCGCGTCGCGGCGAGTCCGTCGCCCTGCGGCGCCTGCGCGGCGTCAAGATCCTCGAGGTGACCGCACCGGAGGACGACTTCCAAGCGTGCGTCAGGGAGGTCGGTGCACTCGCGTGGGGCCACGACGCGACGATGCCACTCGACGACCAAGCCGTGCTCGTGTGCGATCGCGCGCTCGGCGCCGAAATACCGCTTGCCGGCCCGCGCGGAGCGCAGCGCGAGCTCGCGCTTGACAAGCGGCTGCAGCTCGGCGCGGCGGCGGCGGCTGGGCTCGAAGTGCCCGAGTGGTCCGAGCTCGATCCCGGCGACGATGCCCCACCCGAAGCGATGACGCTACCGCTGATGCTGAAGCCTGCGCTCGCCGCCGAAGTGTCGGCCGGCAAGCTGCAGCGTCATGCCCCGCGCCTCGTGGCAAGCGCGAGCGCGTTCGCGGAGCTGAAGCGCTCGTGGGGTCCTCAGACGCCGGCCCTCGCACAGCGGTGGGTCGACGGCGCAGGTTGTGGGGTGTTCGGGCTTGCCGAGGGCGGGACGATCCACCATCTCAGCGCGCATCGCCGCTTGCGGATGATGAATCCGGCCGGCTCGGGCTCGAGTGCGTGTGCCTCGATGCCCGTCCCGGAGTCGTTGATCGCGCCGATCGAGCGGATGCTCGCGGCGACGCGCTGGCAGGGGATGTTCATGGTCGAGTTGCTGCAGACGCAGGAAGGATGGCGCTTCGTCGAGCTCAACGGGCGGCCGTGGGGCAGCCTCGCGCTGGCCCGCGGGCTCGGCTATGAGTATCCGGCGTGGGCGCTCGCGCGCCTGCTCGACGAGCGTGCCGAGCTGCCGCAGACACCGCCGTTCGGCGAGCTGCAATGCCGCCACCTCGGCCGCGAGCTCGTCCACCTGCTGTTCGTCTTGCGTGGCCGTCGTGACTTCGCCGGCGCCTGGCCGGGAAGACTGCAGACGCTTGCCGCATTGCTGCGCGGCGACGGCGCAACGCGCTGGTATAACCTCGCGCCCGGGATGCGCGGTGTGTTCCTGCAGGACACCTGGCAGACATTGTTCGGCCAGACGCTTGGAAAGCGACGCTCGTGAGTCAGATCAGAGCCGCATTCCATGTGCACTCGGAGTGGTCCTACGACGCGCAGTTGCCGCTCGGCGAGCTCGCGGCACTGTTCGCGCGCAACAACTACGACGCCGTGTTCATGTGCGAGCACGACCGCGGCTTCAGCGCCGAGCGACTACGCGCCTACGCCGCTGCCTGCGAGGAAGCGAGCGCCGAGGGGGCGTTGCTGATCCCTGGGATCGAGTACGCCGACCGGCAGGACCGCGTGCACATCCCGGTGTGGGGCGATGTCCCGTTTGCCGGTGAAGGCACGCAGACCGGGCGCCTATTGGCCGGCGTTTGCGAGCACGGCGGGGTCTCGGTGCTCGCGCACCCCGTGCGTCGCGACGCGTGGGAAGTGGTCGACCCCCAGTGGCTGCGGCTGCTCACCGGGATCGAGATCTGGACGCGCAAGTGGGACGGCTGGGCACCCAACGCGCGCGCCTGCGAGTGGGCCTCGCACGCCGGGCTGCTCGGCGTCGCAGCGCTCGACCTGCACAAGGCACGCCAGCTCTTCCCGCTGGCGATGTCGCTCGAGCTGACCGGGGCCTTGAGCGTCGAGGCCTGTGTCGAGGCGGTGCGCGACGGCCACGCCCGCGCCGTCATCCGTGGCCTGCCGACTGCCCCGCTGACGCGCGGCGGGTTCGCCCGCGCCGCACGGGCCGTAGAGCGCACGCGCCGACCGGTGTGGCGAACCGGGCGCAGCGTGCTCGACCGCTTCTCGACTGCCGAGACGTAAACGATCGCATGACGAGCCCCCCAACATTGCGCTCCAACGAGATCACCTCGGCATGGGCTCCGCCCGGCGAGAGGCTTGCATCGGCGAGCGTCTGCGACCTCGCCGTGATCATCGTCTCCGCGAACGACGCGCACTGGCTGAAGGCTTGCCTGACTAGTGTCTACGCCCACGCCGGCACAGCTAAGCTCGACGTGATCGTCGTCGACAATGGCTCGAGCGACGGGACGCGCGAGGTCGTCGAGGCAAACTTCCCGCGGGCGCGCGTGATCGGCGCGCAGAACGACGGCTTCGGAGCCGGCAACAACCGCGGCCTGGAGACGACGAACGCACGCTACGCGCTGTTGCTGAACCCCGACACGGAGATCCTCGAGGGCTCCTTCTCCGAGCTCGTCGCGTCGCTTGACCAGCGCCCGGACGTCGGGCTGATCGGCGTACGCCAGCTCACGCCCGACGGCGTCCTGTTCCCGACGATTCGCCGCTTCCCGAGTGCGAGCCGCGCGCTCGGCGAGGCACTCGCGTCCGAGCGCTGGCCGCTGCGCCCCGCATGGGCCGGCGAGCGCGTGCTCGATCCGCAGGCGTATGCTGCCGAGACCGAGTGTGACTGGACGTCTGGGTCCTTCATGCTCGCCCGCCGTGAGGCACTGCTCAGCGCCGGCCTGCTCGACGAGCGCTACTTCCTCTACGCCGAGGAGCCCGATCTCTGCCTGCGAATCAAGCGGGCCGGGTGGAGCGTGCGACACATGCCCGATATGACGATTCTCCACCACGCGTGCAAGGGCGGCCTGCGCCCGCGGATGGTCGCCCAGGAGGCGTTCGCACGCCGTCAGTATGCACAGAAGCACTTCGCAAAACCGCACCAGGCGCTGTATCTGAGCGCAATCGGCGCGCGCCATCTGATCCGGGCAGCCGTCGCGTGCTTCGGCGAGAACAGCAAGACACATCGCGAGGCCGCGCGCGGCGCGATCGTGAACCTGCGCGGACACGGCAAGCCGCCATTTGCCCCGCCGCCGACGACCGCTCTGCGGGCAGCCACGGCTCCCGTATCTAGCCCAGCAGAACCCCCTCCCGAGCCGGCTCCGCCAGAGCCCTAGCCGGCCAGAGCCCTCCTAGGCGACAGGCACAGGCGGCACTGGCGGCACTGGCGCTGCGGGCGCCGGCGGCTCAGCGGGCCGGCGAACACGAAACTGCGCCAACGGTCCGAGCACGCGAGTGGCGAGCAGCCGCACATCGTTCCAGGCCGCGACGAAGGCGAGGCGCAAAACGAGCGCGTAGACGGCGAGCCCGCTGCTACCGACGAGCGCGATCACGAGCGGGCGTGGCAGCGACCCTTCGAGCACTCCGAGCAGCGCGAGCGTAACACCGGCGAGCGCTAGGCAGCCGACGACGGCCGGGCCGAGCTCCGGTACGAGGCGGGCGATCGAGATCCCGACGTAGCGCTGCAGCAGGATTCGGTACGCGCCGACGAGGATCACCGCATACGCGGCGACAACCGCACCGGCGACGGCCATCAGGCCGTGCCCAGAGGCCGCGAAGACGGCGCCGCCGTAGACGAGCAGCCGGGCTGCGTTGAACAGCAGCAGCGGGCGCGGGCGCCCAATCGCGAGCATCACCTGCGAGTAGCCGGTGAGCACGGCCGCGATCATTCCAGCGAGCGCGAGCACCTGCGTCGGGGCTACCGACGGCGTCCACTCGGCGCCGAACACGAACGGGACGAGCAGCGGCGCCAGCACGATCAGCGAGGTGAGAAAGGGGAAGATGATCGCCGCGTGGACTCGCGCGGCGCGCTCGTGCATCGCGCGCAGCTCATCCTTGTCGGTCGTGCGCGAGTAGACCGGATAGGCGACCTGCACCATCACCCCACTGAGCTTGTCCTGATAGACAACGCCAAGGTTGAACGCGCGGTAGTAGATGCCGGTCGTCGCCGCAGACAGGCGCGCCGCGAGGATCGCATAGTCGATGTTGCGAAACAGCACCTCGAGCAGCCCGGCGAGCGCGGCCGGGAGACCGAAGCCGGCCATCTGCCGATGCGAGCTGCGCGACCAGCGCGGCACCGGCGCGCGCGCCGCGCTGAGCAGCAGCAAAGAGCCGAGTGTCGCCTGGGCCAACGCGCCGAACACGATCGCCTCGGCGCCAAGGCCGGCGACGGCGAGCCCGACGGCGACGAGGTAGCCACCCGCGAGCGAGGCGGTGTCGATCACACTCGTGCGGCGGAAGTCGAGCTCGCGCAACAGCGTCGCCCGCGACACAGCGCCGAGCGGCGGTTCGCGCGCCGAACAGCGGCCGCCACAGGACGGGCGCGAGCGCAAAAGAGATACCCGACAACAGCGCCCCGCCGACGAGGCTCATCAGCATCGCCGCGCTGCGGTCGTGCTCGTCGATCTCCGCTCGCTGCACGAGTGCCGAAGCAAATCCCTCGAAGGTCAAGATGCCGGCCAGCGGAAGAAAGATCAGCGCCACCGCGGCGTGTCCGAATTCGACGGGAGAAACAAGTCGAGCGAGCGCAATCGCCGCGAGAAACGCGAGCGACTCGGCGACGGAACGCGTGATCGCCAGCCAGCGCAGGCCGCGAATGGTCGTCTCTTTGAGCGTCTCCGCCGGCACCGATTGTCCTCAGGCAAGCAACGTTCCGCCACGGCCCCCGCTTGCGGGCCCCGCGACCCCTGAATCCGTAGGGTGACGGCGCTCGATCAGGCGGCGATCCGCGCGGCGACGGCGGTCAGTGCCTGCGCGGCATTGCCCACTTGCCGAGCGAACTTCACCTTGTCCGCCTGCGTCAACTCTCCGTAGAGCGCGAAGCCGAGCGGCGTATTGCGCCGGTAGGTATTCAAGCCAGCCTGAACCGCAGCGAGTTCCGCCGCGATCTTTGCAGCGAGCTGTCCAGCGCCTTCGTGTTCGAGTGCGGGCCGTACGTACTCGAAGGCCCTCCGCGCACCCGCGAGGTTGCCCTGGAAATCGGAGAGGTCAGTGTGTGAGTAGCGGTCCTCTTCGCCAGTGATCTTCACGTTGGTGATCTCGTTGAGCAGCGCGACGGAGCCGTTGATCAGCTGCGCGGCCGACAGCGGCAGCGACGGCACCTCTTCGTTGAGCGTCTGCACGTCGGCGAGCAGCTTGTTCGCCAGCGGCGCAGCGTCCTTCAGCGTGTGCTTCGCCCAGATCAGTTGCTCGAGGCGGTGAAATCCGGTCCACTTGGACACGTCGCCCAGCACTGCTGGGGCGTCGATCCGAGCGTCGATCGCCGAGTCGAGACCGGCGAAGCTGTCGGCGACCGGCTCGATCGCCTCGTAGTGCCTGCGGACGGGTCCATACAAGCGCTTTGCTTCGGCCAGATCGCCCTGCTCGATCGCCGCAACGAACTTCCGCGCCCCGTCGAGTAGCCGGCTCGTTTCGCCCTCGACATATGTGCGGTACTGGAGTGCCGCCGTCTTCAGCAGCACTGCAGAGGGACTATGCGACGGGCGAGCTTTGCCGGTCACCGTGAGCTTGCCGCGGGTGAGGTTGCCGGAAGGGCAGAACAGCACGTAGGAGCCGGGGTTCAAGTTCAGCGAGAAAGTGCCCGACAGGCCGAGCAGCAGGTTCTCGCGCTCGCCGAGGATGATCCCGCTCTGGTTTTGGAGCTCGAGCTCGGTCGCCCGTGTCGTGCCGCCGTTCGTGACCGTGATGTTGACCGGGCCGGCCGGAACGGATGCGTCATTGGGCACGCAGCCCCGGTCGGTGAGCGTGAACTTCAACGACGACGCGTCGCTGCCTGACCCGGAGCTGCCGCACGCGGACAGGCCGAATACCGCCAGCAACCCGAGTGCAAAGAGCACCGCACCAACCCGATTGATCGCTCCTCTGCAACGCAAGCTCGCCGCCTCCGGTCCGTTACTTGATTGAGGCGCGATCTGACGCGCTTAGGGAACCCTAACATGATGAGGCGAAGCGTGCACGGGCAGTCCGATCAGTTCGGCAGAGGGCAACTCGGAAGCGATCTCGTTCGGGCCTCCAGGCGGCCTTCGGTGCGGACGTCTCGGGCCCGATCTGTCATGCGACTTCTCGCCGCTCTGCTGCTCGTCGGCTGCGTAGTTGCTTCGAGCGCAGCCGGGGCCACGAACGCGAGCCCGATGCCCGGCACCGTTGCTTCGAACTCGCGGGCGGGCGCAAACACTGCGGTCGCCAAGAGCGACGCGGCAGGCCTACGCGCACTGCTCGCGGCGCTTCCGAGCGAGTACGCGAGCGCCGTTCCAACGCACGACGCGACGCTTGCGGCCGTGACGCGCGCGCTCGCGGGCGGCGCTCGCGCTCGCGTGCTCGCACTGCGCGCACAGCCCGACCTACGCAACGTGGCAGCGAGCGCTTCGGCCGTGCAGAGCCTCGATCGCCTCGTCGACATGCTCGCACCGACGAGCGTGCGCTTGCAGCCGTGGCCGCTGTCGCTCGAAGTCTCGGCACTCAGCGAACGCGCGCAGCGGTCGCTCGCGTCGCTGTCCCCGGCGTCGCCGCAACCGTCGCAGCCTTACGGCGAGATCGAAGCGGCGCTCAAACGGGTCGAACGTGAAGCCTCCGCCGGCCACCCGAAGCCGGCGAACTTCGCACTGCTGCACGCCTACGCGCTCTATGCGAGCGGCCCAGGTGCTCACCTGCGGGCGGGCGATCCAACGCTCGACCAGCAGATCACCGACGAAGCGCTGCTCGGTAGCGCCCATTCGCGATCGCTCGCTTACCTGCTCGCACACGGCGGCAGTCAGACAGAGCTTCAGGCGGCGACCCGCCGGCTGCGCACGGCGATGGCGCTCGCCGCGCAGACACTCGGCGAAGTCCAGGTCGCCCACGCGACGATCGTCGCCAACGCCGCGATCATCGTCTTTCGCGAGGGGCTCGAGGCGGTACTGATCCTCGCCGCGATCACGGCTTCGTTCGTCGGCGCGCGCAGTCATCTGCGCAAGCCCGTGCTGCTGGGCGGGCTCGCAGGGCTGCTCGCCACGGCGCTGACGTGGGTGATCGCGCAGCTGCTGCTGCATCTGCTCGGCGACGGTGGGCTCAAGTTGCAGGCGGTTACGGGGCTGCTCGCGATAGTCGTCCTGCTGCTCGTCACCAACTGGTTCTTCCATCGCGTCTACTGGAGCCAATGGATCTCGCGCTTCAACCGTCGCCGCCGCGCGCTCGAGCGCTTCGACCGGCTCGGCTTCATCTCTGGGCAGGTGCTCGGCTTCGTCCTGCTCGGCTTGTCGAGCGTCTACCGCGAGGGACTTGAGACGGTGCTCTTCTTGCAGGCGCTGCAGAGCAGCGCAGGCACCGCGACAACCGCACTCGGGGCGGGTATCGGGCTCGCAGGAACATTGATCGTTGGCACGATCACGTTCAAGCTGCAGCGCAAGCTGCCGTTCAAGCGGATGCTGATCGTGACCGGCGTGCTGATCGCGCTCGTGCTGGCCGTGATGGTCGGCACGACGGTGCACACGATGCAGGGGATCGGCTGGGTGCCGACGACGCCGACGAGCTTCGCCGTGTCCGTCACGTGGAGCCAATGGCTCGGCCTCTACCCCACGTGGGAGGGGATCGGCGCGCAGCTGCTCGCGCTCCTGTTCGTCTTTGGTTCTTATCTTGCGGCACGCGAGATACAGGTCAAGCGCCCGCAACGGCGCAGCAGGCAGGCCGGCCAGCCGATCGCCGCCGCACCGGTCCCGGGAAGCTCGGCGTGACGGTTCAGACCAGCTCACGCTCGCCAGACATCGTGCTCACGTCTCGGCAAGCGCCGCTCACCGGCGATGTCGTCTTCGCGTTCTCGCACCTGAGCTGGGACGCCGCGGCGCGGCGCGGTTGGTTCGGCACCGAGGATCGCCTCGCAAAGGGGCTCGTCGCCCACGAACGCGCTCGCCGTGTGCTGATCTGCGACCGCGTGCGCAGCCGTCCACTAAAGCTCGTTCGTGATCGCCTCGCCTCGGGCGGTACGCCGTTTCCAGCGGACGAGCACACGCGCCTGCTCTCACCGCTGCGCTTGCGCCGTAGCGATCCGATCTCCCAGCGCGGCTTGCGCCGGACGTTTCGCGCTTACGACCGGGCGATGGAACGCGCGGCAACGCAGATGGGCCTGCATGCGCCTGTTGTTGTCACGACGAACCCGCTGCTGGCCGGCTTTGCGGAGCTCTCCTGGGCGCGCGCTGTGACGTTCTACGCGCTCGACGATTGGGCCGTGCACCCCGGTTACAGACGCTGGTGGCCGGCCTATCGCGAGAGTGAGCTGTTGATGCGCGAACGCCAACGCCGCGTCGCAGCCGTCTCAGAGGTGCTACTCGCACGCCTGGCCCCCGCGGGACCTGGCGCGGTAATCGCCAACGGGCTCGAGCCGGCCGAGTGGCTCGACCTCCGCGAGGACGATATCCCTTCGCCGGAGTCCTCCGGGCCGCGCCTGATCTACGCGGGAACGCTCGATGCGCGGCTGGATATTGCGTGGCTGACGCAGACCGCAAGGGCACTCCCGGGCGCGACGCTGTCGCTCGTCGGGCCGATCCTCGACGAGGCGCACATCGCGCCGCTGCGACGCGAGCCGAACATCGCTATCCACGCCCCGCTCGCACGCGCCGAGCTCTCACGGTTGATCGCGGCTGCCGACGTCGGGCTGATCCCGCACGTGCGCTCGGCACTGACCGAGGCGATGAGCCCGCTGAAGCTGTATGAGTATCTCGCATGCGGGCTGCCAGTCGTGGCGAGCGACCTGCAACCGATGCGCGGTGTCGATCAGCGCGTCGTGCTCGTGCGCGAGGGCGGTAACTTCGCCGCTGCGACGCGCGCCGCGCTTGCACTGGGACGGGCTGACGAAGCGACTCGTTGCAGCTTCATCGAGGCGAACTCGTGGGCGAGCCGCCACGATGCGCTACTCGATCTCGCGCTCGCCTGAGGCACCCGGCCGCACCCGTGCTGCCGAGCCGAGCCCGCGAGCCCGAGGTCCGTGCGAGCGTCGGCAGGCCGCTCAGCTCACGCCGGCGCGGCCATGGCGCGGCGCGGCGATCGCGCGGGCGCGATCGCGAATCTCACTGATCGCGCGGCGCAGCAGTGGGCCGAGCTGACCCTTCGCCGCGCGTCGCTGGACGAGCTCAGCTGCGGGAAGGAGCGTCGTCTCGACCGTCTCGCCGCCGGCGAGCTCGAACACAGGCGGATCGGCGGCCGGCGACAGCGTCGCAGCGCGATCGCCCTGGCACACCTGTATCTGCGCTCCCGCGGCTGGTCGCAGCGCGGCGGCATCCAAACGCAACTCGCGGGCGCGCGCTGGGACGGTGAAGCGGGCGCGCCGGGCGAGCAGGCTCACGTCGAACGTAGGTACGGCGAGCCGCGTCTCGACGCCGGCGCGCGCGACGCCGGCGAGCGAGCTCCAGCGCACATCGCCGAGCTCATCGATCGCGGCAGCGGCATCGGAGAGCACCCCGAGACCGTCCGCGAGCAGGTCGTGATGGCCGTAGAGAATCAGCGGCTGGCCGAGGAATGCACGCAAGACGAGATCCTCACGCGGGGCGTTGAAGCCGGCGCGCAGGAGCATCGGCAGTCCGCCGGCGACGATCTCGCGGCTGCTCCAGGCGGCGAGCGCGCCACGCTCGGGCGGTGCGGCCAGCGGCGATCGAGCGGATCGCCCGTCGATCCAGGGGTACGGGCGCGACGCGCAGACCGCCTCGAAGCCTCCCGCCAGCAGGCCGTGCGCGGCGGGCTCGCTAAGCGCCTCGTGGGGCGGCACCATGACCTTGTCGACGGCGATGCCCGTGCGCCGCTCGAACTCGCGCGCACGTGCGAGCGCCTGGGCGGCGAGCGCCGCGCCATCGGCCGACGAGCCGACCATCCCGAGCTCCGGCCCGCGATGGTCGTTGCCGTGGACGCAAATCGAGAGCTGATCGGCGTGGCGCTGAAACAGGCGCACGACGCGCGGATGGGCGAGCCAGCCGTCGAGCGGAACCATCGCGATCGACACGTGGTAGCCGTGCAGATGCGCGTGCTGTTGGAGCGCTTCGTAGCGGATGTGCCCGTAACTCGGCCAGTGCAGGTTCGGGTCGTCGATCACAAACGCGGCCCGCAGCATCGGCGGCGGGCGCCTGGCCTGCGGCGCGAGTGAGCGCAGAAAGTGGACGAGCGACAGCAACGCGAGGCAGCGTCCAGGCGCAAGGCGTTCGCGCAGCGCCTCACCGGCGGCGAGCTCGGCGGGCGCGGTGGAGACGACCGTGCGCACGGTCGTACCGGCGCTCGCGATCCACGCCGGCTGCCCGTCGCTCGTCGCGAGCACGAGATCATCGGTGCGAACCGCGTCACCGGCGAGCGCGGCGCTCCAGCTGTCCGTCAGCGCAGCACCGCGCAGGGGACGTTCGAGCTCCTCGCGACGCTGCAGCGCGAGCGCTCCGCCCGAGCCGAGCCGGCGCTCCTCGCTGATCGCACGCAGAGCAGGTAGGCCCAGCGGCAGCTCCAGCGGCTCGCCGCCAAAGCAGAGGACACCGTCGAGGTCCGCCCAATCGCCCGCGTCGCGAGCCTCGAAGCGCACCTGATGCACTTGTTCGAGCGCGCCGAGCAGGCGTTTGCGCGCGGCTCGCTCGCGCGCCGGGTGAACGCCGA
>Ga0193728_1000739_pt1 | contig 16231 bp, 15 predicted proteins | sample U1c1metaG_FD_143037 | JGI IMG/M metagenome (GOLD analysis project Ga0193728, IMG submission 143037) | Soil microbial communities from a riparian zone of the East river system, Colorado, United States - U1c1 | ecosystem: Environmental > Terrestrial > Soil > Riparian zone | place: USA: East River...
GCTGACCGACGGGGACGTCGATCCGACTGTCGGCACGGCACTGACGCTCGCGGGTTACGATCGCGACTGGCGGCTGCTGGAGCAGCCCCGTATGGAGTCGGAAGACCCTTCCGCCCATGAGCTCCCCTACAAGCCGATGGTCGTGGCGCGCGCGGTCTGCGGCTGGCGCGGCGTGACGTTCGACCGTGCCAGGCGCACTGTGTGCATACCCGTCGGTTTTACGATCGATCTCGGTGCAACCGCCAAAGCCTGGGCGGCCGATCGCGCCGCGCAAGCGGCCGCGCAGACGGCGAGCTGCGGCGCACTCGTCGCGGTCGGCGGGGACATCGCCACCAGCGGCGACGCGCCGGCGGGCGGCTGGGCAGTGCACGTAACCGACGATCACCGCAGCGACCACCATGCGCCCGGCCAGACCATCACGATCCACTCCGGAGGTCTGGCCACCTCGAGCACCGCCGTGCGACGTTGGCGTCATCGGGGACGCACAATGCACCACATCATCGACCCCGCCACCGGCGCGCCCGCACGGACCACGTGGCGCACGGTCAGCGTCGCCGCGGCTAGCTGCGCTGACGCGAACATTGCGAGCACTTCCGCGCTCATACGCGCAGGCGCCGCCCCCGCGTGGCTGGCACGGATGGGTGTGCCGGCTCGGCTCGTCAGCCAGAGCGGCCGGGTCTACGCGATCGGCGCCTGGCCCGCCGACGAGCAGCGAACCCAGATCCCTTCGCCCCCGCGACCCGGCTTGCGCCCGACAGACTCCACACAACCGCACCCCATGCGAGCGCCGGCTCTCATCTGAGATGACCGCGATCCTGGCCACCGGGCCAAGCCTGTACTGGTATCTGACCCGCTCGACGGGCGCGGTCGCGCTGCTGCTGCTGACCGCCGCGGTCGTGCTCGGCGTCGTGGACGTGCGCCGCTGGAGCACGCCCCGCTGGCCGCGGTTCGTGGTGGACGCGCTGCATCGCAACGTCGCGCTGTTGGCGATGGTATTCCTGTGCCTGCACATCCTCACGTCTGTGCTCGACTCGTTCGCGCCGATCTCGCTGGTCGACACGGTCGTGCCGTTCGCCGGCTCCTACCGCCCGTTCTGGCTGGGACTCGGCGCGGTGGCGTTCGATCTGCTGATCGCCGTGACGCTCACCAGCCTGCTGCGCCAGCGCATGGGTTACGCGAGCTGGCGGGCGATTCACTGGCTCACCTACGCGAGCTGGCCGATCGCGCTGCTGCACGGCTTCGGCACCGGCAGCGACGTGACCGACACATGGCTGCTGGCGCTGAGCCTCGCCTGCCTGCTGGCGATGCTCGCCGCGGTGATCGTGCGCGTGGCCGACGGCTGGCCCGAGCACCTAGGACGCCGCGGCGCCGCCCTCGGCGGCGCCGGCGCGTTCTCGCTGTTCCTGCTGATCTGGATGCCCAGCGGTCCGCTCGGATCGGAATGGGCGCGACGCTCCGGAACCCCGTCCTCGCTGCTGCACCATTCCACTGCGTCCAGCACCTCCCGTGGGAGCGGCGAATGAGCGAGGAGACCCTCATGATCGACCCACCTATGGAGTCCTCGCCGACCCAAGCGCCCGGCACGCTTCCGCGGCTGCTGGCGGGGATCCCCGCCGATGGCGCGATGAGCCTCGACGAACACCTCGCCGTACACGGCCACGCGCCTGTCTCTGCGCGCCGCCACGGACGCCGGTCCGAGTCGCCCCTGATCGTGCAGCTCGAGCGCGCCGGCCTGCGCGGACACGGCGGCGCGGGATTCCCCACCGCCACGAAGCTGCGCGCGGTCGCCGCCTCGCGCAAGCGCGCGGTGGTGGTCGTCAATGCCGCCGAGGGCGAGCCGGCGAGCCTGAAGGACCGTACGCTGATGCAGACGCTGCCCCATCTGGTGCTCGACGGCGCCCAGCTGGCCGCGCAGGCTCTTGGCGCTGAGGAGCTGATCGTGTGCGTGTGCCAGACCGCCCAGGCGAGCGTCGATGCGAGTACCCACGCGGTCTCCGAACGCCGGGGCATGACGGCGGACTCCGCGCACATGCATGTAACGGCCGTTCCGGGCGACTACGTCGCCGGGCAGGAGGCCGCGCTCATCAACCATCTAAACGGCGGCCCCGCGATTCCGACGTTCACCCCGCCGATGGTCTTCGAGCAGGGAGTCCGGCGACGCCCGACGCTGGTGGCCAACGCCGAGACGCTCGCCCACGTCGCGCTGATCGCCCGCCACGGGCCCGAGTGGTTTCGCCGGCTCGGCACCCCCTCCCAGCCCGGATCGGCGCTCGTGACGCTGTCGGGCCCCGTGGTCCATCCCGGCGTGTATGAGATCGAGCACGGCGCGTCGCTGCAGTCGCTGATCGACGCCGCCGGTGGCATGCTCGCCACACCCACCGCGTTGCTCGTCGGCGGCTACGGCGGCAGCTGGATCGGCGGCAAGTTCCTGCACGGCGTCGCGCTCTCAGACGAACATCTCGCGCCCCACGGCGCCTCGCTCGGCGCGGGAGTCGTGCTGCTGCTCTCGCAGGACGCCTGCCCCGTCGCCGAGACCGCGCGCGTGGCGCGCTGGCTGGCGGGACAGAGCGCCGGTCAGTGCGGACCGTGCGTGCACGGTCTGCACGCGATCGTCACCTCCGTGGAGGAGATCGCCGGCGGACTCGCCGAGGGGAACGCCACCCAGCGCATCGCGCGGCTGGCCACACTCGTGCACCGTCGCGGCGCCTGCGGCCATCCCGACGGCACCGTGCGCTTCGTGACGAGCGCGCTCGACGCGTTCGGTCCCGAGTTCGCCGACCACGCCCGGCACGGGCCCTGCGAGGGATGCGCCCGCCCGGGAGAGCTGCCGCTGCCCGTCCACCACCCGACCGCAACCCCGACCCACGAACCGGTGTCCTTCCGATGAGCCAGAGCGTGCGCGTCAACCCGATCGCCTGCGCGGCCCACGGCATGTGCGCCGAGCTCCTGCCCGAGCGGATCTCACTCGACGACTGGGGTTACCCGATCGTCGACTCCGAGCCCCTGTCGCCCGCCCTCCTCGACCACGCCCGGCGGGCCGCCCAGGCGTGCCCCACGTTTGCGCTGCTGCTCACTCGCGACCGCGAGCGCGTCTCCTAAGTGTGTTCGCCGTCCCGGCTTTCACGCCGGGTGCCCCAGTAGCAGCCGGTGAGCATTACAGCCCCGCCGCGTGCACCGCGGCCAGCCCGGCCCACTCGCCGTAGGGGGCAAACAGCTCGCGTACGTCCTTTTCGCTGGCCCGTGCCCGCTGATCCCCGCCGCTGAGGATGCGCCCAGCCAGCTTCAGCAGCCCCAGGTCGCTCGCGGGCAGCTGGTCGTAGCGGCCCTGCCCGCGCAGCGCCAGCATCTCCACCGTCCACGCGCCAATGCCCGGTATCGCGCGCAGCCGCCTCCAGCCGCGCTCGGGCTCGGCGTCGCGCAGATCCACGCGTCCGGCCGCCACCTCGCGGGCGGCCCTCCTCAGCGCAATCGCACGCACGCCCGCCAGATCGCAGGACTCCAACACGGCCGGCGCGGCTGTGCCCAACGTCGCGGCCGTCGGCAGATCGCGCAGCCCGCTCGCCCACGCCTCGGTCTCTGCGCCCGTCCAGCGCCGCCCCAGGTGCGTGACGAGCCTGCTCTGAATCGCGGCGGCACGCTCGTACTCGATCAGCTGCTCGCACACCGCCCACACCAGCGCCTCGAACGGCTCCGGCCGGCGCCCCACCCGCAGCCACGCTCGTCCTCGCAGCGAGCGCCCGATCAGCGGGTCATCCTTGAAGCGCTTATGAAACTCGCGCAAATCGTCGTCGACGCCGAGCGCGAACCGCATCCGCATGATGCCATGCTCCGCGCTCACCCTGCTCCTCGCGCGTGCACCGAACACCACGCTGTCAGGCGCAGTCTGCGCGACGCGCACCGCGACCGGCTCTCCGCCCTCGTCGTGCAGCAACCGTTCGATCACGCCCTTGCGCCTGCGTGTAACGCCGTCCATGCCCAGCATTCGTGGCAGCCTGAACGGGCTTGCCGGGCGCACCTGCGCCCGCAGCTCGACGCACCGGCGGCGGGGCGTTGCTCGTTCCACGTCCCGCGCTCGGTTCAGCGCTCGGCGCCGCCCAGCAGATGCACGTCTACCAGCAGCGACCGCGTCCCGACGATCTTCACGGTTTCGCCCCTCCGCTTGCCTGCATTGCGCGCGCCCCGGCGCCTGGCAGGCCCCCGTACGACTGCTCCGCGTCTGCGAACCGCCAGCCCGACCACCGCCGCGCCCGCGACGAACCCGCTCGCGGCGAGGACCATCGCCTGCGTCGCCGGCGCCACCGACCTGATCAGGCCCCCGCGCTTAGCCGGCTCGGGGGCAAGCACCGGCACCGCGTCCACCTCCTGCACCACCTCGATCGCGTGCGCCTGATTCACCCGGCCCAGTGTAGTCCCCGACCCCGACCTCTTTTTTCGCCCGGTCGCCGCCCACTCTGTCCGCGGGGATGAGCCCGCTTGTGCGAGCGCTCTCATTCAGCGCACGCGAACGACCGCGGACACCTCCCGTTCGCCTCGCCGTCCCCGCGGGCTCGACCCCTCCTACTCCCGCCTGGGCCTGCTTGGCGCGATTCGCGACTGCAGATGTTCGGCTCTTGCTACGAACTTATAAGCCGCGATGAGCACTCCTGACAGATTCAGAGTCAAGTTCGATAAGACCGTCCCGAAGCAGCGGATCACCTAGTAGCCAGTGTCCTCGACCAGGACTGTAGATGAGGCCGTGATACGCCAGCTGGCCGAGAGCTCTGGCGATCTGCTTGGCGCTCGCGTATGGTCGCAGCGCACGATAGGGACCTAGTTCTGCGGCGATCGCGCTCATCAGTGCCGCCCCATGCGGTGTCACTGCTCGCGCGAAGCTGACGGTGTCATGTACTCGTGCATGGGCGTGCTCGCTTTCCTGCTCCCACACGTGGCGGGCGGCCCATTCGGCATCAGGGGCGCCGCCACGGGTGCGCTCCAAGATCTGGGCGGTAGCACGTGCTTGACCTTCAGTGCGGAGTAGCAGCCAAATCAAGTCCGAGTCGCTAACCGGCAGCTGCCTGAGCGCAACAAGCCTCCGCCACCGTTCCGTGCTCGGATCGGTGATTTCAAGCTCGTCCCCGACGCCAAACAAGGCAGCTCGCTCTCCGACCACCAAACCCTTGGCAGCAGGGAACGTGCTCAAGATAAGCGCGAGCCTGCTGTCTTCGTCAATCGCGCATGCGCGCAACTCCCACAGGATCTTGCCCATGGAGCGCTCGGCGAGCAGGTGCGCCCAGTCGATGACCAGTGTCACTCCATGCGGCGGCAGCGTGAGCAGTTGCCGCAGCGAACTTCCTCGAAGAGCGTTCGGTTCGATGAGCAGGCGCGCGATCTCAGCGCTACGCGCTGAGCCCAACAATGCAAGCGCGTCCGCCGGTGGTGGTTCGCCTGCCTGCCAACGACGGATGACCTCCCCGCCGAGGAGCCCCTGCAGAATCCGGTCAGCCAACGCTCCAACCAGTGCCGTGCTATCGCCATAGTGGCGCGCGTCGAGCAATATCGGGAGGCTTAGTCCGTGCTCGGATTGCGCAATATGCTGCACAGCCTCCTCGGCGCCCGAACCGGGGTGACCGATCACCGTCAAGGAGCCACGGGCCGGGACACGTCCTACCCAGGGCGGCTGGCGCCCGAGGTTGAGAAAGCGATCCAACTGAGCGCCCCAGGGCGCTTGTGAGGTGGGAGTTAGCTGTAGCGCAGTCGTTGCCATGCCTCATGCCTCTCGATAGTCGGTCGCGCGAGTTCGACCACATCTACGTTGACAGTCCCGAAGACGCCGCCTAACTCGGCGCTCCGCTCGCCGGGCTGCACGAGGCACACCGCCGAACTGGGCGAGGATCCGCGCCGCCGCCGCCTGAGCAGTCGGGTATTCGTCGAGTGGCAGATTGCAACTCGCCACATTTGCGTTGTTGGCGCGAGCCAGCACGGCAAGCGCCAGACTGGTCTTGCCCTCGCGGCGCTGGTCAAATAGCCGCAGCGTCTCCCCTGCCATCGCTCGGTCGCTGAGGGAGTCGATGGTCGAAGCGCGCCCGACCTGCTCGACCTCGGCGAGCGGCGGACCGACCTTGAAGAGATCCGCAATTGATACGACAGACACAGAAGTATTATACTCCCCTGAATGTCTTATGAAGGAAGGTGGTGGCTTCTTGCGACTTACGCCCAAGCCACAGCTCTTTGAGAAACGGCTTCGTGAACACGCGCGCTGGCCGAGCTGAACACACCTAGATTAGAACACCCGCTCGTACACCCGATAACGGCGCTTGATCTCGCCGCCCATGCCTTCCATCGCGCGGTTCATCGCCGTGTTCGTCTCCAGTATCCACCCCATCTCGCCGCCCTTCTGGGGAGTGCGTTCCGCCGCGTCGAAGTGCATCTGATAGAAGCGCGCCGCCACGCCCGTGTGCTGATATTCGGGCTTGACGCCGAGCGCGAACACGCGTACCGCGTCGATCTTGCGTTTCTCGCGCAGGGCGGTCGCCCAGCCGAAAGGCAGCAGCCGCCCGTTGAGCTTCGCCAACACCTGGTTGAAGTCGGGCAGCGTCAGCGCGGCTCCCACGACCTCGCCGGTATCCCGTTTTTCGGCGACCATTGCCCAGTTCTCGTCGAGGACGGGCTTGAGGTCCTTGGCGTAGTGGCGAACCTCCTCCTCGTTGAGCGGCACGGAGGCCCAGTTGCTCTCCCAGGCGGCGTTGTAGACCTCGAGGAACCTAGTCACCTCCGCCTGCAGTTCCTTCTTGCGGAAGTTGCGGCAGACGATCCCGTGCTCGGACTCGAGCCTGTCGGCGGCTTCCCAGATCGCGGGGTGGACCTTCTCGCGCTTATCCACATACAGGCTCCACATGTACAGGTCCATCGCCTTCTCGATACCGATGTCCTGCTCGAACATACGCTGGTAGTAGGGATGGTGCCAGGGGCAGAGAATGATCGGCGGGTGCTCGTGACCCTCGACCAGCAACCCGATCTCATCGTTGGTCGTGAAGTCCATCGGGCCCACCATCCGGTCGCGGCCGCGCGCGCGCAGCCATGCGGCGGCGACGTCGAGCAGCGCGCGGGCCGCATCGGGATCATCCTCACACTCGAACCATCCGAACAGGCCCCAGTCGTTGCCCTGGAACTCGTTGAAGTTGCGATCAATATGCGCGCTGACGCGCCCGACCGCCCGCCCGTCGCGCCAGGCGAGGAAATACTGGGCCTCGGCGTGCTTGAAGAACGGGTTCTTTTGCTGGTCCAGCCGCTTCTTCAGTTCCATCAGCAGCGGCGCCACCCAGTTGGGCTCGTTACGATAGAGACGCCACGGCAGCTTGATGAACGTGCTCAGCTCACGTCGGGACAATACGGGCCGAATCTCCACTGCCATTACGGCGCCACCTTATATGCCCACCTCGCCCGACGTCTTCGCCAAGGTCCATGGCCACGAGCGCGAACAGGTGCTGCGCGCCGCCCGCGAGGCTGACGTGCTGCCCTACTTCCATGTCCTTACTTCGGCGGCGATGCCGGTCGTGGAGATGGAGGGCGCGGAGCGGATCATGCTCGGCTCCAACAACTATCTCGGACTTACCGGCGACGAGCGCGTCATGCACGGGGCCGAGGACGCCCTGCATCGCTACGGCACCGGGCTGACCGGCTCGCGCTTCTTGAACGGGACCATCCCGCTGCATCTCGACCTCGAGCGGGAGATCGCCGAGTGGATGGACACCGAGGACGCGCTCGTGTTCACCACCGGTCATCAGGCCAACCTAAGCGTGCTGGGCACAATCCTCGGACCCGCCGACACGGTGATCGTCGACTCCGGCGACCATGCCTCGATCCTCGACGGCTGTCTGCTCTCGCGCGCGAAGCTGCGACCGTTCCGCCACAACCGCCTGGACAAACTGGAGAAGATGCTCGACCGCGCCCAGACCGACGGCGGCGGCGTGCTGGTCGTAGTCGACGGGGTCTTCTCGATGGAGGGCGACATCGCGCCCCTGGGCGAGATCTGCGATCTGTGCGAGCGCTACGGCGCGCGCCTGATGGTCGACGAGGCTCATGGCGCCGGCGTGCTCGGCAGGCGCGGCGCGGGCACCGCCGAGCTGCTCGGGGTGGAGGAGCGCGTGGATCTGCGCATGGGCACCTTCTCCAAGTCGCTTGCATCCTGCGGCGGCTTCGTCGCGGGACCGGCCGACGTCATCGAGTATCTGCGCCTCTACTCGCGCGCCTTCCTGTTCACCGCCTCCGCCGTCCCGGCCGCGCTCGGAGCCGCGCTCGGCGCGCTGCGCGTGACCCGCTCGGCGGACGGCCCGCCCCTGCTCGCGCGAGTGCTCGACAATGCCTGGCGTCTGCGCGATGGCCTTGCGGAGCTCGGCTTCGCCGTGGTCTCTCCGCAACCACTGCCCATGAGCGCGAGCGTCGCCGCCGCACCCGGTGTGCGCCCCGACGCCGCGGGCGCCCCCACGATCGTGACCCCGATCGTGCCGGTGCTCGTGGGCGATGACTGGCAGGCGGCGCTGCTGTGGCGCGCGCTGTATGACGGCGGCGTGTTCGTCAACACCGCCCTGCACCCCGCGGTGCCCCCGGGCGGCGCGCTGCTGCGCACCAGCGTGATGGCCACCCACGACGAGCCCACCATCGATCGCGCCCTGTCCGTCTTCGCGCGCGTCAAGCGCGAGTTCGAGGCTGAGCACGGACCGCTGCCCGGTCTGGGAACGTAACGCCCCTTACACGTCTAAACCCCACCTCGGGACTTGTCCAATTCTTCACAAGTCGATCGGCGACGAAAAAGGTCGCTGCTAGCGTACGAACTGTGCGCGCGCGGTTGACCGAACGCCCCTCGCTGTCGTAGCTTCCTAGGGCGCTCTGCATGACCGTTCGGGATGAGCCCCGACGAGAACAATCTACCGGGGGGGTCCCCTCACGGGGGCGGTTCATATCGCTGAAAACATGGCTCTCCGCGACTCTTTGTCGTGGGCCGGTCTTCAGGCGGTCACGACGAGCGATTCATACGTCCGAAATCAAGCATAGATGTCGCCCGTCCGCATCCCAGCGGCGGCGACGGGGAGAGTCTCATCATGAACGCGACCGCGACGATCGCCCCTGCCGGTCCCCAGTACATGCGCGCACTCGAACGCGCCAACAAGGTCCGCCTTGCCCGGGCCGATCTCAAGCGCAGAATCTCGACCGGAGAGATCGACGTCACCGACGTGCTCCTGCAGTGCCCCTGGGAGACCGACAGCATGGCCGTCGCCGACCTGCTGCTGAGCCAGCGCCGCTGGGGTCAGACCCGCTGTCGCAAGTTCCTCGCACAGCTGCCGATGTCCGAGAAGAAGACGATCGGCTCGCTGACCGAGCGCCAGCGTCAGACGCTGGTCGCGATGCTGCGGGGGGTCAGGACCACGCCGGAGCGTGGCCCCTGGGTAACGGACAGCCTGATGAGAGCTTGACCTGCCACCAGCCGGCGAGCATCCCGATCAGGCCCATGCGCGGGCGCACCTCCCACACCCCGCAGCCGTGTTCCCCGAGGTCCCGCACGGGCAGGCGCACGAACTTGTAGCTGCTCGGATCGCGCTTCATCCGCTCAAGCAGCTCGCGCGCGCGCGTCTCCAACTCGACTCGTTCGGCTGTGGCGCGGCGCGCCAGCTGCAGCCGTCCGGCGAGCTCGTCGCGCGTGCGCTCCAGTCGTCCGAGGTCCAGCAGGCCCGGCACGCCGGCGGTCCGATCGCGAAGCCCGCTCGAACCCGCGTGCGCGGGCGGCGCGATATGAGGAAACCCGTCGACTACGATCGACGACAGCTCACGCTCAAGCCTGGCCACCTGCGCCCGCAGGGCGCGTCTGGCGGCCCGCTCGTCCGTCCCCGAGGTAGAGACCCGATCGATGCGCTCGATGGTCAGCTGCACTGCTATGCCACTCCTCCAATGTGTGCTCGTCTGCCAGCGATCTTACCAGCGCCCGGACTCGGCAGGGCCGTTACCGGGCTCGCTCCAAACCATGGCGGCAACTCCACAGAGCCTCCTCCACGTACAGCATCGGCACGCCCGCGACCTGCACCGCGAACAGCGTGAGCTCGCGCGTGCGCGCACCCGGCTCACAGTCTTCGGCGAGCTCGCCGAACAGGAGTCCCAACGCGACGGTGTCGTCCGCTACCACCAGCCTGCCCGACGGCAGTGACCAAGCGTCCGAGGCCCTCCCCAGCGGCTCGCCCTCCCGGCTGAGTCGCACCCCCAGCTCCCCGTGCACAGCCTGTGCGTCGAGCGCCCACACCGGCACGCCCGTATCGACGAGGGCAATCAGCAGGACGTCCTGGAGCAGGCCCTCGGACAGGAACCCGCCACGCAGCATCCGCTCCAGCACCGCCTCCTCGATCGGCGTTCGCGCAACCTCCGGATCGAGGCCGATCTGGCGGTAGAACACCCGGTAGGCGGAGGGTACCGGTTCGCGGCGCACGCCGACCGCGCGCGCCCCCCGGTAGCGGTTGGAAAGATCGTGCAAGCGCCGCTCGACGCCCGGCGGAGATCCCCGCTTCGCGGCGCCCGCTCTGGACAGACGCGCGTGCGAGACCACGATGCGCAGCTGCGGCAGCTCCTCCTCGATCTCGGGCGCCCGCCAGCCGATCCTCGGCGCCTGCTCGGTGCTCATCGCGACGCCGCCCCCCTCCCAGCCTCGCGCCCGGCCGCCGCCACCAGCTCGGCCACGCGCGCGCGCAGCGCCCGAGGCGAGGGCGTGTCGAGCAGCGCCGGGCTCTGCACGACGCCCCCCGGCAACACGAACGACACCTGCGGACAGCTCGCCACCCTGTACAGGCTCGCCAACACCCCGTCGCGGTCGATACCGACCCGCACGCTCGTCAGTCCGCGCTTGCGTATCAGCGTGAGCAGCGGTCCCCGTTCGCCCTTGATGGCGACCGCCGCGAAGTTCACCGCCGGAAACGCGCCCGCGAGCGCCTGCATCTGGCCGAGCACGTCCGGACACGAGCCCGCGTCCACGAACAGCGCGAGCACCAGCGGCCTGCCGCGGTAGAGCGCACATACGTTCAGCACCCCCGGCCCGTGCACCGCGCACGCCGGCGTCCTACCCGCCGAGCCCTCGCCGGCGTGCGTCGCGACGTTCACGTCGCCGCTCAGCGTTCCCAGCGCCAGCGGCGCCGCGAACGGCGGTATCGCATGACCCGGTTCGACGCCCTTGGCCCCGTTCGGCTTGGTCACGATCGTGTTGACCGTGATCAGCACCAGGATCACGAGCGCCAGCAACCCCACATAGCGCCCGTATCGGGGCTCAGGTCGGCTCATGGCGTGCACGCCAGCGCAAACGTAGAGTGGACCACTCGACGCCCACCCGCGAGCGCTCCGCCAGCACCAGCGCAGCGGGCAGCGCGACGAGTACCCCGACGAGCGAGACGCTCAGATCGATCACCGTCACCAGGCCGAAGTCGCGCAGCATCGCGATGTCAGACAGCACGAGCACGCCGAACCCCGCGATCGCGGTCACCCCGGAGGCGGCGACGGCCGCGCCCGTGTGGCGGTAGGTGCGCCGCAACGCCTGCACGACGTCATGCCCGGCCAACCGCTCTTGACGATGGCGCTCTGCCAGCAGCACGCTGAACTCGGTGGTGATCGCGATTACGAGCGCCCCCAGCGCAAGCGACATCGGGTTCAGCGGGACCCGCACCGCGAACAGGATCAGCGCCGACCAGCCGCTCGCGAGCACGATCGGCGTCAACGGCGTCAACGCGCGACGAATGTCGCCCGCGAATGCGATCAGCAGCACCAGCGCGACCGCCGCCAGTCCGACCAGCAAAGTCTGCAGGCGCCGCCAGGGCGAGGCGACCTGCGCGTTCGCCTGCGCCGCCAGCACCGACAGCCCCACCAGCTGCGCACTCACGCCGCGGGGCGGGTGCAGACTCGCGCGCATCGCTTCGATCACTCGCTGCTGTTCGTCCAGGCTCATCAGCTTGATGCCAAACGCGAGCGAGGCCAAACGCCTCCCCGGGGCGATCACAGCCTGAGAGAAGTACGGCGGGATCGCGTCCAGCAGACCATTCACTTCGGCGCTCTTGAGCTTCGACTTGGCGCCTTCGTGCCGGAACAGGTCGGGCAGCGAGAATGCCGGGCACAGCCTCGCCTTGCCGCACCCTCGGTTGGCGGTGTAGCCGAACCGCTTGAGCGTCGCGCTCTCATACGAGCTCATCCATTCGATCGTCGCCGGCTTCAGGACGTCTGCGCCGCTGATCGTGAGGTTGACCACCCCGCCCACGCCGCTGAGGCGCTCCAACGTGTTGAGGTTGCGCAGCGAGGCCGTGTGCTGGGGCACCAGCTTTTCGATGTTGGTCTGCACCTTCGTCTGGGTGTCCAATCCCCACCCGAGCACCGCCAGCGCAAGCCCCACTCCCAGCACCCGGCCCGGATGGCGCACGGCGCGATCGAGCGCGGCACGCGATACGAACCGCGTCAGCGGGTTGTCCATCAGCAGCTCGCGCGCCCCTCGCCAGGCCGGGCCCAGCAGCTCGCGCATGCCACGCCGGGCAAACTCCGTCGGCCGACGCGTGCGGCTCCCGACCGCCCCCGGGCGTGCTCCCGACGAGACGCCCGCGCGCGCGGGCGCGCGGGCGGAGTCACCTGACGGTCCGCTCGGCGGGCCCTCCGCTCCGCGGCGCCCATCCACGACCAGCGCAGCCGATCCGACGATCAGCGCGCACACGAACGCGATCGCTATCCCCACTGCGAGCAGCACGCCGAACCCGCGCACCATCGGGACGGGCGAGAGCACCAGCACGAGCGTCGCCGCGACGCTGGCGGCGACCGCCGTGGCGATCGTCGGCGCGCTCACTCGCGCCGCCTCGCGCACGGCCGTGCGCGTGTCGGACGCCCCCTCGGCGAGAATCTCCGCGGCACGCGACTGGAACTGGATCGCGTAGTCCACCGCCAACCCGACCAGCACCGGCAGCACCGCCACCTGGGCGACGGTCAGCGACGAGCTGAGCAGCGACAGCGCGCCGAACGTCAGTGCAGTCGCCAGCAGCGCCACCCCCAGCGGCAGCAACCGCGGACGCCCCCTGAAGATCAGGCTCAGCGCGATCGCCATCACCGCCAGCACGGCGAGCCCCAGCAGCTCGATCGAGCGGCTGATCGAGCTCGTGAGATCGGAGACGATCGCCGGCTCGCCCGTCACCAGGTAGGTCTCGCCGTGCATCAGGCGCCACTGCTTCATCGTCACCGCCCGCCCGATCAGCGCAATCGTGTGCGTACGCGCCGCCGCGGACAGCCCGGGCTTCATCCGCACCGAGATCAGCGCCGCGTCCGGGCTCGGGAACAGGTAGGCGAACCGTTGCTTGGGCGTGCCGACCGGCTTGCTCGAGTCAAACACGAGCGTCGAGACGAACGCCGGGTTGTTGAGGCTCGGCTTGGAGGTCAGCCCGTACTGCAGCGCCAGCGTCGCGATTCTCTCCTGGAATCGCTTCATCGTGATCGAGCTCGCCTGTGCACCGAGCGTGTGCGCTTCTGCCGCCGACTGCCCGTGCGCGAGCGCCGCCTGGGTTACGACCCGCTGCGCGGTGCGCGCCTGCGCTTCGGCCTGCTTGTTCTGACTGGTCAGCTGTTCATCGATCTGTTCGGCGGCCTCGTTCACGAACGTTCCCGGCCCGAGCACGACCTTCACCGTCTTGGCTTTCGCCAGTTGCCCACACGGTCCGCCCCTACCTCCCTCCGAGGCCAGAGCGCTCACCGGCACGTTGCCCGACAGGCATCCCTCGAGCCCCACCAGCCGGTCGATGTCCGAGCTCTGCAGCAGCTGCTGCAGGCTCCCGCGCACGACCACGTTCACTGGCTCTTCGCCGAAGCTCTGGTAGTAGCGCTGCGTCGCCCGGTATTGCGGACTGGAGCTCGACACGAACGTGCTCGTGCTCGCGCTCGGGCTCAGCCCCAGGGCGAGCGCCGCGCCCGCCAGCGCGAGCGTCGTTGTCAGCGCGAGCGTCAACCACGGCTTGCGGGTGGCGCCGGCGACGAGGGCGGAGAAGAATCGGGCGGTGCTCACTCCATGCCGAGCGGGCCTGCCGAGTCACCGGCCAGGAACTGGCGCACGAACGGGTCTTCGGATGCGAACAGCTCGGCAGCCGGGCCGGACTGGACGATCTGGCCCTGCCACAGGACGGCGATGTGCTCGGCCACGCGCCGCGCGCTCATGATGTCGTGCGTAATCACCACATAACAGCCGCCGTTCTCGGCGTGGACTTCCTTGATCAGCTCGCACAGCAGGGCGGTGCGCACCGGGTCAAGGCCCGAGTCGGGCTCGTCGAACAGCACGATCTCCGGTTCGAGCACGAGTGAGCGAGCGAACCCCGCGCGCTTGCGCATCCCTCCGGACAGCTCGTTTGGCATCTTCGTGCCGGCGTTGCCCAGACCGACCTCGCGCAGGCGCCGGTTGACGATCTCGGCGATCTCCTCGTCGCCCTTCTCGGTGTGCTGGCGCAGCGGGAACGCGACGTTGTCATACAGGTTGATCGACCCGAACAGGGCGCCGTCCTGGAACAGCACACCGAACTTCTTGCGTGTCTCGAACAGTTCGGCATCGGATAGGCTTGGGATCGACTGACCCTGCACGAGCACGTCGCCCTCGTCGGGGTACAGCAGGCCGACGATGTGCTTGATGCACACCGACTTGCCCGTCCCCGAAGGACCGATGATCATCGAAACCTGATCGTCCGGCAGGCTCATGTTCAGCCCACGCAGCACCTGGTTACGCCCGAACGCCTTGTGCACGTCGATGAATTCGATCGCGTCCTGCTGCACGGGGATCTCGGCGGCAGCAGACGCCGTGGCAGCCGGCGAGACCCGCTCATGAGGATGCTCATCGCGCTCGCTCGCAACCTCGGGCGCGGCGGCAGCGAACTCGGCCTCACCGCCGGACTCCACCGGCGCGGGGTGATGCTCGATCTGCTCGTAGGACTGCTCGTGCGGCTCAGCCTCGCCGGGCTGCCGCCGATCCTCGGTCATGCCGGTCAACCCCCGATCGGGGCTCGCGGGTTGGAGCCCCAGAAGACTTGCGTGCCGAGCATTCCGATGATGTGCACGAGCACGATGTTGAGGACCATCGACTTGGCAGTCGCCTTGCCCACCCCCACGGGACCACCACTGGCGTTGTAGCCGTAGTAACACCCCACGAGCACGATCGCGGTGGCCATGAACATCGCCTTGATGAGGCTGTATAGGAAGTCGGGCGGACTCTGGAACTGCCAGAAGATCAGCAGATACCCCCCCGAGGAGACGTACCCGATCTGTTGCACGACGGCGATGTCGGAGGCGAGGAACGCGGCGCCGATCCCAGCCAGGTAAATGAACGGCAGCACTATCCAGGCGGCGAGCAGGCGCGTCGCGCACAGAAACGTCATCGAGTCGATCCCCATCACCTCCAGGGCGTCGATCTCCTCGGAGATCCGCATGGCCCCGAGCTCGGCGACGATCCCTGTGCCAACCTTCGCGGACATCATGTAGCCGAACGCGTACGGTGTGATCTCGCGCAGGTCACACCAGGCGGTGAACACGCCCGAGTATGCCGGCGCGCCCTGCGCCTCGGTGAAGTAGGCGCCCTCGATGCCGCACTGCAGGCCGAGGATGAACATCAGCGTCCAGATGATCAGCGTCGAGGAGACGATCAGGATCCCAGCCTGGCGCAGCCCCTCGCCGAAGAAGCGGAACACGCGCAGGCCGTACACGTCGCGCACGACGTTGCCCGTAAACCCCGCGATCTCGCCGGTCGAGGCAATCCATTCGCGCGGCATCGCCAGCAGCTCGTTCATCGCGCGGCTCCCGCCGACGTCGAGCCCACCCGGTCCTGGCGCGAACCGGCGACCGCCGCGACCCCGCGGGCGGGAACCACCGCGACCTGCATCACTTGATCACCAATATGTTCGGATGGGTGGCGAGCAGCATCTGCGTGAAGACATAGTCGAACGCGCCGATGCCCAGGAACGTGATGACGACCGCCTGGTTGACGGCCCGGCCGACGCCCTCGGCGCCCCCGGAGGCGGTCATGCCCTTGTAGCAGCACACGATCGCGATAATCGCCCCATACAGCGTCGTCTTCAGCACCGATCCCCACAGGTCGGTCGTCGACGCGTTCGCGAACAGCGTCGCCCAGAACGGCCCCAACGGCTGGCCCTTGACGAGCTCGGCGAGCAGACCACCGAAGATGCCGAACAGCAGCGCGTAGATGTTGAACAGGCCGGTGACGACC
>Ga0193728_1000741_pt1 | contig 16165 bp, 14 predicted proteins | sample U1c1metaG_FD_143037 | JGI IMG/M metagenome (GOLD analysis project Ga0193728, IMG submission 143037) | Soil microbial communities from a riparian zone of the East river system, Colorado, United States - U1c1 | ecosystem: Environmental > Terrestrial > Soil > Riparian zone | place: USA: East River...
CGCCTGGCGCTCACGGCCCTGGCGGCAGGCATCGGTTTGGAACAAGCGGTCTCCGCTCGTGCGAGCATGGAGACATTGGATTATGAGGCCGTGCATGAGGGAGGGTCCACCTGGAAGCTGGCGTTGCCGTTCGATCATCCCGAGCAGCCCGCCTGCTGCCTCGTGAGCGGAACGGGGTTAACCCACCAGGCCAGCGCAAAAAATCGCGACGCAATGCACGCTTCTGCCCAAACCGGGAGCCTGAGTGACAGCATGAAAATGTACCAATCGGGACTCGAAGGCGGCCGGCCCACCCCGGGAAATATCGGCGCGGCGCCCGAATGGTTTTACAAAGGCACGGGCGGCATCCTGCGCGCGCATGGCGAGCCTTTGGAGGTGCCGGCTTTTGGCCTGGATGGCGGCGAGGAAGCGGAAGTAGCCGGCGCTTATCTCATTGATTCCCAGGGAGCGCCTCGCCGCGTGGGATTGGTCCTCGGCAACGAATTTTCCGATCACAAAATAGAACGCCAGAGTTATCTTTGCCTCTCTCTTTCCAAGCTGCGCACTTGCGCGATTGGACCTGAATTGATCGTCAACAGCGATTTTCAGGATGCGCGCGGCACGACCCGGATTCTTCGCGGCGACAAGGTCGTGTGGTCACGGCCGTTTGCTACCGGTGAAAAGAATATGGTCCACTCGCTGGCGAACCTTGAGCACCACCATTTCAAGCACGCGGCGCATCGCCGCCCCGGCGATGCGCACGTCCATTTCTTCGGGGCCGATGTCTTTAGCTTTGGTGACGGTGTCGAACTCGCGGATGGCGATATTATGGAGATCGCACTGGGCGGATTTGGCCGGCCTTTGCGCAATCCGATTCGGTTTGATCGAGCGCCACAAACGCCGATCAGCACCCAGCCGGTCTGAAGATTGAATTACGCATTGGCGTTTCGACAAGCCTGTTGGGCAGGGAGCGCGGAAGAGCTGCCAGAAAAAACGATCCGGGCCTCCAATTACGGCTTCTTCTTAGGATGGATGGTGATTTGGCCTGTGTTTTCGAGGATGGCATAATGCACCTCTTCTACACAGGAAATACCTGCGGTACGCAGGGCGGCGTTGAGTTCATGATGAGTGAGTTTCTCGCGGTCCATGACCTCAGTGAAGATCTTGCCATTGTGAATCAATATTTGGGGGCGTCCCTCGATCAGGCGCTCGAGGGCTTTGCTTTTGAAGGCCAGGCGACCGACGATGCCGTTGGCTGCGATGAGTGTGGTGGCGGAAATAACGCCGCCCGTGATGGAGTTATCGCCCCCGTTCATCGCATTTTGGACCGCGTTGCTTAGGACAAGCAGGAGGACCAAATCGAAAGGCGCCAATTGGCCGACCTGCCGTTTGCCGGTCAGGCGCAAGATGATGACCAAAAAAATGTAAACGATAAGCCCGCGAAGAATGAATTCCCACCAGGGAAGAGCCACACGCCACATGCGGCGGATTGTGAGGTTGGTTATTTGAGTTGGCGAGCTTTTCCATGGTTTGAAGGGAAAAGGAAGGGTAAGCATGAATTCGGTCACGAGCGGACCCGGATACATACTGGGTTCCCGGGATTCTCCCTTATTTGCCTACGCAATAAAGCTTATGTCCTGTGCGAATGAACAGGTCTCCTTGTGAAATGGCAATCGAAGAGCGCAATTGGTCGTCTCCCTCATCCCCCATTGGGGTCGTCTTTAGCAATTTGAATTCCTCGGCGGCGGCCACGACGAACACTTCACCGCGAAAGTTTTGAAAATAAATCTTATCGTCCGCGCCGGTGGGCGAAGATTCGATTTTAACCCGGCTTTGCAAATCGCCAATCCATTCGACTTTTCCGGTGGCCGGCTCGACGCGGGCGAGCGTCCGGTGCTCGCCATTGAGAATATAAAAGCGGCCTTTGTAAAACAACGGGGTGGCGACATCGCTTGAAACCTCACGGTCCAAGCTTTTCCAAGCCAGCACTGAATCATCCTGCGTACCCTTGGCGCCGGCCTTGAATGCGTAAACTGAAGCGCCTTTGGGCGCGCAGGCCAATACCACGCCGCCCCCCGCCACGGGCGATGGCACCAGCCGCCAGTGTGTAATACGCGTGGGGTTCCACGTGCCCCAGCGCCATAACTCCTCGCCGTCCTTCAAGCTGTGGCCGGTAATGCAATCTCCGCCGGCGACGAGCAACTCGGTGCGGCCCTTGTGCTCGAAGGGTATGGAGGTGCTGTAGGCCTCGTGCGATTCCATGTGCGCGTCCGAGGAACGGACGTGCCTCCAAAGCTCCTTTCCTGTTTGCGGCTCAAGCGCAAGCAGATACGAATCAATGGGGGCGTCGGTGCGCCCCCGGCCATGCACGGGTTCATCGCGCTGCAGCACTTGGAGGAACAATTTGCCCTGGTAGAGAGTGGGGCTGGCTCCGTAGGTCCATTGATAGGCGAATTGACCATAGTCCGTTTGAAGATTCCGGGACCAAAGCTTTTTGCCTGCAAAATCAAAAGCCACCAGATCGCCATTCCCGTAAAAGAAGATTGCGAGCTTGCCGTCGGTTACCGGTGAGGGTGATGCGAAATTGCTCTTATCATCCAGATTGTAGCCAACGCCGATTTCCTGGTCCCACGACACCATGCCGTTTTTTCGATCCAGGCAAATCGCCCGCATCGTTTTCGCGTGTTCATCGGCGGAACTAACCAATACACGATCTTCCCAGATTATCGGCGTCGCGGCCGACGTGCCGGGAAGAGGAACTGACCATTTAACATTTTGGGTTTTGGAGAACTCGGCCGGCAGGTTCTTTCCGGTGGTCGACCCGTCGAAATTCGGTCCGCGCCAATGCCCCCAATTCTCGGCATGAACGGAAGTAGCCAAGAGTGCCAGACTGACGGTCGTGAAAAGACTTCTCATATTAGATGGCTCCGATTTCCGGAAACCTTAGGAGGAACGATTTGGTATGGCAACAGCCGGGCACGTCAAAATTTCAATTGCCACTCGGCGAAGAACAATTAGCATCGCCGGTCCCTGCCAGGAGGCAGGCCAGAGCAAACCAAATTATTCATGAAGAGTTATAACATCGCAGTTATCGGCGGAGACGGCACGGGTCCCGAGGTCACCCGAGAGGCGGTGAAGGTCCTCGATGTCGCGGCAAAGAAATTCAACCTCAAACTGAATTATACCGATTACGACATTGGCGGGGCTCGCTACTTGCGCACGGGTGAAGCGCTGCCTGACGGTTTGTTGGAGGAGCTGCGGAAGTTCCCGGCCATCCTCCTTGGGGCGATCGGCCATCCTGATGTAAAGCCGGGGATCCTCGAAAAAGGCATCCTCCTCCGCGCTCGTTTTGAGTTGGAACAATATATCAACCTGCGACCGGTCAAGCTGTACGACGAACGCTTTTGCCCGTTGAAAGACAAGAAGCCGGAACATATTGATTTCGTCGTTGTTCGCGAAAATAACGAAGGCCTTTATACCGGCGCGGGCGGGTTTGTGTTCAAAGGCACGCCGAATGAGGTGGCGCTGCAGGAAAGTGTTAATACCAGGCGCGGCGTCGAGCGCTGCCTGCGTTATGCCTTTGAGTTCACGCGGAAGCGAAAAAAAGACAATAAGTTGACACTATGTGGGAAAACGAACGTTTTGACCTTTGCTTTCGACCTTTGGGAACGGGCATTCCATGAATTAGGACAAAGGGACTTCGCTGATATCAAGAGGGACTATGCTCATGTGGATGCGACCACCATGTGGTTCGTGAAAAACCCGGAATGGTTCGACGTTATCGTTACCGATAACATGTTTGGGGACATAATCACCGATTTGGGGGCCATGATCCAGGGTGGGATGGGGATTGCGGCCGGTGGCAACATCAATCCGAAGGGCACAAGCATGTTTGAACCAATCGGGGGGAGTGCGCCCAAATACACAGGACAAGGCGTAATAAATCCATTGGCCGCCATCTGTGCTGGCCAAATGATGCTCGATTTCCTTGGTGAAACGGCAGCCGCGAAAGCAATCGAGACTGCGGTCATCAAGATAACTCGTGAAAAGGTTAAGAGTCTAGCAGCAGGAAAGATGGGTTATAGTACCTCGCAAGTAGGCGATTTGGTAGCTGAGGCGGTTTGAGAGAACCGGGTTTTATGTTCGACTTATTGCCATTATTGCCCTTGTTGGTAGCTTGACAATTTATTGTCGTTATGAAGATACTTGCAGGGCATGAACGACGCACCGAGGGACGAATCCAAGAACGAGGAACGACTCGTTCCCTACGCGGAGATCAAACGCTTATTTCAGGAAGCCAGCGCTTTTGTCAATCAAATCAGGAAAACTGCGTTATTCCTTCACCGGGATGACAAACTCCTCGCTGCGGGCCAGGACGTATTACAAACGGTTCAAAACCACGGTCCTCAAACTGTCCCGGCGATTGGCCGCCTTCACAATTCTTCGCGACAGAACATCCAAATGCTGATAAATCGGTTGCGGCTCGAAGGGTGCGTCGAATTTGGGCGCAACCCGGTCCACAGAAAATCCGCACTGATCTTGTTGACGGCGCATGGCAAGGAGTTGCTAAGAAACGCCACGGAACGGGAAGCTAAACTGCTCGAAAGTTTGTCGGCCAGAATTTCAGAAGCAGAAGTCGCTGAGGCTGCCGAATTTCTGCGCCGGGTCCGGGGATTGCTGACTCCGGAACAACGGAAGGGAACGGGGAAACCCAAAGGGCAGAGGACTGAGTCGCGGGCAGCCACCGAACTGTCTCCGCTTCAACCAGGAACCGAACGCGTGTCTGGAATCATCGAGGAGAGCGAACTGCCGGAAGGGGAGATTCCGGTGAGCATGCTTTGAATTCGTTAGATTAGGACATGCATTTGGTTGCGGTCGCGCTCCGGGCTTGTTCACGCGGGAGAGAGTTGGTTGAATTCCTGAATGGAACCATTCCTCGAAGCGGCGATCGAAGAGGCGAAGAAAGGGCGGACGGCTGGCGGTATCCCGATTGGCTCAGTGTTGGTGTGCGACGGAAAGATCATTGGAAGGGGCCACAATCAGCGGGTGCAACTCGGCAGCGTGATTCACCATGCCGAGATGAACTGCCTGGAAAATGCGGGCCGGCAGAAGGCTTCGGTTTATCAACGCTGCACCCTTTATTCCACGCTTTCCCCCTGTCCAATGTGCAGTGGCACGGTGCTGCTCTATAAGATCCCGAGAATCGTTATCGGCGAAAATATGACGTTTAAAGGGCCGGAAGATTACGTCCGCGCGCAGGGAGTGCAAATCGAAGTGCGGCAGGATGCGACGTGCATTCAGATCATGCGCGACTTTATTGCCGCTAATCCAGAACTTTGGAATGAAGATATTGGAGTTTAAGCAGCCGCCCGACCGTGCTTGCGGCGAATCAGCGGTTTGCTTTGCCCCGTTACAACCGGCCCGGTGATATTGACGTGCAGGATATCATCGCTGCTCGGGACATCGTACATCACGTCGAGCATAAGTTTTTCCAGCAGGCTGCGCAGCGCCCGCGCACCCGTGCCTTTTTTTATGGCCAGACCCGCCAACTCCCGGAGGGCTTCCACGGAAAATTCCAATTCCACGCCCTCCATCGCCATCAACTTGGCATATTGTTTGGTCAGGGCATTCTTGGTCTCGGTCAAAATCGAAACCAATTGAGATTCGGTTAATTCCGCCAGGACTGTCACCATCGGAAGCCGTCCAATGAACTCGGGAATGAAGCCGAATCCGAGTAAATCCTCTGGCTCGACATACTGAAGGATCTCCTGGCGATTGATGGCGGCCAGTTTATCACGTTCTTCCAAAGATTGAAAACCCATGACGTGCTTGCCTAAACGCCGCTGAATGATGCGTTCCAAACCAACGAAGGCGCCCCCGCAAATGAACAGGATATCGGAGGTATCCACGCGGATATACTCCTGCTGCGGATGTTTGCGGCCGCCTTGCGGCGGCACATTGCAGACGGTTCCCTCCAATATTTTCAAAAGCGCCTGCTGGACGCCTTCACCAGAAACATCCCGCGTGATGGAGACGTTCTCGGTCTTGCGCGCAATTTTGTCGATCTCGTCAATGTAAACGATTCCCCGTTGGGCGCGTTTGACATCATAATCGGCGTTTTGCAAGAGGCGCAAAATGATGTTCTCGACGTCTTCACCAACATACCCGGCTTCGGTGAGGGTCGTGGCGTCGGCGATGGCAAAAGGGACATCGAGTGTGCGGGCGAGACTGCGGGCAAGCAGCGTTTTGCCCGAGCCGGTCGGCCCAATCATGAGAATATTGCTCTTTTCGATTTCGACTTCGGCATGAGGGTTTGAAATGGGCGAGCCCTCTTCCTCGGGGGAGGTCGGCGGTTCCTGGAGGATGCGCTTGTAATGATTGTGCACGGCGACGGCCAGCGTTTTCTTGGCATGGTCCTGCCCGATACATTGGAGATCGAGCTTCCGCTTGATCTCGAACGGCTTGGCGATGTTGATGCGCGGCTTGTGTTTTTTGGCCTGTGACGCCAATTCCTTATCGAGCACCTGTTTGCAAAGGACAACACAGTTGTCGCAGATGTACACGCCCGGACCGGCGATGAGCTTCTTTACCTCGGCGTGCGATTTGCCACAGAAACTGCACAGGGTGATATTGGTGGGCCGCGCCATCGAGTTATTCCTTTTTGTCGGCTAAACTCGTAGCAGTCTCCACCAGTCCGGGGATCTCCTTGCGCGATTGGACGACCTCGTCAACGAGGCCGTACTCTTTGGCCTCTTCCGGGGTCATGAAATTATCGCGGTCGCAGTCTTTTTCCACTTGTTCAATGGAGCGGCCAGTGTGCTTGGAGATGATCTTGTTCAGGCGCTGCTTCAGTTTGAGCATATAACGCACTCGAATTTCAACGTCACTGGCCGCGCCTTCTGCTCCCCCGAGCACCTGGTGAATCATGATGTTGGAATTCGGCAGCGCGTAACGTTTTCCCTTGGTCCCGCCGCACAACAGAACCGCTCCCATGCTGGCAGCCTGGCCGATGCAGTAGGTATTCACATCGCAGGTCATGAATTGCATGGTGTCATAGACCGCCAGGCCCGCCGTGACGCTGCCGCCGGGTGAATTGATATAAAGATGAATGTCTTTCTTGGGATCGGACATTTGCAGGAAAAGCAATTGAGCGATAATCAGGTTTGCGACCATATCGTCCACGGGCGTTCCCAAGAAAACGATTCGGTCCACCAGCAACCGCGAGTAAATATCATAACCGCGTTCTCCCCGGCCGGTCTGTTCAACCACCATGGGCACTAAAAAGTTTTGCATAAAAGATTTATTCTCTAGTGACGAACCTAACGGAGCGACACTGGCAGGTCAAGCGCGGCGCCAAAAAGTTTTGGCGGCGCGCATTGGCGGACGGGGTGACTTCGTTTTTCACCCGTCTTTTGCCTCAAACACAACCTATTACGCGCGGCCAGAGCGCCAAGAGTGCGCTGGCAAATTCCTCGGGTCGGCCGCCCATCCATTCGGTCGCCTCGGCGGGACAAAACCAACCCCCGCGTTCGATTTCCTCGGGATGCAACTCAAATGGTCCTTCCGCTTCGCAACGATAAACCCAAACATGTTCCTGATCGGTGGCTGGACTGGCCGCCAGTTTGAAGAGCCGCCGCGGGGGCTGGTCGAGGCGCAAGCCGAGTTCTTCACCCAATTCACGGATCGCGCAACGATCGTAGTCTTCGCCGGAATCTACATGGCCCGAGGCCGAGGAATCCCACAAGCCAGGCTGGCGGTCTTTGGTCATTGAGCGCTTTTGCAAAAAAACTTGCCCGCGCAAATTGAACACGAGCACATGCACAGCCCGATGCATCAGGCCCAGCCGGTGAACTTCGGCGCGGCTTCGCACGCCGATTATTTCGTCGCGTTCGTTGACGACGTCGAAGATTTCTTCACTCATGGTTTTGCAGTAGCTGGGTCAAACAAATGAAGCTATCGAGGCTCACAGCTTCAGCTCGGATCTGAAGCGAAAGGCCTGTCTGCGAGAACGCCCGCTCCAGCCGTTCGAGCGGCCAATCATTCTTCAATAGTTTCAGCATCATTTTGCGTCGCTGTGAAAAACTGCGTTTCACGATTCGGACGAAGATCTCTTTCTCGCCTGGCGTCAGCAGCTTCTGCCCGCGCCGCGACAGGCAGACGCAGGCCGAGTCCACGTCTGGCTCGGGAAAAAAACAACTGGCCGGGATTTTGAACCATGCCTCGGGATGGTACTCGACCTGAACCATTAGTGTAAGCAGGCCATATTCCGCGTCGCCCGGCGCCGCCATCAGCCGCCTGGCCACTTCAATTTGCAAGGTCGCAACCAGGCGTTGCGGACCGCGCGCGGCCTGTGCGAGTTCCACCAGAATAGGCGAGGCCACCGAGTAGGGCAGATTCGCAACTAGCTTCCAATCGCCCCAATCGCGTCGCTCACGCTTCAGATAAGCGAGCGCGTCTTCCTGTAACAAGCCGAATCGTGGCCCGCGCTGTGCGAGTTCAGTTTCAAAACGCTTGCGCAGCACCTCGACCAGTCGCGCGTCCTTCTCAATGGCAAAAACCTCGTCCACCTCAGCCAGCAAATGCTCCGTCAACGGTCCAAGACCGGGGCCGATTTCCAACACTTTGTCGCATCTTTTCAAATCTGCCGACCGAACGATTCGTCGGAGCTGATTACCATCGTGCAAAAAATTCTGTCCCAGCGATCTGGACAATTGAATTTGGCGCTCGGCCAAAACCTGCTTCATCTCCGAAAGGTTCATGGCGTGAAAAGTCGAACCGCTTTCATTTTATCGTGACGTTCGCTAGAACCTTTGCAAGTTCGCACACCGCTCGCTGAAGTTGTTGTTCGTTAATTGTCAACGGTGGCGTAAAGCTGATCACATTCGAGTATTCACCATCGGGCAAAAGAATGAAGCCCTCGCGGAGCATAGCTTTGATGGCCTGGAGTGAAATCTCCGTCGCCGGGGAGCCATTCTTCAGCCTTAGTTCGACTCCAACCAGGAGCCCGAGCCCGCGGGCCGTTAGGTTGAGCCGCGAGGGTTGGGAGTTGAGCTCGGAAAAAGCTGAAAGCAGGGACCGGCCCAGGGTCGCGCTCCGTTGCACAAGCCCGCGCTGCTCAATTTCCTCGATTTGGGCCAACGCCATCGCACAGCCCACTGGATGTCCCAGAAACGTGCTGGTGTGAATGGCTTCGCCACGGGACGGAGGCCACGCCGCGTCCATCAAATCCGCGCGCCCGACGCAAGCAGAAAGGGGAAAGCCGCCTGTCAATCCCTTGCCCAAACAAATCACGTCCGGAACAGTAGCGGAATGCTCGCAAGCAAACCATTTACCCGTTCGGCCAAAGCCGGTGTAAATCTCATCCAGGATCAAAATTGCTTGATGCTCATCGCAAAGGCTGCGGAGCATGGGCAAAAATTCCGGCGGAGGAATGTTAATCCCGCCTCGTGCTTGAATTGGTTCAACCAAAATTGCGCCAACTTTTTTCCGCCGCAGCAAACGCCGGATAGATTTTTGCACCGACGGCAATTCTTTCCGGACCGTTGGAAACGTTACAAAATGTCCAAATCCGCCAAGCTGCTCTCTGAATGCCGCGCGAAAATATTCTCGATGGGTGGCATTAAGAGCGCCATACCCAAGACCGTGGTATGCCCCGGTGAAAACAACCACTCCTCGCTTACCGGTCGCAAGCATGGCCGTCTTGAGGGCTGCCTCAACCGCTTCAAAACCGGAGTTGCAGAAGATGGTCTTGGCGGATTTTGCTTTCTTGCCTTTTTGCTTTTTCGTCCACCGCTCGAACGTTCTGCGGCTCAATTCCCGCGCCAGTTGTGCCTTCAACGCATGCGGATGCACATCCCCCATGGCGTGTAGCAACCTGGCCATTTGCTTCTGTCCAGCCTTCACCACGCGCGGATTGGCATGGCCCGCAGCCGAGACGCCGAAGGCGGCGGTCAAATCGAGGTATTTTTTCCCCTCCGCATCCCACACATTGACGCCCCGGGCGCGTTCCCAGATGATCGGCCACGAACCGTCCGGCTCAATAAAAGTCACGTTGCGCGATTCATAGGCCCGGAGCCGGGCAAGCGTTTGCGGGGTCGTCATTTTTGCCAAACCCATGGTGGTTAAACCCCCCGCTGTTCCGGCGCCCAAATGATCTTGTGGAGTTGAACCTGGAAACGCACCGGCAATGAATCGGCGATGATTCTCTCGGCCAGTTCCTGTCTTGAAATCGGAGTTTGGCCCGGCGGTACCGGCTTCAACGACTTGTCCTGCTGCTCCGGCGCAAGCGGATGCACCCACGAAAGGAGCAGTGGGCAAATCGCCGCCAGATTATGCTCCGTGATTTTTGCCTTTGCCCATTCGTAATCCTCATGCGTGCCCAGGACGAATTTGATTTCATCAGTGCCTTTCAGGTGCTCAAGGTTTTGCCACCGATTGCGCGATTCCTCTCCGCTGCTGGGACATTTCAGATCCATGATGCGCCGCACGCGTGCGTCCACGGCTGAGATGTCGTGCGCTCCGCTGGTTTCCAAAAGTACCGTAAAGCCATCGTCACACAGGGCTTTCATTAGCGAGAGAGAATCTTTTTGCAGCAAGGGTTCGCCCCCGGTGAGTTCGACCAAAGGCAGCCTGGCGTCGGTTTTTGCGGCGAAGGGTTCAGCCAAACGATTCACTTCCGCCCGCACCTCCTGAATCTCTTGTTTTTTGCCCTCGGTGAAGGAATAAGCTGTATCGCAATAGGAGCAGCGCAAGTTGCACGCGGTAAGGCGGACAAAAATACAAGGCAGACCGGCGAAAGTGCTTTCGCCCTGCAAACTCAAATAAATCTCGTTAATGACCAAAGTCTTCGGCACGGGGAACAGTGTAACGCGCAGACGACAAACAGTAACGAATTTTACCGATCGGCGGCAATTCGAACCACAGTTTCTCATCCCCTTTGCAAAAATTCGTGAAATTCCTGTTCTCCTTGGTTACTTTGCGGCCATGGAAATTTACGACAGCCCCATTTTTCGCATGGCCTGCCAGCAGTTCGACCTGGTGGCCGACCATCTGGAAATTCCAGACTCCGAGCGCGCGAGAATAAAGTATCCCAAACGGTCCTTGACGGTAGCGTTGCCGATTCATTGTGACGATGGTTCGACGAAAGTTTTCTCCGGCTACCGCGTCCAACACCATCTGACCCTTGGCCCGACCAAGGGCGGCTTGCGCTATCATCCGGATGTAACGATCGGCGAAGTAGCGGCCCTGGCAATGTGGATGAGTTGGAAATGCGCGCTCACGGGCCTGCCCTATGGCGGCGCCAAGGGCGGCATTGCCTGCGAGCCTGGAAAAATGTCGATCACGGAGCTAGAGCGTCTCACACGCCGTTATACGCAAGAGATGATTCCATTCATCGGCCCGCAAGTGGATGTTATGGCCCCTGACCTCGGCACGAACGAACAAGTCATGGCCTGGATGATGGACACTTACTCGGTGTATGCCGGCTATACCGTGCCGAGCATTGTCACGGGCAAACCGGTCGGGTTGGGCGGTTCGCTGGGCCGGCGCGAAGCCACTGGCCGGGGCGTCGCTTATCTGGTCAACCGCGCGTCGGACACCATCGGGCTGGATCTAAGCAAGGCCACTGCCGCCGTGCAGGGCTTCGGCAATGTGGGCTCCATCGCCGCTCTGTCCCTGGCCCGTTACGGCGTCAAAATCATTGCCGTGACTGATGCGTTCGGCGGTATTTACAACGCCAACGGGATCAACCTGTGGGAGCTCGAAAGTCATGTCGGCAAGAATAAAACCGTCGCCGGCTTTACCGGGGGTGAACCGCTGACCAACGAGCAACTCCTTGTGCTGCCATGCGAGATCCTGGTGCCCGCCGCGATGGAGCGGCAAATCACTGGCGAAAACGCGGGCCGGATCAAATGCCGAATCCTGGCCGAGGCAGCAAACGGCCCGACCACACCCGAGGCCGATAAGATCCTCAATCAACGTCCGGAGATTTTTGTCATCCCGGACGTCCTGTGCAACGCCGGCGGCGTAGTCGTCAGTTATTTCGAGTGGGTGCAGGATCTGCAAAGCTTCTTCTGGGGCGAGACCGAAGTAGTGGACAAGCTTTTCCGGATCCTGGAAACCGCCTATACCCAAATCGTGACGATCAGCCGCAAACAAAAACTCCCGATGCGCCTGGCCGCGCTAAGTCTCGGCGTCAAACGAGTGCAGGAAGCGAAAAAAATAAGGGGATTGTTTCCGTAGTATTTCAGCCCCAAATCTTACTAATTCGGCCTTGCTCCGCAAACTGAGTCATCCGGCTTGATTCGGGCTGGAAATTAAGGAGATTAGGCCAATGGCAGTGATGACATCTACGATTCCGGAAAAAGACCCGAACGAAAAACGCGACCTTGAAGCCGGCGTTCGGGAATGGGGTGAACGAATCTTTTCGCTGACGGACGCCGCTGAGGGGCCGTCACTCTTCAGTCGTAAGGGCTTTTACGGCACGCTCATAGAGTGGGCAATGGGGGATGAGCATTTCAAGACGCAGCTCTTTCGATTCGTTGACGTCCTGCCGACGCTTGCTTCTTCCGCCGAGATTTCGCGTCACCTCAAAGAATATTTGGGCGACGATCAGGTCAAGTTGTCTCCGGCGCTGCGGCTGGGCTTGAAAGCCGCCGGTGGCATGTCATGGCTGTTTGGTTCAGGCATTAAAGCCCAGGTCACGGGAATGGCCCGGCAATTCATGCTCGGCAACGATGATAAAGAGATCGTCACGACCTTGCGAAAGCTCAACGATAACGACACCGCCTTCACGGTGGATATCCTTGGGGAGACGGTGGTCAGCGAGACCGAAGCGGACCAATACGCGGGACGGTATTTGGAGCTGATGGATTTGATCGCACGGCAAATCGGCAAATGGCCGCGCCCTTGCAAGAGCAATGAATCGCCCCGCGGCCTGCTTCCGCCCTTGAACCTCTCGGTTAAAATTTCCGCGCTGTATTCCCAGGTCCATCCGGCCGATCCGGAGACGGCGATTGAACGAGCCTCGGAACGGCTGCGGCCGATCCTGCGCCGGGCGCAAGCGCTGGGCGCCTTTATCAATTTTGATATGGAGAGTTACGCCTTGAAGGATCTCACTCTGAGGCTCTTCAAGAAGATCTTTGCCGAACCCGTGTTTGCGTCGAGCCCGTCATGCGGTCTCGCGCTGCAGGCATATCTTAAGGATTGTGAAACCGATTTGACGGGCGTCATCGCCTGGGCGCGGGAGCGGAATCGTCGGCTCACAGTCAGGCTGGTCAAAGGGGCCTACTGGGATTATGAGACAGTCATGGCGCAGCAGCGGCACTGGCCAGTCCCGGTTTTTGCGCGCAAGGCCGAGACGGACGCGAATTTTGAGCGGCTCTCATCGATCCTGCTTGAGAATGACAGCGCCGTCGATTCGGCTTTCGGCACGCACAACGTGCGCAGCATCGCTTATGTACTGGCCGAAGCAGAGCGGCTTGGCGTCGCGTGTCGCAACTTCGAGTTTCAGATGCTTTACGGGATGGCCGAGCCGATCAAGGACGCGGTGCTGCAGCTCGGTTGCCGCTTGCGCGAATATTGTCCGGTGGGCGAGTTGTTACCCGGCATGGCATATCTGGTGCGCCGGCTCTTGGAGAACACTTCCAACGAAGGTTTTCTCGCTAATAAATTCGCCAAGGGCTCAAGCCGCGAGGATCTGCTGAGGAACCCGTCTGATCTTGTAGCCGCTGACGAGAGGAGACTCGCTTCCTCCGAAGAAACGGTAGCGCCTGCCAACGTCGGCCGCTACGAGGGAACAGCAGGTTTCCAGAACGAGCCGCATACCGATTTCACGCTGGCAAACGAGCGCGAAAAGCTCCGTAACGCGATTCGGGATTTGCGTGTAAAATTCGGCCAGCGTTTTCCCCTCATCATCAATAATAAACCCATCTCGACGCATGATTGGCACCCTTCGCTGAATCCCGCCCACCAGCAGGAGGTCGTCGGTTATGCTGCTCAAGCCACGATTGCCGAAGCTGATAGCGCGCTGGGAGCGGCCCGCATGGCACAAGAGAAATGGGGTGGGAAACCGGCGGAAGAACGCGCCGCCGTATTGGAAAAAGTCGCCGGACTTATGCGGCGCGATAAAGCCGCGCTCTGCGCGCTGGAAGTTCTCGAAGCGGGCAAAAACTGGTCCGAGGCCGACGCGGACGTCGCCGAAGCGATTGACTTTTGCAATTTCTACGCAGCGGAGATGCGGCTGCTGGGCAAGCCGCATCGGACCCAGGCAGTCGCTGGGGAATCGAACTTCCAACACTGGTGGCCGCGGGGCACCGGAGTGATCGTCGCACCCTGGAACTTCCCGCTGGCGATTTTAGCAGGGATGGCCAGCGCAGCCGTCGTGGCCGGCAATTCGGTCATCCTGAAACCTTCAGATCAAACACCCGTAATCGCCGCGCGGCTGATGGAATTGTTCATCGAGGCCGGTTCGCCCCCGGGTGTGGTCAATCTGCTCACCGGCCCGGGCGGCGTGGTGGGGGCTCACCTGGTCGCCCACCCGCAAATTGACTTCATTGCCTTCACCGGCTCGAAAGAAGTGGGTTTGAAAATCTGGGAAGCCGCCGCGCGCACTGCGGCGGGCCAGGCCAACCTGAAGAAGGTCGTGTGCGAGATGGGCGGCAAGAATTGCATCATCGTTGACAGCGATGCGGACATGGATGAGGCGGTGGTTGGGTGCATCGCTTCCGCCTTCGGTTACCAGGGGCAGAAGTGCAGCGCTCTCTCACGTCTGGTCGTATTGGCGGACAACTACGATAAATTTCTGGAACGGCTCATCGCCGCGGCGGCTTCTTTGCGGGTCGGGCCGGCGGAAGAGCCAGGCACAATCGGCCCGGTTATTACCCGCGACGCACAGCAGCGCATCCTCGCGATGATTGAAACCGGAAAGCGAGAAGCCCGGCTGGCCTGGCAGGGCACGGCCCCAAACACTCCTGACGCCTGTTATGTCCCTCCAACGATTTTTGCGGAAGTGCCGCCCGCGAGCCGGTTATTTCGCCAGGAGATATTCGGGCCGGTGCTGGCCGTGACCAAAGCCAGGGATTTCGACGAGGCGCTGGCGCTGGCCAACGACAGTGAATTCGCTCTCACCGCCGGGTGCTACTCGCGCAGCCCGGTTAATATCGAGCGCGCCAAGGCGGAAATGGTTTGCGGCAATCTCTACATCAATAGAACCTGCACCGGAGCCGCGGTCGAGCGCCACCCATTCGGCGGATTCAAGATGTCCGGCGGCGGCACCAAGGCGGGCGGACGAGAATATTTGCAGAATTTCCTGGTGCCCAGGGTTGTCACCGAGAACTGCCTCCGGCGCGGCTTTGCGCCGGCTGAGGAATGATCCAATACCGAATCGGCAACGACCTTGACCTCGACCAGGTCATCGATCTGTACAACGTTTCCACTCTGGGCGCGCGCCGTCCCATCGACGAGCGGGAGAGATTCGCCGCGATGCTGAAGAACGCAAACCTGGTGATCACCGCCTGGGATGAGGACCTGCTCGCCGGCATCTCGCGCAGTGTGACTGACTTCAGCTATTTTACTTACCTGGCCGACCTGGCAGTCAGGGTGTCGCACCAGAAACAAGGCATCGGAAAAGAATTGATTAGATTGACGCAAAAGCACGGCGGCCCAAAGACCAACCTCTTGCTTCTCGCTGCTCCCGCTGCGGAAAAGTATTATTCACACATTGGGTTCGCTCACGTGCCACAAGCATGGTTGCTGAAACCGGGTGAGCAGGTTGTTTAATCCCATATTTTTTCCACTTGTCCCCGCTCCGAATTGAGGTAGTTTGCCGCGCCGCTGGTTGAGCCAACGAGGGTTTGGAACAGCCCTTTGCAAAACGAGAGGCGACCATTTGAACAGCATCACAGAACACTCTAGCATTCCCGGCTTCCGGTTCGTCCCGAGGACTGGCGTCATTTACGTCATGCACGAGGCGATGGGGCACGGCTTCAGCTATGACGATCCGCATTGGGCCAACCTTGGCCAGGGCTCGCCCGAAACCGGTGTTATTCCCGGCGCGCCGCCACGCATCGAAACGGTCACCATCGCCGGTTCGCACCAGAATTACGCCCCGGTCGTCGGCAACAAAGATTTATGCCAGGCGGTGGCGGACTTCTACAACGCCGTGTATCGCCGCGATAAAAAATCCAAA
>Ga0193728_1000742_pt1 | contig 16157 bp, 13 predicted proteins | sample U1c1metaG_FD_143037 | JGI IMG/M metagenome (GOLD analysis project Ga0193728, IMG submission 143037) | Soil microbial communities from a riparian zone of the East river system, Colorado, United States - U1c1 | ecosystem: Environmental > Terrestrial > Soil > Riparian zone | place: USA: East River...
CGCTGCCGGTCCGGCTAGTTACGCGAGGTTGCCTGGCGCGGCCGGCGGTAATGGTGGAGGGAACGCGCGATGAGCGGCGCGGCGACGAGGGCGGGCAGGATCCAGTAGGCGGCGGCGGGCAGCCGGTTCCACAGGGGCAGGTTCTTGCCGTTGTCCACGTAGAACGCTGTGAGGAGGACGACGTAGGAGCCTGACATGGCGAGGATGTGCGGGGCGTGGCCGGGCCAGCGGCGCCACGGACTGGCGTTGGGCCGGCGCCGGTAGTCGCGGCCGGCGGTGGCCAGTGTGAAAGCGAGCGCGCCGAGCAGGAACAGGTAGAAGTCGCGGGCCGGCCGCAGCGCGGTCATCGCGGTCGCGGTGGCGAACACGAAGGTGATCGCCCAGTAGTACACGATTCCGGCGCGGGTGTGCCGGCCGCGGCGCTTGGGTGCGGTGGCGGCCAGCGCGCCGGTGATCACGGCGGTGAGCCCGGCCCCCACGTGCACGGCGAGGAACGACAGGAACAATGGCCCGGCCCCGGCCAGGGCGTGGGCGAACCCGCCGGTCGCCGCGAGGTGCAGGCCGGTCCCCATGGTGATCATCTGCCCTGCTCCTGGGGTCCCGCGGCGGGCGCGGGGGGCGCCGCGGCCGGCTCGCTGGCCGTCGCCGGTGCGGGTATCCGCTGCGGGCGTGACGCCCATGGCGGCAGCCACCAGTTCCACCGGCCGAACACTGCGACCAGGGCGGGCACGAGCAGGGCGCGCACCACGGTGGCGTCGAGCAGGATCCCGGCACCCAGGGCGGTGGCCATCACTTTCAGGTCGGTTTCCGGGCCGGTGGACAGGGCCGCGAAGGCGAGGAACATGATCAGCGCGGCGCCGGTGACCAGCCGTCCGGTACGGCCGATGCCCTCGATGATCCCGGTGCTGGTGGAACCGGTGCGGTCGCGTTCCTCGCGGATCCGGGTGAGGATGAATACCTCGTAGTCCATGGACAGGCCGAACAGGAACGCGAAGGCGATCAGCGGCACCCAGTTGGTGATCGCGCTGGTGGCGGGCAGCCCCCAGATCGCGTGCGAGCCGTGGCCGTGCTGCCAGACCAGCACGATTACCCCGTAGGTGGCGCCAACCGAGGCCAGGTTGAGTACGACGGCCTTGACCGGGAGCAGCACCGACCGGAACGCGCGGGCGAGCAGGATGATAGTGATCACGGCGAGCGCGAGGATGAGCAGCGGGAACCGGCCGTAGAAGGCGTGGTTCTCATCGAGCAGCAGGGCGCCAGGGCCGCCGGCCAGGACGCCATGGGGCACGGCGTTGCGGATGGCGGCCAGGGTGGCGGTGCCCTGCGGCGTGGACGGCTCGGCGGCGGGCTGGACGCTGACCAGTGCGGTCCCGTCCCGGTGCCAGGCCGGCCCGGGGGGCGCGGTTGCGGTGCGGACGCCGGGCAGCGCTGACAGCCTGCGGGCGAGCTGGGCGGGGTCGGTGCCGGCGGGGGTGAGGACCTCGACCGGGTCGAGCACCCCGGCGGGCACGCCGGCGTGTTCGAGGGCGCGCAGTGTCTGGGCGGCGGGGGTGGTGGTGCCCAGCGCGCTGGCCGCGGGCTCGCCGATCTTGATGCCCGTCGCGGCGGCGCCGAGCGCGGCGAGCACCGCCACCGCCGCCAGGGTGGCCGCCCACTTGCGGCGCACCACCAGCCGCGCCCACGCAGTCCAGGCGCGGCTGGCCGCCGCCGGACGCTTGCGGCGGGGCCAGTCGATGCGCTGGCCTGCGGTGGCCAGCAGGACGGGGAGCAGGGTGAGGGTGACGGCGACGCTGACGGCGGGAACGAGCATGCCGCCGATCCCGATGCTGCGCAGCGCGGGTACGGGCAGCACGATCAGCGATACCAGGCCGATCGCGACGGTGATCCCGCTGTAGGCGATGCTGCGGCCGGCAGTGGCCATCGCCCGGGTGACCGCCTCGCCGCTGTCGTGGCCGGCGGCCAGTTCCTCGCGCCACCGGGTGACCAGCAGCAGCGAGTAGTCGATTGCCACGCCGAGCCCGATCAGGGCGGCGAGGTATTCCACGATGACGCTGACGGTGGTGATCTCGGTCAGGCCAAACAGGGCCAGGAAGCAGGCGGGGATCGCCACGGCGGCCATCAGCAGCGGGACCAGGGCCAGCGCGGAGCCGAACACCAACGCGAGCACGGCCAGCGCCGCGGTGCCGGCGAGGAGCGTCTCGGCCAGCACCCCGAATCCCTGCCTGGCCTGCCCGCCGCTTTGCAGCTCGTTCATCCCGGTCACCGCCACCGTGCTGCCCGGCGGCAGTCCCGGCCTCATTGCGGCAGTGATCTGCGGGCCCAGGCTCGGCGGGTTCAGTTCCCCGGTGTAGGGGGTGAAGACCAGGCCGTAGCTGACCCGTGGGTGGCGAGTGAGGAATGCCCGGTCCCCGGTGCTGGCGTAGTCGGCGACCCGCAGCCCCGGCATCCGGGCGGCTGCCGCGAACGCCCGGCCCAGCGCCGGCCGCCCCGCGGGGCGGCCGGAGGACTGACCCTGGGGAAGGGTCACCACGGCGACCTCGGGGTAGCCGGGGCCGCCGTTGCCGTAGATCCGCAGGATCTGCTGGCTGGCCTGGTAGCTCGCCGCGCCGGGCAGCGCGAACTGGGCGGAGAGCCGGCCGGACAATTTCGCCGACGCGGCCCCGCCGGCCGCAAGGACCGCCAGCCAGAAGATCACCACGGCGAGCTTGTGGCGCAGCACGAACCTCGACACCGCCAGCATGACCTGCTCCCTTCCCGCCATCAGCGCTAGAGTTGCCGTTCTACGGGTAGTGTTGCTACCTATAACCGGTGAGGGTAGCATGGCTACCTATGAGGCCGGAAACGCTGAAAGGTCACTTGGACGGCATGCTGCTGGCCGCCCTGGAGCCGGCACCACGGCACGGGTACGCGATCATGGAAGTGCTGCGGGATGGCAGCGGCGGGCAGTTCGACCTGCCGACCGGCACCGTCTACCCCGCCCTCCACCGGCTGGAACGCGCTGGCCTGATCAAGGCCGCCTGGTCGGAGGCGGGCGGGCGGCGGCGGCGCGTCTACCAGCTGACCCCAGCTGGCCGGCGCGCCCTTGACGCCGAGCGGGGCACCTGGCGCGACTTCTCCGCCGCCGTCACCGCGCTCCTCGAGCCCGCTCCCCGGCCGGTGACCTCATGACCCGCGCGACGGCCGGGATGGCCCCGCCCGGTCCGGCCTCGCGGCACCTGGTCGACTCCTACCTGGCCGAGGTCACCGCCGGGCTGCCAGGCTCCGCCCGGGCCCGCGCCAGCGTCGTGGACGAGCTCCGGGCCGGGCTTCTGGACGCCATCGACGCGTACCGCTCCGCCGGGCTCACAGCGGAGCAGGCCGCCCAGGCGGCCGTGAGCGAGTTCGGCGACCCGGGCCAGGTCGCCGGCGCGTTCCGCCCAGGGCTCGCCGTCAGCCAGGCCCGCCGCGTCGCGGTCACCCTGGTGGCAACCGGCCCGCTGATCGGCCTGCTGTGGGGAGCCGCCGCGCTGGCCAGCCACCTCGGCATCCGCCATGCCCCGCCCTGGCAATGGGCCGGCGCGCCACCCGGCTCACTGGTGGCCTTCCCCTTGGCCGCCGCGGCCCTTGCCGTCACCGTGTGGGCCGCGCTGTTTGCTGTAGCCGTAACTGGGCACCTCACCCGCTGGCTCGCGTTCGGCGCCCGCCTCGCACCCGCCGCCGCAGCCATCGCCGGATTCGGCGCAATGACTGTCGACCTGATCATCTTCGTGCTGCTCGCCGGCCGGCTGGTTGCCGCGCCCGGCACCCTCGCCCCCGCACCCGTCGCCGTCGCGGCAGCCGCCAGCCTGATCCGGCTCACCCTCGCCAGGCGTGCTGGCCGCCGCTGCCTGGCTGCCCGCGCCGCCCTGACCTGACGACCGCCCCAGCGGCGGCGCGGCGGCGTCGATCAGCAGGTCGGTTCCCTTGACCGGGTCGGTGCGGCCGACGGTCGCGATGATGGGCGGCCCGGCCCGGATGCCGTGCGGGCCGGCTTCCGGCCCACGCCGCCGAGCAGTCCCCGGCCCAGTCCGGCCGTTCCGGGCTCGTCGGGTCGCCACTGCGCCACGGGGACCAGGCCCGGCTCGACAAGCTCCTGGCCGTCGAAGAACCGCAGGATCTTCGCCCGGCTCCGCCCGGAGATCGGGTTGGCGGTGCGGGCGTAGACTGCTGTGCCTGCTGCCACCGCCTGCGGGTCTTCCTCCTCCGAGCTCGCGTGCGACAGCATGAGGTAGCTTCCCGGCGCTGTGGCGCCGGTGATCCTGGCCACTGCCTGGTACGCGTCCGGGTCGCCGACAAAGTGCAGGACCGCCACGAACAGGACGGCCAGCGGCTGGCTGAAGTCGATCAGTCGCCGGGTATCGGCGTGGCCCAGGATCGTGTCCGGGTCGCGCAGGTCGGCGTGGATCACTGCGGTGCCCTCGCCGGTTTTCAGCGCCCGGGAGTGGGCCAGCACCATCGGGTCATTGTCCACGTACACCACCCGCGCGCCGGGAGCGGTCGCCTGGGCGATCTGGTGCACGTTGCCCCTGGTCGGGAGGCCGGTCCCGAGGTCGAGGAACTGCCGGATGCCCGCCTCCCCGGCCAGGAAGCGTACCGCGCGCCCGAGGAACTTCCGGTTCTCGCGAGCCACTAGCGGTGCCTCGGGCCACAGGTCGCCGAGCTTCAGCGCCGCGATGCGGTCGGCGGCGAAGTTGTCGTGACCGCCTAACCAGAAGTCATACATCCGGGCCGCAGTGGCCACGGTCGCGTCGATACCCGGAGGTGCCTGGCCGTCGCTTGCCGCCGGGGATTCTTCGCCCGCAACGCCGCTGTCCGGTGGCTGAGATGCCTGGGGAGTGCGTGAGGTACGCGGCCTTGGCGCAGTCGTTGCCGGCGCCGCCGCATGATGAGGGCGGCACCGGCCGATGCCGCCGATAATCCATGACGTGCCCACAGCGGACGGCGCAGGCTCGTCAGGCCGCCATTGCTGCACCGGGACCAGGCCCGGTTCGACGATCTCCAGGCCGTCGAAGAACGTGAGGACTTCCGCCCGGGTCCGCAGGGTGCTCGGGTTCGCCGTGCCGGCGTACACCGCCATGCCGGCGGCGCCGACCGCCGGATCCGGATCACTGGTCGCATGCGACAGCACTAGATGACTCCCTGGTGCGGCGCTGCCGATGTACCTGGCCACGGCCGCGCCTGCGTCATCGTCGTCGACGAAGTGCAGGACCGAGACGAACAGGACGGCCAGGGGCTCGCTGAAATCGATCAGCCTCCTGGTATCCGGATGGCCCAGGATCGTGTCCGGGTCGCGCAGGTCGGCGTGGATGACCGCGGTGCCCTCGCCGGTTTTCAGTGCCCGGGAGTGGGCCATCACCATCGGGTCGTTGTCCACGTAGACCACCCGTGCCGCTGGGACGATGGCCTGGGCTACCTGGTGCACGTTTCCCTTAGTGGGCAGCCCGGTCCCGAGGTCGAGGAACTGCCGGATCCCGGCCTCGCCCGCCAGGTACCGCACGGCGCGGCCGAGGAACGCCCTGTTGGCCTTCGCCAGGAACGGCACGTCGGGGGCGTGCTCGGCGAGTTTCAGCGCCGCGATCCGGTCAGCGGCGAAGTTGTCGTGACCGCCTAACCAGTAGTCATACATCCGGGCCGCAGTGGCCACGGTCGCGTCGATACCCGCTGGCGGCGGGCGGTGGTCTGGCACCAGGTCTCCCGTCCCTTGCGAAACTATCGCGCAGCAGCTACCGGCCGTCGTTGTCGTAGCGGCCGCGCTTGATGCCGCAAACGAACGCTGTCCAGGCCGCTGCCCCGAAGGTCAGGTGACCGCCGTCGGGGTTCTTGGAGTCGCGGACGGCGATGGCCGCGGTGCCGCCCGCCGGGGCTACCTCGACGCAGTTGTTGCCGCCTCCGCTGTAGCTGGACTTGCGCCACTCCGCGCGGCCGGCGCCGGATGCCTGGGGGGTGCTGGGGCTGGTCATGGTTCCTCCTGGGTTAACTCGCTGATCATGGCTGTGGATTCGGCCGGTCCGAGTGCCTTGGCCAGGAGATGAGTCCAGGCCAGGCTGTACCGGTCGAGCTCTTCCTTGGATTCCAGGTACAGATCGCCGAACAGCCCTTCGGCGTAGGCCACCGGCGGGTCCTCGGGGTCGGGGAAGGCCAGGATGACGAAGTCGCCTTCCAGGGCAGCGCTGGCTCCGGCGGAGAACGGCAGGACCTGCACGGTGACGCCCGGCTGGGTGCTGGCCTTCGCCAGGCCGGCGAGCTGCCGCCTCATGACATCCGCGCCGCCCACCCTGCGGTGCAGCGCCGCCTCGTCGAGCACGACATGGATGTCCGGCGGGCTGGCCCGGCGCAGGACGGCCTCCTGCCGGGCGGTGCGTCCCATCACCCGGCGCTCGGCTTCATCGGCGGCCAGCGTCGGCCGGGTCTCGGTGATGACGGCGCGGGCGTAGTCCGCGGTCTGGAGGAGGCCCGGCACGATGTGCGTGGCCACCTGGATGCTGGCCGCCTCGGACTCCAGGCCCACGAACGACCCGGTGAACACGTCCTTGTAGGTCGTCCACCAGCCGCGGCGCCGTGAGTCCCGGCCGAGCGCGGCCAGCGCGTCGCGCCCCGGCGAGCGCACGTTGTACAGGTCGAGCATGTCCTCGAGGTCATCATGGTCGATCCGGCTCTTGCCGTTCTCAATCCGGTAGAGCTTGCTCTTGCTGAAGTCCAGCCGCAGCGCCGCCTCGTCGGGGCTCAGGCCAGACTCCTCGCGGAGCCGCTTCACCTCCCGCATTAAGCGCCGGCCACGGACTGTCGGACTGTGATCCACTCATCCCCCAAGTCTGCCGATGGGTGAGCCTGCTACAGAATGCGCCACCCACCCATGTCGATGCAACTAGTCATGCCGACAGAAGCCAAATCAACGAAAACCTCTCATGCGACAGATCTAGGACGCTACTTGCAAAAGTGACATCGGTCATACATGATGAGCCGCGTACGGCGACGGAACGGTGACAAGCGGTCGGAGCATTGGATGGCTGAACCCATATGCGCTGAGCGGGTGCCCTTCCCGCTCGGCTTAACCGGCACGTTCACGCCCGGCGCCCAGGCGCTGCGGCCCTCGTGGGCCAGGGCCTTCCCCGGCACTCCCCAGCAGGCCCGCGCCGCCCGCCGCTTCGTCGCCGCGCTGCTGGACGGATCGCCCTTCCGCGATGACGCTGTCATCGTCATCTCCGAGTTGTTCACGAACGCGCTCGTGCACGCCGATTCGGGGAAGCCGGGGGGACTGGTCATTGTCCAGGTCAGCCGGTGGCGGCTCGGCGTGCGGATAGCGGTCACCGATCAGGGATCAGCCAAGCGGCCGGTCATCCGTGAAACCGGCCCGGCCCAGGAGCCCGCCGAAGGCGGCCACGGCCTCTACCTGGTCGCCCAGCTCGCCGGGCACCTTGACTGGCACGACGACACCTCCGGCCGCACCATCCACGCCACCCTCGGCAGGCCCCCGCTGGACCGCCGCTGCCCGCCGCGGGGCAGCCCGGCCTGCGAGCCAGCCAGGCTCCCGCAGCCCGTATGAACGGCGCTTGCGCGAAGACGCCAGGGAACTCAGTCCCGCCGCGAACGCCTCGCGGGTCAGACCTCGGCGAGGGGCACGCTGGCGTCGGTGAGCCGGGCGACATCCACCGCGCCGCCGGCGCGGATGAGGGACTGGATGTCCTCGTTGACGTCCCAGACGTTGATGTTCATGCCGGCCACGACGGACCCGCCGCTCAGCCAGAACGCGATGAACTCTCCGGACTCGGGATCGCCGCGGTAGACGACCCGGTCGTAGGTACCGGGCTCGGGCAGGCCGGCCGTCTCCATCCCGAGGTCGTACTGGTCGGTGAAGAAGTAGGGCACCCGGTCGTAGGAGACCTCCTGGCCGAGCATGGCGCGGGCGGCGGCCGGGCCGCCGTTCAGCGCGTTGGACCAGTGCTGGACGGTGATGCGGCGGCCCAGCAGCGGGTTGAACGCCTTGACCGCGTCGCCCGCCGCGAAGATGTCCGGGTCAGAGGTGCGCAGCGACGCGTCGACCAGGATGCCGTCGTCGACGTCGAGGCCCGCCTCGGCGGCCAGGCTGACGTTCGGCACGGCGCCGATGCCGGCGATGACGAAGTCGGCGTCCAGCACGGTGCCCGCCGAGGTCACGACCTGGCGGACGGTGCCATGCGCCTGGCCGGGCGCGACGGATCCGCCGGCGGGGTCGCCGCGCAGCTCGGCGATGCTCTCGCCGAGCCGGAAGGTGACGCCGTGACTGCGGTGCAGGCGGCCGAACACCTCGCCGAGCTCCGGGCCGATCGAGCGGCACAGCGGGGCGGGCTCGGGCTCGACGACCGTGACCTCGCAGCCCGCCTGCCGGGCCGCGGCGGCCGCCTCCAGGCCGATCCAGCCCGCCCCGGCGATGACGACGTGACCGCCCTGCTGGAGCCGGGCGGCCAGCGCCGCGCTCTCGGGCATGGTGCGCAGGTACATCAGCCCCTCGAGGTCAGCGCCGGGGACCGCCAGCCGCCGGGCCGACGCGCCGGTGGTGAGCAGCAGCCGGGTGTACCCGACCCCGGACCCGTCCTCCAGCCGGACCTGCCGGGCGCCGCGGTCGACGGACGTCACCCGGGTGCCCAGCCGCAGGTCCACGTCGTGCTCGGCGTACCAGCTGGCGTCATGCACGAAGGCCACGTCCGGGGTCTTGCTGCCCAGCAGGACCTCCTTGGACAGGGGCGGCCGCTCGTAGGGCCGGTCGGTCTCCGCGCCGAGGAGCACGATGGCGCCGTCGAAGCCCTCGCCGCGCAGCGTCTCGGCCGCCTTGGCGCCGGCCAGGCTGGCACCGACAATCACATGCGTCTGGGCAGAGGGCATAACGGGGTTCCTTCCAGAGATTTAAGGCACCTACGTTAGCGGCGTCCGGACTCAGCGGCGCCAGGTGTCAGCCACACAGCCGCTCGTGCCAGGACAGGGCGGACGTGTCGGTGAGCGAGGCGACCTGGTCGATGACCACGCGCCGCCGGGCGGCGTCGGTGGCGGCCGCGGCGAACTGGGCGGCGAAGGCCCGGTCCAGCGTGCCCGGCGCCCCGTCCAGCACGGCCTGGGCCAGCTCGTAGATGACCTCGCGCTCGCGGGCCTGGGCGGGGCCGCGCCGGGCCATCACGTAGCGCGCGGTCACGCCCTTGAGCAGGGCGCACTCCAGCCGTGCCCCGCGGGGCACGGTCAGGTCGGCCGCGTACCGGGTGAGCGGCGGGGCGCCCGGCGGGCGGGTGGCCTGCTCGGCCGCGCCGCAGAACCGGCCGATCAGCTCGCTGGTCAGGTGCTTGACCGCGGCGGCGGCCTCCGGGCCGCCATCGAAGCGGCCGGGCCAGACGTCCAGGCCGAGCAGCCCGGTGAAGACCTCGCCGAGCTCGGCCGCCGTCGTGAAGTCCGGCGGGCAGTAGGTGGCCAGCGTCAGCTCGGCGACCAGGGCGCGCTCGGCCGGGTCCCGCAGCTGGTCGAGCCGGATGACGCCGGCGTGCAGCCCGTCCTCCAGGTCGTGGACCGAGTAGGCGACGTCGTCGGCCCAGTCCATGACCTGCGCCTCGAAGCAGACCCGGCCCGGCGGCGCCCCCGCGCGGATCCACTCGAACACCGCCGCGTCGTCCCCGTAGGCGCCGAACTTGCCGGGCGCGCCGTCCCCCTCGGCGGCCAGCCACGGGTACTTGAGGGTGGCGTCCAGCGTGGCCCGGGTCAGGTTGAGGCCGGCGCCGGGCGCCTTGGCCTCCAGGCGGGTCAGCAGCCGCAGGCTCTGCGCGTTCCCCTCGAATCCGCCGAAGTCCGCGGCGAGCTGGGCCAGCGCGGTCTCGCCGTTGTGGCCGAACGGGGGATGTCCCAGGTCGTGGGCCAGGCAGGCGGCGTCGACCAGGTCCGGGTCGCAGCCGAGCGCCCCGCCGAGCTCCCGGCCGATCTGCGCGCACTCCAGGGAATGGGTCAGCCGGGTGCGCGGGAAGTCGCCCTCCCCCACCGCGACGACCTGGGTCTTGGCCGCCAGGCGGCGCAGCGCGGCGCTGTGCAGCACGCGGGCGCGGTCCCTGGTGAAGGGACCGCGCCCGGTGTTGTTCGCATGCTTCGACGGCTCGGCTGCCCACCGGGCCGCGGCCCGGCCGTCGTAGCCCGGGGTCACCGGCTGTCGCTGCCCCCCACGGCCTCCGCGGCCGCCGCCCGCCCGGCCTCCAGGCGCGCGACCGGGACCCGGAACGGCGAGCAGGACACGTAGTCCAGGCCAGCCGAGTGGAAGAAGTGCACCGACTCCGGGTCGCCGCCGTGCTCGCCGCAGACGCCGATCTTGAGGTCCGGCCGGGTCTCCCGGCCTTCCTTGACCGCGATCTTGACCAGGCGGCCGATGCCGTCCACGTCCAGGGTCTCGAACGGCGAGACGCCGAACACGCCCAGCTCGATGTAGCGGCCGAAGAACGACCCCTCGACGTCGTCGCGGGAGAAGCCCCAGCCCATCTGGGTCAGGTCGTTGGTCCCGAACGAGAAGAACTGCGCCGCCTGGGCGATCTCGCCCGCGGTCAGCGCCGCCCGCGGCACCTCGATCATGGTGCCGATGAGCGCGGGCACGTCGGTGCCCGTCTCCTCCTTGACCTCCGCCAGTACCCGCTCGGTCTCCTCGCGGGCGGCCTCCAGCTCCTGCACCGCGCCGACCAGCGGGATCATGATCTCCGGCTGCGGGTCGCCGCCGGCCTTGATCCGGTCCACGGCCGCATGGGCGATGGCGCGGACCTGCATGCCGTACAGGCCGGGGATGACCAGGCCGAGCCGGACGCCGCGCAGGCCGAGCATCGGGTTCTGCTCGTGCAGCCGGCGAACCGCCTCCAGCAGCTTGTGGTCCTCCGCGGTGGCCTTGTCGCCGGCCAGCGCGACCTTGACCGACAGCTCGGTCAGGTCGGGCAGGAACTCGTGCAGCGGCGGGTCCAGCAGCCGGATGGTCACCGGCAGCCCCTCCATGGCCTCGAGGATCTCCACGAAGTCGCCGCGCTGCAGCGGCTCCAGCGCGTCCAGGGCGGCCTGGCGGCCGTCCGCGTCCTCGGCCAGGACCAGCCGCTCGACGAGCTGGCGCCGCTCGCCCAGGAACATGTGCTCGGTGCGGGTCAGCCCGATGCCCTGGGCGCCGAACCGGACGGCGCGGGCCGAGTCCTCGCCGTTGTCGGCGTTGGTCCGCACCTTGAGCCGGCGCTGCGCGTCGGCGTGCTGGATGATCGCGTGCACCGCGGCCACCAGCTCGTCGGCGGACGGCTCGAGGCCGCCCTCGAAGTACTCGACCACCGGGGAGGCGACCACCGGGACCTCGCCGAGGTACACGGCGCCGGACGAGCCGTCGATCGAGATCATGTCGCCCTCGCTGACGACCGTGCCGTCGGCCAGGGTGAACTTCTTGCCGGCTACGTCGACCTGCAGCTCGTCGGCGCCGCAGACGCAGGTCTTGCCCATGCCGCGGGCGACCACGGCGGCGTGGCTGGTCTTGCCGCCGCGGCTGGTCAGGATGCCGCGCGCCGCGATCATGCCGTGCAGGTCGTCGGGGTTGGTCTCGCGCCGGACCAGGATGACCGGCTCGCCCCTGGCCGCCCTGGCCACGGCCGTGGCGGAGTCGAACACGGCCTCGCCGACGGCCGCGCCGGGCGAGGCGCTGATGCCCTTGGCGATCCGCTTGACGTCGGTCTTCGCGTCGAACCGGGGGAACATCAGCTGGGCCAGCTGGTCGCCGGTGACCCGGCGCAGGGCCTCGTCGAGGTCGATCATGCCCTGCTCGACGAGCTGCAGCGCGATCCGGAACGCGGCCGCGGCGGTGCGCTTGCCGATCCGGGTCTGCAGCATCCACAGCTTGCCGCGCTCGATGGTGAACTCGATGTCGCACAGGTCCTTGTAGTGGCTCTCCAGCGTGGACATGATGTCCATGAGCTGGGTGTAGGACTTCTGGTCGATCTTCTCCAGGTCCTGCAGCGGCACGGTGTTGCGGATGCCGGCGACGACGTCCTCGCCCTGCGCGTTCTGCAGGTAGTCGCCGTAGACGCCCTGCTGGCCGGTGCCCGGGTCGCGGGTGAAGGCGACGCCGGTGCCCGAGTCGGCGCCCAGGTTGCCGAAGACCATCGTCACGATGTTCACGGCGGTGCCGAGGTCGGCCGGGATGCGCTCCTGGCGGCGGTACAGGATGGCCCGGTCGGCGTTCCAGGAGTTGAACACGGCGTTGACGGCGAGGTCCATCTGCTCGCGCGGCTCCTGCGGGAAGTCCCGGCCGGTGTGCTCGCGGACGATGCCCTTGTACGTGTCGACCAGGGCCCGCAGGTCGTCAGCGTCCAGGTCGAGGTCCTGCTTCGTCCCCTTGGCCTGCTTGGCCGCGTCGATGGCGTGCTCGAAGGCCTCGCCCTCGATGCCGAGCACGGTCTTGCCGAACATCTGGATCAGCCGCCGGTAGGAGTCCCAGGCGAACCGCTCGCTGCCGGCCTGCTTGGCCAGGCCGTGCACCGACTCGTCGGACAGGCCGATGTTCAGCACCGTCTCCATCATGCCGGGCATGGAGAACTTGGCGCCGGAGCGCACGCTGACCAGGAGCGGGTCGGCGTGGTCGCCCAGCTTGCGGCCCATCTGGTCTTCCAGCTTGGCCAGGTGCTCGCTGACCTCCGCGGCGAGGCCGTCAGGAATCGAGCCGTTCTGAAGGTAATAGCGGCAGGCGTCGGTGGTGATCACGAACCCGGGGGGCACGGGCAGCCCCAGGTTGGTCATCTCCGCCAGGTTGGCGCCCTTGCCGCCGAGCAGGTCCTTCAGGTCCTTATTGCCCTCGGTAAAGTCATAGACGAGCTTCGGCACTGCACGCACTCCTCGCAGATTCCGCCTGCCGGCCGTAGGCCCCCGGTTGGGCGGCTCAGCAGGCGGCTCAGAATTATTTGCGGCCTCTCGGCCCCTCTCGTTGAGCCTACCGAGCGTGGCTGCCTAGCGGGGACAATGTCAGGCGTGAGCAACGTGAATAAGGTCATCGGCCTGCTGCATCCGGGCGAGATGGGCGCGGCGGTCGGCCGCTGCCTGACCGGGCGCGGGCATGAGGTGCTGTGGGTGTCCCAGGGCCGCGGCCCCGCCACCGCGGCGCGCGCCGCCGCGGCCGGGCTGAGCGACGCGGGCACGGTCGCCGCGCTGGCCGCCCGGGCCGAGGTGATCATCTCGGTCTGCCCGCCGCACGCGGCGCTGGACGTGGCCTGGGCGGTGCACGGCTTCGGCGGGCTGTACGTCGATGCCAACGCGGTATCGCCGGGCACGGCCCGCGAGGTCGCCCGGCTGATCTGCGAGAGCGGCGGCCGGTACGTGGACGGCGGCATTATCGGGCTCCCGTCCGACCAGCCGGGCGCGACCCGGCTGTACCTGTCCGGCGCCGACGCGGAGCAGGTCGCCGCCCTGTTCGCCGGGACGCCGCTGGACGCGCGGGTGATCAGCGGTTCGGCCACGGCCGCGTCGGCGGTCAAGATGGCCTACGCGGGGTGGACCAAGGGGACCGCCGCCCTGCTGCTGTCGGTCCGGGCCCTGGCCCGCGAGCAGGGCGTCGAGGACGCGCTGCTGGCCGAGTGGGCGCTGTCGCAGCCCGGCCTGGAGGCGCGGTCGGCCGGGGCGGCCCGGTCGGCGGCGGCCAAGGGCTGGCGCTGGGTGGCGGAGATGGAGGAGATCGGCGCGACCATGTCCGCCGCCGGGCTCCCGGACGGCTTCCACCAGGCCGCCGCCGAGATCTTCCGCCGGTCCCCGCGGGGCGCGGCCGGGGACGACGTCCTGGACCAGGTCCTCGGCGAACTCACCGGCGACAGCTCCGCGATGTAGGGCCGCGCCTGGCTCGCGGATAGTCCTGGCATAAAGTCATCTGTCTTGACATCCTCCGCCGCCTGGGGCGGCGGATCCACCTCACGCTGGAAGGATCGCGAGTTGAGGTTCGCGGTTCACCCGCCCCGGCATCCCGGAGCGTCCCCGCGCCGTCACGGCGTGCCCCGCCGCGATGTACCTGGCCGCGTTCACGTCAGCGTTGCAGGCGAAACCGCAGGCCGTGCACCGGAAGCTCGCTTGGCTCTCGCGCGACTTCCGATCCAGCCGCAGCCGGGCGCGGCGATTAGAACCTCGCCGGGCGCGGTTCCACACGTATCGCGCATGGGCGCAATGGTCCCGCAGCATCATCTCCTGGACAGGCGACGGGACCAGGCGATACCGGCACATACGAACACGCTAGCGAATACCATCGACATTCCAGAGGAGGCGAAGCGGCGGTCCCTCCCCGGCCTGAACGCCGGGATCTCGACGCCGCAATCCCGATGACCGATACCGAGGCATCCGGCCGACGCAGGCTCAGCCGGTGGCAGTGGGCCGGAATCGGCGGCGCCGCGGCCATCCTGGCCGTGATCGTCGCCGGGGCCGGGTTCCTGGCCTTCGGCCCGGTCGGGATGGGCCCCGGGCCGCTGTCGGTGGGGTTCGTGTCGTCATCCGGGATCGTGCCGCCGGACGACTCGACGATGATCGTCATCCCGGTCGGGGCCGCGCCGTCGACGACGGCGGTCATCGACGCGGTCGGGATCCGCGGCGGCGGCGGTTACCACGCCCCGCGCGAGATCCGCGTGGTCGGCATCACCGGCCAGTCCTGCCGCGGCATCTGGTTCCCGGTGACCGGCCCCGGCGGCTTCGCGGGCCGCTGCGCCCCGGGCGGCACCGTCCCGCTGCTGCACCGGGCCGTGCCGCGGCACCCGGCGGCCGCCACCATCGACATCGGCATCGAGGTGGGGCCGCCGGGCGCCTCAGGCTGCTGGGGCGTCGGCCGGGTGTCCGTCCACTACCACGTGGGCCACCGCCACTACGTGAACGCGGCTAGTGAGTCCCTGTCCGGCTGCAAGTCGGCGTAGGGGATTCAGCAGATCGGCAAGCGTTCTGCCAGGTAGGGAATTAGCGCATCCAGGCCGACGCGCTCCTGGCGCATCGAGTCGCGCTCGCGGACCGTCACGGCCTGGTCCTCCGGCGTCTCGAAGTCGACGGTGACGCAGAACGGCGTGCCGATCTCGTCCTGGCGGCGGTACCGGCGGCCGATCGCGCTGGCGTCGTCGAAGTCGGTGTTCCAGTTCCGGCGCAGCTGCGCGGCGACCTCCCGGGCCCGCGGCGACAGGTCGGCATGCCGGGACAGCGGCAGCACCGCCACCTTCACCGGGGCCAGCCGCGGGTCCAGCCGCAGCACGGTCCGCTTCTCCAGCTTGCCCTTGGCATCGGGGGCCTCGTCCTCGGTGAAGGCATCGAGCAGGAAGGCGAGCATCGCGCGGCCCACTCCGGCCGCCGGCTCAATCACATACGGAACGAATCGCTCCCCGGACTCGGCATCCAGGTAGGACAGGTCCTGCCCCGAGGCCTTGGCGTGGGTGCTCAGGTCGAAGTCGGTCCGGTTGGCCAGGCCCTCGAGCTCGCCCCACTCGCCGCCGTCGAAGTCGAAGCGGTACTCGATGTCGACGGTGCGCTTGGAGTAGTGCGACAGCTTGTCCTTGGGGTGCTCGTACAGCCGCAGGTTGTCCTTGGACAGGCCGAGGTCGGTGTACCACGCCAGCCGGGTGTCGATCCAGCGCTGGTGCCAGTCCTCGTCGGTGCCCGGCCGGACGAAGAACTCCATCTCCATCTGCTCGAACTCGCGGGTCCGGAAGATGAAGTTGCCCGGCGTGATCTCGTTGCGGAACGACTTCCCGATCTGGCCGATGCCGAACGGGACCTTCTTGCGCGAGGTCTGCAGGACGTTCTTGTAGTTGATGAAGATGCCCTGCGCGGTCTCGGGGCGCAGGTAAGCCAGGCCGGATTCATCCTCGGTGGCCCCGAGGTAGGTCCGCAGCAGTCCGTTGAACATCCGGGGCTCGGTGAACGCCCCGCGGGTCCCGCAGTTGGGGCAGGCGATGTCGGCCAGGCCGCTCGTAGGGGGGTGGCCGCGCTTTTCGGTGTAGGCCTCGATGAGGTGGTCGGCGCGGAACCGGCGGTGGCACGACTGGCACTCGGTGAGCGGGTCGACGAACTCGGTGAGGTGCCCGCTGGCCTGCCAGACCTCGGTAGCCAGGATCACGCTGGAGTCCAGGCCGACGATGTCGTCGCGCTCCTGGACCATGGCCCGCCACCACAGGCGC
>Ga0193728_1000743_pt1 | contig 16152 bp, 13 predicted proteins | sample U1c1metaG_FD_143037 | JGI IMG/M metagenome (GOLD analysis project Ga0193728, IMG submission 143037) | Soil microbial communities from a riparian zone of the East river system, Colorado, United States - U1c1 | ecosystem: Environmental > Terrestrial > Soil > Riparian zone | place: USA: East River...
ACACGAAACGACTCACGTGGCGACTGAGGAACTCAAGACCGGCTCACTAGCCCAGGTGCCGCCCTAGCCCAGGTGGGCCCTAGCCCAGGTGCCGCCCTAGCCCAGGTGCCGCCCTAGCTCAGGTGCCGGCCGAAGAAGGCGTAGATCCGCTGCCACGCATCGGCCGCGTCGTGCGCCTGGTAGCTCATCCCGGTGACCTTCATGAAGGCCGCCTCCGCCCCGGAGGCCTGCGTCATGAACCGGTGCCCGGACCCCGGGTAGACCTTCACGTCGTGCGGGATCTGCAGCACCGTGAGCGCCCGCTCCAGCGTCTCGGGCGCCGCCTTCTTCATGCTCCGGTCCCGGCCGCCGAAGCTGGCCACCACCGGGCAGGCGCCGGCCAGGGCCTGCTCGGCGTCGGCGGGAACCTCGCCGTAGTTCGCCGCGGCCGCGCCGAAGCCCGCCCGCGGGGCGCACAGCAGCGCGAAGCCGCCGCCCATGCAGAACCCGATCACGCCCGTCTTCCCGGTGCAGTCGGCCCGCCCGGCCAGGAACCCGCGGGCCGCCTCTAGCACGTCGAACGCCGGGCCGGCGCCACGGCGCAGCTGGCCGATCGCGCCCTTGATGCACCGGATCCAGGACCGCCCGCCGTACAGGTCGGGGGCCAGGGCCAGGTATCCCCGGGCGGCCAGCTCGTCGGCCTTGCGGCGGATGTCGTCATTGAGGCCGAACGCCTCATGGATGACCACCACCCCCGGCCACGGCCCGCCGCCCCCGGCGGGGGCCGCCAGGTAGCCGCGCACCGCGCCCGCCGCGGCCGGATAGCTCATGTCGGGCATGCTGGCCCACCCCTTCACTGGCCCCGGCCGGTACTCCGCACACCATAGCGGCCGGCCCGGGCCGGGCACAGATCCGGCCAATCCCGGAGGTGCCGCCGTGCCCGCCGCGCTTTCGGCCGCCGCTACGCACTAACTACCATTCGACGCTGAGTGATTACGTTAAGTTACTGACGCACCCGCTGCACAGCAGGAGGAAGTTCCACGGAAGGGAACCCGATGTTCAGTAATGGCAGACTCGCCGTCCGCAGCACCCTCGCCGCCGGCCTGGCCGGACTGGCCATGCTGGCCGCCGCCCCGGCACTCGCCGCCACGGGCACGGCCGCCGCGCCGGCTATCGCGCCGGCCACCGCGCCGGCCGGCAGCACCACGCCAGCCGGGGCGGGCTCGTTCAAGACCTGGGCGGCCGCGCAGAAGGCCGCCGGGTTCACCCTCTACGTCCCGAAGGAGACCGACGGCCTCAAGCGCACCCACAACATCCTGGTCACCCGGTGCACCGCCACCACCAAGGTCCGGTTCGATGTCTACGCCCAGTGGGGCACCAAGACGTTCATGGCCCTGGACCAGAACAACTCCGGCGCGGCGTGCAGCGACTTCGGGGCCGCCACGTTCATCAAGAACTACAAGATCTCCGGTGTCACCTACCGCCTGATGGGCTTCTGCGGGCGCCGCGGCCAGCCGTCCTGCTCCAGCAAGGCGGCCTCGCTCGCGCTGACCTGGAAGATCGGCTCCCGCTTCAACGCCGCCTTCTCCAAGGGCGTCCTGCGCGGCACGCTGGTCTCCTTCGCCACCAGCATCAAGAAGGTCTAGCCAGCGCGGGTGCCGGGCTCGCCACCCGCGCGAGCCCGGCACAGGCGCAGCACGTTCGCGAGCACCTGGTAGCCGGCCCGGCCGGACGAGGTGAGGATGGACTCGGGGTGGAACTGCACCCCCCAGCGGCCGCGCTGGGGGTCCTCGATCGCCATCACCACCCCGTCCGCGGTCACCGCCGTCACCGCGAACCCGCCGGTGACCTGCTCGGGCCGCGCGTGCAGCGAGTGATACCGGCCGGCCGCGAACTGCGCGGGCAGGCCGGCCAGCAGGTCGCCGCCGAGCACCTTGACCTGGCCCGGCTTGCCGTGCACGGGCGTCGCCAGCAGCCCGAGCGAGCCGCCCGCGTGCTCCACCATGGCCTGCAGGCCCAGGCACACGCCGAACGCCGGCAGCCCCCGCTCGTCGAGGGCGTCGAGCAGCTTGTCGCAGCCGAAGTCCGCCGGCCGCCCCGGCCCCGGTGACAGCACCACCAGGTCCGGCGCGTACTCGTCCAGCAGTCCCGGGTCGAACCCGGCGCGCAGCGTGGTCACCGCGGCGCCCAGCTCGCGCAGGTAGCCGGCCAGCGTGTGCACGAACGAGTCCTGGCAGTCCACGATCAGCACCGACATCCCGTCGCCGGGAAGTTCCGCGACCATCTCAGCCGAAGCCGGCGGAAGCCCCACCTCGGCCAGCGTCTCCAGCAGCGCGCGCGCCTTGAGCCGGGTCTCCTGCTCCTCGGACTCCGGGTCGGAGTCGAACAGCAGCGTCGCCCCGGCCCGCACCGCCGCCTGGCCGCCGCTGATGTGCGCCGTCCGCAGGGTGAGCCCGGTGTTCATGCCGCCGTCGAAGCCGATCATGCCGACGGCGCCGCCGTACCAGCGCCGCGGCTCGCTCTCGTGGTCCTCGATGAACTGCATGGCCCAGGCCTTCGGCGCGCCGGTGACCGTGACCGCCCACATGTGGGTGAGGAACGCGTCCAGCGCGTCATAGCCCGGCCGCAGCCGCCCCTCGATGTGGTCCACCGTGTGGATCAGCCGGCTGTAGAGCTCGATCTGGCGGCGGCCGATGACCTTGATGCTGCCGGGCACGCAGATCCGCGACTTGTCGTTGCGGTCCACGTCGGTGCACATGGTCAGCTCCGACTCCTCCTTGGGCGAGGCGAGCAGCTCCCGGATGGCCTCGGCGTCGCCGATGGGGTCAGCGCCGCGGGCAATCGTTCCGGCGATCGGGCAGGTTTCCACGCGGTCGCCGGTGACCCGGACGTACATCTCCGGTGACGCGCCGACCAGGTACTCCGCCGCGCCGAGGTTGAAGATGAACTCGTACGGGGCCGGGTTGCGCTGCCGCAGCCGCTCGAAGAACGCGGCCGGCGAGCCGCACCGGGCGTGGAACACGTGACTCGGCGTCACCTCGAACAGGTCGCCCGCGGCGAACCGCTGCCGGGCCTCGCGGACCACGCCCGCATAGGTCCCCGGCACCGGGTCGGGTGGCAGCTCACCAGCCGAAACGGGCTCATCCGCCCCGCGGCCCGCCGCCGCGACGGCCGCCGGCCGGGGCAGCTGCCGAGTGGACCCGGCCGCCGTGTCGAAGTCGTAGGAGTAGCAGACCGCCGTCTCCCGCTTGCGGTCCAGCACCCAGATCCGGTCGGGCAGGTGCAGGACCAGGTCGCGCTGGCCCGCCGGGCGCGGGCGGCGCAGCCGCAGCGGCTCGAACTGGAAGGCCAGGTCGTACCCGAACGCCCCGTACAGGCCGAGGTTGGGGTCGTCGCCGGCCAGGTCGGCGATGATCTCGCGCAGCGCCGTGAACACCGAGGGGCGGCGGCTGCGCTCCTCCTCGGTGAACACCCCGCCGGGGTCCTCGACGGTGACGCTGGCCGACCGCTCGCCCCCGGTGACCTCGCCCGCCCGGCCCAGCGCCGCGGCCAGCACCGGCAGCAGGACCAGGCCGCGGTCGCTGCGGGCCCGGACCGTGATCGTCCGGCCCGCGGCGGTGAGCTCGACCGGCGGGTCGACGTAGGCCACGTGCCAGCGGCTGTACCGGCCGGGGTACTCCATGCCCGAGCTGAGCACGCCGCCCGGCACGGCCTCGACCTGGCGGGTCAGGTCGGCCAGCACGGCCGGGTCGAACGGGGCCGCGGTGCGGTGCACCGTGACGCCGCCGGGGGTCTGGTAAGTCGTCTCGCCGAACTCGGTGGTCATGTGTCGCCTCATGGGTCTGGGCCGGACTGACGGCACGAAAAAAGGCGGCCGCCGGATACCGGGCGGTCGCCTTCGGGAGCTGCTGGAGCGCGCGAATCTGGGCACCGCCTACTGGCGGGGCCACCACCAGCCGGTGACGAGGTTCGCGCGCATGCGGCCGATGATACGCCATCGGCGGCCGGCCCGCGGGCCGGGCTTACCAGGCGGCCTGCGCCCCCTGGCCCGGCCATCGCGGCCGCAGCGTCCGGGCTGGTCACGGCGGGCCCGGCCAGGCGCGGCGCGTAGCGGCGGGCCCGCTCAGCGCATGCGCGGTTTCTGCGTCCACGTAACAAAGATGCGCGGCCGGCCCGAAGCGCTGCGCGGCGCGCTCAGAAGTCCACGCGCGCGCCCACGCCGGCCGCCGCCGCGGCCGCGCAGGCGTGCAGGGCCGCGGCCAGGTCCTCGACGGCCAGGCCGAGCGACTCGAACACCGTGATCTCCGCGTCGGACCTCCGGCCGGGCACGGCGCCGGCCAGCACCTCGCCCAGCTCGCCGCGGATGACCTCCGGCCCGGCCCGCCCGTCGGCGACAGCCAGCAGGTAGTCGCCGGACTCGCTGGTCAGCCCCGCGCGGCTGTCGCAGAACAGCGCGGCCGCGGCGACCGTCTCGCTGTCCAGCTCGCGCGCCGCCGGGAAGCAGGCCCCGACCGCGTTAACGTGCGCGCCCAGCGATATCCACGCCCGGCGCAGCACCGGCTCGGCCGAGTTGGTCGCGGTCACGATGATGTCAGCGCTGTCCACCGCGTCCGCGACGGACGAGCACGCCGTGATCGGGACCGGGATCTCGTCCTGCAGCCCGGCCGCGAAATCAGCGGCCCGCGCCGCGTCACGCCCGGCCACCCGGATCCGCCGCAGCGGCCGCGTCGCGCTGAACGCCCGGATGTGCGCCCGGGCCTGCACGCCCGTGCCGATGACGGCCAGGTCGCCCGCGCCGGGCCGGGCCAGCAGGTCGGTGGCCAGCACGGACATCGCGGCGGTGCGGATCTCGGTCAGGGCCGAGGCGTTCAGCACGGCCCGCGGCACGCCCGTCGGCCCGTCGCACACGATCATGACGCCCTGATGCGCGTCCAGCCCCGCCGCCGGGTTCCCGGGCGTGATCGTCAGCGCCTTGATCCCGTAGCCGCCGGCCGGGCCGCCCAGGTAGGCCGGCATGACGCCCATCAGGCCCGGCGCGACGCCGGGCCTGATGATCACGCGGAGCGGCTGGTCGGCCCGGCCCGCGGCCAGCGCGCTGAGCCCGGACCGCAGCACGGCGACGCAGTCGGGGTAGCCCAGCAGCCGGCGGACGTCAGGGGCGGACAGGACCAGGAGCGGCAAGCGTTTCTCCCGAAACTGGTAAGCGGCTGGCCCACCCTACTTGTCGGTGCGCGCCCCGTCGGAAGCCGAGGTGACGACAACGTGCGGGGCGACGGTGAGCTCGTCCGCGGACCGGCCCACGGGCACCGGCCGGCCGACAATCCGGTACACCTCCGAGCCGTCGACCGTCTCGCGCTCCAGCAGCAGGCTGACCAGCTGGCCGAGCTGGTCGCGGTGGGTCCGGATCTTGCCGATCGCGTTCTCCTCGGCCTCGCGCAGCAGCCGGGCGACCTCGCGGTCGATGACGGCCTGGGTGGCCTCGGCGAACGGCCGGCTGGACAGCCCGCCCCCGCCGCCGCTGCCCAGGAAGACCGATCCGCCCTCGGGGTAGCCGACCGGGCCGAGCTCGGGCGACAGCCCGAACTCCCGCACCATCTTGGTGGCCAGGTCCGTGGCGCTGGACAGGTCGTTGGCCGCGCCGGTTGACCCCTGGTTCAGCTCTACCAGCTCCGCGGCCCGGCCGCCGAGCCGCACGGCCAGCGAGTCGTACAGGTAGTCCTCGCCGTACAGGTGCCGCTCGACCAGCGGCAGCTGCTGGGTGACGCCGAGCGCCTGGCCGGCGGGCAGGATGGTGACCTTGGACACCGGGTCGGCGTGGTCGGACAGCGCGGCGACCAGGGCATGCCCGGCCTCGTGGATGGCCACGGCGTGCTTCTCCTCGGGCAGCAGCACGTTGGAGCCCTCGCGGCGGCCGATCAGGAGCCGGTCCCGCGCGTCCTCGAAGTCCTGGGCGGTCAGCACGTCGCGTCCGGCCCGGACGGCGTTGATGGCCGCCTCGTTGGCCAGGTTGGCCAGGTCCGCGCCGGAGAAGCCGGGGGTGCCGCGCGCGACGACGTTCAGGTCGACGTCGGGGCCGAGCTTCTTGCCGCGGCAGTGCACCTGCAGGATGGCCGCGCGCTCGCGCAGCGTGGGCAGCGGGATCGTCACCTGGCGGTCGAACCGGCCCGGCCGCAGCAGGGCGGGGTCGAGCACCTCGGGCCGGTTGGTCGCGCCGAGCACGACCAGGCCCTGGGACATGTCGAAGCCGTCCATCTCGGACAGCAGCTGGTTCAGCGTCTGCTCGCGCTCGTCGTTGGACACGGCCGCGCCCGAGCCGGACCGGCGCTGGCCGATGGCGTCGATCTCGTCCACGAAGATGATCGCGGGCGCCCGCTTGCGGGCCTCGGCGAACAGGTCGCGCACCCGGGCGGCGCCGACGCCGACGAACATCTCCACGAAGCTGGAGCCCGCCACGGAGAAGAACGGCACCCCGGCCTCGCCGGCCACGGCCCGGGCCAGCAGCGTCTTGCCGGTGCCGGGCGGCCCGATCATCAGGACGCCGCGCGGCGCCATGGCGCCGGCCCTGGCGTAGCGCTGCGGGTTGCGCAGGAAGTCGACGACCTCGCCGATCTCCGCCTTCGCGCCCTCGTACCCGGCCACGTCGGAGAACTTGGTGTGCGGCTGCTCGGCATCGAAGATCTTGGCCCGCGACCGGCCCACGCCGAGCACGCCCTGCAGGCCGCCCGCCGCGCCGCTGTTCTTGGCCATCCGCCGGAACAGGTAGAAGATGAAGATCAGCGGCAGCAGGAGGATCAGCCAGGACAGCAACTGCGAGCCGAAGCTGGAGCCCGGCGGGTCGGCCGAGACCCGCACGCCGCTGGAGGTGAGCTGCTGGCTGAACGCCGTGCTGGGCCCGCCGGGAATGACCGTTTCGTAGGTCTTCCCGTTGGTCAGGGTCCCCGAGGCCTCAGTGTTCGACCCGCTGGCGCCGCTGGTGAAGGTCACCGTCTTGACCTTGTGCGCGGTGACCTGGGAGCTGAACTGCGAGTAGTTCAGGTTGACGGGCGAGGGGCCGTGCACGGCGGGCAGCACGAAGTACAGCAGCACCGTCACGAGCAGCGCGGCCGGCCACAGCCAGTACCGCCATCCCGGCGGCGGCGGCGGGGCGGTCCGGACAGGGCGGTCTCCCGGCGGCGGCGGGACCGGCGTCTTGGTCATACTCATGAGTACGCCGCGACGCCCCGCTTTATGCCGCCGTCCGCCCAGGGCTAACAGGATTCAGGCGCAGAAGCTCCCCGATGAGCCCGTATTTGTACAGTTTAGGCATGGCCATCACGATCGTTGTCAACGGGACCCGCCGCGGGTGCCCGGTGCTTGGCCGGCCTGAACCGGTGTTTGGCCGGCCTGAAGCGGTGTTTGCCCGGCCTGAACCGGGGCACCCGGTGCTGGCCCGCGCGGCCCCGATGCGCGGATCCGGAAGGGACGTCGGATGTCCGTGCACCTTCAGGCTCACGGCCGGCGCGGTCGCGCCCGGGACGCTGTAGCCCGCCCGCACCCCGTCACCGGCTGGAAGGCCGTGACGCTGCGGCTGGCCGCCGGCGCCGTCGCGCTGTGGGGCCTGCTCGCCCTGATCGGCCTGGCCGTGACGCACCTGCTGCTGCACTCCGCGGCGTTCGCCGCCGACGACCTGTCGGCCGACAAGTGGCTCGCCGCGCACCGGACCGGCGCGCTGAACGACGTCACCTACGTCGGCACCACCATGGCCCAGACCACCACGGCCATCGGCGTCACCGTCGTGGTCGTGCTGCTGCTGCGCTGGCGGCTGGGCCGGTGGCACGAGTCCGGCATCTTCATCACCGTCATGGCCGGGGAGCTGCTGATCTTCCTGGGCCTCACGTTCGCCATCCACGAGTCCCGCCCGCCGGTGGCGCGGCTGGACGCGGCCCCGCCGACCTCGAGCTTCCCGTCCGGCCACACCGCCGCGGCCCTGGCCCTGTACGGCGGCATCGCGGTCATGGTCTTCTGGGTGTACGGGCGACGGCGGGCGACCCGGATCGCGGCGGTCGTCCTGTTCCTCGTTCCGGTGTACGTCGGGCTGTCGCGGCTGTACCGGGGCATGCATTACCCGACCGACGTGCTGGCCGGGACCCTGCTGGGCGGGCTGTGGCTACTGTGGGTGACCAAGACGCTGCTGCGGCCCGCGGCCGGCGACACGCCGAGAGCGAGGCGATCCTGACGGGCGACGAAGAGGTCCGCCTAGCTGACCAGGCAGCCGACTCCGACGCGGAGCCAGACACCGCCGATGCCCCCGCGGAGAACGCCGGGCAGGCCGACCTGGCGCCGGACTCCGCCAGCGAGACCGCCGGCCTGGCCGACCTCCCCCGGCTCACGCCCGCGCACTCGCCGGTTCGGCCCGCCCCGGCGGCCGCCCTCGCGGTCGCCGCCGGCCTCGCGTTCGCCCTGCTCACCGTGTGGGTGGCCGGCCGGGGAACGGCCGTGCCGGCGCTGGACGAGGAGCTCCACCGGTGGGCGCTGGCCCACCGCGGCCCCGGCACCATCGCCGTCGCCCGGGCCGCCCGCTGGGGCGGGACCACCTACGTCGTCCTGCCCGCGCTGATCCTGATCGGCGCCGCGGCCGCCCCGCGCGGCCGCCGCCTCGCCCGGCGCCTCGGGTCCGGGCTGCTGCCGTGCCTGGTGGCCAGCACCGGGGTCTACGCCGAGATCTGGATCAACCACGTCATCGGCCGCGCCCGCCCGCCCGTCGCGGACTGGGCCGGCGCGGCCGGCGGCCCGTCCTTCCCGTCCGGCCACACCACCGCCGCCACGCTGTTCGCCCTGTCCTGCGCCTGGGCAATCGCCGGCCGGGCCCGGGCCGGCTGGCCGCGGCGCGCCGTGTGGGCCGGCGCGGCCGCCTACGCGCTCGCCGTCGGCTGGTCCCGGGTCTGGCTCGGCGTGCACTGGCCCACCGACGTGACCGGGGCGTGGCTGTTCGGCGCGGCGTGGGCCGCGGCCTGCATCGCCGCGATCACGCTGCCCGCCTGGCGTCCCGCCCGACGCGCGGATCAGAGCCGGCCGCGCAGCCGGTCCCGCCAGGGCCGCCCGTCCGGGTCGTAGACCAGCCGGTACAGCGGCGCCGCCCAGAGCCGCTGCGCGGCCGTGGGCCGGTGCGGCTGATGCGGCAGGACCCGCCCGGCGGGCCGCTCCCCCTGCTGCCCGCCCCCGTGCCACGCCGCGAGGGCCAGCGCCTGCCGCCGGAACGCCGCGAACGCCTCCGCCGGGTCGAGCAGGTCGGCGACGTCGTCCTCGGCCCGGTCCAGGTGCTCGCGCCACAGCCGCAGCCGCAGGTCCCGGGCGAACGTCCGCGCCCCGTCCCCCAGGCCCGCCGGGTCGCGGGGCGCGCGGGCATCCCGCTCGGCGTCCAGCACCGCGATCGACAGCTCGCTGTCGTGACTCCACGACCGCCGGTTGAGGTTGTCCGAGCCGACCATCGCCCACACGTCGTCGGCCACCACCACCTTGGCGTGCACGTACACCGGCGTGCCCGCCCGGTTCTCCAGGTCGTACACCGCGAACCGGTCGCCGCCCGCGGCCGCGCACGCCCGCATCAGGTCGTGCCGGGCGACCAGGCCCGGCATCGCGGTCACCGTGCCGTCATGATCGGGGAACCGGGGCACGACCGCGATGACATGCAGGCCCGGCTGCCGCCGCAGCGCCGACGCGATGATCTGCGCCACCGGCCGCGACCACAGGTACTGGTCCTCCAGGTAGACCAGGCGGCCGGCCCGCGCGAACGCCCTGCGGTAGGCGTGCGCGATGCTCCGCTCCCCGTGCGGTGCGAACGGGTAGCGGCGCAGCCGGGCCGGGTAGGTGCGCAGCACCTGGACCGCGTGCGTGCCCCGCGCGTCCCGGTTGTCGGGCGCCGGGTCCGGCAGCGGGCGGTTCGTCATCGCCCCCATGTGGTAGGCCCGGTCGTAGAGCTGGCGGACCGGGCTGGGCAGGTCCAGCACGCTGCTGCCGTACCAGCGCTCCCGGAAGGTGTGCTCGAGGTCATGCACCGCCGGGCCGTGCACCGCGGCCTGGATGTCGTGCCACGGCGGCCGCGCGCCGTAGCTCTCGGGAAAGTCCATCACCTGCGGGTCGCCGCCGTGCTCGGAGTCATCGTTGCGGCTGAAGCCCAGGTCAATGCCGCCCACGAACGCCGTGTCGCGCGCGGGCGCCGCCGGGTGGCGCACGACCACCAGCTTCTGGTGATGGCTGCCCGCCCGGCGGGTCCGCCCGTCGAGCAGAACCTGGCCGCCCGCGTCATCCAGCTCGCGGACGAACTCCGCGTTCGTTTCCTCCGACTGCTTCAGCAGCCGGGGCTGCGAGCGCCAGAGCATGCCGAAGACCAGGACCTTCCGCTGCGCGGCCCGGCCCAGGACCGTGCCGACTTCCGACCCGGGTCCGTCGAGGCGCTCGTCCAGGTCACCGCGGAAGTCCAGGAAGTACACCTGGTCGCCCGGCCCGGTCGCGGCCAGCTCCGCGCCCAGCCGGGCAAAGTAGCGCCGGCCGTCGATGAGCGGCTCGACCCGGTTGCCTGTGGTGAAGGCCCGCAGGCCGGTCGCCGCGTTGGCCCGGTCGCCCGCCCCCAGGAACCACGCCGCGACGGCCGGGTCGCCGGACGCCTGATCCGGAGCGTCCTGCTCCAGGGGGTTATCCGGCGAGTCAACCGAATCCGGGCGCATGACCGGATTGTGCCCTACCCGCGGGCGCGGCGGTCTGCTATCGGACAGCCGGATCCGGCACGCAGATCGTGACGGAAGCCGGCGCGACCTTGACCGTCAGCTTGGTCGCGACCCCCCGCGCGCCGCCGTCCAGCTCGTACGGCAGCGCCCGGCTGAACGTGACCTTGATCCGCTTGCCCCGCGTGACCTCGGTGAACGGCGAGTTCTGCGTCCTCCCGAGCGCGACCCGGCCCAGCGTCCGGGCCCACTCCACCGGGTTGCGCGCGGTGACCACGCCCAGCTCGAGGAGCCCGTCATCCGGCCTCGCGCCGGAGAAGGCCGATATCCCGCCGAGGATCTTGCCCACGTTCCCCACCAGGACACACGAAACTCGGCCCGTGAAGAACCGTTGCCCGTCGACCTTGACGGTCGCTTTCACCCGGCGTGCCCGGAGGTTGCGGGCGCCGGTGTAGAGGTAGGCCGCGCGGCCCAGGCGGTCCTTCATGCCCCGGTCGGCGTCGGCAATCATGCGGGCGTCGAAGCCGGCGCCCGCCATCACCGCGAAGTGCTCGCCGTTCACCGAGCCGGTGTCCAGCGGGCGGCGCTCCCCGGCCAGCCCGATCTGCACGGCGGCGGCCAGGTCGCGGGGGATCTGGAGGTTAGTGGCGAGCAGGTTCGCGGTCCCGGCGGGCAGGATGGCCAGCACGGCCTTCGTCCCGGCCACGGCGTCGATGACGCGCTGGACGGTCCCGTCGCCGCCCCAGACGAAGATCACGTCAGCGCCCTCGGCCAGGGCGCGGCGCGCGCACTTCGGCGCCTTGCGGCTCTTGGGTACCTCGTACCAGAGCGGATCGGCGAAGCCGCGGCGGGCCAGTTCCGCGCGCAGCTCGGGCAGGCCGCCGCCGAGCGTCTTGCCGGCGTGCGCGACCACGGCCACCGTTGCCATCCGCGCTACACCTTTCGCCAGCGGGCCTCGCACAGCCCGTAGATCCCGAAGACGATCAGGCCGACCGCGGCGAGCGCCAGCAGGAACTGGCCGAACGGCTGATCCCGCAGCGTGAGCAGCGCCTTGTCGATGCCGCCCGACTGGCCGACGTTGTGGGTGACCGCGGCCTCGATCACCAGTACGCCGGCGAGCGCGAACACCAGGCCCCGGGCCACGGTCCCGATCTGGCCGAGGATCTCGACCACCCGGCGGGTCCGGCGGCTCATCTGCGCCGTCTGCAGATACTTCATGAACTTGCGCTTGATGCCCTCCATGACGAGGATCAAGCCGCAGATGACGACGATCAGACCGACGATGGCCACCAGCCACCGGCCGCCGGCGTGCTGCATGACCTTCGCGGTGACATCCTGCTGCTTCTGCGTCTGGCTGCCGCTCGCCCGGCCCGCGATCACCTCGAACGTCAGGAAGGCGAAGAACGCGTAGATCACGGCGCGGGCCAGCGACTTCAGCCGGGGGCCGGCGCCGCGGCCGTCGCCGGTCACGCCGAAGGCGGCCTCGCTGAGCCGCCACAGGGCGTAGCCCGCGAAGCCGATGCCGAGCAGCACGAGCGCGACCAGGCCGTACGGCTTGCCCGCGACCAGTTGCAGGGCACCTTGCTGGTCGGCCTGCTGGGTACTGCGGCCGAGCGCGACCAGGATCGCGACCAGGCCGATCAGGAGGTAGATGATGCCGCGGGCCATCAGGCCGGCCCGGGCCAGCCCGCGGACGGCCGGGCTGTCAGATGCGCGCCTCGCTCGGGCCGAGGTGCGCCGAGCCCGGCCCGTCACGCTCGCGGACGCCGTTGATCGCATGCTGGTTCCTGCCTTTCGGGCGGCAATACTCGACCGCAGGTGCCCCGCTCCGATCCCGGCAAACCCAGTGCCCGGTGCCGCCCAGCCGTGCGGCACCGGGCACTGGCTCAGGACGAGGCGAGCACGGCGTTGCCGAACGCGATGTCCATCGACACCGGAGCGTCGGTGGAGCTGTGCGTGGCGGCGCAGTCGATCGCCAGCTGCGATGCGCCGTCGAGGTTCAGGTGCAGCGGAACCGGGTTATCCAGCGAGACGGTAATGGTCTTGCCCAGCTGGTCCGTGGACCCGTCCTTGAAGAAAGTGATGTTCATCGTGGTGCCGGCCGCATTGGTCGCGTTGCTCGGCACGCCCAGCGTCGCGTTCAGGAATGCGAAGCCAGCGACATCGTAGACCAGCGACGTGGCCGACTCGACTCCCGTATTGCAGGTAAAGCGCACACTGTCGGGATATGGCGTATTGCCAATCTGCGCCGCCCCGTCGGTCACCGAGGCGTCATTGACCTGGACCGGATCCTGCGTGAACAGGTTCGCGCCGATGGTCGGGGGCGGGACGGCCGAGGTGGGCGGCGACACAGACGTCGACGGCGAGACGCGGCCCGCCGCCCCCCGCCGGAGCTGGAACTCGGGCTCGGGCTCGGGCTGGCCGAGTTGCCCCCGGCGGCGAGCTGACCCCGCGCTCGGCGAGCGCACGGCGACCGCCGTGCGCGCCTTGGGCCGGGTCCCCACCAGCCCCGCGATGGCGAGCAGGGCCACCCGGAACAGGCTCAGGATCGCGTAGAACAGGGGCCGGGGGACGGTCTTCCCGCGCTGACCGGATGCCGCCGCCGGGACCGCCGGGCCGAATCAGCCGGGCCGAGTCAGCCGGGCCGAGTCAGCCCGGCCGAGTCAGCCGGCCAGGGTCAGCGCGCCCAGGTAGCCGGCCAGCATGGCCCGGGCCACCTCGCCCACCATGTCGTCGGGCGGCAGGAACTTCGGGTGATGCAGGGTCACTGTGTCGGGCGTGCCGGTGAACAGCATAAGCGCGGGCGCGCTCTGCGAGTAATAGGAGAAGTCGTCGGCGCCGCACGACCGGAAGTCATCGGCCACCGCGAACCCGGACTGGCCCAGCCACGGCCAGGTCGCGGTGGTCAGCGCCGGGTCGTTGACCAGCGGCGGCTCGCCGAGGGTGATCTTCAGCTCGCCGCGGCAGCCGTAGCCGGCGCAGGTGCTGGCCACGATCTGCGCCAGGGCCTGGTGCAGGCGGGACCGGTCGGCATCGTCGAAGGTCCGCAGGGAGGCCAGGGCCGTCGCCGTCTCCGGGATGACATTGGCCGCGCGGCCCGCGGTGACCGCGCCGACTGACAGCGCGACGGTATGCGTCGGGTCGGTGAGCCGGCTGGCCGCCTGCTGCAGCGCAAGGACCGCCGCGCACAGCGCCGGCACCGGGTTGACGGCCAGGTGGGGGTACCCCGCGTGCCCGGCGGTGCCGGTCACGGCGATCTCCAGCTCGTCCGACGCGGCGTTCACCGGCCCGGTGGCGGCCCCGATGGTCCCCGATGGCAGCGCGTGCTGCAGGTGCACGCCGATCACCGCGCACACCCGGTGGGCCTGCAGCACGCCCGACCCGACGATGTCCAGGGCGCCGGAGGGGAAGGTCTCCTCCCGGGGCTGGAGCACGGCCAGCACGGCAACCGGCAGCTCCACCGCCCGCGCCGCCCGGCCGAGCGCGGTCAGCGCGGCCAGGTGCACGTCGTGGCCGCAGGCGTGCATGACCCCGGCCGGCGCGGCCCAGGCCGCGCCGGTCTGCTCGGTGACCGGAAGCGCGTCCAGCTCGCCGCGGACGGCCACCGAGGGTCCCGTGGCCGGCCCGATCCGCAGCACCCGCCCCGTGCCCGCGACCTGCGGCGCGTCGGGATCCCCGAGCGCCGCCGCCACCACCGCGGCCGTGGGTCCCTCGGCCCCGGACAAGTCCGGCGCCGCGTGCAGCTCGTGCCGGAGGCTGACCGCGCCGTCCAGCTCGGCGGCTAGCGCAGCGTCGAGCTTCCCGCGCAGCGCCTCGATCTCTGCGACGGTCAGCTGCGCATCGCTCATGCCCCGGCCAGCCCGTAGACCCGGCGCGCGTTCTCCGCGCCGATGAGCTGCGCCACCCGGTCGCCGTCGCCCCGCGACCAGGCGCCGTCCGCGATGAACCCGCCGATCACGCGGTCCAGGTCCCGCCGGAACCCGGCCGCCCCGAGGTAATGCAGCTCGGCCAGGCCGTAAGCATCGGAGGAGTACAGCTGCTTGTGGAACGGCGCGACCTCCAGCGCCTCGGCCAGCACCGCGGCCGAGCTGGCGCCCACGTGGTTAAGCGCCTCGCCCACGTCCAGGTACACATGCGGGAACACGTTGGCCAGGCAGGCCGCCTGCCGGTGGTACGGGTAGCAGTGCAGCAGCATGACCGGCGTCCCGATGGCCTGGGTCGCGATCAGGAACTCGTGCAGGTGGCTGGGGTCGGCCCGGTGCAGCCGGGCGTCCGGGTCGCCCAGTCCCACGTGGAACTGGAGCGGCCGCCCGGTCCGCACGCCGGCCCAGATGACGTGCCGCAGCAGCACCGGGTCCGACAGCCGGATGGCCGCGGGATCCGCCTCGATCGCGGCCAGCCAGCGTCCCGCCGCGGCAGTAACCTCTGCGCCCGACGGCTCCGCCGGGTCGAAGTCCAGCCCGTAGCGGTAGGCGACGATGGACTTGAGCCCGACCGCGCCACCCGCGAAGGCCGCGTCCAGCGCCGCCGCGAAGGCATCCGCGAACTCCGCCGCCCCGCCGCCCGCCACCACGACCCGCTCGGCGACCGCCTCCAGCCGCACGATCTCCAGCGCCGCGGCGCCGCTCGCCGTGGCCAGCTGCCCCGGTGTCATCACCTGATCGGTGAGGTAACCGGTGTCGACCAGCCAGGCGTCCACCCGCGCCGCCATCAGGAACCGGCGGTTCACCTCGTCCGGGCCGAGCTCCGCGCGCCGCGCCACGTACTGCGCGGAGGGCACCGACGCCTCCAGGTCGAGCAGCGGCGCGCACCAGCGGCGGATCGCGAAGCCCAGCGGCGTGTCCCACATGGTCGTGCCGGGCGGCGCCGGCGCAGCCGCCTCCGTCAGCATCCACTCGATGGCGGGCCCGTCGAGCGGCCCGGCCGCGGCGCCGTGAACATGATGATCCACCAGGGCCAGCGACTCGTTTGTCATGGTCAGACCCTAACGATCATCAGTCCGCCCGGCCAGACCAGTGATCTCCGTTAGGCGCCAGCCATCACTGCCTGCGAATGCCTCGAGCGCTGCGCGGCGATGTCGCGGCCATGCGAAGCCCAGCGGTGATGCTGGCCCGAGGGCCAGCGAACTAAGTGGGGTACTCGTCCGGGTAGGTGGTGTAGGTGCGGCCGGCGGGAGTGGTGAGCTGGAAGGTGCCGGGGTGGGGCTGGGTGAGTTTCCAGCCGGGCTGCTGCTTGATCTGGTGGTGGGTGCGGCACCTGGGGCCGGTGTTGCACGTGCAGGTGAGGCCGCCCTGGTCATAAGGAATCGTGTGGTCGATGTCCGCATGGTGCGCGGGCTGGCGGCAGGTGGGCTGGCGGCAGGTCTGGTCGCGGGCGGTGACGTGCTCGCGGATGCGGGGCGGGGGGCGGTAGCCGGGTGCGGCGGCGGTGTGGGCGCAGCCGCCCGCGGCGGCGTCAGCGGTCCGGGTGGCTT
>Ga0193728_1000744_pt1 | contig 16129 bp, 2 predicted proteins | sample U1c1metaG_FD_143037 | JGI IMG/M metagenome (GOLD analysis project Ga0193728, IMG submission 143037) | Soil microbial communities from a riparian zone of the East river system, Colorado, United States - U1c1 | ecosystem: Environmental > Terrestrial > Soil > Riparian zone | place: USA: East River...
CTAATAGATAGCAATAATAGTTTCCGTTTTAGAGGCGATTCCCTTAATATAATATAACCTCCTCGCGTATAGCTTATATCTGTATATAACTACTAAATATACTACCCTACCCTAGGATTTAGTTTATAGTAAGAAACTAGTAGCATATATATTATTAGAAAATTCGTTACTAACTTGTACCTAAAAGTAAAATTTGGGCATTTATATCTAATAGTAACTTATTCTATTCCTAAAATCTATATTTTAGAAGGATATATAGTTATATTATTACCGATTAGAGGATTAAAAGATAAAAAGAATAAGGATTCTATTTATTTAAACTATAAAGAAAAGAAGCTATATATATATAATAAAGGCGTAAGCAATAAAGGGGGGGTATAAGGGGGTATAAGGTAGTAAGTTATAGGGTAATAGGCAACTGGAATAGGAGTAAGGTAATTAGTAAAATCTAACCTAGATCGATAATTATTAAAGGCTAAGAGTAGAATAGTATCCTATTAATATACTCCTAGTAATCTTTAAACGATTTCCTCTATATCTAATACTTATAACCAATTCCCCTAGCTATACTAAATTCTAAAGTAGAAAAAGGGCACTAGCTAAATTTCGTAGCTCCTCTACCCCTAATTTTATTAATTATTATCCCTCGGTATTTCTACCTTAAGAGCCCGCAAGATCTCCTTTACCGTATTATATTCCTTTATCTAATATCTAATTACAACTCTACTACTAATAAGTGCCGTAATATCTAGAAATTATCCCTAGCTAAAAAGAGAGTTTACTCTTCTCTAATAGTGGAACTTTTCTTCTGCCGTCTTAAACGGGCTAGGTAATTTACACGGCTAGTGTCCAGGTTAAGAGATCTTTTTATAGATACGTAAATAAGAAATTCCTTAGGACGTAAGTTTAACGTCCCTCGCTAGGTGCCGGGACACCCCCCGTACTAAAACGCGTCCATTATTTAGGCATCTTAAGTCTCTCCCTTGTAAATATTTAAAGTTACGGTTAGAATATTATTATCTTTAGATATTTTCCCTTAGAAATCTAGTCTACAGCGAGAAAAATACAGCAGTATTGGTTATACTGTTAATCGTTCCGTTTACAGCATCTAAATCCGCTTTAGCTTTATACCCCTACTTAATTATAGCTATCTATATATCTTTAAACTTTAGCGTATTAGAACGACAGTCCTATTAATAAAGGAGGTTACTCTAAGCTTTAAAGATACTTAGCCCTTAAAATTATGCATTCTAAGTTTCTCTAGGACGTTAACAAGCCTTACCCTCTACGTTAGGGCCGGCATTTGTATTATTGCCAGCGTCGCTACCCTAAACCCCTCGCGCTGCGCCCTTCTGCCCGCCTATACTCGCTTCTTATTTACCTCTTAATGTAACAAAGCCTTGTAGCAGGAACTACGGTAGACTTGTTAATGGGCTAGGTATATAGGTAAACAAGAAGTTAATAACGTAATAATAACTAGTAGAGTGGTTGCCTAACAGATTAACTCTAATTATATTTTAAGATTTACTACAAAGGAGAGAACTATCTAGGTAGGGACTGTGGTCCTTTAAATACATAATTATACTCCTAAGAAATCCCCTTTATATATAAGGTACGTGTTGTATATATTATATATACATTCCCTTTATATACTGCGTATACTGCGTATAATGTTATATAACCTTAGTTACTATTCCTTATTATATAGCTCTATCGGTTCCATCCTAAACCGCGCTTAAATTAACTAACTAGCTTCTTCTAACTCTTCCTTAAGTAGTTATAATATTGTACTTAAAGCGTCCGTAACACTATCTCCCTCCTCTCTATCTTTGTCCTTAAAGATCCCAAATATCTTTAAGTTATTCACTAGAGGTATAATATCCGTCTAATTAATTTAGTTAATATTATTACTTATTATACCTAAAGCTCTTTTTTCCTCGTAAGCGCAATATTATGCTTATACTATTACTACAATATTATCTCTTAGTGAGATTATACCATCTTTATATTCTCGCTGTTTAAGAGAGGGGTTAGTCTATATTGCGTTGGCAAGTCCGTCTTTATAACAACTATCCTTTTACTTAGAGTGCACTAAAGCAAATATTTGTTTATCCTATAATGTTCGCTCCGTCTCTAATACTAAATATACATAACCTATTATTCTTAATAGTTATCTAGTTCCCTAATTAATTTATCTTAGGGTTTTGTATTTAATCTACTACTACTTATCTTAATAGCGAGTTGTCTTAAGCCCTTACTAAGTTAAAATATTCTTATAATATAGAACAGAAGGCTCTTAAGGCCTATATCGCGGCGTCCGCTTAGTTACTCTATCTTAAAAAGGTTCGTAAGAAGGTTCGTTTTAAAGAGTAGAAACTTATAGAATAAGGTTTACAGGAACTTGGCAATAAAAGAACGGATTCTCTTCTAACTAAGAAGGAAACAGATCTAAGTAGTTTAGTAACTGCTCTTCTTAGGTCCCCCTTAGGTGACTTATTCTTTAGTAATCCTTCTTTATTAATACTACCTAACCTAATTTCTTCCGATACTCCTGTACCTTTCTTATAGCATTTTTTAAATTCTCTAGTAGCTCCTAGGTAGTTTTATTATAGCCTATCCACTTAACCTTATACCATATCTTATCGTTAATATCCTTATAATTTATAATCTTTAAAACTTACTATTTGTCTTCCTTTTATCCTCTATACGTATCTACCTTATAGACTAGTAGCTCGACATTCCCGTATGCTAATTCTAGCATTGCGATATATTATATAGGGTAGATCTTTATTTTAGCTAGTAGGTTTAACTTAAACGTAACCGGTAAAATCCTCTATGTAATTTTAAAAGGTCCTAGCCTAATATGGTCTAACTTCTTACTCAGTCGTCGACTTTTAAAATTTTTATATAGTAGCTATACTTTATCTCCTTCCTTAAGATCTGATCCCTTAGATCTCTTAGCATTATAGTACTTTTTATTTTATTTTATACTTTCTTTGTTAATTCTATAAGGTCTATATAAAGATTTATTAACATCTTTATTCTTTCTTTAGCTGTGCTACTAGTTTTCTTCACTTATTATAATAACAACGATATTCTTAGCTTATATCTATAATTTGCCTTAAATGGTAATATACCTATTCCTTCTTATAGTGTTATATTATATATAAATTATATAACTGGTAATAATAATACCTAATTGTTCTATGTATAATTAATATAATGTCTTAGATACTATTCTAGCGTCTAATTTAGTCTTTCTATTAAGTGCATCTGCTCTTGCATTTTCAGTTCCTTTAGTATACTAAATCTCGAAATAGTATTTTATAAGTATCTCTACCTATCTAACCTATCTGTAATTGAGTTCCTTTATTATTAGGAACCCCGTTAGGTTCTTATAATCCGTTTTAACTATAAATAGTTTCTCTACACCTTATAAGAATACTCTCTATTCCTTAAGTGCTATAACTATACCTAACAACTCCTTGTTGTAGATGTTATAGTTTAACTCTAGTAGTGTTATTTTCCTACTATAGTACGATACTAGATGCTATGCGTCCTAGTGCTTTTATAGCAAATATACTCCTAGTGCGTAGTCTAATATATTTGTTTCCACAACCGTGTCTAGTCCTGGTTAGTAGATCTTAAGGATTGGCTCCTAGGTAAACAATTCCTTAAGTTCCTTAAATAACTTCTTCTATTTATCTCCCTATGCCTATAGTTCCTCTTTCTTTATAAGTCTCATAAATGGTTTAATATTCTTTAACTATTATATTATAAACCTTCTATAGTAGTTGCAAAACCCTAAAAATAACCTTAACTGTGTTATATTCTCTAGTTCTTGCCAACTTACTATGGCTTTAATTTTCTTTAGGTCCATACTAATATAATCTAGTTTAATAATAAATCTAATAAAATTAGTCTTCCTAGTAAAGAACTCGCATTTTTTAATTGCTACTAGCATTTATTCTTTTTATAGTCTCTTTAAGACCCATTTAACGTATTCCCCGTATTCTTCCTTAGTTATTAAGTAGATAATAATATCGTTAAGGTATACCATAATAAACTTATTAAGGTGTTCTCCTAATACACTATTAATTCGTTTCTAAAACATTACTAGTGCATTTGTTAATCCAAATTGCATAATCAATAGTTTATATAGTCCTTTTCTCGATTTAAAGGCTGCCTTCCATTTATTACCTTCCTTAATCCTAATCTAATAGTACGCCTATCTTAGATCTATCTTTATAAAGATTTATACGTTACCTATCCGGTCCTAGATCTCGCTAATTAAAGGTAAAGGATATCTATCCTTTTAAGTAATACTATTTAACTATTTATAGTTAATATATAGTCTAAGTTTCCTATTCTTCTTTAGTATAAATAGTACTAGATAACCTGCTAATAACTATAATAGTCTAATATATCCTTTTTATAGATTTTCTTAGACAAACTCCTTAAGTGCTCTAGACTCTTCTTCCGTAAGCTTATAGGTTAGAAAGAATCTTAGACTTATTTCTAGTTCTAACTCTATCTTATAGTCCTATACTATATAATCTACTAGCTTCTTACTTTCTAGGCTCTATAGTTTCTTATTATACTTATAGCATCTTTTTAGTATATAACTTAAGCTTCGCTTAATCTCTTTATATATCGCTCTAACTTAATACTATACTAACTTAGTTTGCTATCGCATCTTACGGCGTTAAGTATCCCTAATATTGACCTAACCTATAATCTAATTAATCCTTAGGTTATATTCCTGTAACTAAGGCATTCCTAATACTGCCTTATCCCGTCCTAATAGTAGGATATTAAAAGACATCTTAATTTGTCTCCCTTTAATGGTTATCTAAATAGGTCCTATTTTAAGATTAATAATCCCTCCTCTATAGGCTATTAGATCTCCTAAAATCGTAACTAATAGGTAAGGTTATTCCTTTTAATTATTACTAGTAAGATATAGTTTCGCGTTACTCCACTATCTATTAGTGCTTTAAACTGCTGATCTTACTATTTAACTCGTAAATTTAGGTATTGTTCTTAAATTCCTTTAAGGGTCTAAAGCTCTACCACTAGCTCCCTCTAGTTCCGTAGGCCTTTACTTTTCCTAACTATTAGCTATTTAATCCTATTATACTTAGCTTGTTCTTTAGCTAATACCTAGTTCGCTTTTTATCTTTAATATACTATAAATACATATTCTTTAGGCATTCTTACCACTATTATCCGTCTAAGCATTCTTCCGTAAGGAATCTTTCTAGTTAAAGTGTTAAGTCTCCTAATTCTTAAACTTCTACTAGATGCCAGCCGTGCATATACTTGGCATTCCTGTACTATTACTTATTTGGCGCCCAATATATCCTTATAGGGTATTTCTAATTCTTCTCTTTCGGATTTTTGTGCATTTTATATATATTATCCACGTATACAATCCATGATAGCGTATAGTATGCTAGGTGCTTTAGGTCAACTCTTAATTTATCTTTATCTTTAAGTTTAAACCTCTATCGTGTTAATCTAAACATTATAACTTCGTTTATAGGTACTAAAACGCGTCTTTTACTTCTCTAGTCCTCTAATTATTCCTCTAGATCCTTTAACGTTATAATTAAAGCTCCTTTAATATAAGTTATGGCCTTCTCTATAATCGGGTAGTCCTAGATAACTCGTTTATCTAACTATATATAAAAATCTTCCCATTTATTATTATGTCGTTGCCTATACCACTTTTGGTATAGCTGCTAAAGTATATACGGCTTGTCCGTAAGAAAGTATCTTCTTATTACTGCGTCGTAATAGCCCTTTATGTGTTGTTCTTCAAACCTAGTAGGGATCCCTAAATCCTCTTTATTTTTTAGTTTGGTAAGCTACTTAGCTTTTAGTATACCTGCTCTAGGCCTATTAGTAATTCTTTATACGGGTGCTCTATCCCTTATACGCCCTAATATACTAGATCTCTTATCTAGTTTCTATTCTTGCTATACGATAATTCTTTGCCTAAATTCTTCTATAGTTTCTTTTAGTTTATATCTTACAGATAGATCCTTAAAGTCTTCTTACTTTTTAATCTTAGTATTAACATTTTAATCCGGTTACTAAGCCTTACTCGCAATTTCTTTAATAGTCCTTATTTTGTTGCTAAAATCTCAGTTCTATAGGATTTTTAATCCTAAGCTCGCTTCTATCTTAAGCTTCGCTCTAGCCTTAGTCTAACTAGGCTTTACTAGTGTTCTTATCTTATTTTAAGAATCTTAAATCTCACTTATCTCGTCCTAAAAGTCTTATACCTTTAGGAAACTTTGTCCTAAGCTTATCCATATATTACTAAACTAAGCCGTTACTCTACTCTATTAGTTATCGTCTATTATAGGTCCTTAAGCTTACCTTATTTTATCTTAAGAATCTAGGTTGTCTTATATCTTATCTTAAGAATCTTAAGCTTTTAGCCTTTTACCTTTATTAAGTGCCGAAGTAGCTCGCTGTCCTACTTCTCTTACGTCTTATAAAGCGATAAACATTATATCTAGTAGGGTCTTAATCCCTACTAATATTCCCTATTCTATAGTAGAATTATCCTCTACCTCTTATATAACATCTCTAAGGTCTATATACTCCCAGTAAGCTGCCCTTATCGCCTTATTGTCACGAAATGTTTCGCCTACGTTAAATTTATTATCCTTAATATCCGATTTACAAACTGGTTTATTAGTTCTTCTGCATTCTGCTAAATATAGCTCCTATAGCTAATAGCTTACGCCATACTTAGCGTCCTTATAAATTTGGCATACGTTATTATAACAAAATGCACAACTTTTAATTAAACATTCTTTTGTTCCTTATAGTATATTATTATCCCTCTATATATATATGTCGTCTGCTAGTCTTATTCCTTTTACTATATAATAACTCTAACTACTTCTATAGTCCTTAATGTAATAACCCTATTTTCCGCAATTTATATAAGCTCCTTCTTTAAACCATTTTTCTTACTATAGAGTCCGCCTAAACGTCTTCTACTGCTAAAATCCCTAGTTCAGCCTCTACTCCTTAAACCTTTAATTACTTAAACCTTATCCTCTAGGTTTCCATAATTTCTTATTCCATTTCCTAGATTCTTTAGTACTACTTAGGTCTATTAGCTCTACGCCATACTATAGTTTCTAACTTAGCTTTAGTCGTTACGTATTCTACGCCTTATACAACTATAAAACTCTATTCTAGCCTCTCTTAGCCTGCTCCCTTTAGTAGATCCAATTATTAACCTTAATCACTTAATCTATTAGTTCCCTTAGGGTTTCCGCATTTTCTATTAGGATAATCACGTCCTAGATTTTAGCCTTAAGTCCTTACTTATACTATACCATAAGCGCCTTATTATTCTACTTAACTTATATCGCTAACGTCTGGAACTGCGTTATATACTCAATTACTAAGGTTTATTACGTAATGTTTTAGAGTTTTCTTTCCGCTATAGTTACTGCCTCCAGGTCTCTAAATATTTGTATAAGTCTCTCTATAAACCCTTCCTAACTTATAAATATAAACCGCACTTCTTAATTGGTAGTTGTTATCCCGTTTGCTTATATTTCTATAAGGTAAGGCTTAAACCACTTAAGTGCCCTTCCTAATAGGAATAGTCCCGCATATACTATTCAATCTATAGGTGTTGGCAGCTTTACTCCTTCTTACGTAACCTTAAAGTGCATTTATATAAGAAATCCTTTAAGTTTTAATTTTTCTCCTAAGTACCTTTCGATTGATAGTAACTTAATCTTTACTGCTCCTATCCCATTAATCCTATTTTCCAGCGTTATATTATTTTCCATTAACTAGTTAACTATCTCTTATAGTTATCCAACCGTTATAGGTTGCTGTGAGTTAGTGTCTACTATACTAGTGTCGTTTTCTAATCTTAAAGTAGTTACCGCCGTTAATGACGTTATAGCGGCTGCTTTTAGTGGCATGTTGTTTGACTTTATTAATACTGTAACCTTAGTAGTAAATATATAACGAAGCCTTATAGCAGGAACTACGGTGGACTTATTAATAGGCTGGGTATATAGGTAAATAAGAAGTTAACAACGTAATAATAACTAGTGGAGTGGTTGCCTAATAGATTAACTCTAATTATATTCTAAAATTTACTATAAAGGAGAGAACTATCTGGGTAGGGACTGTGGTCCTTTAAATACACAATTATACTCCTAAGAAATCCCCTTTATACGTAAGGTACGTGTTATACATATTATACATACGTTCCCTTTATGCACTGCGTACACTATATATAACGTCATATGACCTTAGTTACCATTCCTCGTTATATAGCTCTATCGGTTCCATTCTGGACCGCGCCTAAATCAACTAACTAGCTTCTTCCAACTCTTCCCTAAGTAGTCGTAATATTGTACTTAAAGCGTCCGTAACACTTAACGCCTCTAACCCGTCCTCTTGATATAACTCTATTTCTATCCGCTATGTACGCTTTACTATAAAGTTAGGTGCTTCCTCTTAATACATAGCTTCGCTAATTAGTAGCTTATAGAAAGAAGATACTAAGCATAACCTTTCCTTTTAAAGATTTTATTCTTATCCTAGCGCCCCCTACTACGCCTTGCCTTTAACTACTCCTCTTATACTAACCTTATACCTCCTCTCCAACCGACTTTATTTCCTCTTTTAGTCGATTATACTAGGCGCTATATTATCTTTCTAAGCGATCGCTAGTCAATCCTATTAGAGACATTATAGAGGAAGATATAAGAGTCTATTATATAATAGCCACTTAGTTTAGACGTTAAGGATCTAGTTAGCGTAGGTATTACGGCGATTATTACGCGTCTTAATACAGTTATTAAGTTCTTTAGGCCGTTAGAATCGTACTTCTTAGAACAAAAGAAGCTTATATATTAGCGTCTTAGTCGCGACTATAGCGGCATTATTCGATATTTTAACGTCTTGGAAAATACTATTATCTTATAGTTTGCGAGCTAGATATCTATTAGGTAATATATTATAAGATAAAAATAGGTTCTACTTTCTCTTAGGCTTCGTTAAGTTAAATAACTTTTTAATACCGTACGGTTTATCTATTTAAGAAGCGTATTCTATAGCGATATATTATATAATAACATTTTCCTCAATAGCAATCTCGATATACAACTAGGCGATTTTGCCGGATTGGCTATTAACGACTATTTACTACTTGTTTATTATAAGACCAGTTATAAACTTCCTAGTAAAGATATCTTAACGAAGACTAAACTTTTTACCCTTAGCTCTACTACTTATAAGGTAATAACTAGCTTAAAGCTATATAAGGATCTACCTAACTATAAAATATCTACTACTTTCTCTAAGGGTCGCTATCCTAATCTAGAATCTATCCCTACCTTTAGGAATACAATTATAGGATATTAGAGGTAGCGCTATACGACTATAGAAGAAGCTCTTTAAGATATAAAATTAGAGGGTACGTTTAATTCTTTAGCTAAGCTATAAAAGCTAACTATTTAAATAGTCGCTACTATTAAAAAGCCACGTATATACCGTTTCTACACTCTTTTTAGCAGCTAATTAATTTTATTTCCTTTCTTCCTAACTATTATTTTCCTAATTCTATTTATAGGCTAGGTAAAGCGTTAGAGATTCCTTTAATAATATATATTAGCAACGTCTATAGCTAATATCTTCCTCTAACTTACCTAGACGGTTAGAGGTGGATATTTTGGGTAGTTGCTAGGTCGTTTAGAGGACCTAGTTATAATTATATTTCCGCTTAGGTCTTTAGCTAGAGAAGTATTAGGGCAATAATACCCGTTTTTTTAATAACCTTTTCGCACTTATTCTATTTTCAAACGTCTTAAATATAACGAGCCGAAGCTCTATAATTTTTATAGTAGAACGATTAATTAATATAATAATATATCTTAATTATAAAGATTAATGGAGGATAATTAATAAATCGTCGTTAAGATAATTACTTAACGTTAAGACTTTATAAATTAAGCTATATTACTACCTTTAGATATACTAAGCTAGTAATATATACTTTGTTCTAGAGTCGGATTTTTATATATTCCAAGCGTCTATAATAAAGAAAAGGCTCTATATAGCTATAAATCTATTAGTCACTATAAGTAAATTACACCGCGATAATTACGTAGGACGTGTGAGGCTATTTAGCACTAGCCGAGGTACCGATTAGCGTGGCGACCTTATATAAATTTAGGCGCCATAGCGGACGCAAGGCTAGTAATAACTTACCGCGCTATTATAAGGCTCTTAGGTTTGGATAACACCTCTTTATAAATATTATAAGTAGTAAGAGCTTTTTTATTTTTTATTTTTTATTTTTTAAATCCACTATATTATACTACGTACAATACTGCGCATGCAGCCTCTAGGCTATGGCGCTATAGTCCTATATATATAAATCCCTTAGAGCAGCTTAATATATACTAGTAACTATATCCTAGTAGTTTATAAACCCCTAAGTTAGGGGTTTATAGTTCCTTAGTAAAATACTAAGTTATAAGCAACTACTAGAGAATGAGAAAACGGTAGAAAACTATAAGAAATAAGAAATCCTAACGCCTATCCCTATCCTTTTGTATTTTATTTCTATCCTTTTACTTACTAATATCTCTTTACTAGGAGCCTAGTAGGAGTTACCTCCTATAGATCCTGCTGTTATTAGCCACTTTCTAGTAGCTATTTCTATCCTACTTAGAAATAGAAAAAGCGCCTCTCTTCCATTTTGTGTGCAAAATAGCTTCTTTAGAGAGAGAGAAGAGCCTAGTTTCTTTTGCATCTCTCTTCTTTCTTCTCTATATAGGTTATAGTTTAGTAATAAATGCTTAGGGGTTTGTAGTGCTCTACATTCCCTAAAACATCTACCTTCTTTGTCCTCCCCTATTACCTTAGTAAAGGATTTAAAATAGCCTTTTCCTAGCTTTAGCTGAAAGAAAGCTAATTATAGCCTTTTAGGATATTTATCCTTTAGGGGCTTTAAGAGAAAAGGAATAACTTTCTTTACAGATCCTAGTATAGTGTTTTCCTTTATTCTTATTTTGCTGCTAGTTGTTTTTCCACTATTCTAGTGTCTTTTCTCTTGCTGCTCTCCCTATATAGGCTAAGGAGGTATAAGAAGATTGTAGTTTTCTTCTAGAAAGGCCTTTTTTTGTTAGCTTATCTACTATTTTATTCCTATAGATTCCTAAATGGCTAGGAACCCAATAGAAGTTAATAGAGATCCCTTTACTAGCTAAATAGGAACAGCTTTGCGTAATTTTAAAAACTAGTTCTTGCCCCCCTGTAAGAGAATTAAGCTGTAATCTCTTAATAGCCGCTTGGCTATCTATAAAGATATAGACTTGTTTCTCTTCTTTTCTTTATTGTTTTAGGTGTTCTAAGGCCCTATAGACTGCATAAAGCTCTACGTTTATGATTTCCATATAGGGTCTTAGATTCCAGTTTATTGCATATTTAATCCTATTTCTCTCTCCTATTTTACATATTAGTAAGAGCTTATAAGTAGTGCTGTAGTAAAGGAATACTATTATGCGCGAAAAGAAGGTTCTTTATAACTTAAGCGTAAAGGTAATAATATGAACGTAATTTTTAGGTGGAAGGAGTCTTAGATATTTATAAATAGCTATAGTATATAACTTATAACTATGGGGCTGTAGTAAATATTAACGTATGCGAAGAAACCGAGCTACTTAAAGTTAAAGTACTTTTTATATATCTCGGTATAGAGGGTGTCTTGCAATGCAGGGAGGGACGTTAAGTATATCACGCCATTTTCGTAAAGGCTACATATAAGGACACTAGCCTATCCCTTCCGCTAGTATATTTCGTCCTACTATTATTAATAAGAGCTAGCTAATAGAATTAATAGGATTAAGGCTCCGTAATTATAGTATTTGCGTACGGACCGCCTCTTATAGGAGGTAACCTTAAGCCACTACGAGAAATTAAGATCGAACTTATTTTATATTATAATTAGGTTATTAGATCTTAGAGCTGTCTATAAGGAGTATTCGCGGGATATTCTATCTAGGGCGTAGGCAAGAATTAAGTAAAGTACTATTAAGCAGATTCAAACTATAATTATTAAATAACTTATTCCTTCGCTTAAATCTCTTTTAAATCCGTTACCGCTTTCTTAAGGGTTAACCGTATTTATATAACCTCTTCCGCTTATTATAGTCGGCCCTACTAAAAGGAGCATCTAACCCTTAGGCCGATACTAGTTTATATACTAAGAAAGGCGATCTACTAATATTGCAAGGTTCGGCATTACTTTTCTTTAGATATATTATAAATTTATTAAAGGTATATAGCGCCGTATTAAGTATAGTATATAACCTATAACTATATATTTCCCGTTATATCTCTATAGGAGGGAGTCTAATTTAAAGTAAAATAGGGATATAATTATACAGCGCGCTATAGTATTAATCTTTATTAATAAGGAGTAATCGTTTTACACCCTTAATTTAAGCTTAGGTATACTTCTAGTATTATTAAGTCTCGGTTCGGTAGTATTAAAGTTAATACTAAGTTGGTAGATTCTATAGAGAATCTATATCGCTAGTCCTATAGTTTTATAGGCTCGCCTAACCGTTTTATCGCGCATTTTCTCTAGAATAAGGTTATAGGCTCTAGAAAATATTCCGTTTTTACAGATACTTCGGCAGTTATCGGTAGAAACTTCGTAATTATTTCGTCTAGGCTTACTAGTACCTAGAGAAATAATAAAGTTAGGTTCTTTAATAAGCGGAAATATAGCTAATACTTCTAATAGTGCCTAGAGTAATAGGTTATTTTCGAGAGGTCTAGTATCTTAGAATGTGCTAACCTTGTTAATATATTTTAGAGGAAAGAACCTATAAAGTATAGTTAGCTATAAATAATAAAGAGAAAAGGTAAGATATACCTAGGAGCTATAGACATAGATTAAGCACTAGTTCCTATATTAGTCTTTAGCTATATAAATAGACTTAGCTAATCTTATATTTCCTAAAGCGGCATATTTCTAAATCTATCTTTTAGCTTTATAATAGTATTTTCTAAGCTCTTATTAAGGGGCTCTTATATCTTAATAATCTCTAGGGGGCCTACCTTACTCCTTATCGCGTGTGCCTACCCTATTATAGTTAGTAAATATCCGGTGTAATAGATAATTACTAACCGTAGCAATAGGGAAGCCAAGCATTGTTTCTATAAATATCGTATATAAGCAGTCTAAAATGCTTTTATCTATACCACAGACTTCTTTTAGGACGGATTTAATACTTTAAGCTAAGTATAAACCGTTAGTAAAATAAGATATTACTAACTTAAATATATAGGAAAAAAAAGGAATATTAAAAGCGTTCCGCTATTAGAATATACGCTCCGCCATTTCTAGGAATATTTAGATATACTCTTTAAGAGGCCGTCTCTTAACGAAATACTCTATAGCAATTACCGATCCTTAAATTATAAGTATTAATTATATTCCTTAAAATTCTATTAGCAACTTACTTATACTAATCTTAAAAATAACTTTAATAAACCACAGAAGCGGAATTAGCACATTAATACGATCTTATATTATTTTTATTAGCATTAACGGCACAATACTACGCGTACCTCCTCTATTAATATATAAAACACCTACTCCTGCAGTTAGAGGGTGCACCTTTATAGTTATATCGTTCGGCATCTCTTATCCGTAGAGAAAGTAGTAGCGCACTCTAAAGATCTAAGGGTTATCTTCGCAATGATCCCTAAATACTATAATACAATTTTCGGAAATATAGTACTCGCAAGGTAAGTAATACTACGGTCTCCTACGCAAATAAGATAGATATATATTACTACTCTTAACGTAATACTACCTATCTTAGAATTACGTAAGGTTGCCCTTATAAATTTCTATAATAGAATTTCTATTAATAATAAACTATTAAAAGTAGTAGACGAGGTAGTTTTTAACCTTATTAATAAAGCTACTTAATAGAATAATATCGCCGGAGTGCTTAAAGGCTATAACTCGTGCCTTACTTACTTAGTGGAAGACTTCCTTATAAATTATATTAAAAATAGACTTAGGTTCGAACTCTATACTTAAATTAGTATAACTAAGTTTATAGCAGAGAGTACTTACTATATACTTTAGGTGGGTAACTATCTAGAAAGATATTAGAGGCGATTATTAGAACTATAAACTCTATTAGCTTATTAGGGGACTTAATATATTTTAGGAAATTTATTAGATATTTATCTAGATTAAGAGGTATAGGGCTATAGATCCTTAACGCCCTAATAAAATTAAAAGGTTTCTGTAACAATCGCCCACTAAGCTAAACGAACGCAATTAGCTAAAAAGGTACAGTGTTAAACCGAATGGTTCGACCGGCTCGGTAACCGATATATATATGTTGTGTCGCCTTATAGTCTCTTAACGGTTTCTAAAAAGTGTCTATAAGTATACTTAAGAAAGGCGGTAAAATATATTATAGAGAATAAGATTCCTATATCTTCTTTACTCTTTTATACTTAATCTAAACTATCTATAAGATACTCCTTTAGGCGTCTATAGCGAGCATTTATAGATATTATATCGTTTAGGAAAATAGCAACTATATTAATTGCCGATATCAACTTAGACAGATCCTTTATTATTTCCTCTCTTAACAATTATAAAAAGGCCTTTTTAGCTTCGCTTTCCGCTCCTAGGGGTATCTTCTCGGTTACAATTACGACCCTTAGGTACGTACTCTTTAGAAGGGTCAATAAGTTGCCTTTCTCTAACTATACGGTAATATACTAGGTAATCTATCTAAAATAACTAATATTAGTATAAAAGAAGTAAAAGACCTCTATAAAGGGAAAAAGTAGATAGGTATAGATACTATTTGCGACTTTATTAAGAGAAAGGCCGGGTAACCCAGCTCTAGTTCGCTAAATAGTTCGTTATATTATTTTATAGCACTTCTTAACTCTAGCTATATTTACCCTTAAACTTTTTTAGGAAGATCGCTATCTATAAGAAATACTAGTCTACCGTAAAAAATGCTAGAAGGGTTAAGGTAGAGATATATCTTGCTTACGCTTCGCTTAGTTATACACCGTTAAGCCTTCTTTACCCTAAATAGCTCTTAAAGGGCGATTTAATTTTACTATATAACCGATTAGCACGAATAGACTTAGTTATTATATATTGGGATTAGGGATATAATTAGTAAGAGTCTAAAGCCTATCTAATTCTAGAAGAGCGGTTTTATTACCTTAGTTATAGAGGCTAAGCTAGTAGGTGTAATAACAACGCTTTATAATTAAGATAGTGGACTAGTTACTTAAGGATAGTAGAGTGCGTAGAGGCTTAGTAGAAAGACGTAGTTATATATATAGCCTATAGATTCCGCGTATAATAAATAGTGCTTAAGTAAGACCTAAAAACGGGCTTCTACAAAATTAGAAGTAGCAATTTCAAATTATCTATTTTTAGTAGCAGGGGACTAATACAGGGCTCTCTTAATAGGGCTTAAAACTAGTCTCTATAGTTCCTCTAGCGGTTAATGCGTCTAAAGGCTAGTAAAAACGTTATAATAATATATATTTTCTTCGAGGTTTAACTGCTCCGTATATAGAACTCTATATTTTAGAATAGATCGTAAGTAGAATTCTACTAGGTCTACTTTATTTATTTAAAAATAATTAAAATCGAATATAGCTAGCGATAAAGTTAGCTACCCAGAAAGTTCTAAACTTAGGAATTTGGCTATTCCGCGATACTCTCTTTATAAGAGGCGTCGATTATAAAAATACTAAAAAATTTATACTATAACACTTAGCTAAAATTTAGGGTAGGATATTTACTTAAGATATAGTATAGGGTAGCTCTCCTCTATAAGAGAAGAATTACCTCCTCTAGTTAATACTTTTACTAAACCTTTAGTATATTTATTAGATAGATAAGTAGCTTATAGTTTACCTTAAACTAAGCTACATTCTACCTCTCCCTTTCTACTACCAACTTTCTACTACCGTAGATATATTTTTACTGCGTATATCGCTTATATAAATTATATAGAATTACTTTTAATATAGTAGATATTGCAAAGTAACCCCTATA
>Ga0193728_1000745_pt1 | contig 16125 bp, 17 predicted proteins | sample U1c1metaG_FD_143037 | JGI IMG/M metagenome (GOLD analysis project Ga0193728, IMG submission 143037) | Soil microbial communities from a riparian zone of the East river system, Colorado, United States - U1c1 | ecosystem: Environmental > Terrestrial > Soil > Riparian zone | place: USA: East River...
CGTGCGCGGCCGGTGATACTTGAGCGATCGCGACATCACGCGCGTGCCGCTCGCGAGCGCCGCGGCGGCGATACTCTCGCCGCCAAACGCGCGCACGGAGGTATCGGCGATCCGGATCTCGACCGGTTCGCCGCGCATCGCATCGAAGACCGGGAGCCGGCGAGCCACGGCTCCTGCAGTATGCCCTGTTTGGTTTTCTAACGTGGATCCCACGGGTCCGAAACGGTGCGTGATTCGACTTGGTTGCGTTGCTTTCGCTCGGTCACACGACTTACCATTCTGCTTCGAAAGGACTGGGGAATCCGAATGGCTACACCTACGAGACCGTGCCCGTACTGCGGCGCGGCGGTGCTGATGAACGCTCCCGCGTGTGGCACCTGCGGTCGGCCGATGCCGCCGATGCAAGCGGGCGCACCTCCCGGAGGACCTGCGCCTGCGAAGACGATGTTTGGATACGCAGCGCCGCAGATCCCGCAAGCGCAACGTCCCGGTGGCGCGGCGACGCCCGCACCCGCGCCCGCGCAGCGTCCCGCGAGCAACACGAATCCGGGTGGCGGTTTCCCCCAGCAAGGCTTCCAGCCTCCGCAACAGCAAGGGTTCGCGCCGCAGCCTGCCGCGCCGGCGCAACCGGCATACGGACAACCGCAACCCGGTTTCCCACAGCCGCAGCAACCGGCGTACGGACAACCGCCGCAACAAGCCGGCTTCCCGCCGCAACAGCCGGGTGGGTTCCCACCGCCGCAGCAACCACCGGCGTACGGACAGCCGCAAGCGCCGGCGTACGGCCAGCCGCAACAACCCTACGGACAGCCGCAGCAACCGGGATACGGACAGCCGCAGGGTTTCGGCGGACCGCAGCCCGGCTATCCGCAGGCGCAGAATCCGTTCGCGCCGCCGCAGCAGGATCTACCGGGCCCGCTCGACAACATGGCGCGCCACATCCCGCAGTCGCCGCCGGGAACGATCTTCGGCATGCCGGTGGCGCGGCTGCGTGATCCGTCGCTGCAGCGCACCGTGCTGCTGCTCGCCGGCATCGCGCTGATCGCGTCGATCATCGTGCCGTACAGCATCCACCCGAACATCTTCTCGTGGTCGGAAGGCCAGCCTAAGTTCGACACGATGATCTGGCCGATCATCGCCGGTGGCGCGTATCTCTTGCTCACGTCGGCGCCGCCGAACCTGCGCCAGAACATCCCGCCGATCGTGCTGCACTGGCTGCCGTTCGGTGTCGCGTTCGTCGGCATCTTCATCGCGAAGGTGCTGGTCGTGCCGAGCTCGCTGCTCACGCTCGGCTATGCGGTGCTCGTGTTCGGTCTGCTCGCGCGCATCGCGCAACCGCAAGATCAGATCGCGCGCATCATCCTCGCCGTCGGCGCGGGCATGCTCGTGCCGGATTACATCGACCTGCTTCGCGTCGCGTTCAAGTTCAGCGGCGGCGCGCTCGACACGATCTACGGCCTGCTGTTCTTCCTCGTGTTGACGCTCGGCGTGCTGTGCATCCTGTTCGTGGTACCGCCACAGAAGCTGCCGCCCGCACTGCAATCACTCGACGCGTTCGGGCCGTTGATCGCGGCGGTCCTGATCGTGTGGCTGCCGCTCAACATCGTGCTGTTCGGCCTGATCATGATGATCCAGGCGAAGGCCGTCCTCGGCCCGATCCTGTTCATCGCGCACGGCCTCCTGCCGGTGCTCGCGTACTTCGGCGTGTTGATGATGGCGTCACCAGCCGCCTATGAAGAAGCGACCGCGCTGATCACCGGGCGCCGCCCGCCGGGCAGCGGTCCGCCGCCTGGCTATCCGCCGCAAGGTGGAGGTTATCCACCGCCGGGTGGAGGCTACCCGCCGCAAGGTGGAGGCTACCCGCCGCAAGGTGGAGGCTACCCGCCGCAAGGCGGTGGTTACCCGCCGCAAGGTGGTGGTGGCTACCCGCCGCAAGGCGGCGGTGGCTGGCAGCAGTAAGCGAGCGACTCGACAAGCGTGACGCGGCCCTCGGCGCCTTCTGGCAATGGGGGCCGTTTTCGTTTCGGAGCGAACGGTCTTGGTTATCATCGGAGTCCGAAGAGGTGACGCATGAGTGACGCAAAGACAGCCGAGCGCGGGCTCGAGTTCAAGGTCGGCCTGTTGATCCTGGTGTCGACCGCGATCCTCGTCGGCTTCATCTTCATCCTCGGGAACTTCTCGCTGCGCTCCGGCTACACGATCTATATCGACTACGACTACATCGGCGCGCTGCAACCCGGCGCGCCGGTCAAGGTCTCGGGCATCAAGGTCGGCAAGGTCGAGAGCGTCGACTTCCTCGGCGGCAAGACCGACGCGAAGACCGGCAAGCGCGTGCAGGTCCGGGTGGCCGCGTGGATCGAAGATCGCGCGAAGGACAGCGTGCGCGGGGACGCCGAGTTCTTCATCAACACCGCAGGCGTGCTCGGCGAGCAGTACCTCGAGATCGTGCCCGGTCACGATTGGGATCACCCGGCGATCGCGCCGGACTCGATCATCCACGGGCCACCGGCCGTGCACGATCCGCCCCGCACCGACCTCGTGGTCGCGCGGCTCTACGAGGTGCTCGACGGCGTGTCGTCGGTGCTGCACGACGACCGCGACGCGATCAAGAATCTTCTCTCGAACAGTGCGAACGCAGTCGCGGAGCTCAACAAGCTGCTCGTCGAGCGCCGCGAGGATATCGGCAACTTGATCGTGGCGGCGGGCGACGTCGCGAAGGAAGCGAAGACCACGCTCGCGAAGGTCAACAACGGCCTCGGCGATGGCCGACCGGTCGCGGCGCTGCTCGCCGATGCCGACACGACGCTGAAGTCCGCGCAGACGTCGCTGACCACGCTGACGCCGTCGGCGCAAGCGTTGATGACCGATGCGACGCGGGTCACCGGCATCATCACCGAGCAGCGCCTCGATACCGCGATCGGCGCCGCCGACAAGGCCGCGACCGCAGCGGGCAAGGCCGGCGGCCTGATCGACAACGTCAACGGCATGGTCACAGACCTGCGCGGCGGCAAGGGCACCGCGGGCGCGCTGTTATCGCGCGACGAGCTGTACAGCGACCTCCGCGAGCTCATCCGCGATCTCAAGCGCAATCCTTGGAAGCTGTTCTGGAAGGAATAGCGCCGTGATCGCGCAGGACGAACAGCTCGCGCGCCGTGTCGGCTCGATCGCGCTCGCGGTGATCGGGCTCGCGATCGCGTTCTTCGTGTTCGTCTACGATCGGATCGAGTGGGGCAAGCACACGCGGATCCGCGTGTACTTCCATCACGCCGGCTCGCTCCACGAGGGCGGGGCATTCGTCGTCGGTGGCCAACCGATCGGCACGATCGAGAGCATCGCGCTGTCGCCGCGCGGTGCGCCGGGCCCGCTCGGCGGCGACGAAGGCGTCGTCGTGATCGTCGCGATCGAAGCTCGTGAAGCAGCGCGCTGCGATCCGCGCGGCGACGTGTTCGTGGCCTCGCGCGGCGCGCTCGCGGAGCGCTATCTCGAGCTGGGCCCGCCGCCGGGCGAGCCGAGCTCGACGCCGGGACTCCACGAGGGCGAGCAGTTGCTCGGCAAGGATCCGCCGAGCCTCGATCGCGTGCTGCAGCGCACCTGGGACAACCTCACCGCGCTCGCCGCGTTCCGCGATTCGGTCAAGCCCGAGCTCGATGCGCTGCGCGCGCAGGTCGCCGAGCTCCGCGCGCACCTCGACCCCGCGTCGGCGACCGCGATCGCGCACGCGGATGCGATCGCGCCGATGTTCGTCGAGCTCGGCGGGTTCGCGGACGAGCTCCGCACGCTGCGCGAGCGCGGCCTCGGTGGCGACACCGGCCTCGCGCACCTCGGCGAGGTCCTCGATCGCACGCGCGCGATCGTCGCGAGCGCACGTGCGTCGCTCCACACGCTCGACGCGAGCGCGACCGGCCTGCGCGCGGGCGTCGAGCGGCTGCGCGGCCGGCTCGACACCAAGGGCGCCGCGGCGGTCGACGCGATCGAGCTCGCGATCGATCGCATCAAGGCCGATCTCGCGAAGCTCGATCCGCTGCTCGCCCAGGTCGACGCGTTGAATCAGAGCCTGGCGCGCGGCGACGGCTCGATGATGAAGCTCATGCACGATCCCGAGTTTCCCGAGGAGACGAAGGAGCTCGGCAAGATCATGAAGCGCCAGCCGTGGAAGATCATCGATCGGCCGAGCAAGTAGCTAATCGAGGCACACCGTGAGCGCGTCGCGCGACGGCAGTTGGATCGAGGTCTCTTCGATCCACGAGCACTCGAGCGCGTCGCCGACGAACATGCTCTTCGCGAGCCGCGTGAGCGTGAGCGTGAGCTCCGCCGGATCGCGGTCGTGGACCACGGCCTGGAGATCGGGCAACCCGAGCCCCGCGAGCCCGACCGTGTCGGCGATCATGTCGTGGTCGGAGATCGCCGCGATCCGCACGTTGATCGCCGGGCCGCACGGGCCTTGCTCCATGCGGAGCAGGCGGTAGCTCGCGAACGCGAGCACGCGTTGCGCCGCCATCCAGTGGAGCACCGCGGGCCGCAGATCATCGCAGCACGCCAGCACGGCATCGAGCACCGACAAGAATGCGAGCAGCATGGTCGCGTGGTTCACCGCACGGTGAGCGACCATGCTGATCACGATAGAGTGCGTGCACGCCTCGACCGCGGCGTAGCGATCGGTCCAGGTCGGCGACCACGCGAGCGCGTCCTCGAGCTCCGAGGCGTACGCATCGGGCGCCGCGTGAAAGATGTGCACGAGCAGCGGCAGGTCGCCGGTCGGGATCGCGAAGCCGAAATGGCCGAACGCGTTGTGACCTCCGATCGGTTCGACATCGGCGCGCCAGGCGAGCAGTTGGCGATGAATAGCGGTAGGGCTCAGGGCCTGCGAGTACGGCAACAGGACCTGCACCGTGTAGCGGGGCGGCGGCGCGGTCTGCATGTCCGGGCTCCATAACACGAATGAGGTTCGATGGTCCGACCTTTGTTCATCATCTTCAAAACCCAGGAGTTTCCATGGGTCCGGCAGATCTCCCCTGGATGAACTGCTGGACGATGGGGTCCGGCGATGTCCGAAGCTCGGCCGGCGTGGCCACGGCGTGGACGATGCCCTGGTACAGGAACGCGACGCGATCTGCGGTGCCGAAGACCGAAGCCGGGTCATGCGAGACGACGACCGCGGTGACGCCGAGCTTGTCGGCGAGCTCGCGGATCAACCGATCGATGCGGCGCGCGCTGACTGGATCCAAGCCGGTCGTCGGCTCGTCGAACAGCACGACCTCGGGGCCCGTGGCCGGGGATGCCGCGAGCGTGCGCGCGATCGCGGCGCGCTTGCGCATGCCATCGGAGAGCTCCGCGGGAAACCGATCGGCGTAGTCGGCCATGTAGACCTGCGCGAGCAGCTCGTGCGCTCGCTCGAACGCGGCGCGCAGCCCGAGCTGCTGGTGCTTGCGCAGCGGCAGCGCGACGTTCTCGACCAGCGTCATCGAGTCGAACAAGGTCGAGCTCTGGAACACCATTCCGATCCGGCGGCGCAGCGGCGCGAGCTTGCGCTCCGGCAGCTGATCGACGCGCGCGCCATCGAACCAGATCTCGCCGGCATCGATCCGCAGCAGGCCGATCAGGTGCTTGATCGTCACCGACTTGCCGACGCCCGAGGTGCCGATGATGAACATCACCTCGCCCTTGTCGATCGCGAGGTTCATGCCGCGGAGCACGGGCTTGCCGTCGAACGCTTTGTAGACGTCCTTGTACTCGATGAAGCTCACAGATCACCGCCGGTCAGGAACAGCGCCGCCGCCGAGATGATGAAGTCGAGCACGATCACCGAGAACGACGCGCCGATCACCGCCGCGGTCGTCGCCCAACCGACACCCTCGGAGCTGCCGCGCGCGCGCAGGCCGCAGAACCCGGCGACGATCGGGATCGCCGCGCCATACGCGAGCGCCTTGACGACCATCAGGATCACGTGGCGCATGCGGAGGAACTGGAAGTCGAAGAAGATATTCGTGTTGACGTTGAACGAGTAGTGCGCGGTGAGGCCGCCGGCGAGGTACATGATCGCGCCGCCGAGCGTGGTGAGCATCAGCGTCATCACGAGCGACGCGAGGAATCGCGGCACGATCAGGTAGTCGATCGGCAGCACGCCGCTCATCCGCAGCGCGTCGATCTGTTCGGTGACCTTCATCGACCCGATCTCGGCGGCGATGCCGGCGCCGACCCGGGTCGCGAGCATCAGCCCGGTCAGCGTCGGGCCGAAGTCCGAGACGATCAGGCGGACGAACTGCGAGCCGATCTGCGAGTAGTCGCCGGTGACGCGCGACAGCTGCAGGCACGCCTCGTAGGTCATCACCATGCCGATGAAGCCGAGCGTCACGATGATGAACACGAGCGAGCGATTGCCGATCGAGTACATCTGGCGCGCGATGTCGCCCTTGCGGCGGCCGCCGCGCACCACGCCGGCGATCGTCGCGACGTAGACCAGCCACAGGTCGCGCGCGGCTCGCATCGCGCCGAGCACGCCATCGCCGAGATGTTCGATGCGCGCCCTCATGCGGATAGGTACGTGATGAAGAAGTCGAGCAGCATGATCGACACGGCGGACGCCACGACCGCCGCGTTGACGGCGCGCCCGACGCCGACGGCGCCGCCGCGCACGCTGACGCCGAAGTAGCAGCTCGCGACGGCGATCGCGCCGCCGAACGCGATCGACTTGTAGATGCCGTGCAGGAAGTCGTACGGCTTCAGGTTGTCGGCGAAGCTGTAGTACATCGTCGACCAGTCGATCTGCAGCATGTAGCGCCCGACCACCGACGCGCCGAGCAGTGCGACCAGGTCGCCGATCACCGTGAGCGCGACGAGCGTCACGAGCATCGCGAGCACGCGCGGCACGATCAAGAAGCGCACCGGATCGATCGCGAGCGCGCGCAGGCCGTCGAGCTGCTCGGTCACCGTCATCGTCGCGAGCTCGGCGGTGTTGTTCGCGCCGACCCGACCCGAGAACATCAACGCGATCAGGATCGGCCCGATCTCGCGCAGCACCGGACTTGTTGCCCATCTTGTAGAGGTTCTTCCACAGCTCGCGCCGATCGATTTTCGGCGGCACGAGCGCGCGCAGCACCTGGCCGGTCATCACGAGGATGCCGCCGACCTCCTGCGCGATCCGTCGCGCCCCGACCCCAATGCCAACGATCGGATCACCGAGCATCGTCAACTCCGCGCTGCCCTTCGGCAGCGCTGCCTCGCCGGGCAGAGCCCGGCTCGTCGAGCGGCCCCTCGAGCTCGCCGCGCACGAACTGGCGGACCAGCGGATCGGGCGCGTCGGCGATCGTCGCCGCGGGGCCGCGATACAGGATCGTGCCGCGATACAAGAACGCGATCTCGTCGACGAATTGCGCGAGCGCGCCGACGTCCGAGCTGACCGCGAGCACGGTCGCGCCGGTGCGTTGCTGGTCGGCCGCGAGCAGGTCGTAGATCTTCTGCGTCGTCACCGGGTCGAGCCCGGCGGTCGGCTCGTCGTAGATCACGAGCTCCGCATCCGCGACGGTCGCGCGCGCGATGCCGACGCGCTTCTTCATGCCGCCCGACAATTCGCCGGTCAGCTTGTGCTCGCTGCCGGCGAGCCCGACCGCGCGCAGGCGATTCGCGACGCGCTCGGCGATGATCGGCGCGTCGAGCCCGCCACGCTGCTCGAGTGGGAACGCGACATTGCCCGCGACCGTGAGGTAGTCGAACAGCGCTGGGTTCTGGAACAGCATGCCGACCCGCTTGCGGACGTCACCGAGCGCGCTCTCGCGCTTGCCGACGACGCTGGTGCCGAGTAGCTCGATCTCGCCGGTCGTCGGTTGTTCGAGCCCGCAGATCAACTTCAGGAGCACGCTCTTGCCCGCCGCCGCGGGGCCGATCAGGCCGAGCCGCTGGCCGGGCGCGAGCACGAGCGAGACGTCGTCGAGCACCTCGCGGTGGCCGTAACGCTTCGACACGTTCGCGACCCGGATCGCGACGGAGTGGCCTACGGACATGGGCCGAGCTCCGGCAGGCGAGGGACGTACTTGGAATCGGGCTCGAGCTTCATCAGGTCGCGCTGCGCCGCGCAGCGCCCGGCGGTGTCGCCGGCTTGGCCGCGAGCTGGTAGAGCGCGTCGTCGCGCAGGATCGACGCAGGATAATCCTTCGGCAGCTGGCGAAACGCGGCGGCCGCGCCCGGCAGATCGTGGAGCGAGTCGCGAAGCACGATGCCGAGCTCGAGCTGGGCGTCGTCGAGCCAGACCGAGAAGTAGCTGCCGACGCCGATCGCGACCTCGCGCGTCGCGAGCAGCGCTTTCAGCCGCACGACGGCGCCGTGCGGATCGGCGAGCTGCTCCGACAGCTTCGCCGCGTACCAGCGCGCGTCGTCGCGCAGGCCGCTGGTCGGATAGTCGGCCGGGATGCGATCGTAGAACGCGCGCGCCGCCGACGGATTCGCGAGCTCGTGCGCCTCGAGGTCGGCGAGCGACCACACGAGGTTGGCGGCGACGTGGGTCTCGGCGAGCACCGTGATCAGCTTGCCGAACTCGTCGGCGAGTTGCTGCGCCGCGCGGCCGCGACCGTCGTCGAGCAGCGTCTTGACCGCATCGGCGGCGGCAGGCTCGTCGGGATAGTCGGTGACGACCTTCCACAGCGCGGTCCACGCCTCGGTCGTGCGCTGCGCATGGAGCAGGAGCTCGCCGGCGCGCGACAACGCGGTCGCCGCGGTCGTCGAATCGTCGCCGGCGTGTGCAGGGATCGCGAGGTAGGTCGCGATCGCGGCGTCGGTGCGCTGCGCGTGCTCGAGCACCTCGGCCTCGCCGAGCAGCGCGTCCGCGCAAGCCGACTTCGCGCGGCGTGCCGGCTTCAGCTGGTGGCACGTCGCCTGCGCGGCGCGGTAATGCGTGACCGCACCATCGATGTCACCGGCATTCTCGCTGTGCTCCGCGGCCGCGAGGTCGGGCAAGGTTGCCGGCGCCGAGCACGCCGCGAGAACGATCACGAGGTGCGAGCGGATCACGCGCGAGCCTCTTCGATCGAGCGTTCGCGGAAGTGGTTGCTCGCGCGTGGATTCGTCACGGTGCGCTGGCAAAGCTTCGCACTGCCACCTGCGCACGCGCGCCTGGCTGCGGATCTCTTGCGCTTACATTTACGCGACACATTCGGCGATCACCTTCGCCGCACGCAGGACGCCGTCGCGACCGACATCGAGGTGGGTGACCGCGCGGATCCGCTGCGCGCCGGCCGAGCCGAGCAACACGCCGTGCGCCTTCGCGTTCTCGATCACCAGCGCCGGGGTGCCGCGCTCGAGATCGATCATCACGATGTTCGTGTGAACGCGGCCCACGTCGACGTGCAAGCCCTTGGCACCGGCGAGCGCCTCGGCGAGCGCCTTCGCGTTCGCGTGATCCTCGCCGAGCCGGCCGCGGTGATGGTCGACCGCGTACAGCCCACCGGCCGCGAGGATGCCGGCCTGGCGCATCCCGCCACCGTACATCTTGCGAGCGCGGTGGCATTCCTTGATCAGCGCCTTGGTTCCGGCCACGACCGAGCCGGCCGGCGCGCCGAGCCCCTTCGACAAGCACACGCTGACCGAATCGAAGCCTGCGGCGAGCGCTTTCTCGCTCGTGCCCGTCGCGGTCGCGGCGTTCCAGATCCGCGCGCCATCGAGGTGCGTTGCCATGCCGAGCTCGTGCGCGGCCGCGAGCACGGCGGTGAGCTGCGCGCGGTCCCACACGATCCCGCCGGCCATGTTGTGCGTGTTCTCGACGGCGACGACCCGCGTCGCGGCTTGATACGGATCGACCGCCTTGTACGCCGCGCGCACGTGATCCGCCGTGAACGTGCCGTCGCTGCCGATGATCTGAGTCTGTGCACCGGCGAGCGCCGCGAGCGCACCCGATTCGTGACGCCAGCAGTGCGCGCCGACGCCGATGATCACCTCGTCGCCGGGTCGGGTCTGACAGCGCAGCGCGATCTGGTTCGCCATCGTGCCGGTCGGCACGAACAGCGCCGCTTCGGTGCCGAGCAGCTCCGCGATCCGGTCTTCGAGGCGGCGCACCGTCGGGTCTTCACCGTAGACATCGTCGCCGACCTCCGCGTGCGCCATCGCGTCGCGCATCGCGGGGGTAGGGCGGGTGACCGTATCGCTGCGCAGATCGACGAGGGCCGACATGGCGGCAGCCTACCGCAACATCGGGGGGCGCCGGCCGGCTACGGCGTGTTGCTGATCGGCGGAGCGTCGTCGGAGGGGTGCTCGCCGACCTTCTCGCGCTTCTCGTCGACACTCGGCTTCTCGGATTCGTGGGACTTGTCGCGCGGCGGCGGGGGCGGCGGGTCCTTCTTCGTCGGCGCGGGCGCCGGCGCACCGAGCTCGGCGCGCAGCTTCTGCTCGAGCCGCTTCAGCATCTCGAGCTCCTGCCACTCGGGACGATCCGCGAGCGTGATCACGAACCGGACCTGATGGCGGTCGTCCTGCACCACGTCGATCACCTCGAGCGAGCCGCGGAACGTTCGCTTGTCCTCGTGGAGCTCGAACAGCACGTAGCCGGCGTCGCCGTCCTTCTCGACGAGCTTCAAACCCTCGTCGACGCGGATGAACCGCACGGCGGTCGCGAACGACTCGGCGCGGGGATAGGCGAGCGTCCTCTGCGAGCGCGCCCACGCCGGCGACGCCGCACACAGCGCTGCCGCGACGAGTACGGGCGCGAGCAGGATCCGGCGCATGCAGCGATGGTCGCTACGCGGCGCCGGGTTCGCCAGTTTTTGGCGCTGGGTCGGCTCGCCGCGAGGTCCACAGGTCGTGGAACGACACCCACGGCGTCGCGAGGCCGAGCGCGCCGCACACGATGTACCAGCCGACCTGCAGCGCGTAGTGCACGTTCGCGAACGCGAAGGTCCGCGCGTAGAGCGCCGTGTGGGGCGTGTTCGCGTCCTTGCCGAGATAGAGGGTCAGCCCGAGCAGCGTGAACGCCTGAAACTGGCCCATCAGGCCGGGCGCGTTCGGCAGCGTTATGCCGACCGCGACGAGGCCCATCACCGCATACGCGCCGACCGCCGACAGCCCGAGGCCGAAGCCGCGCGCGAGCACGTAGACGCCGGCGCCGTTCGCGCCCCAATACACGAGGCTCCAGGCGAGGAACACGAGCATGTTCTTGCGATCGCGCAGCACCTGGAGGCCGCGGATCATCTCGAGCAGCTTGCGTTCGATCGTGCTCGCGAGCTTCGGCGCGAGCCGCGGCAACAGCGACAGCTTCAGGCTGAACGCGACGGTCTGCGCCGGCCAGCGCAACGCGAACAACAGGAACACCAGCGCGGCCGCGAACACCAGCAGCGCGGCCCACGCGGTCACCATCATCCAGCCGGGCGACTGCGGCCCGCGCAGCGCGAAGCACGCACCGAACACGAAAAGCGAGACCAACAGGCCGTCGACGATGCGCTCGACCGCGACCGTGCCGAGCGCTGCGGTCGCCGATGCACCCCGCTTGCGCAACAGGCCCGGCCGCACGAGCTCGCCGAGGCGGGCCGGCAGCGCGAGGATCGCCATGAAGCCGACCGCGGAAATCGCGAGCAACGGTCCGGCGGGGACGCGGATGCCGAGCGGTGCGAGCAAGTTGTTCCAGCGCAGCGAGCGGCACACCTGCATGACGACGAGGAGCGCCCCGTAGATCGCGAGGTACGGCGCGAGCGCCGCTGGCTCGAGCGCGCGCACCGCATCCCAGATCTGCGCGCGGGTCTCGTGATCGGGCCACACGAGGTACGCGCACAGCGCGAGCATGCCGAACGACAGCGCGAGGTTGATCGCGAGCTTCATGTCGGCTAGTCGGGCAGGTCACCGGCGAGGAGCGCACGCGGCGCGTGATCGAACAACCGGACCGTCGTCGCGTGGCCGAGCTTCTTGTCGATCCACGCGAGGCCTTGTTGCGCTTGTTGGAGGTCGCCGAGCTGGTGCGCGTCGGTCGCCACCGCCGTCGCGAGGCCGACCTCGAGGAGATGGCGCGCCGCCTTCATCTCGCGCTTGCCGTGAAAGCCGCCGATCGCGCCGAGGTCGATCGCGAACGCGCAATGGCGGCGCAGCTCGCGCGCGAGCCCGTCGTCGTCCCACAGCGCGTGATAGCGCTCGGGATGCGCGAGCACGGGGACCTTGCCGGCCATGCGGAACTTGAACAGTTGGTCGACCATGCCGGGGGGCATGAGCGGCGGCGGGATCTCGACGAGGAACGCGGGCGTGCCTCGATAATGCGGGATCGTCCCGTCGATGATTCGCTTGTAGAATACATCATCCCACATGTTCTCGGCGCCCAAACGGAGCGTCGGATGATGAGACCTGCGAATTGTTTCGAGCCCGGCGAGCGTCGCTTCGACCCGGTCCCAGTCCGGTAAGTACTGGCTGGCCTTCTGGTGCGGTGTCACGCACTGCTCCGACACGCCAAGTGCTGCAAGCGCGTCGAGCATTGCGAGGGACGCTGACGCGTCCGGAGCACCGTCGTCGAGGCCATACAAAACATGGCTATGGAGATCGACGAAGCCCACGCGCACGGCTGTGTACCGCACTTCGGCGATTACGGGTCCAAGTGTTTGAAGTGATTGCTCGTGAGGATCCTGCGTGTTAGAGATCGATGGGTATGGCTCAGTCCGAGAAGCGCGAAAATTCGGTCCTCTTTTCGCTCCGCGAGCTCCGTCAGATCGAGGAGAGCCGCGTCCAGGAAGAAGAGCACGCCGTTCGCAGCGCCGAAGAAGAGCGCCGGCTCGCAAAAGAGGCGGCCGAGCGCAAGGTCCGCGACGCCGAAGAAGCGAAGATCCGCGAGGAGCGCGATCACCAGCGCTCGATCGAGGAGTCGCGTGTCGCCGCCGAGCGCGAGGCGCGCATGCGCGTCGAAGCCGGCGAGGCCGCCGAGCGCCAGCGCAACCAGTCCGCGCTCGAGCAGCAGCGCCTCCAGCAGGAGATGGAGCTGCGTCGTGCGGAGGTCGCGAAGAAGCGGCCGACGTGGATGCTCGCGGTGACGGGCATCGCAGTGGTCGGCGTGGTCATCGCGATTATCCTCATCGTGCAAGCGACGAGCGACAAGCAGAGCGCGCAGAGCGATTCACAGAAGGCACAGATCGCCGCGCAGCAAGCCATCAAGGATGCCGCCGAAGCGACTGCGAAACTCGAGAGGATCGAGAAGGACCTCGACGATCTGAACGATCGCGTGGGCAAGGCGGTCAACGCCGTCGCCGATGCACAGAACGACGCGGACCGCTCGTCGGCGCGCCAGAAGCTCGCGCAGCTCCAGAAGGAGCAGTACGAGATGAAGCAGCGTGCCGCCGATGCGAAGGCCGCGGCTGCCAAGGCTGAGCGCGCGCGAGGCGTACACACTAGCGCCGAGTGCCTCGCGAACCCGCTCGCCAAGGGCTGCTCGTAGCTCTCTCGCGGATGGCGTTGCCACCAGGGTGAAACCTCGGTTGGCTCGGCGTGTCCCGCTGCCATGCGGATCGCCATCTCGTCCCCGATGCGGTGGGCCACCGGCCTCGCCGCGATCGCCACGGTCGCCGTGCTCGCAGTTCGGCCGGCGCCACAGCGCGTTGCCCCCGCGCACGCCGGCAAGCTCGCGCGCGCCGAGCTCGCCAAGATCGAGCGCGAGCTCGACGAGCTGTCGAACCGGATGGAGACAGGTGTCGCGGCGCTCGACGACGCCGAGACCGCCGCGGATCGCGCGGCCGCAAGCGATGCGATCGTGAAGTTGATGTCCGACATCGCGATCATCAAGCAGGTCGACCTCGAGCGCGCTCGCCTGCTGCGCGCGACGCTCGCGCGGTAGTGCAATCGGCGGCACGACCGCGTGTCTCGACGGCATGCGGATCGATTCGTCCATCATGACTTCGTTGAGCGAGCTCAAGGCGATCCATCACCAACGGATCGCCGACGAGCAGGCGACCTTCGAGCGCGGTCGGATCGCGGAGCTCGAGGCGCGGCGCGCCGCCGAGGACGCGGTGCGTGCCGCCGCCGACGCGAAGCTGCGCGAAGAGCGCGATGCGCAGATCCGGATCGAAGAGGCGCGGGTCGCCGCCGAACGCGAGGCGCGCATGAAGCTCGAGGCCGCCGATGCCGCTCAGCGCGCGCACTACGCCGCGGAGCTCGAGCACCAGCGCCAGGTCCAGGAGGCCGAGCTGCGGCGCGCCGAGATCGCGAAGCAGCGGCCCAAGTGGATGATCGCGGTCACCGGCATCGCGATCGCGGCCGGGCTCGGACTCGGGTACATGGCGATCCAGAGCGCGCGCGAGGCCGAGCTGGCGCAGCAGAAGCAGCTCGCCGCCGAGCACGACAAGCAGCTCGCCCGCGAGCAGGCCGCGCAGGCCCAGGTCGAGCTCGCAGGGCTCGTGACGTCGCTCGATAGCAACGACGCGAAGCTCGCAGAGCTGACGAAGTCACTGCAGGTCGCGCAGAACGACGCCGACCGGCAACGGATCAAGCACCAGATCGACGAGCAGAACAAGGTCGCCGCCGACGAGCGCCGCCGGATCGACGACATCAAGGCGAAGAAGTGGAAGCACGATCGCGACACCAAGCTCGACCAGTCGAACTGCCTCAACACGGCGCTCGGCTGCCTGAAGTAGCCTGCGGTCGCGCGAAATCGGCTAGCTTCGGGCCGTGCTGACGCGCAGACGATTTCTCGCCGGTAGCGCCGCGCTCGCGGCGACCGCCTGCACCCGCAAGGTCACGCCGGCGTCGCCGGTGCCGGTCGTCACGCACGGCGTCCAGATCGGCGATGTCGGCGGCGGCAGCGCGCTCGCATGGGCACGGTGCAGCGAGCCCGCGCGGCTCGTTGTCGAGTGGGACACGACCGACAAGTTCGAGCACCCGCAAGGCGTCGAAGGTCCGGTCGTCACGCCGGACTCGGGTCTCGCCGCGACCGTGCGCATGCCGCAGCTGCCCGATGGCCAGACCCTGTTCGTGCGCGCGCACTTCGAGCGCGAGGCCGGCCGCGGTGCGAGCGCGTTCGCGTACGCGCGCTTTCACACGCCGCGCGCCGACAAGTTTCGCGTCGCGTGGACCGGCGATACGTGCGGGCAGGGCTACGGCCGCAACCCCGACTTCGGGGGTCTCGCCGGCTACAAAGCGATGCGCGAGGCCGAGCCCGCGCTGTGGGTGCACTCCGGCGACATGATCTACGCCGACAACCCGATCCTCGCCGAGATCAAGGTCGGCGACCGCACGTGGCGCAACGTCACGAACGAGTACGTCGCGCGGGTCGCGCAGACGCTCGACGACTATCGCGCGCGCTACCAGTACAGCCTCGACGACGAGCACGTACGCGCGCTCGCCGCCGAGGTCCCGATCGTCGCGCAGTGGGACGATCACGAGATCCACAACAACTGGTGGCCGCACCAAGATCTGCACGCGGAGGATCCTCGCTACACGATCCAACCCGATGCGAGCGTGCTCGCCGGATTCGCACGCCGCGCGATGCTCGAGTGGACGCCGTGTACGCCGGGCCCGGTCCATCGCGTCGTGCACTACGGCCCGCTGCTCGACATCATCGTGATGGACTGCCGGTCGTTCCGCACGCCGAACCCGACCGGTACCGGCGACGCCGAGATGCTCGGCCGCGCGCAGGCCGACTGGTTTGTCGACGCGGTCGCGTCCTCGAAGGCGCGCTGGAAGCTGATCGCGTGCGACCAGCCGCTCGGCGTCATCATCAACGACGGCCCCGACAACTCGCGCCGCGAGGGCTTCGCCGATGGCGATCCGGGAGCGCACGGCCGCGAGGTCGAGCTCGCGCGGATCCTCGCGGAGCTCCAGAAGCGCGGCGTGAAGAACATGCTGTGGATCACCGCCGACGTGCACTACGCGGCGGCGCATCGCTACGATCCGGCGCGCGCGACCGTGACCACGTTCGATCCGTTCTGGGAGCTGGTCGCCGGCCCGATCCACGCCGGCTCTTTCGGCCCGAACAAGCTCGACCCTACCTTCGGCCCCGAAGCGGCGTTTGTCTGGGCTCCGGACAAGCAGAACGCGGCGCCGTGGGACGGCTTTCAATCGTTCGGCACGATCGACGTGACGCCCGACGCGCTCGCGTGCGCGCTGGTCGGCATCGACGGCAAGCCGCGCCACCACCTCGAGCTCGCGTACGCCGGCTAAGGGCAAGTCCGCGTCTGCAGGATT
>Ga0193728_1000746_pt1 | contig 16123 bp, 10 predicted proteins | sample U1c1metaG_FD_143037 | JGI IMG/M metagenome (GOLD analysis project Ga0193728, IMG submission 143037) | Soil microbial communities from a riparian zone of the East river system, Colorado, United States - U1c1 | ecosystem: Environmental > Terrestrial > Soil > Riparian zone | place: USA: East River...
TTGGGATCCGCCGTGCGCGTTCGTCCAGGCCCTCACGGTACTGGATAGCTCGGCGAGCACTTGGGCGTCGGTTTTACCCGAGTGCTTCAGCACGTGAAAGGAGTGATCGGCGCCTTCGATGACATTCAGTGTGGTTTGTGGTCCAAGGCTATCGCAGATGGGGCGCAATAAGGTTAGGTCGGCAAGATCATCGCGTGTGCCCTGCAAGAAAAGCATAGGCATTTTTACAACCTGTAAGTGTTGAGCGCGTTGGATGGACGGACGCTTGGGAGGATGCAGCGGGAAGCCAAGAAATATTAGACCTCGGACTGCTTCCAATTTCTGTTCGGAAGCGGCTAGCGAAGTCATTCGTCCGCCCATCGATTTACCTCCGGCGAAGAGAGGAAGATCGGGCGCTAACTGAGCCGCGGTTGCGACGGCGGCTGCCACGGTGGCGGTTAGAAGCGGCTGCTTGTCTGGAACGCCGCGACGCTGTTCCATGTAGGGAAATTGGTAGCGGAATGTTGCGACGTGGTCCTCAGCCAACTGATTTGCGATGGCGCTCATGAAGGTGTGATTCATTCCGGCGCCCGCTCCATGCGCCAGTACGAGAAGAGATGCGGCGCGGGGCGGCAAGAGCAGCAGAGCGGAAACCTCTCCTTTATCCAGGACGGAAAATCGCAGATTGCGGACTTCGTTCATTGGGGTTTAACGGGGTTCATTGCGGTTTGTTGCGAGGAGTTATTTTAGAGTTGGTGCGAATTGAATTTGGTGCCCGAAAGAGGACTCGAACCTCCACTCCCTTGCGAGAACCAGGTCCTGAACCTGGCGCGTCTGCCAATTCCGCCATTCGGGCACAAGTACGGAGCGTGAAGCCTGCTGTAAATCACGCGTGGTGAAGCTTTTTCATTCTGCCCGGCGACCCCACCTTTGTCAACGAAGGGCGCCGGTTAGACGTTGCGTTGCACGTAGTTCCAAGGTATTTTCGCTGGCTGATTCAAACATCACAAAGCACATTCGATTTTACTGGGGTTTAAACGGAGATACCTTTTATGCGAAGGTTCGCTTCAGGATTTGCTGTGACGGCCGCGCTGTCAGCGCTGCCGCTTGTAATTGTTTGCGCGCAGACGAAGGATGAAACGCAAACACTCAAGGTGGAATCGGCCACCAGCCAAGCGGCGAAGATCGAACAGTTCAAACCTGAGCAGCAGGCCAGCAAAGGCAGCGTCACGATTGGCGGGAGTGTCATCAATTACGATGCCTTTGCCGGTACGCTGGTGGTGCACACGAAGGATTGGGACGATGTGCCACAGAACAGGGATAAGGACGACAAGAATCAGCCACCAGAAGCCAGCATGTTTTACGTGGCGTATTTCAAATCGGATAGTAAAGGCGCGCAGCGTCCGCTGACGTTTCTGTATAACGGTGGGCCGGGGTCGTCGACAGTGTGGCTGCACATGGGGGCATTCGGGCCGAAGCGGGTGGTTACGTTGGATGATTCACACACGCCTGCAGCGCCGTATTCGGTCGTCAACAACGAGTACAGCCTGCTGGATGTGAGCGATCTGGTATTTGTGGATGCGCCGGGGACAGGATTCAGCCGCATCAGCGGAAAAGACCGGGAGAAGGCTTTTTACGGCGTCGATCAGGATGCGCAGGTGTTTGCGGATTTCATTACGCAATTTCTCGGAAAATACGGCCGCTGGAATTCGGCAAAATATTTGTTTGGCGAAAGCTACGGCACCACGCGATCGGCCGCGCTTGTAAACGTGCTGGAGACAGAACACGACGTGGATTTCAACGGCGTGATCCTGTTGTCGCAAATATTAAACTACGCTTTGAGCGCGGACCGAGCGGAGGCCAATCCCGGCATCGAATTACCCTATCAGTTGGCACTCCCCACCTATGCGGCGGCGGCGTGGTATCACCATAAGTTGCCGGGCCAACGTAAAGAATTAACTGCGCTGCTCACCGAGGTTGAGCATTTTGCAATGACCGATTACCAGCAGGCGCTAGAGGCTGGACCGACGCTGTCAGCTGAGCAGCGGCACGCTATCGTCGCGAAGCTCCACGAATATACCGGGCTGCCAGTTGAATATATCGAGAAGGCGAACCTGCGGGTCACTCCGGGAGAATTTGAGAAAACACTTCAGGACGACACCGATACGACGACGGGCCGGCTGGACACGCGTTTCTCCGGGCCTACGCTCGATCCGCTGAGCAAAGCTGCGGAGTACGATCCGCAATCGGCGGCCATCAGCTCGGCGTATGTCTCTGCGTTTAATGATTACGTGCGCAAGGATCTGAAGTTTGGGGAAAACCGGACATACAGGCCGTTAGTTCGAATCTATAGAACGTGGAACTTCTTGCATCAGGGTCCGGGCGCGGGGATTCCCTTGCCACAGGCTACGAACGTCTTGACGGATCTGGCGCTGGCGATGAAATACAACCCGGAGTTGAAAGTGATGTTGAACGCCGGGTATTTCGATCTGGCGACGCCGTTTTACGAAGGAGTGTATGAGATGCAGCACTTGCCGATTCCGGCGAAATTGCAGAAGAACATCGAATACCAGTTTTATGAATCGGGGCACATGGTGTATGCGCATGAGGCTTCGGCGAAGGCGCTGCATGACAACGTGGCGGCATTCATTCACAAGACTGAGAATTCGAAGGGGAAATAGAATTAACGCCGCGTAGCTGGCCGCACAATTGAGAATCCATGGGAGTTAGGGTGATTTTCTGCGGCTGGTTTGCTTCGTGTGTTTAAGGGTTTCGGAGGAAAAGCCGGAGGTCGCCCTCCACACTGGCCTGCCAAACTTGAATTGATACTTTCAATACGAAGTAATAGATATTCGAATTCATGAGGGGTATACTCCAGCCAATACCTTGTCTGTCCCCTCGGGCAGGCACCGCAGATCGGTTCCAAGGGAGGTCCTATGGAGATTTCGGGGCCCATTTATTATTTGCTAATCGTTTGGGCGGTTGTTACAGGGATCTTTTTGCTCCTGCTGGTGTGGCGAACTTTGCTGACCAGTCATGAGGGCGATCAGATTTTCCTGGACTCTGCCCAGGACCATATGGCTAGAGAGCAGCGCGAAGTGGTGGCCAAGATTATGAAGCTGTCAAAACCCATAACCACCACCGGCATTACCGCGGGCACTCTGCTGTTGGTCATTGCGGGGATGTGGATTTATCAGGGGCTGAAGAATTTCTAGCCGCTGCGCGAACTTTGGTCGGCGGGCTTCGCCTGACCTTGAAGACCTGCCAGTCTGAGCGGCGAGTAGTTTGAGCGGGGCTTGCCTGAATCCTAATGAGCGGGTGGCTGTGTGCCCGCGCCGGTGGCTGGCCCCGGATTCGATGGGGGCACCATTGAGGTGTGGTTGTGCACGATGATCCAGTGATTATTTCTCTTCTCCATCACTAAGGTAGTCTGTCCTTGCGCGGTGGTCGGCGCTTCATCGGTAACGGCCTCAAAATCCCACTGATAACAAGCCCAAGCGACGTTCCCGGCCACCTTGATCACGGTGTTCGAGCGATCCAGGCGCACGCGCTGCATGCGGGTGCGTTGCTGCTGATAAATTGCCAGGAAATTCGTCCAGCCCACGATCGGCGGGGCATAGGCGCCGTTGACTACGGTTACGTCATCGGCGTAATCCTTGTGGAGTTTTTCGACGTCGCCGACCTGCCAGGCGCCCAGCATTTCCGAAATCATATAATCGATCTGGTTTTCATCGGACATGGGGACCAGCGGGTTGGTGCTGTCGGCGGGTTGTTGTGTATCTGATTTCTTTTTCTTGTCTTTCTGCGCCGCGGCTGGGGAAGCGCAGGCTAATGCCAGCATGGCGATGAATGCCACGGACAGCGCGAAGCGAAAGATGCTTGGGATTTCACGGGTTGTGAACAGAGTTTTCATTCCTTGCAAAACTCCTTTTGAACAAATCGATTTTGGAGAGAACTGCTAGAGAATAGCACGCCAGTTTTTGGACGCGCGGGCTGTGTCCAGTTGGTTTACTTACGGTTTTCGACTACTTGCTGTTTCCGCTGGTTGAAGCTTTCAAGGAGTGTGCGGGGTTTCTGCCGGCTTCGCGCGAAACGCTCAACAGATTTATAAACAGGCGGTACGCGCCTGGGACGCCGTCCGGCAGTTGACGAAAGAATGCGAGACCGGTGTAGATGTACGTTCCTTTGCCGTAGTGGGTGTAAACCAAGCCGCCATTTAGATCCGGCTCGTTGGGATCATTCATGGAGAGTAGCGGAGTGTATTTAGCGTCGAATTGGCTCCAGAAATAAAGGCCGCGCTCTTGAATCCAGCCGTTGAAATCCTGCGGAGTAATTTTATTGGGCTTGTTGAGTAGCGGATCGTCCTGGTTCAAGAATTTGACGGGGGAAGCCTCGTCGGTGATGCGCGGCAGGGGGCTATTGGGTTTTTCGGGAGAGATTTTTGCGGGATAGGGCGCGTATTGAAATTTGTCCCACGCGAAATCGCGCTGGTACTGCACGACGAGTGTGCCGCCGTTGGATACGTAGTCAAGCAGCCGCTGATTAGTGCCGGTCAATTCGGGGCGGAGTTCATAGCCGCGCACGCCCACGACAATGGCGTCGAAGCGCGCAAGATTGCTGAACGCGAGGGCCGCGGCGTCCAGCATTTCGACTTGAATGCCCAAACGTTCGAGGGCTTGTGGGATGGGTTCGCTTTCGGCGGAAATATATCCGACGCGCAAATCGTCAGGGACATTGGCGTCAAAGGCGAAAACACGGCATTCGGCGGGTTCGCTCCAGAGCAGCGTGGGCATGGAAGGGAGTGGGGCGAGCGAGGTAGAGAATTTTTCGTCGCCGCGTTGGGCAAAGGCGGTCAGCGGGTACGTGCCGGCCGATAATTTTGTGGGAGGCGTGACGGTTAACTTCGCGTATTGATCGCCGGCGCCCGGAAATTGCAGAGTTGCGGGGGGACTGACGGTCCAACCTTGCGGCACGGTGAGACCCACTTCGATTTTGGCTGGTTTGGTGGCGTAAGAATGGACACGGGTCAGCACGTCAAACGGTTTTTTGGGCTTGGCCAATAATTCGATGGCTTGATCCGGCTCAAGTGCGAGGGTATAGGCGGGGACCATGCGCACTGGAACGCGATCAATACGTGTGGAGGTTGCGGCGATGTGGGTGACCGGTTGCTGCTCGGCGAATTTGTGGCCGGAAACAGTTACTTCTTGAATCGCGGTTGCGAGTGCTGGCGGTTCCGGTTGTTGCTGCTCCCAAGTTGTTTCATGGGGAAGTGGGGCATGGAGGGTCACCATAAATTTTTGAGTGTTGGAGGGGTCAGCAGCGGACGTGACCTCCGACTGGGGACGCAAGAGAATCTGCAGCTTTCCAAGTTCGCAACCGGCTTCTCTGCGGCAGCGCGAATATGCGTCCACCGTGAAATTTTCCCCGGCGACGACTTCGCTGCGGTCTGCTTCAGCGACAACCTCAAGGCCGGCCGCCAGCGCCAAGGCGTGATTCGAGCGCTGTAGTGCGGCGCGAATGTCGGCGTAGCGAGTTCGTTCTTCTTCTTTCTGCGGGTGATGATCTTTTGCAAGTTGATCCCGCGAGACCAAGGATGCGATACGTTCTGCGGCGGACCCGACTTCGGCTGAGGATTGTTGCCAACGCAACTCCAGAGCGTCGCGTCGAGCTTGTTGCAATTCATCTTCCGCCTGCTTTAGGACCGGGCAGAAAGTGGCGTCGTTGTTGCAGCCGTTGGGTGAACTGTCGCCGGCCAAGGTGTGAAGCGGCTGTGACAGAGTGGCGGGATCAATTTTCTCTCCGCTCTCCGAGACTAACGCGATGGGGCGATGAAGAAACGGCGAGCCGAGGACGCCAGAGATACCTTGTGTGCGGTGATTCGCAAATGCGTCGATGCCAATTTCTCGCCATGTTTTTCCCCATAAGGGCGAGACTTCGTCCAAGGGAAGTTGCAGGCCGGCTGGGTTGGCAGCACTTCCGCCGCTGCGATCGACGTCGAGAATTTGTATTGGATGATCCTTGCCTCCCCATGGTGTCGCGATTTCTGTCGGCGATTCATCTGTCGGCTCGGTGACTCGCATCTCACCGGGAGACCGGCCACCATAGGATGGATCAGCTGCCAGCTTTACGGCTTGGGAAGTCCACAGGCCCGCGGCTTGATGATGGCCGTGGCCGGAATGCACGCCGCCAAAATTGTTAATCACAATGTTTGGCCGAAAGGAGCGAATGACGCGCACCATATCCGCTAAGACTTGATCGCCCCAGATTTTTTCGGTCTCCTCGGGAGTTTTTGAGTAGCCGAAATCTTTCGCGCTGGTAAAAAACAGTTTTACGCCGTAGCCGCGCGTGGCGGCGAGTAGTTCTTGCGTGCGAATCAGTCCAAGCTGCGGAGCCTGTTCGGGACCGAGGACGTTCTGGCCGCCTTCACCGCGAGTGAGAGAAAGCAAGGCGACATCGGCATGCAGGCCGCGTGCGAGGTAGGTGAGTACCGCGGCGGATTCGTCATCGGGATGCGCGGTGATATACAAAATGCGAGTGGTGACGCGAGCGCTGTCGATGGCTTCAACGGTTTCGTTGAGGCCTGGGCCGGTGCCGGGAGGGGGTGCAAACTGCGCGAAGAGCGGGGTTGCGAGACAAAAGACGAAAATGGAAATTGCGAATGGTTTCAATGCTGAAAGTCTCAAGCACCCTCCGGCTCGTGGCGCGCCTCGGCGGCAACCGCGAAAGGCCATTGTCGCACTTCCCGGGCACGGAGCAGAAATGCCAGGATGCCGAGGCCGATGAGGAGCAAGCCCCATTTGCGCGCTGAACCGGTGGCCCAAAAGAGCGCGGCCCAGCCGCCCATGGTGAGGACGGCCGGTAGCGGGTACAGCCACATCTTGAAAGGAAAGCGCTCGGGGGGCCAACGGCGGTGCAACAGGATTAAGCCAATGGCCTGACCGATAAATTGCACGAGGAGTCGTGTGGCGAGTATCGCGGCGATGACAGTCGACAGTCTGAAGAGCAAGCTGGATACAAAAGCTACCGCGCCAAGAAATAAAAGCGAGACGTGCGGGAATTTCTTTTGCGGGTGGACGCGCGAAAAAATGGAAAAGAAGCTGCCATCGAGCGCGGCCGCGTAGGGAACACGCGAATATCCCAGAAGGGCCGCAAAAATCGATGCAAAGGCGATCCACAACACCAGCATGGTGGCGATGCGAGCCGCGAACGGACCGGAAATGGTCTCCACGAAAGTGCTCACAAGGAATGGCGAGCTCTGGGCTTTTTGCCAGGGCACCACGCCAAGAATGCTGGTTTGCATGGCGAGGTATAGAACAGCGATTCCCAGGATGGAAATAAAAATTCCGCGCGGAATATTTTTTTCGGGTTCGCGCAGTTCGCCGCCCAGATGGCAAATGTTGTAGTAACCCCAGTAGGTGTAGGTGGTGCTGACCATGGCTGCGCCCAGCCCGGCGAAGAAAAGGGGCGAGAGGTGGAAGGCGCCGGGCGGAAAAGAAAATGCGAGTGCGGGGTTGAAATGGGCGATGCCGCCGCCGATCAGCCAGATCATGGTGCCGATCACGCCGATCCACAGCAGTACGGATATTTTTCCGATGGTGGTAATGCGCCGGTATAAGAGCACGACGAGTAGCAGAACGACGGCGCCGGAGATGGCCTTTTGCTGATAAGCGGTGAAGGGATATAGATAGGTTGCGTATTGGGAAAATCCGATGGCGCCCGAAGCGATTACCAGCGGGGCCTGAATCAAAGTCTGCCAGACGAAAAGGAAGGACATCAGACGTCCCCATTTTTGGGGGCCGTATGCTTCGCGCAAAAAAACATAACTGCCGCCGGCGCGGGGAAGGGCGGCTCCCAACTCCGACCAGACGAAGCCGTCCAGTAAGGCAAGCACGGCACCGGCGGTCCAGGCGAGCAAGGCTTGGGGTCCGCCCATGGCGCGGATGACCAGCGGGCTAACTACGAAGGGGCCGATGCCGATCATGTCGATCATGTTCAGAGCCACGGCTTCTTTCAGGCCGAGGCCGCGTACCAGGCCGGGGTCTTGTTGCGTGGCATTGCCTGGCGCTGAGCTAGCGTCTGCGCTTGCTGGCGGCGCGGAAACAGGTTTTTGTGGTGGCGTCATCGGTCCGCCGAGGATAGCAAATGGGCAGCGCGGCTCCTACTCAAACGGATAATCGGAAGATGGGCGGTGCCTGAAGTGATGGCAGTGTTGGCTGCAGGCAGTGTTGGCTGCATTGACCTTATCGTGCCGAGGGTGATAATCATGGAGGGTCGGGCGCGGCTTTCCTCGCGGGGCTGCGAACGAATTTGGCCCTGCGCCGGTGTTCGGTTACCCGGTGCACGGAGCGTTAGTCAACGCGTGGCGGGGAATCGGCATCACATCCCAAAAGCAAATTGGCTGCACGCCCATGGTGTGCTGCGGCGATTACGTGGCTTGCTGACGTCGACCCGGATTCCGGTGTATGCCTGATTTCACCTGCAGCGATGAAGGAGTCTCATGAAGCGGTCCTGGACAGCCTTGGCTGTCGTGTTGATATCGATCCTGGCAGTCGCCGGCTGCAATGATTACGGCAATACATTTCAAAACAATACTGGGGCATCGGTAACGTTTTTGTCTCCCTCGAACATCAGCGCGGGCAGCCCGGATTTCACGTTGACGATCAATGGCGGCAGGTTTGTGGCGCAGACGTATGTCACCTGGAATGGAAAAAAACTCAACACCAAGGTCGTCCTTGACTCCACCAACACAGTCGTACTCAGCGTCACGGCGGTGGTGCCCGCGGCATTGGTCGCCAAGCCCGGCTCGGCAACCGTAATTACACAAAATCCGTTTTCGGGGGCGGGCAACAACGGGCTGTCAAATCCCGTTACATTCATTATTAATGCGCCGCCCAATCCCGTTCCCACACTGGCCGCGATAACGCCGGCAACGATCGCGGCGTGCGGCACTTCGTGCACGAATTTAACTTTGGATCTGCAAGGAACCAATTTCATTACCTCATCGGATCCCACGCAGGTGTCGCAGGTTCGTTGGACTGCGGGGCCGACGCAGACAACTCTAGTGACGACCAGTGTTACGGCCACGGACATCAAGGCAACCGTGCCGGGTTCGCTTATTTCCGCAGCCGGGACGGCGATAGTGACGGTATTTAATCCGCCTGTGCCGCAAACAACTCCGCCGGGCGGCACGCCCAATCCATCGGGTGGCGGCGGTGGAACCAGCGGGGCACAAACGTTCACGATCACCGCTACGGGGGGCGCGCTGGCGCATGCAGCCTCGCAAACGGTGGGGGAAGAGACTCCTTCGGTGAGCGCGGATGGGCGGTATGTGGCTTACAGTGCGTCAGACACTCAGCACACACAGATTTTTGTGCGGGATACCTGTGAAGGAGCTGCCAGCGGATGCAAGGCGCAGACTACTTTGCTCTCCGTGGCCGCGGACGGTAGCGCTGCGAATGATGACAGCAGCTCGCCCTCGATTTCGGCGAATGGGCGGTATGTGGCGTTCAGTTCCGCGGCAACCAATCTGGTCGAAAACGCGCCCGCGGGGCACCAAATTTATTTGCGTGACACGTGTTCTGGGGCGGAAGGTAGTTGCACGCCTTCGACGCAGATTGTTTCCATAGATTCGAATGGTGGGTTGACGGGCACAGAGAGTTTTCTGCCATCGATCAGCGCTTCCGGCAGATTTGTGGCGTTCCTCGCTGTTACCCAGAGCCATGCGCCGCAGCAGACCGGCGCTGCGCCGGGCGCAAAAAACAGCGGATACCGCCAGGTGTTCGTGCGTGACACCTGTGTGGGAGTGTCCGGTTGTACGCCCAGCACTTCGCGCATCTCGATGCAGCCTGAAGACGGGACGTCTACCGCTGCGAAACTAGCTGGACCAGCTATGGGTGCGAATGGGAAGAGCGTCGCACTTGCGGGGCAGGCGGCGACGGTTTTTACTCGTTCGGTGGCCATTGACGATCGCGTTTTTCTGGCGATTACTAATTCAAACAAGTAGTGTTTGCGGACGCGGAATTCGAAACCCGTTACAAGTAGTATGTCCACGCGTCATTGGATTTCTATTCAAACGTTGACTGCGATTCCTGTATTTCTGTCCGCGTGCGTATTGAGCTTCGTACCCACCGCCTCCGGATCTACCTATGCAAAAAGCGCAAGGATGCGGCACCCTCCGCATTTTTGTGTTCTTTAATTTTGTTCACATATGCGACCTGTCAGGAAGAGAACTGCGGTTCTAAAGTGGAGTGCTGACTGAGAGCCTAGTTGAATCGGACCTTGATGTCCGAACGTTTTTCGAGATGGACGGAGTCTACGAAGCGGACTTGGCGGTCGTCCAAGGTTAAGATCATCGACTGAGTGCGGATGCCTTCGCCAAAGAAGCGCACCCCGCGCAGCAGGTTGCCGTCGGTCACGCCGGTGCAAGCGAAAATCATTTTCCTTCCTGGCGCCAGATCTTTGGTGTGGTAGATACGCTTGGGATCTTTGACGCCCATCTTTGCCAGGCGCTCTTCGTGTTCGGGCTTGCTGACCACCAGCCGGGCCACAATTTCACCATTCAAACAACGCAGCGCTGCGGCAGTCAGGACGCCTTCTGGCGCACCGCCTATGCCCATTACGGCATGGACCCCGGTTCCAATGACGGCAGCGGAGATGCCGGCGGAAAGATCGCCATCGCCGATCAAACGAATGCGGGCTCCTGCAGCACGAATATCGGCGATTAATTTTTCATGGCGCGGACGGTCGAGGACGATCACTACGAGGTCTTCCACGTCGCGATCCAGCCGGCGCGCGATGGCTTTCAAGTTGGTGGCTACGGGCGCGTCGAGGTCCACGGCGCCTTTGCACGACGGTCCGACGACAATTTTTTCCATGTAAAGATCGGGGGCGTGGAGTAACCCGCCGCGTTCGCTGGCTGCGAGGACCACGATAGCGTTGGGAGCTCCGGTGGCGCAAAGGTTGGTGCCTTCGAGCGGGTCGACGGCGATGTCCACTTGCGGGAAGAGGGCTTTGGGCGCGTGGGTGGCCAAGCCAACTTTTTCGCCGATGTACAACATGGGGGCTTCATCGCGCTCGCCTTCGCCGATGACGATGGTGCCGTCCATCTGCACGGAGTCCATGGTTTTGCGCATGGCTTCCACGGTGATTTCATCGGCTTTGTGGCCGTCGCCGAAACCCATGGTGCGCGCGGCGGCGATCGCGGCGGTTTCGACGACGCGGAGAAATTCGAGACTGAGCTGCGCTTCCATGGATGACTCTCCGAATGCTGCAGGGCTGCGTGAACGGGGCTAATGATAGGGCAACCGCGGACTACAGTCGACTATTGCTCTGCCGTGGAGTTGCTATAACACAACTGTTACGAGGCAGGACACAACCTTGCGGCTGGCCCTTTCGCACGGCTAACTGAATGCGGAGATGCCGGTGATGCGCTCGCCGATGACTAACTTGTGGATGTCGTTGGTGCCTTCGTAGGTGGATACGCTTTCGAGATTGTTCATGTGACGCATGATGGGGTAATCGTCGACGATGCCGTTGGCGCCGAGAATGTCCCGGGCTTTGCGTGCGGTTTCGAGAGCGATGGCGACGTTGTTCATTTTCAGCATGGAGATGTGCGCGGGATCGACCTTGCCATTATCTTTCAGCCGACCAACGTGCAGCGCTAGGAGTTGGCCCTTCACGATTTCGGTAATCATCCAGGCGAGTTTTTCCTGCACCAGTTGATGACTGGCGATGGGCTTGTTCGCAAATTGCTTGCGAGTTTTCGCGTATTGCAGGGCGGTGTCGTAGCAGGCCATCGCTGCACCCAACGCGCCCCACCCGATGCCATAGCGGGCCTGATTCAGGCAGCCCAACGGACCTTTCAAGCCCGACACTTTTGGAAGCAGATTTTCTTCCGGGATTTCACAATCGGTGAAGGAGAGTCCGGAGGTGACGGAAGCGCGCAGCGACCATTTTCCGTGTACATCCCAGGTTTTGAATCCGGGGCGGTCTTTCTCCACTAAGAACCCGCGAATTTTTTTGTCTTCGCACTTGGCCCAGACTACTGCGACATCCGCGATGGAGCCGCTGGTGATCCACATTTTTTCGCCGTTTAGGATGTAACTGTGGCCTTTTTTTACCGCGTGGCTCAGCATGCCGCCGGGATTTGAACCGAATTGCGGCTCGGTTAGTCCAAAACAACCGATGGCTTGGCCCTGTTGCAACAGCGGCAGCCATTTATCTTTCTGCGCGTCGGAGCCGTAGGTATAGATGGGATACATTACCAGCGCGCTTTGCACAGAGACGAAACTGCGCAGCCCGGAGTCGCCGCGTTCCAGTTCCTGGGTGACTAATCCGTAGGCGACGTTGGACATGCCTGCGCAGCCGTAGCCTTCCAGGTTGGCGCCGAAAAATCCGAGTTCACCCAATTGCGGCACCAGCTGCTTGGGGAAGGTGCCTTCGCGGCTATGCTTTTCGATGATGGGGATCACTTCGTTATCGACGAATTGCCGCGCGGTTTGGCGCACCAGCTTTTCTTCGTCGTTCAGTTGCGAATCAAAATCGATATAATCCACTCCGGCGAATCCGGCCATACTACTCTCCTCGTGCGCACCACTTTTGCCGCGGTAATTGCGGTCGGTCTAACCAAAGTCATTCAGAATACGGTACAAGTTGGTTCCGCGGAGTCGTTGGATCAGTGCAAGCGGAAAGTATTTCCATCAGGCGCACTCTTCAAGTGTAACAAGCGTTTTCCAACGACAGCAACTAAGTCAGTTTTAAGTCGGGTGACACACGGGTTTTCCTCGTGGAGGTGTTCAGCGCGAGGTCACGTCGGCCGGAGGCGGCAGGTTACGATGCTTCAGCCATTCCATACTGATGCTGTGGTTCTTCTTGTCGGCAGGAATCTGATCCAGGCTGGGCATAAAAATTTGCAGACCGGCTTCAGGGGTCATCCTGGTGTAGCCGTTGACAAGTTGGTCCTGATAGTTCGCCAGGTCCAGATCAAACCAGGCGTTGTTGGAAAGATCCACCATCATTAAATCGACCTGGCGCATGGTGAGTTTCCCAAAATCAATGGTGCCGCCGTGGAGTTGCAAATAATTCCGCCACTGCTCGACGCGTGTTACGTCTTCCTGGGCGTTGCCGTAGATCTGCTGGAAGTCAGGATTGATGATGCGCACGCTGGTGAGTTGCCCGCGGATGTGCGGCGGTGGCACAGCTTTGCCGGTGTCCAGGAAAATGTCATTTTCTTTGACCTCAACGCCGGGAATATCGCCCGGATGGAATAAGCTGGAAACGGTGACATCCATTCCACCGAGCAACTTTTTGAAGGGAATTTTCAAAAGGTTAATTTTCGTGACGTGTATCTGAATACGATTGTCGGGAGCCACGCCGATCGTGGAAATGACTTCAATGGGCAATGGAATTACTTTGTGAAGCGTTCCGTTGAGCTTGAGTTGGTCCCCGTCGCCGGAAAGCTTGATATTTGTGAGCGGCGAATTGGAAATGCCTTCATTGAGAAAATTTGCCAGGTCGCCGACGTTGGTGTGAACGACGCCGGTTTTTACATCGATGAAAAACGACTCGGGGTCGTCGAATGAGGGGTTAACATTGCGGGAGGTCCGGGCCATCTGCCCACGCAGCCAACGTACATAAACGCGAAAACCGGTGGGCCCTTTACGCAGCATAAGATTGTGGGCGTATACGTTGGTGGGCGCGGAATTGGATGCGCCAGTTGTGTCTGGCGCATCGCCGGAGATGACCACGGCGTTCGAAGCCTCCTTGATCGTTGTGGGCGCGGCAACGCGCTTGGTGCGCCAAAGCCACCAGGCGAGCAACGACACGACCACTACGAGAGACATAGCTAATGCCAGACGTCTGTGCATACGTTCAGCTAAACCGAAACCAGGGTGACCGTCAATACCACGCACTATTCATGAAATCGAGCGGGATGATTTAATTGGAATTGCACACCATCTGGTAACAACGAACAGGTAAGTGCGAAATGAGAAGGGACTAGGTTTGTCGACGAGGCGATCAAGAATTCCTAGCGCACTTCGAACGCAGCCGGAAATTTTGATTTTTGACGTGGATGGCGTGCTGGTGGACGTGCGCCGGAACTTATTGGCGCTCGGCGCTGGAAACCGTTCGTCATCTGAGCGGGAAGCGCGTTACTTACTCGGATTTGCATCGCTGGAAAGCCAAGCCCGGTTACAACGACGACTGGCGCATGACCGCCGACTGGGTCACTTCGCTGGGCACCCCCACCACCTACGAACAAGCGCAAGCGGCGTTCAATGGATTTTATTGGGGCACTGCAGAGAAGCGGGGAAACGTACTGAATGAGAAATTACTGATCACCCCACGGCAGATCGCCACCTGGGCGAAGCGCTACGAGTTGAATCTGTTTACCGGCCGCAACCGCCGGGAGTTTTCTTTCACGTTTGATCGCTGGGAGGGGGCGCAGCACTTTCGCACGGCGATCACCATGGATGATGTGACGCACATCAAGCCGCATCCGGAAGGGCTGCACAAAATTCTGGCTGGACGCGATCCTGCAACGGCGCTGTATCTTGGCGACAATATCGACGATGCACTTGCAGCGCGAGATGCTGGCGTACCCTTCATGGCCATCATTGCCGAAGGGGAACACGGTTATCGCGCGCGGGCCTCCGCGTTTCGCAAATTGGGTGCGCTTGCGCTCCTGCCGCGCGCCACGGCGCTTAATAAGTGGCTGGTTGTTCGTCCGTAACAGGTTTTTTTTGCTTCTGAGTGTCTCTGGGAGCCGACAACTTTCTGGGCCGCTCTCTAATTGGGGGAAATAACTCAGCGATTAATTGTCGTGCTGGTGATGCATTGGACACCGCAGAATGGGCCGAGTTCGAGGCAACGCTTGGCCAGTATAGACTTGAACTCCCCTCCTTAGATGACGTCCATAAGTTCGGGGCCTGCTTCTTTTGGCCAAATTGGTGACAAATGAAGAGTAGTTCGGTGTGGAACCGAAAGGTGCAGCTCGGGTTCGGAGCCGCCATGCTGACATTATTGGGGGCAGGTGTGATCTCTTATCGCGCCTTGGTTGTATCCAACCGAAGCCAGGGATGGGTGCGGCACACTGACCGGGTCCTCGAGGAACTTCAGGAACTGCTTTCTGCGAGCCAGAATATCGAATCCACCAACCGCGGATTTGTATTAACGGGCGATAAATCCTATATCGAGTCCTTTCGAGGAAATATCTTGCGAGAGGCCAAGGCCGAGCGGTCCATCGAGGAATTGACCGCGGATAACCTCGTGCAGCAGCGCCGTGTCCCGGTGCTAAAAAAGCTGTTAGCGCAGAAGATCCGATTCAGCGAGAGCGTAATGGACCTGCGGCAAGCCAAGGGAATGGAGGCCGCGGCAGAGCTTATTGCAGACGGCCCGGGGCAGCAGATCACGGGCGACATTCAAGATCTGGTTCTCGAAATGCAAAACGAAGAGCGGCGGTTGCTGGCGGTACGCGATGCCAGAGCCATCCGACAGTTGGAACTCACCAAAATTGTATTGGTAGTTGGGAGTCTCGTGGGCTTGCTGACCGCTCTCGTCGCAGAGTGGGGTGTGCGGCATGAGAACGTTAAGCGTGGACGCACCGAAGAAACACTGCGAGACAGTGAAGAAAAATACCGGATGCTTGTTGACGGGGTCAGAGACTACGCAATTTTTATGCTCGATTTGCGGGGACAGATTCTCAGTTGGAATGCTGGCGCCCAAAGAGTCAAAGGGTACAAAGCCGAAGAGATCATCGGTCACAACTTTTCCTGTTTCTTCCTTCCAGAAGATATCAAGCAGGGAAGACCGGAGGAGTTGCTGAGACTGACGGCCATAACCGGCCGGCAAGAAGAACAAGGGATGCGTATTCGGAAAGATGGATCGCGATTTCTAGCGAATATCACTTTTACAGCGCTGCGCGATCGAGATGGGAATTTGCAAGGATTCTCTGAGTTCAGCCACGATCTGAGTGAAAGCAAAGAATCAGGCGCGAAGTACCGGGGTCTGTTGGAAGCGGCTCCGGACGCCATGGTGGTGGTGAACCAGAGTGGAGAGATAGTGCTGTTGAATGTGCAGGCAGAGAAGCAGTTTGGATACCGGCGAGATGAATTGGTTGGTCAGAAGGTCAAAAACATTATTCCTG
>Ga0193728_1000747_pt1 | contig 16121 bp, 13 predicted proteins | sample U1c1metaG_FD_143037 | JGI IMG/M metagenome (GOLD analysis project Ga0193728, IMG submission 143037) | Soil microbial communities from a riparian zone of the East river system, Colorado, United States - U1c1 | ecosystem: Environmental > Terrestrial > Soil > Riparian zone | place: USA: East River...
GAGCCGTCCGGCTGTGTGCAACAGCGTGTAGCGCAAGCGCTTTGGCTCGGCCTTGGCGAGCTTTCCGTCAAGCAGCAACGTCTTTGTCCAGCTCCGCGCGGAGCGCTCAGCGGCACGAACAGTCCTCACCGGCACCCCCAGCACACCAGCGGTCAGCTTCGCGCCCAGCCCCCGCGTAGCCATGACCGACACGACCCGCCTCTCGAACTCATCCAACTGCGCTACGAAATCAGCCGCTCGCGCGACACTGTCCCTCAGCTCAACGACCTCATCCGGCCTCGTCGGCGCCGCAGGTTTCAGCGATGTCGAGATTCTTGCCGGGGAGCCCGTCAACGATCCGCGCCCCGGCGACACCTGCCACCATTATCGCGCAATCGTACGCGCTATCAAGTAGGTAAGACCACCCGGCCGAGTAAGGATACGACGGCGAAGCTCGCTGCTCGCTAACCTCGATTCGTCAGTAGCAACTGGCGACGAGTTGGCCGAGAAGGCCTGAAACGTCCGCTTGGGCGGGAAGGATTGCGGTTGCGAGGCCTGACAATCCACCCGCCTAGGAGGTTCACCTTGAAAGTGATCAGAAGTGCGACGTTCAGAACGCTAGATGTGCTCGCGGCCGGCAAAGGTCTGACCTCTCGGGCCGGGACGAGCCTGCTGGCGCTGACGGCACAGCGCCTCGGCTTGAGCGACGCGCTTTGCGGAGCCCTGGCGAGCACCCCGTCGGCGGCGCTCGGCGCATGATCCGGGAGACGTTCTGTGCGATCTGGCCGTGATGCTCGCCGCTGCGAGTAATGCACCCAAGACCGGTGTGCTGCGGGGCCGTGATACGAATACCACGGCCCACATGTAACCTATCTACTTACTCTTTCTATGTATTACTACGGCTCTACCAATTCGAGTTCAATGTGATTCCCATTACCTAAAGTGAATAAGTCCAATAAGTCTAAAGATACCTCGGATGATAATAATGCTTCAGGCTCCTTATTGGATAAGGAGTAGAGATCATATGTCGCCAGTTCACCCCCCGGCAGTAAGAATAACCTCAAATGCTGTAAACCGTTTGCCGTCTGTTGGAAGTTGAGAATCGCAGTCGAGAACGGCGTTTTGAGCGGTATCGGTTGCTCACTTGGACTTAACTGAAGGGCGCCGATCACGGCGCCTAACACTAAGACTTTGACAAATCCGCTCGGGCCTTCGCATTTAACATCCTTATCCAGCAAAATGGCTGCAGCGGGTATCCGTTCTTTGGTTAAAGTTAACTGCCCTAAACCAAGATGGAATAACGTCGTCTCTGACGGCACGTGGATTTCATTAGATCCTGGTGCGGGCCCTTCGCAAGGACTCCCGTTAGCCGTGCACTCTAAGAACTGTATTAAGATATAGCCTGATGTCGAGGTTAAGAATAATCCATGGTTGTGAACATGTTTACAGTGGATTTTTGTTCCACTGTGCGTGAACAAGCTCGATAATCCTCCTAACGATGAGAAACTCACGCCCGCGGCGCTCCCGCCACCGGCGACCCGGGCTAATAGTTCCCCGACCGAAGCACTCGAAGCGGCAGGCGCGCCAAGCGCGAACGCCGCCATCAGGCCCAGCCCGATATAACGTACATATCTCATTTTCAATCATCTGCTCCCGTTGTCGATTCCCGGTCAAAACGGCCGGCCCTATATCTGCCAACATCGGAGCGGCGCCCTCCAAACTGGCCGCCACGGGTCGTCCCACCTTCCCGCCTCAGCGTCTGCACTTCGACGGGATGGCTCGAACATCTAACATATCTACCTGCCCTGTACAGTTCAGTTTTCGATCCGCGGACCATCCGATCCGCGGACCATCCACTCTAAACTCCAAGCAACAAGCGGGTTCCAACACGCGGACGATCTACGCGAGATTTGGCAAATCGTCTCCGACTGACGAGCTGTCAAGCGGCGGAGGCGTCCAGGCCGGGGCTCCACCCGACGCCTCTCCGCCACGCCCAGACGCGTGCCCGAGCGTGACGGCGCTCGGAGGCGCTGGGGCAACTGGTGCTACGGCGAGCTGGACCCGACCGACACGTACGGCGAATGCTCCTACGCTATCAGCGCCGGCACGAAGCGCTGCTCAGTGCGCCCGGCGCGGTGACTGCCTCTAGTGTTGTGATGCATTAATTCGGTTGCAGTAGCGGCTGATGGATTGGAGGATTTCCTCGGCGGTCTTGGTCCAGACGTAGGGGCGGGGGTTGTTGTTCCAGTCGGTGATCCAGGCACGGATGTCTGTGTTGAGGTCGCGCACGGAGCGGTGGGTACCGCGGCGGAGCTTCTTGGTGGTGAGCTCAGCGAACCACCGCTCGACGAGGTTCAGCCACGAGCTGCTGGTCGGGGTGAAGTGCAGCACGAACCGTGGGTGCGCGAGCAGCCATTTCTTGATTGCTGGTGTTTTGTGGGTTGAGGAATTATCGAGTACGACATGGATGTCAAGCTGGGCGGGGACCTCGCGATCAAGGGTCTGTAGGAACTTCTTGAACTCGATCGCGCGGTGGCGAGCGTGCAGCGACCCGATCACCTGCCCGGTCGTGATGTCCAGCGCGGCATAGAGGCTCGAGGTGCCCGCGCGTTTGTAGTCGTGGGTCGCGCGCTCGGGGGTGCCTGGCAGCATCGGCAGGATCGGCGCGGTGCGATCCAGCGCTTGGATCTGGGACTTCTCATCGACGCACAGCACGACGGCGCGCTCGGGGGGGTTCAGGTAAAGCCCGACGACATCACGAACCTTCGCAACGAACTGCGGGTCCTTGGACAGCTTCCACGTCTCCTGACGGTGCGGCTGCAGGCCAAACGCCCGCCAGATCCGCAGCACCGCTGACTGCGTGAGCCCGACCTCGCTGGCCATCGACCGGGTCGACCAATGCGTCGCGTTCTTGGGCGTGCTCTCCAACGTCTTGACGATCACCTCCTCGACCTGCTCATCGGTGATCGTCCGCGGTTTCCCCGGCCACGGCTCATCGATGAGCCCGTCAAGGCGATACTCAGCAAACCGGGAGCGCCACTTACGCACCATCGGCCGATGAACCCCGAGCCGCTGGGAGATCTCGCTGTTATTCAGCCCCTCGGCCGCCAGCAGCACAACCCGGCAGCGCAACGCGAGCGCCTGCGCGCTCGTTCGACGACGCGCCCACGACTCCAACTGGGCACGCTCCTCCTCAGACAACTCAATGGAAACAGCAACAGAGATAGGCATACATTCTGCCTACCCAGCCGACACCGAATTAATGCATCACAACACTAGCCCGCATTCGTCAGTAGCGGTGCGGTGCTTCTCTTCGATCGGACCGGCGGAGGTCGACCGGGTCCGCCGGGCACGCGCGCTCGCCCGCGAGCGGGCGTGGAAGGCCGGGACAGCACCCGGCCGGGTGATCCTCGATTTCGACGCGACCCCGATCAAGCATCCATTCTGAGAAGGAGCTGGCAGCCGGGCACTACAAGGGCGGGTTCGGCTTCAACCCGCTGCTCGTCAGCTGCGGACGTGAGGTGCTGGCCGGGGTTCTGCGGCCCGGGAACGCCGGCGCGAACAACGCACAGGATCACTTGGGAGTGTTGGAGCTCGCGCTGGAGCAGTTGCCCGAGAGCGCCCTTCACGGTGAGATCCTCGCCCGCTCGGATTCCGCCGGCGCCAGCCACGCCTTCGCGTCTGGGTGCCGGGAGTGCCGCACGGATGATGCCAGGACCAGCTTTGGGTAGAGCACCTACCCTCGCGCCGCCGGCTCTGCTGGTGCACCTACGACGCGCCTTCGCCGTGCGCACCGTGAGCCAGCCGGCTCGGTGGCCAGCGAAGTAGGCTGCCTCCTCCCGCGTAGATTCGAGCGTCTTGGCAGCCGGGTTCGGCGCACCTACTTCGGACGAGCTGCAGGCGCTCCGGCCGAGGATCGACACTCCGCAAGAGGGCAATGCCATGCGCTCAGTCGAGATCACGGGAGCGCTTGAGCACCGCGAACTCCGGGAGCAGTTTGGGCAGTTGCTGCTGCCCGTCCTCGGTGAATGCCGTCTCGCATATTGAATCGGAGATTCTTCCATGATCGCGGGTTACGCGGCCGAGCAGCTAACCATGCAATTCGTGAGAGCAAGCGTCTATCCAGCCCTGACCCTTACCGGGTGCGAGTACCCGAGGGCATATGGATAGTCGTTTTCGGAGCGCACGCTGGCACGGAACGCAAAGATGCCCTGGCCGCCGAGGAAGCTGTAGAAGGACGTGAATTGACCGTCGGGCCGAGTCCGCACGGTCTGAAACACGCGCCAACTGCCAAGATAGAGCACCTGGAGTTCCACGACCTTCCCGGCGCCAGAGATATATCCGCCGAGCACGTTGCCGGTAAGGATGATCGTGCCGTTGGATTCGACAGTGCGTGGATGCACCGCCAAGGTCACGCCTGCTTTGACTCGCTCGGTGAGAGCAAGCGCAGCGGTATACACACCTCCCGGCAGCGCGCGATAGCGCAGGCAGACGGTTCGTGAGATTCCGGGCGGAAGGGTCATCTTGAACTGTCCGTGGGCGCGGGTCGTGACGTGACCCAGCAGAGAGAATTTGCCGCTGCTCACGGCGGGACGCGTAAGGATTTCCACGGTCGCGCCGGATATCGGTTTTCCTGCACCGAGAAGTCTGCCGTTCAAGCGCGCCCGCCGACGATACCTACTGACGAGAACATTATGCTTCGCGGTGGTCGTGATCTTGGCATGCGTACCAGTAGCCTGAGCACAGACGGGAGGTTCGGCGCCGCCCGACGCTCCAGACGTGCTTGGATTGGCGACCGTCACGGCATGATCGTCCACGGTCTGCGTGTTGCCTGCTGCATCCATGATACGTAGAGCAACACGGTGTTCACCATTGGCGACCGTGCTGGTGTTCCACGTCATCGAGTTGACCTGTGACTGTGGGCAGGCGGCGAAGTTCGTGTAGGAGCACTGGCTGTTGTAGCTGGTTGTCGCGACTGCGTTGCCGTCGATCAGCAGCTGGGATTCCCGCACCCCGCTTTGACCATCGGTAGCGGTGAATTGCAGAGTGGCCTCGCCGGCGATGGGGCCGCCGGCAGCAAGCGATCCGCCATTGATCTTTGCGCTGGGCGGGATGGCGTCTTCGAGCGTGGTATCAATTCCTTCAACCTTTATTACAGGAGATGTCGGCGACGGGAAGTTACAGTTAGCGGAATTGTCATACGAGCAGTAGCTGTAGACGTAGACAGTGCTCGTGCCGTCTGGAAAATATACTTTGGCTGGGTTGCTTGCCCCCGCCGAATACGGCGTCGGGTCTATCAGCTCAGAGCCCGTGTTTGAGACGATCTCGGCGAACGTGTCGGAGCCGCTGCTTTGATGCGACACCGACCACACCAATCGCATTTTCACGAATCGTGATCCCTGAGGGGCTTTGCAGCACGACACCGAGATTGCTGTTCAGGGCCTGCGCAGTCGCGTACCAGCCGATCGCGGTCCCCAGCGTACTCCCGGGCGTGCAGGAACCCTGGAAGCCCCCGACGCTCGGTAGAGAGCCGCCATAGGATTGCCACGGCCCGGCGTTGAAGTTGGACTGAAGTGAGGCCGGGCAGTTGTGGGTCGTGTACTTCCCAGCCTGCGCTATTGCGGCCGACGCCAGAACGACGATAAGAGCCGTGCATAGGATCGTTGTGTGGGTGCGCATCGTCATGGACTGAACTGCCCTCCTGTGGATGGTGTTTCTTTGCCCTGAGGAACCGAAGCGCTGCTTGCGGTGGGTGTGGCGCTGCTCGCCGTGGCCTTCGAGGGCGATCGGGTGTTGCCGCCCAGATAACCGAAGCTCGCCACCTCGGCTTTCCTCGTGGCGCTCGCGGAGATGGGCGCCGTAGCTCGATGAGAGGAAGCGCCGTTACCGCCGAGATAGACGAATCCTCCATCGGGGCTGTGGCTGAACTGGCCGGTCTGAGCGGTCCGGGCGGTTCGCGCCGGTGCGCTCGACGCGGGGATCTCCGGCGATGCCATCGCGGACGCCCTCAATCGCACCGATGCCTCGGATCGAGAGACTTCGATCCTGTGCTCGTGGCGCTGGTATCCCGCCGGATCTCAGTCTGCGCCCACTAAACCTGTGCGCTCCCGCCGACGTACTCGACGACTACGCGGAGGCGTGCGCGAAACCCGCCACCGCGTACCGAGCTATGGGAGGCAACTTCGATCAGCCATGTTTCTATCCATTCATCCAAATGAGGTTCGGCCCGTTCATCGTTCAGGACGATGCCTCTGCCAATGGGCCGGACATAGACAGGACCGTCGTAGATGAGTCGTCTGCGCGTCTTCCTCCTTTGTGCGTTCCGACGGATCATCATGCGGCCAGCCCAAGATCGCGGCGGGCCTCGCGCATCCGCGCGGCGAGTTGCATTTGCACTTCGGCGTCCCGTGCGAGCGCCGACACGGGAATGTCGAGAGCGCGTGCGAGTGCCGTGAGCTTGTCCCATGTCGGGTTTCTTCTGCCCCGCTCGATACCGGACAAATAGGTTGGGTGCATTTTGGCCGCGAACGCGAGGTCTTCGATCGTGAGACGGCGAGCGCGCCGCAAGAGACGGATAGCGACACCAAGATCGACATTCGCGGGCGTCATATGGGCGGCTGAGGGCGGCGGTCTCACAGCGGCCCTCCCTGCAACTCGTCCAAGCGCCGCGCCGCTCGCGTCGGGATAACGACCTCTACCCGTCCCTCCCGCTGATCCTCCCCGGCCGGGCGCAGCACAACGAAGCGATGTACGAGCCCAGCCGCGTCGAGCGCAGCCACCGCATCTTCCGTCCAACGACCTTCCTTGCCCATGTCCCGTGCCAACTCCGCGATCGTCCACGGGAATGGGTCCTGGATCAAAGCCAGAAGGACATGCCTCTCGTGCTGATCCATCCGCTCGCCAGATGTCTGCTCGTCGTGACTCATTGGGCGCTCCTTTCCGCGCGCGCAAAGGAAAGGCGCAGACGAGCGCGACGAAGCGACCGCGGACAGCTACGGTTTCATCGTGGCGTCGAAGGCGTTTCCTTCGGCGTCGCAGGCCGGGCGGGCGTTACAGCGCTCGTCCGGCCACTGATTTGGTCTATTGGCGCGGATGAGGTAGCAGACCCCCGAGGGGATTGCAACTCGGCCGATGCGGATGCAGCGGAACGGCGCTCAGACGAGCGCTGGGTCGGGTGCCGACTCGGGCTCGCCGGTCGTGCCCGCCCACGCCAGTCGCTTGACGGCGCCGCCGCTGACGCTCGGGGGCTCGCTGCAACGGATTTGCAACGGATTTGGCGTCGCCTGCAACGGGTTTGCAACGGATATGCCGGCGAAAGCCCGCAAACACAGGCGAAACGGACGACGCCGATTCCCCGTGTTTTCGGCGGTTTTCGCCCGCCATCGCTGGCCTTCGCCAAACACTAACCAATCGGGGCGCCCGGATTCGAACCGGGGACCTCGCCGACCCGAACGGCGCGCGCTACCAGGCTGCGCCACGCCCCGACGCAGAGCGCAGTATCCCACACAGGCGCCCGTAGGTATCGCGGACGGATATCGTCGCCGCATGCCCACGCCAACCGCGATGATCCTCGCCCATCTCGACGAGCTGCTCGAGACAGACCGGTTCGAGGACTACTGCCCCAACGGCCTGCAGGTCCCCGGGCCGGCCGAGGTGTCGACGATCGCCACGGGCGTGTCCGCCGGCGCGGAGCTGTTCGAACTCGCCGCGAGCGAGCACGCCGACCTGCTGATCGTCCACCACGGGTTGTTCTGGGGCAAAGACGCCGGCCCGATCGACGCTCAGCTGAAGCGCCGGCTGCAACTGCTGTTCGACGCGGAACGACTGGACGAGCCGTTCGCGCGTCACCACGGCGAGCCGATCGGCTGCCTCGCACGATTCCCCGGCGAGGGTCTGCACGCCCAGGAGTTGGTCGAGCGCGTACGAATCCTCACCGAGCGCGAGCCGCTCGTGTTCGATGCGGGACCGCCGCGCATCCGCACGCTGGCGATCGTGTCGGGGGCGGGTACGGACTACCTGTCAGAGGCATCACGGGCGGGCGCCGACGCGCTGCTCACCGGCGAGCCGGCCGAGCGCGCGATGACCCAGGCGCGCGAGCTCGGCGTGCGGCTGATCGCCGCCGGGCACTATGCGACCGAGACGCTGGGGGTGCGCGCGCTGGGCGAGTATCTCGCTGCGCAGCATGGGGTGCGGCATGTGTTCCTGGACGTGCCCAATCCTGTGTAGGAACCCGAACCGGCCTGCTGGCCCCGACGACGGCGGCATCCCCGCAGCAACCGGACCCGCAAGCGCCTCGGCGACGGCCGTCCGGCCAATCTGGGTGAGCCCTCCTCAGGAGATGACTGGAGACGAATAAAGGCTTGGAGATAGCGGGAATCCTCTATTGCAAACGTCCGCTCCCGCCGCTAAGTTGAGATCAGCAGCCGGACACATATCTTGGACAGGAGGAGATCTCCCGATGGCCAACCACCTGACGCCCACCGAGCTTGCCCGTGAAGCCGGGTTGGGGCGCCGAGAAGTTCTGTCGAAGTGCCTCGAGAACGGTGTGCCCATATTCAAGGGGCGCATCGACAAGAGTCTGTTCCTCGCTTCGATGCGCCAGAGTCATGCCCCGCAGCGCCCTGCCTCGTTGAAGACCTGACTATCGCCTCCTTCCCGAGCGAGCGCGAACCCCCTAAGATCTGAGGGTCGCCTTGTAGCGTCAGCGCCACACGTCAGCGTCGATCCAGGAGGGAGAGTCATGGAGGTCACCGCCGCGCCGTCGGCAACCGCATCGCAGACGATCGCCGACCTGGTCCCTCATGCGGCCGAGCGGTACGCCGACCGCGCCGCCATCCGGTTCAAGCAGGACGGCACCTGGCAGGACATCACCTACGCCGAGCTGGACCGGATCGTCGGCGAGGTCGCGCTCGGGCTGATCGACCTCGGCATTCAGCCGGGCGAGCGTGTGTGCATCCTCGCCAACACCCGCCCTGAGTGGTCCTACGCCGATCTCGCCGCGACGTCGGTCGGGGCGGTGGTCGTGCCGATCTACCAGACCAACTCGCCCGAAGAGTGTCATTGGGTCATATCCGACTCCGACGCGTGCGCGATCGTGTGCGAGGACGCCTCCCAACTGGCCAAGATCGCGGCGATCCGCGACACGCTGCCACACCTGCGCACGATCGTCACGCTCGACGCGCCCTCCGGGGAGGAGCTGACGCCAGAGATCGCGGCGCTCGAGGCGATCCCGCTGGAGGAGGTTCGCGCGCGCGGACGCACACGCTCGCTCGAGGAGCTGGAGGCTCGCCGCATCGGGGTGCGTCCGGAGGACACGTTCACGTTCATCTACACCTCCGGCACGACCGGCCCGCCGAAGGGGTGTGTGCTCACGCACGGCAACTACCGCGCGATCGTCGACATGGTCGAGTCGCGCGCGAGCCTCGCGAGCGACGCGGGAGACGTCGTGTATCTGTACCTGCCGCTGGCGCACTCGTTCGCGCTGCTGCTGCAGCTGGTGGTCTTCGACCTCGGGGTGACGCTGGCGTACTTCGGCGGGGACACCAAGCAGATCATCGGCGAGTTGGCCGAGGTCAAGCCCACGTACCTGCCGTCGGTGCCGCGGGTATTCGAGAAGATCTACACGCTCGTCAGCGCCAACGCCGACCCCGAGGAGCTGGCGGGCGCCGTGCGCGTGGGCATGGAGGTGCGCGAATGCCAGCTCGCGGGTCGGCCGATCCCCGACGAGCTGCAGGGTCCGTTCGAAGAGGCCGAGGAGCGGCTGTTCAAAAACGTGCGCGCGGCGTTCGGCGGGCGCCTGCGCGAGGCCGTCAGCGGCGCGGCGCCGATCTCCAAGGAGATCCTCGAATTCTTCTACGCCTGCGGCGTGCCGGTGATGGAGGGCTACGGCATGACCGAGACGGCGACCGCCGCGACCGCATGCAGCCCGGAGAGCCACCGCTTCGGCAGCGTCGGCAAGCCGTTTCCGGGCGTCGAGGTCAAGATCGCCGACGACGACGAGCTGCTGATCAAAGGCCCGAACATCTTTCAGGGCTATCACAACCGCGCCGAAGAGACGTTCGGAGCGATCGAGGGTGGCTGGCTGCACACGGGCGACCTCGGGCGCGTGGACGAGGACGGGTTCGTATACATCGTGGGCCGCAAGAAGGACATCATCATCACCGCCGGCGGCAAGAACCTCACGCCCGCGAACATCGAGAACGACCTCAAGCAGTGCCGCTGGATCTCCCAGGCGGTCATGCATGGCGATCAGCGCCCATATCCGGTGGCGCTGGTGACGCTCGACGAGGAAGAGATCGCCGGGTACGCCGCCGAGCACGGGCTGCCCGCGGACATCCCCTCGCTCGCACGCGAGCCCGCGGTGCAGGCGCTGGTTCAGGAGGCGCTCGACCGCGCGAACGCCAAATATGCCCAGGTCGAGCAGGTGAAGAAGTTCGCGATCCTCGACCACGACCTGTCGCAGGAGACGGGCGAGCTGACGCCGACGCTGAAGGTCAAGCGCAACGTCGTCAACGACAAGTACGCCGACGTGCTCGACGGGCTGTACGCGGACTGATCCGAGCGCGAACGATGGCGAACCGTCCGCCGTGGGCGCATGAATGGCGCTCGGCACCAAGCCCGTCCGTGCTCGTGTGGACGGATTAATCACGGACGCATGCTCGGGCACCTGCGAACATAGGGACAGATGCGCACCGACCCCTCCGACAACGGCGGCCTGTTCGTCGGCCGCCGGCCCGGCACCGCGCCGGTCCACTTCCGCGGGCTGCCCCAGCGCGGGAGCGACCTGCGCCGGCGGTTGGACGGCTCGTTGGCGAGCATTCTGCTCGCGGGGATAGTAGTGCTCAGCTTGATGTGCTGGGGTCCGATCCCGATCGCCTGCCTGTGGATCGCAGCACAGGTCAACTACCTGTCGGGCAGCGTCACCCTCGGCATATTCGTCGCGTTCGTCGGACTGTTCGTGCTGCTATTCGGCACGCTCGCGATTCTGCGGCGCTTGGACCAGGCCTGGATTCTCGTGCGCCGCGCCGCCGGGCACGACCAGCGCACGGGCGTCCTCGGGCGCGTATTCGCGATCACAGCCGTGATCTGCGGCGGGGCGTTCATGTTCTGGTTTTTCATCATCCACGGTCCGGGCTCGACCGTGACGCCGGGCAACAAGCCGTGACAGGCCTCATTGTCATCTCCTCGTAATGAGGATCATCAGCATCGACATCCCCGTGCATCTACGCCCCGCGGGGCGTAGCTAGCGATGAGCCTGCTCGACTACTACCGCCAGTTCGAAGGTATGTCCGAGGAGGAGGTCAACGCGGAGCTGCGCGAGGAGGCGATCGAGCGCAAACGCAAAGCGCTGATGCGGGTGGAGACGCTCGACCTGTCCCAGACGACATGGCCCGAGCTGCCCCATCCGAGCATCGTCAGCGCGATCACGTTCGTGGCGCGTCGCGGCATGCAGCGCTACCCGCACCTGCAACAGGGCACGCAACTGCACGACGAGCTCGCCGAGCGTCACGGCGTGGATCCCGCGCGGCTGATTCTCGGTAACGGCGCCGCGGAACTGCTCAGCTCCGCCGCGCGCGCGTTGATCGAGCCCGGTCAGCGGCTGCTCAGCGTATGGCCGTCCTACCCCCTGTTCCCGATCATGGCCCGCCGCGCGCACGGCCAGGCCGTGCGGGTCAGTGGAGGCATCGACGAGCTGCTGCAGGCCGCGGCCGAGCCCGGCACACGCGTGGTGGCGATCGCCAGCCCGAACGACCCCACGGGCGAGCTGCTGGCGAGCAGCGAGCTGGAGCGGTTGCTCGCGGGGCTACCCGAGGACGTGGCGGTGCTGCTCGACGAGTCGCTGGTGGAGTTCGCCGATGCCCAGCCGGTCAACTCCTCACTGGAGCTGGCGGCCGAGCACTCGCGGCTGTTCGTGGTGCGCAGCTTCTCCAAGGCCTGGGGTCTAGCCGGGTTGCGTGTCGGCTATGCGATCGGGGGACCCGGCTCGGAGGAGCTGCTCGCCGAGCTGCAGCCCGACCTGGGCGTCTCGGAGGTCTCTCAGGCCGGCGCGCTGGAGGCGCTGCGCAGCTGCTCGGAGATCGTCTCCCGGCGCGTGGCGAACGTCTCGCGCGAGCGCGCGAGCGTGACCACCGCCCTGCGCGAGCGCGGGTTCGACGTGGCCGACAGCCAGGCCAACTTCGTGTGGGCCGCCCATCCCGCGATCGACGGCGGCGAGCTGTCCGCGCGATTGGCCCGGGCCGGCATCCTCGTCGCCGGAGGCGCGGCTCTGGGCGAGCCCCGGCATGTGCGCATCGGCCTGCGCGACTCTGTGGCGAGTGGGCGACTGCTCGACGCGCTCGACAAGGTGTTGTAGGCGTTCTGGGCGGTGCATGCACCGCCCAGCGGAGTCGTACATGTACGACTCCGTGACGGGCCGCATGCGGCCCGTCATCCGATGGGCGCATGCGCCCATCGGCGGGGCGCGCATGCGCGCCCCGAGGCAGGCCCGCACGCGGGCCTGCCGGCCATGCCGCCTGCGGCATCGCCCACCCCTCGGCTTTTCCTCAGCCCGCGAGCCCGGATTGGCGCAACAGCGCGCCGGTGGTGCCCTCGAGGATCTTCCGCCAGGCGCTCGCCTGCTCGGGCTCGACGTCGTCAAAATGGGCGACGACGGTGCGCAGCCGCTCGCCGGAGATATCCAGCCCGTGGCGCTCGGCGATATCGCGGTAGTGCTCGTATTCGCCCGCGAGATGCTGGGTGACCGACTCGAACCCGTGCTTGGCGATCTCCACGCGCGAGGCGAAGCTCATGATCGAGGTCTGGAACATCAGCCTGTCCGCCGGCTCGGGCTCGATCAGCACGATGTCCACACCCGGATACCGTTCCTCCCAGAGCTCGGCCATGTCGTGCAGCCGCTGGTGGGCAAGCAGCTTGAACGCCTGATAGCCGATCTGCGGGAACCCCATGTCCGAGACTCGCTTCGCGCGCACCCCGCCCAGCGTGCGCACCGTCTCGGCGAAGTCGTTGACGAAGGGCACGATCGGATTGATCACCACGACGAGCTTGGCCCCGGCCTCGACGGCGATGTCGAGGTTCGTCGTCGACACCAGGCCGCCGTCGACCAGCTCGCGCTCGCCGACTCGGACCGGCGCGTACACCATCGGCAGTGCGCCGGACGCGCGCACCGCGGTGGAGATCGGCACATCCCGTAACCCGTCCTGGCCGAACACGACCCGCTCGCACGTATCGAGGTCGGTCGCCGTCAGGTAGAGCTCGCGGCGCAGCTCTGAGAAATCGTCGCTACGCCCCGGCTCGCTGAGAACCTTGCGCAGATACGACTCGATGCCCGCGCCCGTGTACGCGCCCGAGGGCAGCCCCTCGGCGAGGCCGAGCACCACGTCCATCAGCGAGACCTGGCCCCGGTGGCGCACCACATCCCGAGCCAACCCCAGCGCCCGCCACGGCAGCATCGCGCCCTTGCGCGCCAGCTCCATGATGTTGGGGCGCAGCAGGTCGCCGAGATCGACGTCCTCGAATGGCGACGGTCCCTGGTGGGTGACGACCCGCATCATCTCCTCGGGGGTCACTCCGTTCGCGCACAGCGCGGCGATGAACGAGCCGGCTGAGGTGCCGACGTAGATGTCGAACTGATTGACCGTGCTGTTCGTCGCCAGCAGGTCCAGGGCGCGCAGCGCCCCGATCTCATATACGCCCCCGGTGAACCCGCCGCCGCCGAGCACGAGCGCGGTCTTGTCGCTGCGTCGCCGCCGGCGACGCCTGCCGGAGGCCGTTCCGATCGCCGCCCGAGCGGACTCCTTGCCCCGGGGGTGAACCGCGGAGCCGTTGCGCGCCGTCGCCGGTTGCAGCTTGACAACACGTCCCATACCACCCAACATCATATGCCCGCGTGACCCGGAATCGGATTGCCCACACCCTGATCCTGCTCTGCGGGCTGCTGTCGGCCACGGTCGCGCTGCCCGCCGCGGCCGGCGCGAGCACCGTCAGCCTCGCCGAACTGCAGGCCGATCTCACCCACCAGCTCGCGCTGGCGGGCCCGGCGGATGGCGCGTACGTATATGACCTGACGGCCCACCAGGCCCTGTTCTCACAGCGTGCCACTACACCACGCCCGCCCGCGTCGGTGGAGAAGATCTACACCGCCGCCGCCGTACTCGCGCGCATGGGGACGTCGGGGCGACTGAGCACGACCGTGTACGGGGTCGGCCGGCTCGCACCCGGGGGCGTGTGGGAAGGCAGCCTCTACCTGCGCGGCGGCGGCGACCCGACGTTCGGCTCGAGCTCGTTCATCCGTGCCCACTACGGCGGTGTCGGCGCGTCGGTGTCGACGCTCGCAAGCCAGCTCGTGCGCACCGACGGCATTCATCGCATCACCGGATCGGTGTGGGGCGACGAGTCCTACCTGGACTCGCTGCGCGGCGAGCCCTCCAGCGGCTACGCACCTGACCCGTTCCTGGAAGGCACGCTGTCGGGGTTGGCGTTCAACCGCGGAGCGAGTGGCGCCGAACACGGCACGCACACACCGGCCGCGTACGCCGCGCGCGAGCTGTGGGCGACGCTGAAGAACGACGGCGTCATCATCGCGGGCCGGTACGGCGCGACGAGCACACCCCCCGGGGCGACTCAGCTCGCGCAAGTGAACTCGCCCACGATCGCCCAACTTCTGGCTCTGACGTTGCCGCCATCGGACAACTACTTCGCCGAGACGCTCGTCAAGGACCTCGGCGCGCGCTATGGCAGCGCCGGCACGACCGCGGCCGGCGCGTCGGTAGTGCGTCAGACCGTAGCCTCGCTGCTCGCCATCCACCCGCACGTCGTCGACGGCTCGGGGCTATCGGGATCAAATCGAACATCCCCCTACGAGGTCGCCGACCTGCTCGTGGAGATGGCCTCGACCCCGATCGGCCCGGTGCTGCGCGGCGAGTTGGCGATCGCGGGTCACACCGGCACGCTCGCCACGCGCATGCGACACACGGGCGCCTCGGGACGGTGCCAGGGCAAGACCGGCACGCTCACGGGCGTCTCCAACCTGGTGGGCTACTGCACCACGGCGGACGGGCACACGTTGGCGTTCGCGATATTCACCGACGGGATCGCCACCCGATCTGCGCACGTGGCGCAGGACCACATGGCGATCACCATCGCGGACTACTGAGAGGCAACCTCGCCGCGTCCGGCGAGAGTCAGCAGACCGATCGAAGATCGGCCGGCATGCGACCCTGCTCGGGAACGCACATGTGCGCTAGCCGTCAGCTCTCGGACGCGTCGATCAGATCGGCCGGCGAGACCCCCAGCGCAGCCGCGATCTTGCGCAGCGTCGGAAGGCTTGGTTGATGCAAGCCACGTTCGACACGGCTTAGCGTCGACGTGCTGATCTCAGCCGCATGGGCTAAGTCTTCCTGCGACCGTTCGCCGCGTAGCAGCTTGATCGTCGTGCCGACAGACACACAAGAACATTGACTGTTTCAAGGCACATATGCCAGAGCAAAACCACCTAGGCGATTTTGCTTTGGTACGCTGCCCGAGCCGCCGGGCCGTATCCCCACAGATCATCGTCCGGGGGCGCGTCGACACATAGCCCCCGCTGTGGTCTCTGCCAAGCGGGGGCTATGTAAGCCGCTCGCGCGTCGGCAGACGACTCAGTTCGTGTCCGGCTCGCCCTCGAGCACGGCCCGCAGACCGTCCTCGTCCAGCACCGGCACGCCCAGACGCTGAGCCTTGGCCAGCTTCGACCCCGCGGACTCGCCCGCGACGAGATAGTCGGTGTTGCGCGACACCGATCCCGTTACGCGCCCGCCCGCGGTCATGATCCGTTCGGTGGCGTGCTCGCGCGTCCAACGAGCCAGCGTGCCTGTCAGCACCAGGGTCTTACCCGCCAGCGGCCCCTCCGAGGGCGGTGGGCCCTGTTCGCGCAGCTGCAATCCGAGACCGCGCAGGTCGGCGATCAGTGCGCGCATCCGCTCATCGTCAAGCTGATCGCGGATCGTGCGCGCCATCTTCTCGCCGATCCCGGGCGTCTGGGCGATCTCCTCAGTCGTGGCTGCCAGCAGCGCGTCGACGTTGCGAAAGCGCATCGCCAGGTTGCGCGCGGTCACCTCGCCGACCTCCTCGATCCCCAAGCCGAACAGCACGCGCGCGACCGGCCG
>Ga0193728_1000748_pt1 | contig 16118 bp, 14 predicted proteins | sample U1c1metaG_FD_143037 | JGI IMG/M metagenome (GOLD analysis project Ga0193728, IMG submission 143037) | Soil microbial communities from a riparian zone of the East river system, Colorado, United States - U1c1 | ecosystem: Environmental > Terrestrial > Soil > Riparian zone | place: USA: East River...
CGCTTTTTTGGCGTTCCAAAACGCGACATCATTATTCTGCATGTCGAATGGTGAAATTCCGGCTGACAGCAAATCCGCTCGGAATTGCTTTTGGGCAACAACATGTTCGGGTCCAAGTCTTTCCGTCAAAAAGTCCGAGAGTCTCTCGGACACTCCCTCACCAAGGACATTCGCCATCCCGCGTTGATTTGGAAAATCTAGAACCAAGATCTTAAGGGATGGTGCATGTTTCCTGGGCAACTTGATTTCATGCGCCAATTGATCGGCAAGTGTGCTCAATTCTGATTCATGCGGCGCTGTGCTTTGACCAAGCGCCGGTGACGCGAGGACAAAAATTGCGAAGACGCGCAAGAAAAACATATGGGGATTGAAGACTAGCATGGGTGGGTTGTTTAGTACGGCGAAGTTTTTGTTCAATGACCACCTCCGGCAAACGTGGCCCAACTCCAGATAATCGGAAACTGCACCACTCGGTAAATGGGTCGCGTTGACAGCGGGTCGGGTGAGACTTAGGCTCTAGGAGATGACTGACCTATTTGAAGAAATAGTAAGGATGCGGCGGGCGGGGGTGCGCGGGGCGCTGGCTACTATTGTGCATACCAATGGGTCGATACCGAGCTATGAGAGTTCGCGCATGCTGGTGCGCGAGGACGGGTCTATTGCAGGAACGATTGGCGGTGGATGCGTGGAGGCGGATGTTTGGGCGGCGGCCAAGGAAGTGATGCAGAAAGAATTGCCACGGAAGATGGTTTTTAATTTGAATCATGAGGCTAGCTACGACAGCGGGTTGATCTGCGGAGGGACGCTGGAAATATTTGTGGAGCCGATATTGCCGCAGCCGGTGGTGTATTTGTTTGGCGGCGGCCACGTGTCGATCGCGGTGGCCAACGCGGCGAACGCGGCGGGATTTGGGATTGCGGTGGTGGATGATCGCGAGGCGTTCGCGAATACGCTGCGGTTTCCGATGGCGCAAGCGGTGCATACGAGTTATGCGGAAGCGTTTGAAAAGATTCGGCCGAATGCGAGCAGCTATTTGATTATTGTTACGCGCGGGCACAAGGAAGATATGCGCGTGCTGGCGTGGGCGGTGCGGACTGAGGCGCGCTACGTGGGGATGATTGGCAGTAAGCGCAAAGTGTTGTCGGTGTACAAGGCGTTGGAGAATGAGGGTTACCGGGCGGAAGAATTCGCGCGCGTGTATGCACCGATGGGGTTGGATATTGGGGCGCTGTCTCCAGAGGAGATTGCTGTGAGTGTGATGGCGGAGCTGATTGCCGTGCGGCGAAATGCCGGAGCGGCTGCTGCGCATAAGAAATTAAATTACGAAGCGCGTGCGGCTTTGAGCGAGCGTTAATCGCGCTAATATGCTGGCGACGGTAATTTTATCGGGCGGTGCGTCGCGACGCATGGGCACTCCCAAGGCACTACTTCCCTACCGGGCCGGGACATTTCTTGAACATCTGTTGGAAGTTACGGATCATCCGCGGATTGGATGGCGGCGGCTGGTGCTGGGTGCGGATGCGGCGGCGATTGCTGAGAGCGTGAAGTTGCCCGCGGACGAAGTGGTTATCAATGAAAATTGGGAAGCGGGGCAATTGAGTTCCATTCAATGCGGATTGCAAAGTTTGCCTGTGGGGACGGATGGGACGCTGCTTTGTCTGATCGATCATCCATTGATCAGTCGCGAATTGGTGGGCGAGTTGGTGGAGCGGTTTTATGCGTCGGGTAAGGCGATGGTGCTGCCGGTTTACAACGGACGGCGCGGGCATCCGGTGATTTTCGCTTCGCGATTGTATGAGGAATTGCTGAGCGCGCCGCTGGAGACCGGGGCGCGAGCGGTGGTGTGGGCACACGGAGAGGACGTCTGCGAGATGGAGACGATTGAGGAGGGTTGCGTATTGAATTTGAATGATCCTGATGCTTTGGCGAAGGCTCGGGAGCGGGATTAGCGGGATTTTAGTTTGGCTAATAATTGGGTGAGAGCGTCGGCGGCTAATTGTGCGGCGTGCAGGGTGGCGGAAGGTAATCCGCCGAGTTGATGGGAGAGATATTCGGCGTCGATGTGAGCGGCTTCGTGTATGGTCCTGTTTTTTAGCTCCACAGTGAGGAGAGATGCGCAGGCGATGGCGGTGGTGCAGCCCTGACAGAGGAAGCGGGCCTCGGAGATGCAGTTGGTTTCGGGTTCCAGGCGCGCGGCCAGATAGAGGATGTCGCCGCAGACGGGATTAGTCACGTCGACGCAGGCAGTGGCGTTGGAGAGTTTTCCTGCGTTGCGTGGCGATTGGAAATGATCGCGGACCGCGTCGCTGAGCATGATTTGAGTATCCCAAGCACGGGAGGATCGGGCAATGGTTTGGATGCTTACTGAAGCGAAGAGGCGTAAAGATTGCATGATCGTAGTCGCGGCGGTGATTGAGCGCGAGGATCGGAGGATTTTGATTGGGCAGCGGAGACGCGGGGATACTTCGCCGCTGAAGTGGGAATTTCCTGGCGGGAAAATCGAGGTGGACGAAGAGCCGGAAGCGGCGCTGGCGCGAGAGTTGCGTGAGGAGTTGGGGGCGACATTGGTGCGCTGCGTGGAGATGGGGCGGGTCCAACATGTTTACGCGGGCGGTTCGATGCCGCTGGAGATTCGGTTTTATGCCGCGGAAATTGCGGCCGCTGCAGATATTCAGTCGAAGTGTTTCGAGCAGATTGCCTGGGTGTTGCCGAGGGAGTTGGGGAATTACGATTTTTTGGATGCGAATCGGGTTTTGATCGCGCAGTTGGCTACCGGAAAAGTGAAAGCGGCGGAATTTCTGAGGAATGCTAATGCTTCAGATTGATATTTTTAAATAAGAATTCTGCGAATTGAGGGGCGTCAATATTGGTTGGTGATTAGAAAATTCAAAAACAATTAAAGTCAAGAGACCCACCCTTGCAAAAAACGTAAGGGGCACCCTCCGCGCTTTTGTGGTTCTTGAATTTTGGGCAATCTTGCCCTTCCGACGATCGTTACGACAATGAAACTAGGAGATTACTGGGTTTAGTTTTTCGGGGTCGATTCCCAGGTCTTTGATGGCTTGGTCGATGACCTTGCGGTCTATTTTTCCGTCGATGAAGAGTTCGTGCAGAGTCGCAAGGGTGATGAAACGGGCGTCGACTTCAAAGAATTCGCGGAGCGCGGCGCGGCCTTCGCTGCGGCCGAAGCCGTCGGTGCCCAAGGAGGCGAGGTGGCGCGGGAGCCACTTGCTGATCATGTTGGGCAGCGTTTTCAGGTAGTCGGAGGCGGCGACCAAGACGCCGGGGGCGTCGCCTAAGGTGCTAGTGACGTAGGGGACGCGCTGCTTTTCGCCGGGGTGCAGGCGATTCCAGCGATCGGTCTCGTTACCGTCGACGTAAAGTTGCTTGTAGCTAGTGACGCTCCACACGTCGGCGGCGACATCGTATTTTGTTTCCAGAATTTCCTGAGCTTGCAGAACTTCGCGAAGGATGGCGCCGCTACCAAAAAGTTGCGCGCGGAGCTTTGATTTCTTATTTTCGGAGGCGCGGAAGCGGTACATGCCGTTGAGGATGCCGTCTTTGACATCGCCGGGCATGGCGGGCATGGCGTACTGCTCGTTCATCACGGTTATGTAATAAAAAATATTCTCGCCGTCTTTGTACATGCGGCGAATTCCGTCTTGAATGATGACCGCGATTTCATAAGCGAATGCGGGATCGTAGGCGCGCAGATTTGGGACGGATAACGCGAGGACGTGGCTGTTTCCGTCTTGGTGCTGCAAACCTTCTCCGGCGAGAGTGGTGCGGCCGGCGGTGCCTCCGAGGAGGAAACCGCGCGTGCGCATGTCGGCAGCGGCCCAGATGAAATCGGCGATGCGCTGGAAACCAAACATGGAGTAATAAATAAAAAACGGAATGGTGTTGATGCCGTGAGTGGCGTAGGCGGATCCCGCGGCGATGAAGGAGGCCATGGAGCCGGCCTCGGTAATTCCCTCTTCGAGGATTTGTCCATCCTTGGCTTCCTTGTAATACAGGAGAGTGTTTACATCGACGGGCTCGTAACGCTGGCCGACGCTCGAGTAAATTCCCACGGTGCGAAATAAGGATTCCATGCCGAAGGTGCGGGCTTCGTCAGGGACGATGGGCACTACCAGTTTTCCGATTTCCGGATCCTTCAACATTTTGCGCAGCATGCCGACGAAAGCCATGGTGGTGGAAACTTCGCGGCCGTCACTGCCTTCGAAAAATTCATTGAAGAGATCGTCGTGGTTGGCGACGAGGGGCTTGGAGCGAACACTGCGCTGTGGGACGTAGCCACCGAGGGCTTTGCGGCGCGCGCGAATATATTGAATTTCGTCGCTGTTTTCCGCCGGGCGATAAAAAGGAACTTCGACGCAGTCGTCGTCATTGAGCGGAACGGCGAAGCGCGAACGGAAAACGCGCAACTCGTCCTCGTTTAACTTTTTCTGTTGGTGGGTTACGTTTTTGCCTTCGCCAGCTTCGCCGAGACCATATCCTTTTATGGTACGGGCCAGAATGACGGTCGGGGCGCCTTTGTGCTCCGTAGCGGCTTTGTAGGCGGCGTAAACTTTGCGCGGATCGTGGCCGCCAAGACGCAAACGGCGCAAGGCGTCATCGGAGAAGGGCTCGACAAGCTTCAGCAAGCGCGGATCGGAGCCGAAGAAATGCTGGCGCACGTAGGCGCCGGATTCGACGACGAGTTTCTGGTATTCGCCGTCGACGAGTTCGCCCATGCGCTTGACGAGCAGGCCTTCGGTGTCGCGATCGAGGATGGGATCCCACTCGCTGCCCCAGAAAACCTTGATGACGTTCCAACGCGCGCCGCGGAAGGCGGATTCGAGTTCCTGAATAATTTGACCGTTGCCGCGGACGGGGCCGTCGAGACGCTGCAGGTTGCAATTGATGACAAAGATCAGGTTGTCGAGTTTTTCGCGGGAGGCCAGAGTGATAGCGCCGAGAGATTCCGGCTCGTCCGTTTCACCATCGCCGAGGAAGGCCCAGACTTTGGCGTCGGTGACGGGTTTCAGGCCGCGGTCTTCGAGGTAGCGGTTGTAACGCGCCTGGTAAATGGCCATCAGCGGGCTTAAGCCCATCGAGACTGTGGGAAATTCCCAGAAATCAGGCATGAGCCAAGGATGAGGATATGAAGAAAGGCCGCCGCCGGGCTTTAGTTCACGGCGAAAATTTTCCAGCTGCTGAGCGGAGAGACGGCCTTCCAGGAAGGCGCGCGCGTACATGCCGGGCGAAGCGTGGCCTTGGAAGTAGACGGTGTCACCTTCGAATTCATCGGTGCGGCCACGGAAGAAATGGTTGAAGCCGACTTCGTAGAGCGTGGCGGCGGAAGCAAAAGTGGAGATGTGGCCGCCGATATTATGTTCGACACGATTGGCGCGCACGACCATCGCCAGCGCGTTCCAGCGTACGAGGCTCTTGATGCGGCGCTCGAGTTCCTGGTCTCCGGGATAGCGAGGCTCGAGGCGATGGGGGATGGTGTTGGCGTAAGGAGTGTTGGCGGTGAAGGGTAAGTCGATGCCGTTGACGGTGGCGTGGGCGCGGAGGCGTTCAAGAATTTCGGTGGCGACTTCGGCGCCGCTGGATTCGAGGACGGCGTCAAGAGACTCAAGCCATTCCTGAATTTCTACGTCATCGACGCCGTGAGGCTGGGTGGGGGCCGCAGCCTCAACATCGGGCTGCGCGAAGGTTTCGTTTGGGTGAGTGAAAATTTCGTTGTCCATAACTGGCGATGGCCCTTCTTTTTTAAAAAATAGGAGCGCGAAGTGCGAGCGCTAAAGACTTATACGTGCGATAAGGAGAATAGAATACACCCTCAGGGCAAATTTATGCTCGGCACAAGATGGTCGAAGAAAAATCCTGGGCTAAAGAGTGCGGCCACCGTCGAGGAGCAGAACTTCGCCGGTGATGAATGGCGAGTGGATAAGAAATGAGATGGCGGCGGTGACGTCTTCGGTTGTGCCGGTGCGCTGGAGCGGCGCGCGCTTAATGAAGTCGGCTGCCAAATCTGGGGGGTCGCCGGGCATGGTTATGGTGCCGGGAGCGATAGCGTTGACGCGGATTTCTGGGGCGAGCGCTTTGGCGAGGACGCGTGTGAGCATGGTGACGCCTGCCTTGGATACGCTGTGGGGGATGTAGCCGGTCCAGCCGAGGAAGCCGGCGACGTCAGAAAGATTGATGATGACGCCGTTGTTTTTTTTGAGTAGGGGCGCGGCGGCCTGGGAACAGAAAAATGGGGCTTTGAGATTTACGTCGAGGGCGGCATCCCAGATTTCCTCAGTGATGGATGCGAAGTCGGCGTGGAGAAAATTAGAGGCGTTGTTGATGAGAATGTCTAGGCGGCCGAATTCTTTTTTGGTGGTAGCGAAAAGTTTGTCGATGTCGGATTTGTTGGCCAAGTCTGTGGGAAGGCTTATGGCACGACGGCCGAGGTTGGTTATTTGAGTTACTACTTCCTGGGCTTCTGCGGCTGAGCGATAGAAATGGACAACTACATCGGCACCTTCGCGGGCGAGGTGTAGCGCGATGGCACGGCCCAGGCGTTTGGCCGCGCCGGTGACAAGTGCGACTTTTCCATTTAGGTGGCAGTCATTGAAATCGGTGGCGGGCATCATCTATCAAAAAAGTAGCACATTCGACCAAACGAAGCGGCGGACAATTCCGATAAGACGGCGGCTCATCTGGTTTGAGCGGGTTGGCGCTGGTGGATAGACGCGTGCTGTTAGAATTAAAGGCGGCGGAGGGGAAATGAATCTTGATTTGCTGGCGATTGCCGCGCATCCGGATGATGTGGAGTTGAGTTGCGGCGGGACGATGCTGCGCATGGCGCAGCAGGGATATAAGACGGGCATTCTGGATCTGACGGCGGGCGAAATGGGCACGCGGGGAACGCGCGAGACGCGGGCGAAGGAAGCGGACGCGGCCGGCAAGATTTTACAGGTGTCTTGGCGCGGGATCCTGGGAGTGCCGGATTCCGATGTGCAAGCGAGTAGAGCGAACAAACTGCTGCTGGCGACCAAGATCCGGGAGTTGCGGCCGAAGACGGTGATTCTTCCTCATTGGGAGGCTCGCCATCCGGATCATTATCATGCGTCGGCGCTGGGGTATGAGGGTTGCTTCCTGGCAGGATTGAAACAGCTGCCGATCGAGGGGGAAGCATACAGGCCGTTCAAGATTTTATATTCGACGGCCTATGCTAACGTCCGTCCGACTTTTGTAGTGGATATCAGCGCTCAATATGGCCAGCGCAAACGCGCGATTCTGGCGTACTCGTCTCAATTTCCGGGGAACGTGCCGGTGGATAAAGGAGCTGTGCATCTGGGGCTGGACGAACTGGAAAACGAGATGAACCAGTTGGCGCGGCATCATGGGCAAATGATTGGCGTGAAATATGGGGAGCCGTTTTTTGTGAAAGAGTTGATGAAGGTTGACGACGTGGTGAAGATGGAAGTGCGGTCGGTCTAGGGCGCCGGGTTTTCTGGGGAGCTAACGTGATTCGTTTTCCTGGGCGGGTGAAAAACCAGGGATGTTTTGTCCGGTGGGGGTCCGTTCGGCGCGGACTCGAGTTAGGGCTTCCTCTTCGGAGCCCGATTTGCGGAGGATGACCATGGTGCTCAGGGCCTCGGTATACAGGCGGGTGACCAGGTAGGTGTCGCCGGTGCCATCCTTTTTCCAAAGTTGGCCAATCTGGATTTTCGGAACGCTCATAGGCAGAGTTTGAATGTAGTGTGCCGGGGGAGGGGGTGTCAACTGTCCCGCCAGGCCAGGTGTCATGATGCTGTCAATTTTAGATTTAAGAAGGCGTAGAGCAGGAAACCTTATGGTGGGGGCTGACATCGTACCTGAGACGGTGTAACCCGCGAGCGCGGCTCGCAAGGGGTGTATACTCGGGTTGAGTTGGAAGGGATTATCCAATGATTCCATCGACATTTCGACAGGTTCTGACGGTAGCGGTCGCGGGGGTGTTTGTGCTTTCGCCGGGATTGGCGGCGGCTCAAGGGCAACCGGCCAGCCAAGCTCCGAGCCAGCAGCAACCCGCGGGACAACCAACTTCCCAGCCGCAGCAGACGCAAGAGCCGTCGCAATGGCCCTCACAATGGCCGCAACCTACGCCTACGCCGCCGCCTCCTCCACCGCAAACGTCCACGCCGCAAGCGACGTCACAGCCGCCGCAGAAAACCGCAGCCGATCAGCCGGTGCAGCAGAAAGATACGGTAACCCCGAAGAACTCTAAAGAGGATGTGGATGCAATCGGGAATCGTGGAATTGGCAAGGGGGTAAATTTTTATTCGCTGGAACGGGAGATTGCGCTCGGTAAGAGCTTGGCGCAGGAAGTGGAACGGTCTTCGAAGCTGATCGATGATCCGATCGTCGTGGAATACGTGAATCGCGTGGGGCAAAACCTGGTGCGCAATTCAGACGCGCGTGTGCCTTTTACGATTAAGGTGATCGATTCGGATGTGGTGAACGCGTTCGCCTTGCCGGGTGGATTTTTTTATGTGAATAGCGGATTGATCTTGCGCGCGCAGGAAGAGTCCGAGTTGGCGGGCGTTATGGCGCACGAAATTTCGCACGTGACCGCGCGACATGGCACGAAACAGGCTACCAAAGGCGAATTGATGCAGCTGGCGACGATCCCTTTGATTTTGCTGGGACCGGGCGGTTGGGCGGGATACGGGATCTACGAAGCGTCGCAGCTGGCAATTCCCTTCTCGTATCTGAAATTTTCGCGAGATGCGGAACGCGAGGCGGATTACCTGGGGCTGCAGTACATGTATAAAGCGGGATACGACCCGAACGCGTATGTAACATTTTTTGAACGGATTCAGGCGGATGAAAAGCGTCAGCCGGGAACGATTCCGAAGATATTTTCGACGCATCCTCCGACGCCAGAGCGCATAGCCAATACGCAGAAGGAAATTGCGCGGATATTGCCTGCCAAGCAGGAGTATGTGGTGACGACGTCGGAGTTCGATACGGTGAAGGCGCGGCTGCGAAACATCGTGTTTTCCCGCAAAGTTCAGGCGGCGCCTGGGAAGCCGACGCTGCGGACTAAGACCGAGCAGGCGGATAAGAAGGGTCAGGGCGATCCCAACGCGACTCCCGATGATGATCGGCCAACATTGAAACGGCGGCCAGATACGACGCCGTAATGCCGAAGTAATTGGATTTGGTAAAGAGGGGCGGCGTATGCCGCCCTTTTATTTTTGGTCGGAGCTTTTTGCGATGTAATTGGCTGGACGGAGGCGGTTAGTAGCTTCGTTCCGGGCGGCGTTCGTCGGGCACGGCGGCAATTCCCAAGCGGCGCAGCTCGTCGGCGTAATATTTGCGATAGAGGACGTCCCACTCTTCGCTGCCCTCGAGAATTTCCTTTTTCTGCGAAGTGATTTTCTTGCGGACTTCTAGATCAGCTTTTTCTTCTTCGCGCAGCGTATCGGTGAGAATCTTGACGACCTGCTGCCGGATCGTGTCGCGGTCGTCGACAAATTCGACTTCGTTGCTGGCTACCAGAACGTCAGTCAGCTGGTGCGACAAGCGGATTATTTTTTCCCGGGTGAGGCGCATGAGCTAAAACTTCTCCATTCGAGTACAAGATATGTCACGTTGCTTTGCAGCGTGTGGCGTATGCCGGGCTGAAATTACCCTGCACAATCGCCATGCTGTTGAGTTAAGCCTTCAATCATGTTGAAGGCCAATTCGCAAACAATAACGGCGCGATGCCAAAAATTTAGCGCAGCACCAACTTGCGATCGCGGGCCAATTGGCCCTTCACCTTTTTGTACATTTCCTGATACGAGACTCCGGTGCGGCGCATTTCATCCTGATGTTCAGTGAGAATCTGGCGCACTTCGTCGTTCAGGCGATCTTCGACGGACAATTCTTCGTTCATGCGCTGGCGCAGGCGCAGAGCAACCGCGTTGATCGCTTCCGTTTCGATCTGGCCACCCTCCACGAGGCGCTTCACAATTTCGGTGGCGATGTAACCGACATAATCCCGCGCAAGCAGCATCGTTGATCGAGTCCTTTGTGTACTGTGAGAGAAATTGAGTTTACTGGGTGCGTGTAGAAAGTGCAAGAAAGCCAGGGCGATGAGGCAAATCGAGTGCTGGGGATATTCAAATTGAAGTGGGGAGATAAAGGAAGTTTTTCTGCGTTCGTTTTTCTGCGTTCGTTGACGGTCGGGAAGGCTTCAGGTACGATGAAATGCGTGAGGGCGGTTAGCTCAGCGGTTAGAGCGTTCGGTTTACACCCGAAAGGTCATCCGTTCAAATCGGATACTGCCCACCATCCGTGCGCAATACCCTTCAGCGGGGACGTAGTTCAGTTGGTTAGAACGCTGCCCTGTCACCAAGATCCTCGAAAACCCTTGTAATACTTGAATTCGTGACGTTTACAGGAGATTATATAAATTCAAGCTCAATCAGCCGCTTGCATACGTAGTTCCGGTCAACACGACAGATGAACAACTCAAGAGTTTGCTCTGGCTCTTCAGGCAGAAAATCAGGGAGGGAGGATTCTCGAAAATCGGAATCTCACAACCTCTGTCCAAGCAATGGGGTCAGTATGGCTACCAGTCAGGGATGTTATTGGTGTATAGGGGGGACAAGTGTGCGAATGAGACGTACATCAGTGATGACGAGCTTGCGAAAGGCAACCTCGGCCCATGCGGGTACGGCGAACATGAGGATGCCTATTATCAATGGGGGCTTGACGCTGACCCAAAGAAGGATGCCGCGGCACTCACGATGAACGGGTCACCCATTCAGGTGTTCGATTACAAGGATAATTGGCATGCATCTTCGGAAACGCTCCAAAAAGTGGAACAAAAAGTTAAGGATCAGTGGAACCATGACTACACGCCTCGGCAACAATTTGCGGTCAGCATGACAAATATGTTGAACAAGGAAGGTTTAGATATTAACGCCTCGGCGAATGCAACCAATCCGAAGCAGTTGGATTTTCAATCAAAACATTTCAGACTTAATAATAAATTTCAGGAATCATTCTTGACTAAGGTCTTGCCACCGATCCAAGCAGGCTTGTGCAACGCCGGATTTCAGAGCATCCGCGTTTTACGGGAGAGCGAGTCCGATGTTGGGCAGACCTACCCGCTGCAATGTTCTCAATGATGTCTTTTATAAATCTGATTCCAAATTGGACGGTATTTATTGGCACGGTAGTTGGCTTTAATCTGGGCACGCCACTGTAGGCACCTCCGTGTTTTCCATCCGCCGGAACTGCTATTCAAGTCTTACCCGGCACACGATCTCTTGGCCATCGGGCGTCAATGCGTCGCAGTAATTCTTCCGCGATCTGGATGGCTTCATAAAATGCGGCTTCTCTCGCAGGCGATGGTTTCGCTTCTGTTGGCAGCTTGCGACATAGGAAGATTGCGGCAACCACTGCGAGAGTACGCTTGCGCCCTTCATCCATTCGGGAAGCTTATCACATCTTCGCTTTAGCTTCGCCTTCATGGGCTCGGATTTTGCTGCCGCCGCAGCTGGACCGGCTCTCGAAAGAGACGAAAGCTTAGGGGCAGGAGCAGCTTGACGACTTCATCGCACTACAGCGAAAGACCTAACAAACGAGGTGCCTTGATCTGAACCGGAAATGCTCGTGCCTACTGTTCAAACTATGATTTCAAGGAACTCTGCGTCACCCTTTACGGGATTGAATCCTCTTTCGATATACCATTTCCGCAATCTGTCTTTGGATTGGCCGCCAATGTAGCCGGGCCGAACTGTCAGCCGGGGTTTTTGGAGTTCCTTAGCCAAATCTATTGCGAAACGAATACATCGAGCGCCGACGCCCCCGTTGCGGAACTCAGCGGCGACAAAGATTTCGTACAAGTTAACTTGGTCGTCCCAGAAAACGTCGAATGACAAATAGGCGACCTCGAACTCACCGAGCCACACCCTATATTGTTTGCGGCCATTTTTCCACGGGTTAGCTTTTGCTCTTGCCTGCAACTCAGCGGAGGTAAAAGGTCGCTCCTCTCCGAGTTCCTCGAATCGAATTTGCGGTTGCGATTCAGTGATCCATTCCGCCCAGCGCATTTGGTACTCTAATCCAGTCCCCAGATCGTTTGCCTAACGGCTGCCTAACGATTTTAAACTGACATCCACGACAGATTTGACTGTTATAGATGTCGTGGAATCAATATTTTTCAGTAACTTACGTCCTTGCAATGCGAATGCGCACTATCCGGCTTGCAGGCTCGCCCGCCATTTTTCAGTAACTTACGGACAGTTTTGGCGAAATTGTGCCATAACTGTGACATAGGTTTTCGCCCAAGATTCGCCGATTTCGCTGAGCGCTGTCAGCTAAGTTGTACCGTCTAATCGCCCCCACTGCATCTACACTCGGCGTGGTTCAACTATTCAGATATCGTCACGGAGCGTATAATGCCTGCCACCACTGCGAGCTTTCGGCGCGACGTCACCAGTGCATACCGTAGCCCTAACAACTGCGAGCAAGCTCGAGGAGGTTCTGACGCCATTTCGGAGGCGGTATCGTCGGGACCCGAAGTTCACTTGGTCTGCTAAGTCGACAGTTGCAACGGACAGTACTTTCCACCAGCTTGCGCCCTACATCGGTCGGTTGAAGACTTCGATCGCTTCCGCGCTCATCGAAGGGTTCACTTCTGAAGGCGACTTAGTTGTGGATCCGTTTTCGGGTTGCGGTGTCATCGTTCTGGAAGCCGCCGCGAAGAAGCGGGAAGTGTATGCAGGCGATTGGAATCCGTACGCGGTGCTTTTGACACGCGCTAAGCTTTTCCCGCCGCGCGGTTTACAAGAGGCTCAGAGACGTTTGCGTGCCGTTTGGGAGTTAAGTCGAAAAGATTTCTCAAAGCAAGATCTGAGGACGGTCCCGAGATGGGTGCGGCGCTTTTTTCATCCAGAGACTTTGCGCGACGCACTGGCCTTTCGGGACGCTTGCGTGTGTCGAAATGACCACTTTCTTTTGGCCTGTCTCCTCGGAATCTTGCATCACCAACGACCAGGATTCTTGTCCTACCCAAGCAGCCATCTGGTGCCGTACTTGCGGGATCGGAAGTTTCCACGACGTAAGTTCAGAGAGATGTATCAACGTCGAGACGTGCTGACGCGGCTTGAAGCAAAGCTGAAGCGTGCATTTCGGCGTCCCGTGTTGTCGTACGGCAAAACCAGACGTGTATTGAGCATCGATGCACGTCGGTTTCCGCTGGTCCGAAACATAAAGGCTGTCATCACCAGTCCGCCTTACATGAATGAACTAGATTACGTGCGCGACAATCGGCTACGGCTCTGGTTCATTGAAAAGGCGCTACCTTCAGGCCTGGAACTTAGCGGTAGGAACCGCAAGGCAGCATTTGTCGACCTCATGAGGACCGTGTGCGTACGGTTAGCGCCGCAAATCGTAGAAGGGGGATACTTTATTCTCGTAGTCGGGGACGTCACCCGCGGAGCGACTCGCTTCGCGCGAACATCCAGACTCGTACGAAATCTCTTTGTCCGGGACCCCGGCCTCGGTGGGTTCTCTCTACAAGCCTCCTATCACGACACTGTGCCGGATATTCGTCGGTCACGGCGAGAATGCAGGGGCACGAAGGGTGAAACGATTCTGGTGTTTCAAAAGGTCTAGTCCTGTTTTCGAAGCCCGAAAGAAAGTCGATAGCACCTCTGATTTGAATTCAGCATGATGGCTACTGCACGTAATGATGAATGGTGTCGGCGCCTCTCCGGCAAAAAGGTCGGAAGATTTGTCCTTGGTGAGTTTATTGGTGCTGGACGCATTGGGTACGTCTACAAGGCTGAACTTGTCGATCTCCCTGCGGCGGTCCGTGCAGTGAAGCTCACATTCGACTCTCTGAAACAGGGCTCGGAAGTAGAACTAAACAAGGTGATGAGCCTTGCGCTTGTGGACGGCGTCGTGCATTTCCACGAGGTCGGAGCCGAACGAATCACACACGAGGAGTTAACGCGCCTGTGCCAATACACAGTCTGGGACTATATCGCGCCGGGAGAGAATCTGAGAAGTATCCCTGCAAGCTTTCTGCTCGCGTTAGTGGAACGTATCCTGCACGTTCTGCATGCTTGTCAAATTCAAGGCATCGTTCGCCACGGTGATCTTCACTCGGGGAATATCCTCATTGGCAACGAATCGTCCGGAAAACTGGATGACTCACTTCAGCCTCGAGCGCCAATCTACGTATCGGATTTCGGCTACGGGGTTACCGGTGGAGACGTTGTGCCAAAGAATGATTATGGGGGCCTTTCTCGAATCATTAACGAAATGCTTCCCAGAGTCGACTACGGAAGGTCGACAGCGACCCACAAACAGATTCTGCGAGCGATGCAGAGTGACCTCGGAAAGTTCCTAAACGAGGATGCGTCAACGGAACGGCGAAGTCCCTTGGAATTGCTCACGCTGCTCGGGGAAATCAAACGTCAAGCCCAGGCTGGGACTACGCCGAGTGTGGCTAGTTCTTCAGGGGAGGTAACCAGCGGACCAGCATCCGGAACGGAAATGCCCACGGTGGGCCAGTTTCAAGTAAGCGAAATGATTGGCGAACGCTGGGATTGGTGGAGACGACTGTTTGTGCCGACCGTTCCGGCTCGCTCGAAGATTCTTGCGTTAGACATTCCCACGGTCGTTACGGGGCCACGCGGGTGCGGGAAGACGATGCTATTTCGTCGCTTGAGCGAGAGGTTGATAGTTGAATGCGGTGACGTCGCCGAATTGCCGATTAAAAACCAGTTTACGGCCCTGTACGTAAACGCAAACGATTTTGCTGATGCTTTTGCTCGTTTCCCCGAGAACCCAACGGCGGAAGAAGAGGGACGACTGGTCTGTTATGCGAACCTGTGTGTGCTCGGCGATTTGCTCACTGTGCAATCCGCACGGGCGGGGCGCCTAGGAGAGGTTCCAACTGACGAGTTTTTGGCGTTGGTTCAACAGTGGTTGGTGCCACAAGCGCTCGATATTCCCGCGATTGGGGAAGATCGCTTGGAACGACATCGGGCGTTGCTCGAGCAAATCAAGTGGTCGTTCGTCGGGAACCGCCCAGACCGAAGCTTTCCAGGTTATGCGGAACTCTCACAGCATCGATGGTTGCCCCGATTTGTTCAACTGTCGAGGGTGTGTTGTCCATGGATGAACAATCGCGCGATGTTGCTATTCGTGGATGATTTTTCGACACCGCGGGTTTCTGAATCTATGCAGCGGGTATTGAATCGTCTGTTTCTTCATCGGTCTCCGGACTTTCTTGCAAAGGTCGCCACGGAGGCCTGGACTACTTTTGTGCCCGAGGACTCAAGCGGCAAGAATCTGCAGGATGGCGACGACTACCAACTCGTTGACATGGGTGAGGAGTCGCTTTTTTTACCTGATCCTGAGCGCCTCGCATTCTTGAGTGCAGTTTTCGCAAGAAGGCTTGAATCTGATCTCAGAATACCGTCTGACGGAGCGACTCTCGCAGCTTTGCTCGGCAGAATGAATCTTTCCAAGACGGAATTCGCGAGACGGCTTCGAGTGAATCTGCAGGAACAAGGTACAAAAGCTGCCATCACTGGTTCGTCACAGCGGCGCGGGCGGTCTCGCGGGCGAGTCCAGTATTTTGGCGAAGATGTGTTTTCGAACCTGTGGTCGGGCGATACTCGAACGATGATTCAGTTAATTACGGACGTTATTGATCAGAGTTCCGATTTGGGGGCTATTGAGGCCAAGTCGCGTCATATTTCCATTCCGGTAGACCCTGCAGTTCAAGATCGTGCTTTTCGGAACCGAGGTGGGGAATGGTTGAACTCTCACACGCGCAACGAGCCTACCAATCCAAAACGAGTTAAGCTTGAGTTAGAACGTCTGAAGCAGAACGTGCCAACGTACTCGTTTAAGGGGACATACGGTGATCACCTGAAAGCCGTGGTTGAGGCATTCGTTGCCGCAGCCACGCGGCTTCTGATGGGGCCAACGTACGTGATCAAAGACGGAAAAAATAGGCGTGAAGTTCCTCGAATGGCGTTTCGAATTGAAATAGTCGATGAATTCCGGATTGATGGGCTTGCGCAGGAAATTTATCGCGATCTAATTAGATATGGACTGTTCATGAGGGACAGCCGGGG
>Ga0193728_1000749_pt1 | contig 16117 bp, 18 predicted proteins | sample U1c1metaG_FD_143037 | JGI IMG/M metagenome (GOLD analysis project Ga0193728, IMG submission 143037) | Soil microbial communities from a riparian zone of the East river system, Colorado, United States - U1c1 | ecosystem: Environmental > Terrestrial > Soil > Riparian zone | place: USA: East River...
GCTGGCACGAAGCCCTGGACGGGCTCGGTTCGGCTACGTGATCGATGACCTCCAGCGCAGCCTGCAACGGCTCGGGGTCGACGTCCGGCTCGGCGTGGAGGCCACCGCGGACCTGGTCGTCGCCGATCGCCCTGACGCGGTCGTCGTCGCGACCGGAGCGGAACCTGACGACTCCGGCTTCTCCAGCATCACGCCGCTCGGTCCGCGGATACCCCGAGCAGACGGCGCGGACGTGTTGACGGGGTGGGACGTGCTGGACGGTACCCGGCAACCTCGCGGGCGGTACGTCCTGCTGCTGGACGACCTGGGAAACCGCTACTCCGCGGGCGTTGCCGAGACCTTGCTGGACCAGGGTTTCGACGTCGAGTTCGTCACCCGGCTCCCCTCGCTGCTTCCCGCCCTGGCCACCACTCTCGACCTCGGGGAGATGTACACCCGGCTGGCGACCAAGGGCATGCGTTACCAGGTCAACCAGTGGCCCGCGCGATCGACGCCGACGCCGTCCGGCTCTTCGACGTCTTCACCCAGCAGGAGAGCACCGCACAGCCCGTGTCTTCGGTCGTCCTGGCGACCAGCCCACGGTCGAACGCGCGCCCGCACGCCGAGCTGTCAGGCCAGGTGGCCGCAGTTCACTTGATCGGTGACGCGCTGGCCCCGCGCCGACTCGACCACGCGATCTACGAGGGCGAGATCACCGGCCGGGAGCTGTTCTCCGACGACCGGTATCTCGTCGAAGGTGACCTCGAGCATTTCCGCCCCGGCGACGACTGAGGTGCCCCTGCTGTTTAGCCTTGATTCCCGAGACGCTAATTTCGTTGAGGCCGGGACTCGAAGCAGGCAGTGCCGACGGCCGTGACCTGGGCGAACGCCGAAGATCTCCCCGCCGCGCCGCCGAAGACCTCAACCAGGACCTGGGTTCCGCAGTTGATGTAGCGGCATAGTCGGTGAATCTCGTGTGGGCCAAGACCGCGTGTAGGTGCCGCGACCCGGTGATCAGCATCCGGTCGGTGACCTCGGCCCGGGCTGTGCGGACCCAGCATTCGGCATAGGCGTTGGACCGCATCGTCGATCCGCCCGGTCCACCGGGGCGATCCTTTCGGGAGGAAATGGGATCTCCGCTGAGGGCACCCCATCGCGGCGCGTCAATCGCGATAAGTCTGCACCGCAGTTTCCTTCTGTACAGGTGTCCATTGCGGCAGCTCCCTGTGACCGTAGTGGAGTCCAGAAGCAGGCCGGCCGGCCCGCCGGCAGTTGCTCCCAGGTCCCCCGGGTCCTGGCCAAGCGGGCCCCGAGGGAAGGCGTACACCCTCAGGCCGCTGAGGGCCTGTGGTGGAACCCGGCAGGCCCAGCCCGCCGCCGCGCATCGCGGCGGCCAGCTCCCCGGCGGTGCCCAGGTACAAAGGGGACGGCAGCTTTCCCTTGAGCGTCGCGATCACGTCGCTGGTAATCACCGACATGTCGATCACGACAGTGAAGATCTCTGACGCGACCAGCGAGCCAATCTAGGCAAGTAAGGCCACGCCTGCATCCCGGTGCTTCATGTATCGCGCCGGGAACTTCCGCGGGCTCGGATGAGGGGTCTGCCGCCCGTCCACGATAATTAGGGAAGCGTCGACCACGCGGCACGTTAACCAGGGCATCTGGGCATAGGGAACGCGTCGCTCGTGTTCCCTGGGCGTCCGGAGAGCAACCTCAGTCGAGTCAGGGTGCGGGAGCCGCGGAGGCGAGCGCGTCGCGGAAGGCGCGGGATTCCCGGCGGTCAGGCCACCGGGCAGACAGCTCATCCGACAGGGTGCGCAGCTCACGCAGGATCCGGGCGGATCCGGTGTGCCGCGCGGCGTCGAGGGCGGTCATGCCGAGCTCTGCGGCGCGGCTGGGGTCGGGCTGCCGGCTCTGGGCCACGACGACGGCGAGTTTGGCGGTGAGGTGACCTCGGTCCCGGGTGAGGCTCACGGGCATAGCGCTGATCTTGTCTTCCAGGATGGAGATGGCGGTGTCAGCCTGGCCCGCCGCGCGGTAGCAGGCCGCGGCCTGTTCCTGCAGCACGCCGAGGTCGTAGTGATGGAGGTAGACCGGCGCGCCTGGTTCTGCTGGCGCGGGATGGCCGCCGAGGATATCTACTGCCTTGTCCATGAGGGTGAAGCAAGTCCGGAAGTCGCCGAGCAGGGCGTGCCCGCGGGCTTCCTGCTGGCTGGCCAGCGCGATGAGCCTGGGCTCGATGGGCCCGGGCAGGCGGCGGGCGGCAGCGGCAAGCTGGACGACGCCGCCGTAGTCGTCGGTGAGGCAGGCGATGTTGGACTGGCGGACCAGCATGTAGGCGGCGAGCTGGGTATCTCCGGCGCAGTGTGCCCACTCGGCGGCCTGCCGGGTCCAGTTCGCGGCGGCGCTGAAATTCCCGATGTCCTGCTGGAGCCAGCCGGCCATCTCGCCGTACTGCGCCAGAACGCGGAGCAGGGGCTGCGCGTACGGGGGGCGGGCGCCCCGCCGCAGCTCGTCGATGACCTCGATCTGGGCGAGCACGGGGCGGATCAGGCGGCGGGGGCCCAGCATCTTGTCGGCAGCGTAATGCTCGGCCAGTATCCGGCGGAAATAGCCGATGACTTCGCTGTCGAGCAGCGCTGGCTGCTCGATCACGCGGGTGAGCCTGCTGGTCTCACCGGGACCGGCGACGGGAAGTACCGGTGACAGCGCTGCGGTGGCGAGGAGCTGGCTGAACTGGCGGCGTGACATGGCCACGTGGACGATCCCTCCGTCGGGTAGCCGGACTTCCAGCGTGACGGATTCGCTGTCCGCGACGCTACCCGGCCCTGCCGCTAAGACTGGCGCGGCTCCTGCCGTCGCGCGCAGCGTGATGAGCAGGCCGCCGGCCTGCAGGACTTCGTCGAGCAGCCGGACTTTCTCCGCCGGGATCAGGGTCTCGCCGTTCTCCGCGCGAGACAGCCGGGTGTAGTCATACAGCGCGCGCTTGCCCAGCTCGCGCAGGGATAAGCCCGCCTGGCCTCGCAGCTGCCGGAGGACGAGGCCGAACATCTGGGCGCTGCCGCCGGGCGGGTCAGGCTGCACGCCGGGCTCCCTTCACGTGTTGCGGCAACAAGACAGCAACAGCCGCCCCCCGGGAATCGGGGCGCCCGGGGGCGACCGTGAGTAAGGAGGCAGTTGCCCGCAGCGTAAGCCCTGCCGCTGCGGGCGGCTAGCCATAAGCGAGAGGAGGCGGGGGTGGACGTCATAGAGATTGATGCGCTGCGCCTGCGGTGCGTGATCGGATGCCGTGACGAGGAGCGCCGGGACCGGTCCGACGTCGTGGTGGACCTGCGGGTTGGCCTCGATATCCGGCCTGCCGCCGCGACCGACGACATCGGCGGCGGCTGGAATTACCGCACCGCCGCAAAAGCTGTGATTGCCCTGGTGGAAGCGTCGTCGTACCGGACCGTGGAGGCGCTCGCGACCGCGGTCGCCCAGATACTGGTCGGCGACTGCCAGGCCCCGTATGCGCGGGTGACGGTCCGCAAGCCCGGCGCGCTGCGGTTCGCCGACAGCGTCGGCGTGACCATCGAGCGAACCCCTGCGGATTTCCCCTGCGGGCTCGCGTCATGACCGCCGGACCCGGGCACGTCGCAGAGCTGCCGGCCCGCCATGAGGCTGCGGCCCGGGATCTGGGCGCCGCCCGGGCCGCTGCCGCGGCGCTGCTGACAGCGCTCGGCGTTGATGTGCGGAGCGATAGCCTCGCCGAGACGCCCGCCCGGATGGCGCGGGCGCTGGACGAGATGCTCACGCCGCGGGACTTCGACGTGACAACTTTCCGCAATGACGAGGGATACGAGCAGCTGGTCATCGAGCGGGAGATCGGCTTCCGGTCCCTGTGCGAGCATCATTTCCTGCCGTTCGTCGGGCGGGCTTATGTCGCCTACCTGCCGGGCGATCGGATCCTGGGGCTGTCCAAGCTCGCCCGGGTCGTGGAGCTGTTCGCCCACCGGCCCCAGGTTCAGGAACGGCTCACCCAGCAGGTAGCCAACTGGCTGAACGCCAGTCTTGAGCCCAAGGGCGTCGGGGTGGTCCTGGTCGCCGAGCACATGTGCATGACGCTTCGGGGTGCCCGCGCGATCGGCTCGACGACCGTCACGTCCGCATTGCACGGCCTGCTGCTGACCGACGCCCGGGCCCGCGAGGAGTTCTTCTTCCTCGCGGGCATCCGCCACTGAACCCCGTGAGCCTGGAGGCTATCGTGCCCGTCACCATCGAGATCAGCGGAGGCCCGTTCGAGTTCAGCGCCGCGCACGCCGGCCTGCACGACGGGCAGTTCGAGCCGCTGCACGGTCACACCTACATCGCGGGCCTGCGGCTGCACGGCGACGCGGGCGCCGCCGGGATGCTCGCGGACTTCGCCGTGATCAAGCAGGCGCTCCGCGAGGTGATCGCGCCGCTGCGCCGCCGGACCCTCATGCCGCAGCACCCGCCGGGCGGATCATGCCGGGTCGAGGACGGCCAGGTGTTCATCGAGTGCGGCGCTACCCGGTTCAGCTTCCCCGCAGCACACGTCACGCTGCTGCCCGTCGCTAACACCGCCACCGAGGCGATCGCCGGCTGGCTGCTCAGCCAGCTCCTGCCCCGCCTGAAAGACGAAGCCGGGCTCACCCGCGTGGACCTCACCCTGGCTGAGGCATCCGACACTTCCGCCACGGTCACCGCGGTGATCCCGGCCCGGGTGCCGCAATGACCACCCGCCCGGCGCCGCCGGCTGCCGGCTGCCGGCCGGCCAGGAGCCTGCCGCAGGCCCTGCTCGGCTACGTCCTGGAAACCCGCCTCGCCAGGCCCGGCGGCGCGGCACCGGAGGTGACCCTGAACAGCCCGTGGGACCTGTGGTGGGTGGCCTTCCGGACCGCCATCCGCGCCGGCGAGCTCGGCGTCACCGGCCGGGTGCCCGTAACGTCCTGCACCGCGTGCGCTGATGACGCCGGCGAGATGGCCGCCGCGGACCCGCCGCGGCATCCCGGCATGACGACGGGCCGCCGGGCCTGCGGATGCCTGCTGGCCTGGGCGGTGCGGATGCGCGCCCCGGCCGCGCCGGTGACCTGGCCCGCGCTGCCGCTGACGCTCGCGCTGATCAAGCCGGGAGCCCCGGCGCAGGCGCTGCGCGCCCGCTTGCAGCGCAGCCACAAGATCCTGCAGGACCGCGAGGAGACGCTGGCCACCGCCGACGTCCGCCGGCTCTACCCCGAGGCCTACGGCGCTGCGTTCGTCGGCGCCGTCGATGTCTTCCTGACCAGAGCGCCGGTGCAGTTCCTGGTCCTGCGGTGGCGGGACGGGGGCCACGATGATCCTGCACTCTTCAAGAAGCGGCTGCGCCAGGGCCTCGGCGCCACCGACGTCATGCGCAATCACCTGCACATGGCCGACAATCCCGCTGAGGCACTGGCCGACATCCGGCACCTGGCCGGGCAGGACATGCTCGCCGGTCTCTACGAAAGGCACGCCCGTGACGGAGCAGCTGACCGCCTGGCGTTCTACCGGACTGCACTGGGAATCAGGGAGCCCTGTCCTCACGGCGGTGCCTGACGGCCGGCTACGCGCCGGACACGCCGGGCCGGGACAGGCAGAGCACAGGCGGGTACTCACACTCGGGCAGCGGATCGACTGGACGCTGCGGGGCCCGCGGCGGTGCTGCGGCATCTGGGCGGGCACCGGCCGCATCGGCTGCCCGCTGAACTCGAGCCTGGAAGGCGGCACCGACCCGCAATGCGGCGCGTGCGCGGCAGCCGATCCGGGTAAAGCGCTCGCCCGCGACGCCGTCACCGGCGACGGCCGGACCTTCGGCTTGTACCTCGCCTGGTTCGGACCCGGCCTGCTCAAGATCGGCCTGACGGCAGCCGACCGCGGCCGCGACCGGCTACTGGAGCAAGGCGCGATTACGTATGCGATGCTCGCGGCCGGCTCCTACTCCGGCATCCGCCGCGCCGAGCGCATCATCTCCGGTGCAGGCCTGGCCCGGGAACGCATCCCCGCCCGCTCCAAGAGCACCGCCTGGTGGAGCCTTCCCGACGCCGCCAGCAGGGCCGCGGAGGTCACCGCCGCGCGGGCCCGGATCTCCGGGCAGGTGACCTGGCCCGGCGGGGCCAGGGAGACTCCCGGCCCCGTCATCGACCAGGCCGCCGGCTTCGGTCTTGACCGCGCACTCCCCGCAGGCTGGGACGAAGTCACCGCCATTACGAGCGGCGCGCGACTGGCCGGCGAGCTGATCGCCGTCGTCGGCCGGCAGATCCTGCTCACCACCACCGGAACGCCGCTCCTGCTCGACATGCGGCGGATCGCCGGATGGGGGCTCGCCGCCAGCCCGCCCGCAGGCTCGGCATCCGCGGAATCCCAATCCGCGGACGGGCTCACGGTCATCTCCCGGACCCGGCCGAAGGAGGCCAGCGATGATCAGCACACCCTCTTCTGAGCGGCAGGATAACGCCGGCCAGCCGGCGGGGCGGCTAGTAGTGCTGGAGGGAATGCCCGGCGCGGGCAAAACCACTCTTGCCGCTGCCCTGGCCGCAGACGGCAACGCGGTTCTCGGCGAGTACACCACGCCCGGAGGCGCCACTATCCCGCTGAGCGGTCATCCCGGTGCCGACGACGGCGCTGCCCACGACGCGAACTGGCTCCGCAAGGCAAGCCAGGCCACCGCCGCCCGGCGCAGCGGCCAGGCCGTCTACCTGGACCGGGACTGGCTCAGCGCCCTCGCCTTCGCCTACTCGATCGCTGACCGCGACGGCGGGCGGCTGCTGCGCCAGCGCTGCGCATGGACACAGGGAGCCCTCGCCGCTGGTCATCTCCTGCTCGGCGATAGTTACGTGATCTTCCACGTGACCGCGGCGACCAGCCTGCGCCGCCGGGCGGGCGTGCTGCAAGACGACCACCCCTGGAGCCACCCGGAGCCGCTAGACCGGCTGCGGTACTTCTACACCTGGCCCGCCCAGGTCATCAGCGCCGCGCATCCCGGCCTGGGCGCGGCCCTGCTCGCGCCGGCCTGGCATCGCGTGCCCGGCACGGGCGGCCAGCAATCCCGGTTGCGGCTGCTCCGCGAGCTCGGGACCGGACAGTGACCGGCCCAGGCAGGACGCCAGCGATCGTGGTGGCGCTGCACGACGGCTTCTGCAGCTTCGGGACCGGAGCCGGCAGCGCCAACCGGGCTTTCCTGACCGCGCTGACCCAGCTGATCGTGCCCGGAGTCCGGCTCGTCATCCTTCCGGTCAGGCTGGTGCCCGTCAGCGCGGAGTACAGCCCGGCCTGGCACGCCGAGATGCAAGCGGTTATAAAGGCGGCGGACGGCGAGGTCTTCCCCGTGGACAACGGCACCGGCGGACGCGCCCGGTTCGGCGACGTGGCCGCCTTCCAGCGGGCCAGCGCCTCCGCTGCCCAGGTCATCCGCGACGAGGTGCTGCCCCACGCGAGCCAGGTCCTCATCGCCGCCTTCGACACCCCGTTCTACGGCCTGTCCGGGCGGCTGCCTGCGCCCGCCCGGCGCGCCGTGGTGACCGTCGTCAGGTCCACGGCGGCCCTGCATGCCCCGGACGACGGCGAACGGGTCAGGTGGGACCAGGAAGGATTATGCGCAACGGCAGCCGCAGGCGGGCGGCTGGCGGCGATCTCGGCCCACATGCGGCAGCACCTCGCTGAGGATTACCGCATCCCGGGCAGCGCCCTGATCGACCTGGCCGACGGGGTCACCGCCAGCGAATGGCAGCACACCGCGCCGTCTGATATGTCCCTGCTTCCCCCCCGCGCCCGTGCCGGCTTCATCCTCGCCATGGGCCGGGCCCAGCCCTACAAAGGCTTCGACGACCTGCTGGACGCTCTCGCCCTGCTCGAAGCCCGCCAGGTCACCGTGCCCCACGCCGTAATCGCAGCCGTCACCGAGGACACCGAGTCCAGCGCCTACCAGCGCCACCTCGCCCGCCGGATCAGAACCGGGCGCCTGGACGCCACGCTGATCACCCGCTTCGCGCCAGCGCTTCGGACCCTGCTGCTCCACCCTGCGCTCGCCGCAGTCGTCGTCCCGTCCAGGGCAGAGCCCTTCGGCCGGATACCGCTGGAAGCATTCGTCGCCGGGGCAGCGCCCGTCGTCGCCACTACCGCCGGCGGCCTCGCCGAGCTTGTCATCGACGGCCGTACCGGATACACCGCCGACCCCGCCGATCCTCAATCCCTGGCCACCGCGATATACCGCGCCCTGTCCGCCGACATCGCGGCACGCAGCCGGCTCCGGGCGGCCGGATGCCACCTCGCCGCAACCCGCTTCAACCACGACCGGGCCGTCAGGGAATTCCTGTCAGCTCACGCCCCATGGGCGATCCGCGGAAGTGAGACCACCGCCACCCTGGGCGATCAGGTAGACCATCACCCGGTCAGTCCACATACCCCGCTGGCCGCGGCGTCCCGGCCGGAATGCGCCAGAGGATCTGGACCGTCCGCGCAGCCAGCGCAGCCTGGGCCTCCATGATCTCGCCCCAGCCCAGGACGGCCGGCACATCCGCCAGCGGGCACATCAGCCGCCGCAGCAGCCGGCCACTGTCGGCATCCGGGCAACGCGACCTGAACCCCTCGATCACTCCTTCCCTATTTAATAGCCGTGTTGCCGCAGGTGGTGGTGAGACGGGAGACGGCTATGTGGCGGGTGTTCTGGGTGCCGCGGGACGCGGTGCGGACCGGGGTACGGCGGCGTGTCCTGGCGGGCTGGGAGGATCTGCCGGCGCGGGAGGATCAGGCCGGGATCAAGGCCGGGGATCCGATCTTTTCTGTCTCCGGATTACCGGGTGGACCCCCTGCTGGGCCTGTACGTTCAGTCCGCCAGGCTCCGCGGGTACACGGCGGAGACACGGCGGAACTACGCCACCGACATCGCGCTGCTGCTGGCGTTCCTGTGGAGCCGGGGCAAGGGGTGGGCGGACGCGGCAGAGCGGGACCTGGAGGACTACGGGCACTGGCGGCGGTTCGCGCCGGAGAACCCGGCCCGGGTCGGGGGCGCGAAGTGGGACAGGGAGGTAGCGGCGTTCACCAGCCTGTACGGGTGGGCGGCCAAGAACGGGTACGTGGCGCGGATCCCGGTCGCGATGAAGCAGGTCCGCGGCTGGAGCGGCGATGTGGTGACGGTGCCGGCGGTCAGGGCGAAGGACACGCGGCGGAGTAACGTGCACTGGCTGACGCCGCGGACGTGGCGGCGGTGGATCGACGTAGGGCTGCGCGGCCACGGCCGTGACGGGGTGCGGGAGGTGGGGTGGGCGGGGCGGCTGGAAGACCGCAACGTTGCCTTCGTCCGCCTGCTGGTCTCCTCGGGGCTGCGCCGCTCGGAGGGCGGGTCGCTGCTGACGTTCGAGGTTCCGGAGCTGCGGCTGGACGGGGGCCGCTACTACAAGGGGAAGGTGGCGGCGAAGGTCACGCGGTCTAAGCGGGACCGCACGTTCTACGTGGCCGCCGACGCGGTCGGGGAGATCGGGGCGTACGCGGAGTCGTCACGGGCGTGGGCGGTGCGGGATGCGCAGCGGAAGGGCCGCTACGACCGGCTGCCGGGGCTACGCGTGGTGACCGAGGTCACCCGGCGGGTGAGGCCCGAGGTCCGCTGGCGCTGCCTGGACGGGTCCACCGGGAGGCAGCAGCTCAGCGAGTTGACGGTGCAGGAGCGGATGCTGCTGTTCACCGAGGGCCCGCACGGGCTGGAGCCGCTGTGGCTGTGGCTGAGCGAGCAGGGCCTGCCGTTCGGCGTGCACTCGTGGGAGGGCGTGTTCCGGGCAGCCAACGAGCGCTGCGAGCAGGTCCTGACCCCGCCCCGCCGGATCGGCCTGGACCCGCACCAGGTGCACGCCCCCTACGCCACGCCGCATGCTGCTCGCCACAGCTTCGCGCTCTACATGCTGGTCGTGCTCAACGTGCTGATGGACCAGCGGTACGGGCTGACGGAGGAGGAGCGCAGGGAGTACCGGCAGCTCTACGGGGACCCGTGGTTCATGGTCCAGCAGCTGCTCGGGCATGCGTCGCGGCAGACGACGCTGGACTGGTACCTCAACCCTCGGGAATTGCATCGGACGGGCGAGGAACCGCAGGTCAGCTGGTCGGCGTGGGCGCCGAGTCGGTTCAGGTGCCCGGCGGCACAGGCCTGCTGACCTGCTTCGCCTTCCGGACGCTCCCGCTGGATGCATGATCCGCCCGCTGGAAGGGTGCCGCCCGCCTCGCGGCGGGACCCTAAGCAGGGGACCCTCATCGGGCAGGGCGGGCAGGCCAGGAGGCTGCCCGATCGCCGGCAAGCGGTCGATGCTGGCCGGGGCGGAGGAGCCGATCGCCGCGCCGATGCCGGAACTGGACGCGGTGTTCGCCCGGGTGGCGCGGGAGTCGGAGGGCATCCAGGACTTCGGCGGCATCGAGCAGGCCCTGGCCGGGAGCATCGCGTGACCGGGCGGGGCAGGCGGGCGTCGCTGCCCGCAGGCGGCCACTCCCGCTCTGAGTCCCTGGTCGCGGACGGGCAGGGCGGCCTGCTGGTGCGCCACTGCAACCGCGAGGGCAAGGTCCGCGAGTACGACTTCGCGGGGCTTCCCGTCGCCGGGCCGATGCAGGCCTCGCTGGCGGCCCTGTTCGCCGCTAGGTGCGTGCCAGGCCGGTGGACCGTGCACGCCACCTCTGCGGCATCGTGGGATCACCTGCGGCGGTTCGCGGAGTTCCTGGCCCGGCAGCAGCGGCCTCCTCGTGACCTTGACGAGCTCACCCCGCATGTCGTTCGGGCCTGGCGGGCGGGACTGCCAGCGAGCGTCGGCGGGGGCAATGCCTTCAGGGCGGTCGCGGGCCTGCTCCGCGATGATGCCAGGCTGCAGGCGGGCCCATTGGCCGACGAGCTGGGCCGGCGCTTCAGGGTGCCCAGGAGCAAGGTCCAGTCCTACAGCGAGGCGGAGTTCGACCAGTTCACGGCGGCTGCCCGGCACCGGTTCCGGGCCGCCGTGCAGCGCATCGGCGAGAACGCCGGGCACCTGCAGCGATGGCGGGACGGCGCGTTCGCCGAGGGCAGCACCGACTGGGTGCTGGGCGAGGGCCTGGACATCCTCGCCCGCACCAGTGACCTGCCCAGGCGGATCCGGGCGAACGGGCGGAGCGACGGCATCGAGGCGAGGTATCGCGACGCGTTCGGCGGCGCGACGTGGGAGCGGCTGTTCCTGACGGGGGCAGAGGCGGCGGCACTGGGAGTGCTGCTGATGGCCGAGTTCGGGTGGAACCTGTCGGTGATCGACCGACTCGGGGTTCCGCTGGCCTCCCCGGACCAAGGCGAGGACGGCCGCGTGACCTACCGGATCCCGCTGGAGAAGCCGCGCCGAGGCCGAGGCCGCTACCATGAGACCCGCAACGTCACCGACTCCGGGGCGGGCACGCCGGGGCGGCTGATCACGCAGGCGCTGCAGGCGACGCGGTTTGCCCGCGCGATCGTCGAGGAACTGGCCCCCGGCAGCAGCCGGCTGGTCGTCTGGCGGGCCAGGCCCGGCGGGCGCCGGCGGGTGAACCCGGACTGCCTGCCGCCGGTCGGCCCGTTTCGCTTCGGCATCCACTCAGACGGCGCGAAGAGCTCGGCGGCCGCCGAGGGACTCGGCAGCAGCCCGTTCCGCAGGGGGCGGCGGACGGTGATAGCGCTGGACCGGCGGGAGCCGGCCCAGCATTCCCAGGGCACCCACGACCGCCACTACGTCCTGCCCGATGATCGCGTCCGGGCCGAGGCCGTCGAGGTGATCGCGGCCGGCGCGGAGGACGCCGCCGGGCGCGCCCGCAGCACGGTGCTGGCCGCCAGGCTGCAGGACCGGCCTGATCCCGCGGACGTCGAGACGGCGACCGCGGACTGCTCCGGCTACCGCAACAGCCCCTGGCCGTCCATCGGGGGCGGCTGCGGCGCCTCGTTCCTGATGTGCCTGGCCTGCCCGAACGCGCGGGTCCATCCGGGCCACCACCCCCGCCTGGCCCACCTGCATGAGGCACTGGGCAGCCTGCGCTCCGTGCTGCCGCCCGCCGCGTGGGCGGCGGACTGGCGCGATTCCCGCGACCGGCTGGAAGACCTCAGGCGGCGGATCGGCGAAGGCCCGTGGTCCCATGCCCTGGCCCAGGTCACCGGCGCCGACTGCGAGCTCGTCAGTCACCTTCTCACCGGGGCACTCGACGCATGACCGCCGCCCTGGACATAGACCCCTACCTGCTCCCGCTGCCGGCGCCGGACAGCCCTGTCGTCCTCCCGCACCGCGCGAGCTCCCTGCACGTCCACCTGAACGGCCGGTACGCCGACCCGGTCTGGCCGCTGGCCCCGCTAACCGGGAACCCCAGTGTCACGAAGGTGGCGATCGGCTGGGAGCGGTGGCCTGCCGCGTTCCGCGACGAGATGCGGCTGGCAGCCTGGAACCTGATCAACGGCCAGCTCCGGCCCGCGTTCCTGCACGGGCGCGGGACCGCGATGCGGAGCCGCCTCAGCCTTAACGCGGTCTACAACACGACGGAGCACTGGAAGGCATTCGCGGGATGGCTCGGGGACAGGGGAATGCGCAGCCTCGCCGGCTGCGGCCCCGATGTCCTGCACGACTACGGCCTGCACATCCGCGGGTCCGGCCGCAGCAGGGACGTCGTCACGAAGACCCTGGTCGCGCTGACGCGGCTGTGGGCCCTGGACCAGGTAAGCGCCCGCCCGAACGGCATCGGGTGCCCGCCATGGGAAGACCTCGGAGTCGATGACTACCTGTCCGCGGCGACAGGTTTCGGCGGCGGGGAGAACGCAACCGAGCCCATTGACGAGAAGACCATGGGACCGCTGCTCATCTGGGCGATGCGAATGGTCGATGACCTTTCCCGCGACGTCCTCGCCGCCTGGGCCGAGCGGCAGAGGCTCGCCGAGGCCGCCCTCGCGAACACCGCCACCCCCGCCGGGACGGCCGCCCTGGAGGCATACCTCCGTCCCCTGATCACCAGCGGCGCCCCGCTGCCCGCATCCGTCAACCAGGGCAAGGCAGTCCTTGCCAGCTACTACATCAGCGGCATCACCGGCGCCTCACGCGGCCAGGTAGAGCTGATCAGGCGCCGTGAGAGCCTCACGGCCATCGCGGCGGAGCGCCCCGGGCCGTGCCCGCTCGGCGTCCCGGTGACCGGGCGGATCGCTGGAAAGCAGTGGCGCGCGGCGCTCGACTACAATGAGGCCCCGGACCTGATGCGGCACCTGGGCACAGCGGCCTTCGTGGTCTGTGCATTTCTGACCGGAATGCGCCCAGGGGAAATACTGGGCCTGCGCGCCGGGTGCTGCCCCGATCCCGTTCCCGGCCCGGACGGGCAGGCCGGGAGGCACCTGATCCGCGGCCTGGAGTTCAAGACCGCTACCGACGAGGACGGCAACCACGATCCCGGCGGTGCCGAGCGCGAGGTCCCCTGGGTCGCCATCACCCCGGTCGTCAACGCCATCCGCGTCCTGGAGCGCATGATCCCCGACGGGCAGCTGCTGTTCGACCACCACGCCCATGACCTCCAATTCGCCCGGCAGGGCACGGGGTCCGCCCGGCGCCGCGAACTGGCCGACAAGCACGACCAGACCCGCATCACCGCCGACGGGAGCGCGGCATGAGCGGCGACCTGAGCGAGCGGGACCGGATCCGCGCCGCGATGGACCGCATCCTGGAAGGCGCCCCCGGGCGGTCCAACGGCGCGCTGACCGTCGTCGCGCTCGCCATCGAGGCCTGCGTCCCCCGCAACGCGCTCACCCAGCGGCACACCGACCTGAAAGACGAGTTCTACCAGCGGGTCAAGGCGCGAGGCGCGGACAACGAGGACGAGGCCCGGCTCCGCGCCACCATCGCCAGGCTCCGGCAGACGATCGCCAACAAGAACGAGGAGCTCGCCCAGCTCCGGGCAGACGTCCCTGCCCTCGTCCGGGCAGTCAACCAGCTCACCATGGAGAACCAGCAGCTCCGTGATATGCACGCCAGCACCAGTGGCAGCGTCATCCCGTTCCCCGGCCGTCCCGCCCGTCCCCGTGACTAAGCGCCGTGGAGGAGCAACCGTCAGCATCGCGGTTGCCCTGTCAGCGACACCTGCGGAATGGCCTATGGCACGACCTCCCGGCAAGCGCTGGGGTCGGAGGTGAAGGCCCTGCTCATCCCCGTCGGAGAGCAGCCCAGGGAAGTCAACCTGGCCGACGGCGGAGGGCCCCGGCTCATGCGCTCGCTTAGGGCGCTCATCGGTGCCCGGTGCGTGGAGCGGATCTGGATTACCGACCACTGGGAAGCCTGGCTCGACGAGAACGGCGCAGCCGCGGGAAAGCCGGTCAACCAGGCCGCGACGCTGCTCGCGCGCTCGTTCGGTTGGCAGCTCAGCCTGCTCGGGGCGACCGTCATCGTCGGGCTCGACAGGGACGCGGACAGGTCGGCTGGCCTGTCTCAAGATCAAGTCCGTGCCATCCTCCGGAGGATCACTGGCGCACCCTGACTGGTCGGCAGTTTCTCCGCGGTTCCGGCCCCGAGGGCAGCCAGCCCCGGTCAGTCCACGTAACCCGGAGCAGACGGCGAGTCGACCGGCAGCCGCCACCGGTCCCGCGCGACCCGCGCCGCCGCCCTGGCCTGCAGCACGGCAGGCTCGCCCCAGCCCAGCACGCCTGGTGCCGCCTCAAGCGAGGTCATCAGCCGCCGGTAGACCCGACCCCCATCAGGATCAGGCGCTCTCTCCGCGAACGCCTGCACAACTCCCGCCATCCGGGCTTGAGCGTAAGGCGCGCGGCCGGGGCGGTGGACCTCCTGGTAGCCCAGGTACGCTGTCTCGCCGACCCGTACCTGGTTCTCCTCGAACGCTTCCCGCACCAGCGTCGCGGTCAGGTCAGCGTCCCAGGCCTCGGGAGTCCCGCCGGGAAGATTGAAAGTGCCATCGTCGTCCTGGACGAGCACCCGGCCAGTCCGCGGGCACAACAGCCACCCGTATACCTGCGTGACTTCCAGCCCTGCTGGAACCGGCACCCCATGCCAGAAATACCGCACATCAGAAACGGCATCCATCGCCTCACGCTATCCGCCGGCCAACAATCACCGCAGGCTTACGCAGCAACGTCGCCTTGGACCGCCCCGGCCTGATGCCGGGGCGGTCCAAGGCGTCATGCATCGCGGGATTTCAAGACCAGTGCGCCGATGAGGAGGGCGCCGACGGTCCAGAGGGCGACCACGCCGAGGCCCTGCCACGGGGTGAGCGGCAGGCTGTTCACCCCGGTCGTGGCCTGGACGTCCAGGCCGGCGGACAGGGGGCCGATCTGCTGCAGGCGCCGGGAGATCGTCGCGTCGGAGATGACGGCCGCGAGGATCGGGAACAGGTACAGCAGGCCGAGCACCAGTCCGATGGCCACCGCGGAGTCGCGTACCGCGGCGGCGACCCCGAGGCTGAGTAGGGCGATGAGCGTCAGGTACACAACTGTGCCGACGGCGGCCCGGATGTCGGCGCCCGCGGTGAGGCACGCGTACCCGTGCGCTGGGGTGAACCCGTGGCCGGGAAGGATCAGCCGCCCGGCGAGCGCGGAGCCGGCCACGGCCAGCGCTGAGGCGATCAGCACCGGGGCGGTGAGCACCGCGGTCTTTGCGAAGAGCCACGTCAGCCGCCGGGGCATCGCGGTCAGCGACAGCTTGATCATCCCGGTGCTGTACTCGTTGCTGATGGCCAGCACGCCGGCGACGGCGACCACCGCCTGGCCCGGGTAGATCCCGGTGAAGCTGACCTTCGCGGGGTCGATCCCGCACGCGGCGGACGAGCACTGGGCCGCGCTGGCAGCCCCCGCCCCCACGGTGACGGTCAGCGCGATGATTCCGACCAGCAGCCAGGCTGGCCCGGCCACGGTGCGGAGCTTGGTCCACTCAGCGTGCAGCGCCTGGACCACCGGATGAGGCGACGGCGAGACCCGGGCCGCGAGGCTCATGCGTCCCTCCTGCGCAGCAGGTAGAAGGCCAGCGCCAGCGCGGCGGCCGCCCACGCGCACTCCACCGCCAGCCCGGCCCATCCCGGGAGCGGGTAGTACCCGTCACTCACCCGGTACACGGCGGTGGCCTGGTAAAACTTGGGGAGCGCCTGCTGCGCGGCCATGGCGGCGACCGGGGTGACCTGCAGCGCC
>Ga0193728_1000750_pt1 | contig 16115 bp, 17 predicted proteins | sample U1c1metaG_FD_143037 | JGI IMG/M metagenome (GOLD analysis project Ga0193728, IMG submission 143037) | Soil microbial communities from a riparian zone of the East river system, Colorado, United States - U1c1 | ecosystem: Environmental > Terrestrial > Soil > Riparian zone | place: USA: East River...
ATAGGTGATCCCACGTGCCCGCCCGGCCTGTGGCCCGAAGATCGAGCCGCACCCACCGCTGCTGTCGCCGAGGTGTTGGGGCAGGGCCATGGTCACGCAGACGTGTCCATCTGCGGAGTCGGTCGCAGAGAGTTTCCACGGCAGGGTGCCGAAGGTGCCAGAGGCGACAGTGCCCGTTGACGCACCCCAGCCCGGCACAGCGAAAAACAGCGCGAAGACAACAACTCCGGCGAGCCTGAGAGGATGGCTACCCCGCATATATGCAGAAGTATCGCCGACAACAATCGCCTGCGCGAGGGTTCGGCTATACACCGCCGGTAGCGTCTCGGCGTGAGCGTCCGATGCTCGGTGCTGGTTCTCGGCCTGTCGGTGGTACTTGGCGCCGCGGTGGCCGGGTGCCTCGGAGGTTCGGGGCCGGTCGAATCGAGGGGAACGGTGACCCTGCCTGCGGGGACATACCCGCGTGCGCGCGCGTGTCCGAACCTCATTGCTCAAGCGCCCAGGCTTACTCACGTGCGGACGGCAATGGTGGCGATTGCTGGGAACCCGTTCGGTGTTGTGACGACAAGAGACGGACACTGGTCGTTTGTGTCAACGGAAACGCAGGTGTCGGTTATGTCGGACGGCGCGTTCGCGCCCAAGCCTGTGCGGCTTATCTCGCTGCCTGTCGCGGCGGCCGATGGGGAGGCTCTGACGCACGATGGTCGCTATCTGTTGATCGCGGCGGGTAGCGGCGCAGTGGTTGTCGACGTGGCGCGAGCCGAGGAGGGCAAGCCCCATTCGGTGCTCGGTGTGCTGTCGGCTGCGGTCGGAGCCGACAGCGCTCCGGCTGAATCCGCGATCGAGGTAGTCACGTCAGCAGACGACCGATTCGCATTCGTTGCGGACGAGGCTGCAGGGAAGATCGCCGTCTTCGATCTGCGCGCTGCGATCGATGACGGGCTGCGCAACTCGGGCTTCGTCGGCATGATCGGCGTCGGGCAGCTTGTCGTGGGTATGGCCGTCTCCCCCGACGGGCGATGGCTCTACGCGACAAGTGAACTCGCGAGAGGTGCGACCCTTCGAACTGGACATGGGACGCTCAGCGTCATCGACGCACGTCGTGCTACGACCTCGCCCTCAAAGGCTGTTGTTAGCACGGCCCCAGCAGGCTGCGGCAGTGTGCGCGTTGCCGTCTCACCCGACGGGCGCACCATCTGGGTTACGGCCCGTGAGAGCAATGAGCTACTCGCCTTCTCCGCTCACAGGCTCGTGGTTGATCCACGGCATGCCCTTCTTGCGGCCATCAGAGTTGGCGAGGCGCCGGTCGGTCTCATCTTGATCGATCGTGGTCGCCGTGTCGTGGTGGCCGACTCCAATCGTTTCAACATCGCGGGCGCGAGCGCCGGGCTCAGCATCATTGACGCCCGCGCCGCCCTTGAGGGTAGGCCGGCGCTGCTCGGCGTTGTTGATGCCGGTCAGTTCCCGCGCGAACTGTCGCTTGAGGCCAACGGCACGCTGCTTGTCACCAACTTCGACTCTGGACAACTGGAGGCAATCGCGACCCCAGATTTCCCGTGACCAACGCACGCAAACTTTTGCCCAAACTTTTGCCCGCCGTAGATGATTTGACCAGATCTCAGTTGGTCTGAGCTGACCTAATCATGCGGTTCTGGTGTCACCTCATCTGGCAACAGACGTCTCATAACCCGGAGGTCGCAGGTTCAAATCCTGCCCCCGCTATACGAAAGGCCCCGGAAACGGGGCCTTTGTGTTTCCAGCGCAGAGATCGGCGGGCGAAACTTTTGCCCAACTTTTGCCGCTGCGCGAGGACGCTTCCTACGCCGCGGGGGCGTTCTCGGATCTCGGCATACTCTTCGGGTGGATCGCCGTTACCAGGTTTTTGTGAGCAGCACCTTTCTCGACCTCGCTGAAGAGCGGTCGGCCGTGGTGTCAGCTCTGCTTCAACTCGACGCGATCCCGGCAGGGATGGAGCTCTTTCCCGCCGCCGACGACGACGCTTGGACGCTGATCGAACGCGTAATAGATGCGAGCGATTACTACCTCCTCGTGATCGGCGGGAAGTATGGGTCGATCGATCACGCGACTGAGCTGAGCTACACCGAGCGTGAATTCGATTACGCCGTCGCGGCAGGCAAGCCCGTAATGGCGTTCCTTCACGAGGATCCTGACGCGATCCCGGCTGGCAAGTCAGAGAAGACGGAGGAGGCGCAAGCCAAGCTCGCGACGTTCCGAACGAAGGTGGAGCAGCTCAAGCATGTCAAGTACTGGGTAAACGCCGATTCGCTCCAAGGGAGGGTTGCCCTGAGCTTCGCGAGCTTCACGAAAAGCTACCCGGCGACTGGCTGGATTCGCGGCGACGTTGAGACGGCGGCCGGAGCCCTTTCGGAGATCAACGATCTCCGAAAGCAACTAGACGCAGCGAAGGCGCAACTCACGACCGCTCGCACGTCGCCACCTCCCGGGGTGGAAGATCTTGAACAGGGCAGCGACAGCTTCGTCGCAACTGCTTCTGCGGCGACGAAGACCAGGGACGAAACGAAAACGTCGTGGGGCTCATGGGTTTGGCAAGATTGGACTGGCGCGCAAGAGGTTGACCCCACGTGGGACGAACTGTTCTCGGCAATCGGGCCAACGCTTTTAGACGAGGCTGAGCAAATGGCTCTCCTTAATCGGCTGAACGTATCCCTGGCTAAGGGGTGGGGCGCGGAGTTTCGGAAGGACGTACGCGATCAGATCGAGGCGACCGGGGCCACGGTGGCAGCTTTTAGCGGCACAAGTGTCAAGCTAAGCACGGACGACTTTGGCACGGTCCTCGTCCAGCTTCGCGCACTTGGTCTCATTCAGAGGAGCGATCGAAAGCGGAGCATCTCCGACAAGGGAACGTATTGGACGCTTACGCCGTACGGCGACACTCACCTCACGACCCTGCGCGCACGTCGTAAAGGTTCGGACGCTGAAAATGGGTTCGCCTCCGAAGAGACGGACGAGGACGAGGATTAGGGCGCCGGTGCCGCAGCCGGCTCATGGGGGCGGCTTGCGGGCTTGGTTTTCAAGAACGCAGCCGTGGCTGCCCACGCGCTCCACGACTCACGCGAGGTGCGGCCGATCGGCCCTCGCCCCCGAGCCGTGTCCGTAGGTGATGTCTTCGTCTTGGGGGACGGCGGCGGCCAGGTAGACGATAAAACTTCCGGCGAGATGTACCGCGAGGTCGGCTAGCGCGGCCTCGGGATCGGCCGCGCCTGGAGCTTTCCCGTGGGCGTCGCCTTCCGTGCTCCGGAGCGCGTGGAGCCGGTCGAGGAAATCTTCTACGAGCGCGGGCACGTTCTCCAGATAGCCGGGGACGTGACCGGACGCCTTGAACGAGCGGGCAAGCTCCTTGAGTGTCGACCCCTTCATCCCGATCGCCTTCAGGGCGGACTCGACCGCGGAACTCGCCGAGGTCAGAGCGTCGTCGATCTCGCCACTGAGTTGGTGATGGATCGCCTCGCGGTAGGTGCGTTCGACCTCCTCCCATCCGGACCTTTGCACGGCGAGTAGGGCGGGGCCGACGAGGATCTCCTCCAACGCGGGAGACCCGATCTTGTGAATCTCGCCGCTCTGCATCCGATAGCCGAAGCGGAACCTGGCGAAAGCGCGATTGATGCGCTCTTCGACGTCGGGGATCGGTACACGATTCTTGCCGTTGGCGAACATCTGGGTGGAGGCGTTCTCCATGAGGACTTCGACAGAGTCGATGAAGTCATCCACGCCGTCGCCGCCACTGAAGAAGCTGATGATCGGCTGGCCTTTGCCGAAATGCTCCATGAGCTCGCGATTCAACCTGCGCTCGAAGACGGCGGCCACGTCGGCGTTCGCGCCCTCGATGACGACGCGTATCGCGTGAGCCAAGCCGTCGGGCACGGCCGCGTGTGTCAGGTCGTCGGCTGTCCCTTCAGCGAGCCGCCGTCGGTCGGAGTAGCGCAGCCGGGACACGCCGGAAGTGTCGCACGTGTGTCAGCGTAACGGGCGTAGATTAGCCGCTAGCGGGCCGCGCCTCTCGATTCTCGTTCCGCGATAATCGCGGCGCCTGCGCGGCCCGTAGGATCCGCTCGATGAGAAGGGAGCGAGTTTGGAATCGCCTTCTGGAGGCCGCGCTGATCCTCCTGGGCATCTACGTCGTCGTCTTCTACGCATTCGACCCACCAAGTTGGGTGAAGCTGATCGGCGGCGTTGTCCTGATCGTTGCCTGGGTTTGTCTGTACGTCGTAGCGCCGTTGCGACGAAAGATCTTCGGGGAGCGCGCCGAGTGAGTTCCAGCAACGCAGCGGCAAGGGGCTGAGAACCGCCAGTAGCGTCACCGCCGTAGGCGGCAGGAGCGAGACCTTCTACTAGCTCTCAGCCCTTTTTCTGCCAGACCGAGATGTGCTGCCGGCTTTCTGCTGTGAACGGTTCCCGTTCCCAGTCGGCCCATCGCTCGTACAGGTCCATGTCGGCGATCTTGGCCATCAGGTCGAGCTCGGCGGGCCAGACGTAGCGGAACGGAACGGCCTTATGGCGCACCTCGCCGTCAACGAATCTGAAGCTGTGCGACTTCAGGCCTTGATTCACAACGTCGTATTCGTCGAGGCCCCAGCTCTCTTCGCTTATGTGGAAGTCCTGGATGACTTGTCCAGGCGCGAGCCGCTGCAGCCCCGGCACCACAACCTCGATGACGAAGAAACCGCTCGGCTGTAGGTGTGCTGACACGTTCGCAAAGCACGCGACCTGGGCGTCTTGGCTGGTCAGGTTCATGATCGTGTTGAAGACGAGGTAGGCGAGAGAGAACGTTTCATCAACGGTGGCTGTGGCGAAATCGCCGATCGTCACACCGATCGACTCACCGCCAGGCTTTCTGGAGATACGCGCCGCCATCGCCTGCGACAACTCGATCCCATGCACAGGAACGCCGCACCTGGCGAGTGGAACACCGATGCGGCCGGTTCCGATTCCCAGCTCAAGTGCGCGTCCGCCTTCCGCGAGCGCAGCGAGAAATCCTACGACAGGTCCGACGGCGTCTGGCGTGGACATCGCCGCCGTCGACTCGTCGTAGGTTGCTGCCCATCGCTCGTCGAAGTATCCGTCCGGGTCAACTGATGCTTGCATGCCGTCTGCTCCTTCTCGATGAGGGTCGTAAGCCACGACAACGCGCCGCGGCCAGGCGGGCTTCAGCCCAGTCGAGCCTCCTGGGAAGCGCGGAAGAAGGTCTAGAGCGCGCGGCCGGAGGCTCGGTGAGCGAACTGCAGCAACATCACGAACCTCCTTCCGAGTAAGCGCAGCGACAGAGTCACTCTATGAACAACCTTCCGCCTTTTCAAGCCCCGATCACGGCCGCCGCCGTAACCAGGCCTGCGAGCCCATAATGCTGAGTTCGAGCGTCTAGCGGCGGCCCTTACTGACGAGGATTGGAACATGCGTGCTGCCTGGGAGCCGTCGTCCTGGCGCGAACCATTGCGCAGCGACGTGGCCTTTGAGGACTTTCTTGTTCGAAGCGTATGCGACCGTGAGGCGGCAGTGATGTCGCAGCGCTGTGTCTCGCGCAGCGGTAAGCGCTAGGCCGACAAGTTTGGGAACAACGCACGGCGCCGCCGGTGAGGTGGGAGTCGGTGTTGTTGTTGAGGTAGTTGTGGTAGCAGCCGTGGTGGTCGCCGGTGTGGTTCCGGGTGTGGTTGTCGACGGCGGTGTGGTGGTTGTCGTCTGCCCAGTTGTGGTGGTGGTAGTCGTCGTCGTCGTCGTCGTTGGGACAGTCGTGGTGGTAGTGGTCGTAGTAGTCGTGGTGGTACCGCTCGTGATCGTGATCGTGAAAGACGCGGGTGTCGCGTTGTTGCCTGCGGGATCATGGGCGTTGCATGTCACCGTCGTGATCCCGATCGGGTATAGGGTGCCGGCCATGTTGTGGTCGCAGCTTGTCGTGATTGAACTGGCGTCGTCGTCGGGGTCCGTAACGCTGATTGGTTGAGCGATGAAGGTGCCAGCTGCTGAGCTCGCAGGGGCAGTGATGTTGCTGAGGTGGAAGACCGGTGGGGTCGTGTCGACGAACGGAGTGACCGTCATCGCGAACGAGACCGTCGCCGAGTTGTTGGCGGCCAGGTCATACGCGTAGCACGTCATCGTGTAGGCGCCAACCGACAGCGTAATCTGGGTCGGGATCCCCGCGAGAAACGTTTTGCCCAGAGTGCTCCAGTCGCAGTGCACTGTGATCTCGCCCAGGACGTTGTCCGGATCTGTGGCGTTCACGGTGAAGACCACCGGCTGGAAGTACCCCGGAACCGTCCCTGCGACCGTCAGGTCGGAAGGCCGCTGAATCGTCGGTGGCGTTGTGTCAGCCGTTGTGCGTGCGAGCCGTGACGGGCCCTCATAAGCGGCGGCAGGCACCGCCAGGACAACCAGCGCAGCAGCAACGAACCCAAACACGACCTGCGAACGCGTCATCCGGAAATCCACCCTTCTCACTAGCCACTCAAACCAAGGAACCTTTTGCCGCGAGCCCTCCGCTCCGTGACGCCGCCCGCGTTGTCGCAGTATGCAACCACCCCGGGGCAATGGGCAATCGAGCCAATGATTTGTCCCGCCAGCCGAGGATGACCGCCGGGCGACCTTGACACGGCCCCGCAGCGGCAGGGAGGCTTGCCCAACTTGCGTTGCTGCTCGCGGAGAGGGAACGTTTGATCGGCGCGATTCTGGAACTTTTGACGAAGCTCCTGACTGCCGCTCAGGGTCTCCCCGCATTGAGGAGGGATCATCAGCGCCGAAGCATCTTGCGCGGCATGCTCGAAGATCCAAGCTACGAGTGGCGGAGCGTAAGTACCCTCGCGCGCTCGATTGGCGCATCGGACGAGCAAGCGCGCGAGCTTCTCATCTCCATCGGCGCCCGTGCGTCGGCTGGAAGCGGCGACGAGCTTTGGGGGCTCACCAGCCGCGTCGGAACATCCGGAGTAAGAGGGCCTGACTCACCGTCGAGCGGTAGTCGGTCCGGCGGTTAGTCAGGACAAAGGGTCGGTCATCGGCCGCCGGCGGACATCAAAGCCCATAACCCGAAGTTCGCGGATTCAAATCCTGCCTCGGCTATTGGCCGTTCGGGCTGACTGGGCTCGAGGGTTCCCCTGGCGGGGGACTGGTCGGTGGTCTGTCGTCGGCTTAATGTTGAGGGATGCGAGAGCGGGTTCCCCTTTTTTTTGGTCTGGCGTTGCTGGCGATCGCGGTCGTCGTTGGCTCGCTGTTTATTGCCGGCGGCATCCGCGACCGGAACCGAACTGATGTGATCACGGTTACCGGTTCGGCGAAGGCGCGCATCGTCTCCGACTACATCGTCTGGGACGCCAGCTTGACTGGTCAGGGGGCTTCACCGGCGGCGGCCTCGACGCAGCTTTCGGGCTGGACGAGCCGCGTTCGCGGATTCTTTCGCGAGCAGGGTGTCGGCGCGGAGGAGTTGACCGTCGAGCCGATCTCGACCGAGAGCCCAGGAAGCGTGGATCAGAATGGCGCCAGGGTTACCGGGTATCGGCTCACACGAAGCTTCGAGATCCGCTCTTCACGCGTCGCCTTGATCGCCGGTGTGGCGGAGCGAAGCTCTAGCCTTTTGGCTCAGGGAGTGCCGCTTGCAGCCGACGCGCCGCAGTACGTCTACACCAAGCTTCCCGGCCTTCGGCCGCGGCTGTTGGCGGCGGCGACTAAGGATGCGCAGTCGCGCGCGCGGGTTCTTGTCGCAGCGTCGGGAGCGAAACTCGGCAAGCTTCGCGGCGTCAACGTCGGCGTCTTCCAGGTCTCGAGCCCGAACTCGACCGACGTCAGCGACTACGGTGTTTACGACACGACGACGCTTCGCAAGGACGTCACCGCAGTGGTCAACGTCACCTTCGCTCTCTCTTAGCCTGCAGGCGGCCCACTCTGCGTCCCGGTAGTTGCGCGGGACTCGCCGCCGCCGACTCTTACAGTCACCCGAGCGAAGCGGCCAGAGCAACGGTCGTCACCACGGCGGAGAGGACGAAGCCGGCAATACCGATCACCCGCCGAAAAAGCGGGAGTGTCAGCGCCTCGCACCTCGGCCAGGGGGATCCACGCCAAAGCTCCTCGGCCGTGCCTCGCCAATTTGTAGCGATGGCCGCGCACAGCGCGCAGGCGAGCAGACCCATCGCCGCACCCAATGCCGGGCGATTCGTGAGGAGTAGCGCCACGAAAAGTCCAAACCACAACGCGATGAAGAGGTGTCGAAGTCTCACTCGACAAGGATAGGTCGGTCAGGCGACCCCGTCGTCGCTTGCGCGACTGTTTCGCAATGACGCCTGAACAGGCACGGTCTCACACTTAGTTGGCTACCTCGATTGAGTCGCCAGTCAGAACGTGATCTGGTGATGTCTGCTGAGCAAGAATCCGTGGCTGCTGCTCGTGCTCCAGCAGAGGAGACCAATCGTGAGCGAGGAGCAGCGAAACACGCCGAAGAATCGCCGCGTCTGGCCGTATCGGATCACTGGGACGGCCTGCCCGATCCAGTTGTCCGGCCGTATTGGAGCACCGACCGGGCCTGCGCGGTTGAGCGAAAACACTTCAGGATTGAGGGCTGCCGACGATGTAGACAGGACAGCGCAGGCTAGGGACGGCGGTTCCCCCGACACCTTGGCGGCGACACAGCGGGCGTTGCCGGAAGGGTTCTTGAAGTCAATCGTGCGGACCGTCGCGGCGCGAGCGGCACCAGGGATCGTGAGAAGCAGTGTTAGCACCGCTGCGCAGCTGACGAACCGCCCAAATCCACGCTCGTGGGGGTGCACCAAGAAGACCGTACACATCCGGGGCGGAAACATCGTCACGTCGTCAGGGTTGACGGTCGCTTGGGCGAGTGTTGCGAACCGTCCCCCGACCCGGTAAGGCTGGTATGACGGGAGCGACAGGAACGGGCTAACGAAGGACGCGCTGTGTGCCAGGCGCGAGGTTCAGCGGGATCATCTGAACGAGTCTGTGGTTGCGCCCGTAGACCGCGAGGTGTGACGGACGGGTCGGTATTGGCGTTACCGCGCTGAACTGGCCCCAGCTCGTTCCGCGTTGGTAGAGCACCATCGAGCGGGATCCTTGGCCGACAAGAACGATGCGGTAGACATCGCCACGTGCGATTCCCGCGAGGTAGGTCGGATGGTTCTTTGTCCCCGGCCAAGTGAACGACGCGGCCGCGATAAGCACATGTGAGTGCGCGATGTTTTTTGGTAGGGATGACGTATCGGCTGGGCACTGCCAGCTCGTCGGTGCGCTCCCCTGCAGGACGGCGGCGAGGCAGGTCTTCGGTAGCGAGCTTTGGGCTTGCGGTGCCGCCAGGATCATTAGTGCGCCCTGCCTGTTTCCGCGAATAGTGGAGAGGACTCGTACCTTCGATGCATCGAGGCCCTGACGTGCTGCCGCGAGTTGCGCTGGCTGGATTTCAACCGGCTGGACGCCGGAGAGCGGGTAGTCGCCGAGCATCTGTCCCGCTTCCCAACCCGGTACGCCGTCCTGCCAGACCCAACCGGCCGCGCCCGCTGCGTCCGCTGCCGGCAGCTTCGAGGGCACTTTGATGTTGCTCATCGCCCCCGAGTTCGGGTGATAGCCAGGCCTTGCGAAGACGAAGACGCCGCCCATCGCCACAACGGCGAAGAGGACGACAGCTACGGCGGCAAGATGACGGCTGACCCAACTCACTGAAAAGAGGGATCGGATCGGATGGCGATGGGCGACATCCCCCTTTATGCCCTGCGGGGACGGTATTGGCCTGGGCTAGCGCCCTCTCGCTTGGAAGAGGAGTGGACGCAAATGGCGGTTCTCAGCCCGCGATGCGCGCACGTCGGAGCGCCATCCCGGCGCCCAGCCTTCGCTGATGCCCTCCGTCGGCTAGATCCAGCCGACGTGCGTCAGAACCTCTTCCAAGATATCACGGACGGTGCGGTCGGACGTGTCGACTAGGAGATCTTCGACAGGGTTCGCGTGCCAATGCGCGTCGAGTTCCGCCGCGCGCGCCAGGTGCCAGTCGAGACCCGCTCCGATCTCCCGACGGCGGATACGCGCCTCGACAATCGTCAGCGGCGCAGTCAAGCGGACGACGATTATCTCCGCGCCAGGTAGAGCTTCTTCATAGCGAGGAAGGCTGTTGCGCTCCCAGAGAACTCGCGCAAGGATCAAGCGATCAACACCCAACACTTGAAGCTGCGGGAACAACGTGCCGAGCGCGTTGATGGCGAACCGTTCTCCGAAGCGGTCATCCGTTGGCTTCGGGTGGAAGTAGGTGAGGCCGTCCACGTCAAAGAATGCGTGGGATAGGTCGTGCTCTTCGAGCACTTCGATCATCTCGAAGGCCACGGTGGTCTTGCCGACGCCCACTGGCCCGGTCACTAGAAGCGTCGGAATCGTCACGCGGCCAGGTTACAAACGTCGGCTCCCGAGCGCCCATGCGCCCGAACAGAGGGCGGGCCGAGAATCGAGAAGGGCCGCCCGCTACTGGCGGTTAGCTGCCCGTGACGACGGGCGTCCGTCAGCCCAGAATGCCGCGGCAGATGTCTGTCGTCGGGCCGTCCGACACGAACGGCGCGTTCCATCCGGACGCGAGAAACAGCGTGCCCGTCCAACCAGCGCGGACGACGTATCGCTCCCAGGCGTTGATGGCCGCGTCGTGCGCAATGCCGGAGGCAGGCCCGTTCGGGTAGGTCTCCACGTTGAAAGCGAATCCGCGCAGGGCGACCTTCCAGAGTCCGGGGCGGAGCTTGCGCTGCGGCATCGTCGCTTCTGGGTCAGTCGGCTTACCGCGGCGGGCGTACCAACCACAACGGATGCGGAACTCAGCCACGTCTGCCTTCGGATCGAGCGCCACCAACGTTCCTAAGGCAACCGCGCCGCGGAGCGCTGGGACTGTCGATGGAATCGAGCGCACAGGCACACCGGCGGCCAAGGCTCCCGTTGCGGTGGCGAGCAGCAGGGCGATCATCGAGCACGCTAGGCACCAGATGCGAGTCACACCTGGATTATCGCGTAGCGCGGACGCGAGATCGGGCCGAGAATCGAGAGGCGACGCCTGGGCGACCGTCCTTTTCCCTGATCCGCACAGATGGCTCAGTTGAGTGAAAAGAGCTGGTGAGACTGATCCAAAGTATGTGCGCACGCCTGCGGACGTATGGCCATCGGGTGACCTCTGTCGGCAGTTGCGCGGTCCTCGGCGTCGCCTCTCGTGAAGTCTGACTAGTGGGTGATGGTCTGGGTGGTGCCGTCGGCGTAGTGGACGGTGATCGACTGAAGGGAGTTGTTCTCTCCCTCGTAGGCCCACACGTTGTTCACGACCGGGACGATCTGTTCGTTGCCGCCGCCCATGAATGAGACGGCGGTGATGCCGTCCTTGGCGATCCCCCAACTGATCGGTGGGGTCGCGTTGGGGCCGTTGACGACCTTGTCGAAGGAGCCGATGGTTGTTGGCTCGCTTGGTGAGGGGGGAGCGCCCAACGAAGCCCCCATTTGGTCGATCACGATGCAGAGTTCGTCTGTGGTGGTCGAGAGGACGTAGATGTTATGGCCGTCCGGCAGGTGCCCGACCAGGCGAGCCGTATCCGCAAGCACCTGCGGAGCCAGACCGGGGAACATGCCGTGAGCTCGAGTAAGGCCGTCGTTGAACTTCTGCACCAGGGCCGCGGCTGTGGGATCGAGGACGTCCTGGGGGGTTTGTGCATGGTCGGCGGCGCCGATTCCGACGAAGGCGGCAATGCTCGTGAACGGGTTGACGTCGGCGATCGCGGCGCCCGTCGCAAGGAACGCCGCGGCAAGAAAGCCGGCGACCAGCGCTGGCCGGCGGCTCCGGTGTCGTTTCCTCACCGGAAGCGTGGCCGACTCGACGCGGTCAAGCGGCGCGAGCAGCTCCCGCAGCTGGGCTTCCTCTTCGAGAAGAGTCATCGTTGTTCTCCCTCGTTGTCGTCGTGGAGTCGCGCGGCATGGATGAGTCGCGTGCGGGCGCGCGAAAGCCGTTGCCAGATCGCCTCGGCTGTCAGGCCGCTTATCTCCGCCAGTTCGTTTGTGTCGAAGTCATGGAGATAGCGCAGTAGGACGAGCGCGCGATCCTCTGGACTCAGTGTTCGAACGAGGAGATCGCGAACCGCGACGATCTCGGCGTCGTCGCCGCTTGTTGTTGGACCGCCACTGAGGCGGCCGAGAACCCGATCGAAGCGGCGCCGCTTACGCAGCGCCTGCAAGGCACGATTGCGGGCGATCCCGTAGAGCCACGCTTCACGGTTGCGAACCTGTGGAAGCTGAGTGCGTGACCGCAACGCATCGTGGAAACTGTCTTGCAGCAAGTCCTCCGCAAGCGCGCGGTCGCCAACCATCTGCACCAGATACCTGCCGACGCGCCCTTGGCAATGAACGAAGAGTTCCTCGACCGCGTCTTTCAGTTCTGCGTCGCTTTCGAGCCGCGTCGAACTGCTCGAGTTGACCGACGAAGCGACGGCGAGCGCCCTCCCTGCTCTGTTGCTCATATGAGAAAGGTGCCGATCGGGGGCTCAACCTGACAGGGTTCCGCAGCGATATTCACGTCTCGGCGCGCGTGCTTTCATCCCTGAGCGACGCCGGCCGGATTCCGCTAGGGAGAGTCGTGGTTGATGCCGGTCAGGTTCCCGTGGGAGCAGAAGACCTGTACGCGATCAGTGAGGTGGTAGCGATCGGTTCGTGGGGATGTCTTGGTGCGTGCGCAGGTTGTGAATGCGTCTGGCGAGCCCGCTGGGGCGAGAGTGTTGTGAACCGTGATCGTTGACGCGTTGAGCCTTGTGATCGGGCCTTTCGCCCAGATCGTTCTGTATGCCCACGTCGCGGATTTGTTCGGGCGTGATCGGCCTATCAGGCTGAGAACCCCATTCCTGCAGATGTACTGCACGTGCAAGCCGGGCGCGTAGCCGCTGAGAGAAGGGGATTCCTGCGTGAAGCGGCAGGTGTGCGCCGCCCGGGGTGAACCGATTCTGATCGACGTGCGCGTTAGGCGAATGATCGTTCCGGAGCCTCCGGTCAGGCTGACTGTCGGGGGTGTCAGCGTTCGCCCATCTGCGGCGATCGCGGTGATCGATCGTACGGGGTTGAGGTTCGGTGTGGACGAGCTTGGCAGCGGCAGGGCACCAAGGATGTAGCCCTTGATCGGTTCGAGCGTCAGGGTCCGGCCGTTTCGGAGTTTGACGAGGACGTGTGCGACGGCGGAGCCTGCGCGGCCTGTGACTTCGGCGTTGCTTCTGTTCCAGCCGTAGCCGATCTGAAGTTCGGTTGCCGCTGGAGGTGGCTGGCAGGTCGGGCCGCTCGTCACGGTGTCGACGCGGATCGCGTAGCAGGTTCCCCCGGTGGTCGAAGCTGCGACAAACGCTTCACCGCGGGTCGTTTTGACGACGCTGCGCCAATGGGCGTTGGCGACGGGCAGCGGACCGCCTGGGCCGCGTCGGTCATCAACCTGCAGGGTCTTGACGCCGATGACGCGTCCTTCGCTGTCGTATGCGACGAGCCGTAATGGGTAGTCGGCCTTTACCGCGCTGGTGAGGTAGCCGTTGTCGTGTAATGGCACCCTCACGCTTCTGCCGGTGGCGAGGTAGAGCGTGAGCTTGGCGACGTCGTCGCTCGCGAGCCCGGCGATTGTCACGGTCTGGCCGCCGGGCTGGATGAGGACGCCGAGGCTGAAGGGTGCGGTCGAGAAGAGGCGACCTGCGGGCCAGCAGCCGCCGCCGCCCGCGAGCCGTCCGCCGACGACCTCAGCGCACACCTGGAGCTTGTTGCGGAGGCGGCCGCCAAAGTACGCGCTTCCGGCAGGTCGTACGCTGACAACCATTCGCTCTGGTGCGGAGCGATCCGGAGTGATCTCGCGGTGGAAGATGACGTCGGAGAGGACTCCGACGATGTGATGAACGGTGGGAGGGACGGCCGTTCCGCGCGGCTCGCGCCGGGCGAGCCAACGGATCGCCCCGCCGTGTACGGGCCGTTGCACCGTCGCCGGGCCGTGCGCGGTTAGTTGTGGTCCGGTCGTCTGCGGGAAGCCGAATGGAACTGGCGCGACAGTCAACGAGAGCGGAACACGTCTGCTCCCTGCTGTCGCCCAGGCGTGGGTGATCGGCGAAGCGCTGCTGTCGACAGCGAGGAAGGTGTCGCCGTTCACAACGCTGTGTGCCGTTGTCCCGTCCCTGCGTGTCAGCTCGACACGCTGCACGCCGTCGGCGACAACTCCGAAGGTGACCATGAATTTCGGCGCGGCAAAGGCGAACGGCCCGTTGCTTGTCTGTCGCGTGGTGCCGACTCCGTAGTCTGCGCCGACGACGAGTGCGGGTTGCTGGCTGCCGCGAAGCGCGGAGAGCGGTGGGCAGGCGAGTGTACGAGCGGAGACGTTGCCCGTGACAACGAGCCGGAGGCAGAGCGAGCCTGCTCCGCGGAACCCGTAGAGGGTGAATGTCGCTCCGCCGGTGTTGGTCTGAACGAGGCGCCGGAGCTTCGTTCCCTGCGGGAACCCAGTCCATGAGCGAGTCGCGCGATCGAACGCCCGCTGCTCGGCCTGCGACGACGGCTTACCAGGAGCACCGTTCAGCCAAGTCGAGAACGTGGCGAACCCGTGACCGAGCGCTGCCCCCACCGGCGTCGCCGCCACGATCGCTCCCGCCGCCGCCAAGGCCGCCACGACGAACACGAGTCGGTTGCGCGTCACGCGCGGGCGCGACTTCACTCCTGCCGAGGCGAGCACGTCTTGCCAGTTCGCGCGCTCGCCACTCGGAAGCGGCACTAGTCGATCAAGGCCGGAAATGATCAGCGGCTCAACGTCAATCACGGGAGACCTCCTTCAACGAGCGGCGCAACGATGTGTGGGCAGCGCTCAACATGGCTGAGACCGTTCCGACCTCGACACCCAGCACCGACGCAAGCGTGCGGTAGTCGAGGTCGGCGTAGTACCGAAGAAAGACCGCCAATTTTTGCCGCTCTGGCAGCGAAACCACCCAGGCGCGAATGTCCAAGTCGTCCGTCGGATGGCCGTTCCCAACCACGAGGAACTCGTCATCGTCAAGCGGAGACATGTCCGCGCGAGATGACCGTTCAGCTCGCGCGGCGTTGATCAAGACCTGCCATAGCCACGCCTCGACTGTTCCCTCGCCGCGAAAGGAACTTGACGATCTGATCGCTCGGGCAAACGCCTCCTGAACGACATCGTGCGCTCTCTCCTCGCCCGCGATAGCGGTTGCGACGCGCACGAACTGCCGGTACCGAGCTCGATACAGCGCCTCAAGCTCGGCAATCAGATCTTCCTTACGCACCTGACCATACGATCACGATGAGTCCGATCTTGTTTACCGGGACGCCGCCGAAGAGTGCCTGCCTGCGCCGCCGAACGTCGCTTGGGCCACCATCCTCTCGCCCGATGCCCGATTGCCTACTCGAGGCTCAACGGCGTGGCGGTGACCGGCTTTGCGCAACGCCAAGCTCCGTTCGCTAACCGAACTCGAATTCCCCTGCTTTGTCACGAGTTGAGGGGATGCGTTTCGACGAAGCGATACGCGGTCGCAGATGTCTGTCCAAATCCTGCCCCCGCTATACGAAAGGCCGCGGAAACGGGGCCTTTCTGTTTTCTACTGAGAGATAGGGCTCTGCGATTTCTGCCCAACTTTTGCCCGGCGGCACGGCGAGCACTAACACGGGTTACGTGCGAGAGGGACAGAGCTCCCAGACCGGCTTCCCTTTTCCGGGCAGGCGCGACATCCTCGTTAGCGGGCCTTGGCCTCGTGTCCATCTCGAGCAAGACGTCCGCGACGCCGCAGGCGGTCGCAGGTCGATCTTCGAAGAACTGCTCGCCCTGCGACGAGTGTCTGTCCCAAGCGCGCGTCGTCGGTTCGGACAGCTCGCTGGTCTATCCGGCCGCCTCGTGAGCGCCAATGATGATGCGCTCTTCCGTTGTTGGGCCGCGATTAGTTGTCGTGCCTGGCGCAACTCTGCTGTTCCCTTCGCGCAACGTCTCTCCCAACGACGCTGTTCAGACGGGGTGTACGTCGCGCCGCCGGCTGCAGGCTGCGGGGTCATTCGGTTCTGGCTTCGCTCGCGATCTGCCCGAGGTCGGTCAAGAGCTCGCGGAGTTGTTGCATGCGCTGCTTGCCGAG
>Ga0193728_1000751_pt1 | contig 16111 bp, 14 predicted proteins | sample U1c1metaG_FD_143037 | JGI IMG/M metagenome (GOLD analysis project Ga0193728, IMG submission 143037) | Soil microbial communities from a riparian zone of the East river system, Colorado, United States - U1c1 | ecosystem: Environmental > Terrestrial > Soil > Riparian zone | place: USA: East River...
GTATGGTTAGGGCGATGGCTCCTATTTATGATGGCTACCGGCTACGCTTACTATGCTGTCTTTCCCTGGATTTCTAAGAAGTCGCCGCTATCGCCGACTGAATTATTTTTAAGACTTTTCCGCAGCTCCTCCGACAAAACATCCGACCAGCACAAAGGAAAATTCAATCAAGAGAGTTGAGTCATCATTGTTTATCGGCACTAAATTCAGGTTTTTTCTGTGCTTCTCAGGCGCGCTTCGACGTGCTCTGAAATAATACGGCGCACCCGATCGCGTAGCTCTGTAACCTCGGTTTTCTTCATCGCGGTGGTATCTATGGTGTCGTGAAAGATTACCGTAACGGTCGCGGGCCACAACATCCAGTGGCCGGTGCGGTGATGTTGATATGAGCCCACTAGGCTCACCGGCACAATGGGGATACCCAGTTGCTGCGCTACGCGGAAGCCGCCGTCCTGGAATTCGCCAACGTGGCCGTCGCGCGTGCGTTTCCCTTCCGGGAAAATAATCAGGCTAGTGCCGCCGTCGATGGCGCCCTGCGTCAGCCGCCACATGCGTTTCAAATCCGAGGGGCGCCGCACATCGGGCACTGGCACGTTGCCAAATCGTTTCATCAACCAGCCATACGCCGGAATTTTGAAATGCGACTCCAGTTCCCAGCCGCGCGCGAACTGCGGGATCGCGGCATACAGGAAAAATGGATCGAAGACGTTGACGTGATTCACCATGAAAAAACAGGTGCGCTGCGGATCGAAGCCCGGCGAGCGTTGCACTTCCATCCGCGCGCCGGATAAAAATACGATGCGGCGGCATAAGCCGCGCTGCAGATAATCGTGTTTTCGTGGATCGAGAAATATTCCCAGAAAAACTAACGTAGGCGCGACGATAAAAAAATGCAGCAGGCTGAGCACCCATAAAATCGCGGCGCGCACAGCCAGCAAAGCGCGCTTCATATGTACACGTCCACCGCCGCGGGCACAATGTCGAGCGTGCGGCACTGCAGCGCCAGCACTTCGCCGTCGACCATCACGTCCACCGCGGATGGCATGTTGAATTCCACGTGGCGCACCGCGCGGCGCGAAGCCTGCGGATGTTGCATGTGCTTGCCATCGTAAATGGTTGGCAACATTCGCAGCGCGGCGAATCGCCCGATGGGTCCCCAATGCACATACTCGATCAGGCCATCGCTGGCGTCGGCGCTCGGGGCGATCCACATAGTGCCGCCGGTATACGCGCTGTTATTAAAAGTGAGAAAGAGGCAGGGGCGCTGGTCCCACTCGCGATCGTCATCGCAGCGAACCGCAAAGGTGAGCGGCCGCAACTGCGCCAGCCGCACAAAAACTCCCAGCAAATATCCAAGGTGGCCGAAGGGTTTGAAATGACGATTGGTCAGCGCGCCGACGTTGGCGGTGAAGCCCACACTGACTAGATTGAACGAGTATATTTCTCCAGCGGAGTGCGTCAAGCGCATCAAATCGATGGTTCGCGTGCGACGCTCCAGCAGCGCCAGCAACGACGCTTTGGCGCCTTCGCGGGCGTAGTCGCGCAGAAAAGAATTGCCTGTGCCGAGGGGAAGAAATCCCATGGCCACGCGGTCGGCCGGTGCAGTTTCTGCACTCGCGCGCTGCGCCGTTGCACGTCGTTCCCTCACGGGCGGCACAGCCGTTGCGCCGGCGAAAATTCCATTCAAGATTTCATGCCCTGTGCCGTCACCGCCCACCGCAAGAAAGCGGCGGTAGCCGCGAGCATAGGCATCGCGCGCCAGGCGCACCGCATCTCCGGGAGCCCCCGTAGTTACCTCATCCACTTCCAACCCGCCTTTGCGCAGACGCTCGAGCGCCGGACCTGCCAATTTCGCGGAGCGTCCTCCGCCGGCTGCCGGGTTGACGATGGCAAAAAATCGTTCCATGCGGGCCTATTTTCTCCCGAAAATTGACCTTTACTCTGCAGTGTGGCTCTTACAGTTCCAGAACTGCGCTGCTGCGGTCGAGTTTCGCGAGCCTCTCCGCCAGCACATTTCTTTTGATTTTCATGGAAGCGGTGCGTGGAAAATCTTCATTGACCAACACAATTCCGCGTACGCGCTTGTAGTTCAACAGCCGATTATTTCGCGCGGTAATTTCCTGGCGCAACGCGGGCGTGAGGGATTGTCCCGGCTCCAGGTGAATTGCCAGAATCAGTTGCTCACCCACCATGCTGCGTTGCGGCCAAATATAGTTCGCCGCGAACACGCAAGATTCCTTTACCGGCAAGCTTTCGAAGACGCTTTCAACGTCTTCCGGATAAATATTTTTCCCTTCTTCCGTGACAATCATGTTTTTCTTGCGCCCGAAGAGCTGTAAGTGGCCGGTGAGATCGAAGCGTCCCAGGTCGCCGGTCATCAGCCAGCCATTCACAATCGTTTCCGCGGTCAGCTCCGGTTCATTCAGGTAACCGGACATCACCGTTTTGCTGCGCACCGCCACTTCGCCGATACCGTTGGCGTCCGGGTGGAGCACGCGCGCTTCCATGCCTGGAAGCGGTTTACCCACGGTGTCCGCGCGAAATGGCTTCAAGTCATTGACGGTAATGGCGGTGCCCGCTTCCGTGAGACCGTATGCGTTGGCGACTGGAATTCCCAGGTCGTAAAAAAATTGTAGCGTCTCCGGTTCGGTAAACGCGCCGCCCACGAAAATCGCGCGTAAGTCTCCCCCAAAAGCTTCGTGCACCTGCTTCAATAAAAGGCGGCTCAGCCCCAAGAGCGGCTGGCGTTTCGTCAGTGCTTTGTTGACCGCCACCAGTGCATCGAACACCCTTCGTTTCCCGGGAGCCAGCGCATCGAAGCGCGTCTGCAATCCTTTTTGCAGGTTCTTTAACACCAGCGGCACGAGGCTCACATAGGTGATTCGGTATTTCACAAATGCTTCGCGCACATATTCCGGACGCAAGGTACGCAAATGCACTACCGCCGCTCCGCAAATGAACGGCCCAAAAAATCCCACCATGAAATCGATGGCGTGATTTGTGGGCAAGATGCTTAGGTAACGCATTCCTGGAGCGAAGGGGTAGAGCGAGGTGAGCGCCACGCATTGCTCCAGATAATTTTCGTGTGTCATCACGCAGCCTTTTGGCCGACCACCGGTTCCCGACGAATACACAATCGTCGCAGCATCGCCGCGCGTGCGCGGGCGAAATTCCGGCTCGCCAGTACGCGTGCTGGGTATTTCCCAACGCACGCCGCCAAGCAAATCCGTATCTATCGGGGCTTCGGTGACAATTACCATTTGCAGTTCGGTGGCCTCGGCGCGGCCTTTTGCAGCACTCAATTGCCGCCAGATCGGATATTCGGTGATGAGCACGCGCGCGCTCGAGTGCTTCAATAGTTGCCACTGCTCATCCGCCGTCAATTTGTAATCGAGCGGCACCAGCACGCCGCCGGAATAAAATATCGCGTAGGCCCCGATCAGCCACTTGGACTGGTTGGTCATGATGATCGCGGCGCGATCGCCCGCTGCAAATTCCGCGTCTTGCAAGGCCTTTGCCACCGGCACGGTTCGCTCTCGAAATTCCCGGTAGGTCAGCCGGAGATTTTCGCGCTCGCGGTCCGCTTCGATCAGGCAGGTTTCGTTCGCAAACGCCTCTACGGCGTCTTTTAACGCGCCTCCGATAGATTGGTATTTGGAAAGATCCAGCATTACAGGCGGGATTGTATGCGCGATGCCAGTGTGCGGAAATCGCTTACGCCCTGCACTTCATAGTCGGGCAATTCGATGCCGAAATGATTCTCCAGGCGCGACAGCAATTCGAGCGCTTGCAAGCTGTTAATACCCAACTTCTTGAAGAAATCGTCGTCGGGCGCCAATGAACCCAGCGCCACTTGAAAATGTTTCGCCGCCAGATCCAGTACTTCCTGCGTCGTTTGCTCTACTGTGCGCATGATCACTCCAATTTACCACCGTAGCGGAAGATCCTGCACCTCGCAAAGGCTTAAGCATGTGATTGCATGGACACCCACCCGGGGTTATTCTGACCACCTGGAAACTCGGCTGAGGGGCAAATATGAGGTTTGACGAAGTTTTGAAAGTGGCGAGCAGAGACGAACAGTTCATGGCTACTGTCTATGCTATGAACACCCTGCTGATTCAAAAAGGCATTTATATAACGGAAGAATTTGAGTCCATTTTTATTGAATGGGTGAATAAGGAACAACGCAAAAAAGCTCGTTCTGTTAACGCTTCTTCTCAGGTTCTTTGCGAAGCTTAGTCCCAAAAACATACTGGCATAGCGGTTTCCTGCCGCAGTGTCCCGATGTCGCATTGTACGCACTCACAGTCGCACGGCGGAGGCGGTACCATTTTCTTCTTCTCTTTTCGCCTCATTTAGGGCTTCCTTCGGCCGCTCGGCATTTCTACACCCAGCTGGATCGCGACGCTATGGCAGATATGGCATGGCGTCTGTGGAGTCTACGAATTTCTTCAGTGCGGCCATTACCGCGGGCCGTGTAAATAGCTCGCAGAACAAATCTATTTCGCGGCGTAATTCCTCGTGCGGGATGGGCTTCAGGAATTTTTTCGTGGCTGCCCGCGCAAACGGATCAAACTTCTTGATCTGCGTGGCGTTCGAACGGGCCACGTTTAACGCTTCGCCTTCCGCGGCAAGTTGCGACACCAGGCCGACGGCTTGCGCTCTCGCGGCGTTCACGCTGCGTCCGGTGAACAATAAATCGCGCACGAAGCCGTTACCCAAGTCGCGCTTCAGTCGCGGTATTCCGCCAAAGCCCGGTATCAGTCCCAGCCGCAATTCGGGAAACGCAAATCGCGCCATCTTGTCGGCCACGATAATGTCGCATACCAGCGCGAGTTCCAGCCCGCCGCCAAAACAAATTCCGTGTACTGCTGCGATGGTTACAAAAGCCGCTTCGTCGATGGCATTCAATACCGCGTGAAGGCGCTCAAGAAATTGGCGTACGCCGGCGAGCCGTTCACCGCCTTCGAGACGCGTCGCGCCTTCGTAAAGCTCTCGCAGATCGGCTCCCGCTGAAAAGCCGTGCTTTCGCGCGCTGGAAATAATGCAGACGGAAGTTTCTGGCGTCAGCGCATCGAATGCTCCGACAAACTTCTCGAGTTCCGCAAGCATCGCTGTGCCAATTTCATTGGCAGGCTCGCGATCGAGCGTCAATTCCACGACGCCGTCATTCCAGTTCCATCGCAGCGTCTTTCCGGTAAACGATTTCATGCGGACTTTCCACTGTACATAGTGGCAATTTCCGCTGAGTAGCGCCGCTCAATTGCGTCGCGGCGCAGTTTCCCATTGGCGGTAAGCAGACCATCCTCGGCCGTAAAAACGCCTGGCAGTATCAAAAAATTCCGAATCTGCCGGTAATGCGGCAAATCAGCATTGACGGCCTCGATCACTTTTTGGGTATCTGAGGTCGGAACCGGACCAGTAATCAACGCGCACAAATATCCGCGGCCGTTACCCACCACCACAACTTGCTGAGCGCCAGAGAGGCGCTGTGCAATTTTTTCTTCTATAGGCTCGGGCGGCACGTTATGTCCGGAATTCAGAATAATCAGATTCTTTATTCTGCCGATGATCCGCCAGTTTCCGGATTTGTTCTTTTCTCCCTGATCGCCGGTATGAAACCATCCGTCCTTTATCACTCGCGCAGTTTCCTCCGCCCGCTTCCAATAGCCAGGGAAAATGTGCGGCCCGCCCACCACAATCTCTTGGTTATCACCCAAAGTCATCTCGATCCCGCTAATCGCTGGGCCCACGAAGCCCGCTTCCACTGCAGCCCTCGGATCATCCATGGTACAAATCGCAGTCGTCTCCGTCAGTCCATACACCTGCAGCACCGGTATCCCTAGCATCATAAAAAATTGTTGCGTCTCCACGGCCAGCGGCGCGGAACCGCAAATCAGCGCACGCAAATTTTCGCCGAAGCGCTCCTTCACCTTGGCAAAAATCAGCCGTCGGCCCAGCGCCAACCACATCGCGTCGAGAACACCGATTCGGCCAGAGCGCTCGCGCTCCCAGTTTGCATGGGCGTTCTTAAACAACATGCGAATTGGAGCGGCGCGTTTCGAAATCGAATCCAGCACTCCGCGGCGCACTCGTTCGAGCAGCGTGGGCACATTCAAAAAATAATTTGGCGCGCTCAGGCGAATCTCGTCCGCAAGCTTGTTCAAGTCGGTTGACAGCGTCAGCACACTTTCCCGCGATAAACAGGACAGCAGCAAGATCCATGAGCCAGCGAAGTTAAACGGTAAATAATGAAACACTTTGTCAGGCTCACCACGTCCGTCCGCCTGCATTGACGCGCCCATTAACTGATCCAACCGCTCGCCGGTGCACCGCAGCATGTGTGTAACGTTACCCACGTTTAGGCACACGCCCTTCGGTTCGCCGGAGGTCCCGGAAGTATAAATAATCGTCACCAAGTCGCCCTCCGTGCGTACATTCGGCGCCTCCGTTAGCGGCTCCCGCGCAGGCGCGGCGCGCAACACTTCTTCCATCAAAACACGGTGGGGTCTGTCAGGCCATTCGCGCTCAATGGCCGCGCCAAGTTCCGCGTCGCTCATAATCAACAGACCCGGCGAACAATCTTTCATCATGCCTGCCAATTCGGCAGCGGCCTGCCGCGAATAAAGCGGCACCACGATGATCCCTTCCGCCATCAACGCCAGATCCACCGCCACCCACTGAATCGAATTTGCTCCCAGCAGCGCGCAGCGGTCCCCCGGCACCAAACCGAACTTGCGTACGTAGCTTCGGCCGCGTTGCACCTGGACAAGCAGTTCCCTGCCGGTGGTGGTTGTAAATGTTTCGCCATGAATTTCCCGCAACACTACGCGCTCGTCCGCGCGCTGCAGTTGAGCGAAAATTGATTCCAGGAAATTAGCCATCGAGTATCAGTGGTTGGCCGCCAGCACTGCGGCGGAAGCATCGTAACGTTCCGCGAGCTGCACTAGATTTTCATCCAGCGGAGGTAAGTAATCTTCCCAGGACAATATGCCGGACCGCAGCGGAAATTCCGGATATTGCCGCCGCACCGCATCCTCCAATAAGACTCCCATGCGCGCCATCATTTTCAGGTTGCGCACCACGGTGCTTCCGATTCCTTCGCGAACCGCGTCACGCTCAGTGACCAGCGTCTCCATGATGTGCAGTAATTTCGGCTCCAGCTCGGGATCGTCCACGGTCAAAAACAGATGCTCGTGGCCGCGTTCGCGCATCAAGTTGCGAATGCGCTCATCCATGGTCACACCCGCGGAAGCCACCAGGCTTGGCATGCAGGTCACGATGCCGTGATACCGCGAAGAAACCATGTACGTGCACGCGCGCAAAATGGAAACCATCTGGTACATGTCGTAATCGTCGGAAGTAAACACCGGCGTACCCGGAATCTGCGCGGCAATTTCGCGACAGGCCACGGCGTCCAGTCTTTCCATAGCCACTAGAATCGGAAACACCTGATGACGCTGCAGAAACACTTTGGTCGCGTTGGTGATTCCCGAAACATAGTTCTGGAATTTTTGGTCTACCTCGCGTCCCGATTCGTGAAAGTAAACGGTGCGGTACTGGCTTTCTTTATATGCGCCGGTAGTTACACGCGCGACATACTTGGCGATGGAGGCCTTCACCGGCCACACAAACGGATGGATGGGGCAAATTACCAGGATCGGTTTTTTTCCGTCCCATCCTGCTTCGCGCAAAACTTTTTGCGCATATTCCGGCGCATGCGGCTTGAATGTCCACGCCGTATCGGTTCCCAACTCCGCCTGGATGCCCAGCGAGTGCAGCAGGCTCTGCGATTCGGTGTTGCGTGTGATTACCAGCGACTCAGAGACATAGCGAGCGCACATGTTTCGAATGAGCGGGTCCATGTGACCGGCCTCGCCCCCATACCCCACCGATAATTTATTTTCTGCCGAAGCCAAGCCCAACGACCCAATCATCATGGTGGTGAGCGCGTTCGCGAATTTGCTCTTGAACATGGACCCTTCGCAGGCGATTACCCCGTGGCTTTTTCCAACCTCGCGGTAAAGCATCGGAGGAAACACATCCGGCAGGTGCACTTGATGCGTGCCTTCGAAATATCCCTTGGTGCGCCCAAAATCCTGGGTCATTACACTGAAATCCACATTCTCCGCGCCCAACACATGCCGTATCTGGTGCAGCATTTCATTAACACGCACGTCGCTGCCGGTATTACGTGTGCCGTTATAGCCTGCGAAGAGCAAGCCCAATTTCTCGCCGCGGTTCCAGCGCTGGCCGCGCCCCAGCATCCACTTCACGCGCGCCATGCCAATCAGCGCGCTAACCCACGCCACTAAAATAAAATCGGTCATGCATGCACCTGCCCGGCAATCGCTGGAATCGGATTGCTTGTCGGAACCGGCCACGATTTTGCCGGATACCTGAATTTATTTTCGCGGCTGAATTTCAGCAGCGGATACGCATAAGTCGAAAATTTCGCCGGAGCCTCACCACCCAGCTCCGCTGCCACGCGCGAATTATCAAAGACCGTGTTCCAGTTCAAATACGGCCAGAAAACTTTGAGCAACGACGCGCCATACCCCGTTGCCCCTCCACGCCGCGAAAGCCAGTTCACCATGCCGGAAAATGGCCCGCCGAGCCACGGCCAATAACTTGGACGGCTCGTTCCGCCTGCGGCAGCCAAAGCATCCGTCAATTCGCGAAATGTTTGCGAGCCCGCGCCTGAAGACAAATGATAAATGGTATGCGCTGTCGAATCTTTTTGGTGAATGGTGACGATTGCTTTGCCTACGTAATTTGCCGGCACAATATCGATGCGATCATCCGGCCGCAGCGGCAGCACCGGCAGCCTAGCAAGCACGTCAAAGGCCTGCACCATATCGAATTGGGTGGTTTGCGGCCAGCGGCTGTCCCCCAGCACGATTGCCGGGCGAAAAATTGTTACCGGCACATCTGGCAACAACTGGTGGACCATGTGCTCACCGAATTTTTTGGTGCGCGCGTACGGATCGTAATCGGAGCGCGCCCAATCGATGGATGCATCTTCGTTAACTATCTCGTCTTGTCTGCGTCCCGCAACCGCCACGGTCGAAACATGCGAGTAGCGCCGCAATCCATTACGATTTTGCGCACGGCGGGCCAGTTGAATCACTTCCAATGCTCCACGCAAATTCACGTTCAGGCATTGCCGTTCTGATTTGCGGTTGAGCGAAGCGGCGCAGTGAACGATGGATTCGGTCGAATCCACGAGGTGGTGGTAGGCATCATCCGGCAACCCAAATCGCTCATTGGTCAGGTCGCCCAGAAAAATTCGGACACGCGTATTGAGGTATTCAGAAAATTCCTGGAATTCAAAATGGAGTTGCAGCGCCTTCCACAATCTTTCGCGCGCTTCCTGTTCCGACTTTGCGCGCACCAACAGGTTCAGTATGTTGTGGTGCTCGCGCAAAAACCCGGCCACCAAGTAACTTCCCAGGTAGCCCGTCGAGCCAGTTACGAAGATAGCCATGTCAGGAAGAAAACCATATTACGACGATCGCCATAGCGGATCGGAAGGTGCAGCAGCGGTATTCGAAAGCGAGGCGCGCGCCGGTGCTGCGGTCCAATCCAATTCTCTCGGAGCCCGCGATTCCAGCGGGCGGCCCTCCATCAGCGGATAGCACCATCTGCGCAGCGCGGGAATATGCACGTTGATCCAGTAATCCCACCACTCGATCGTTTCCGGCGCAAAATCAAACGCGGCACTTTCCTCCGGCGGAAGGGCCGCCGACAACATGCGCGTGTTCTCGCATTCGAAGACGTGATCGTTGTGCAAGATAAACGGCTCGTACAGCTCGATCAATTTTTCCGCGCGATTCAAATCGCGTTCCGCCTTGGCCAGCGGCGGTTTCTTCATCTTCAAAGCGATGGCCACGCGATTGATACGCGACACCACCGCCTTCTGCATGGGAATCGACATCCGTTCATATCTCTGTTTGGACACCGGAATCGTTTCGAACTTTACTTTCAGCCAGTTGTCCACACTTTGTTCCATGCGGTAATGCTTGCGGTGCGCCAATCCGGTAAGTTCAATGCTACGGCCCATATTCACGGGATTCACCGCCGAGGTTGCCAATTGATACATTCTCGCGTTGCAGCGCGCAATCACCGCCGCCGCGATCAGGCTCATCCCCCGACACACCATGTCCACGGGAATCACGTCCAGGCATTTGCGCGCATTTGTGGGCAGTTGCCGGAAATTTGTCCCCAGCAAATAGGAAAGCGGACCGGAGGTGTTGATACCTTCATTCCATCCGGAAAACGGCGAACGCTCCGAGCTTTCCACAATCGACGGCCGCACGATGGCAATCGGCAAATCACCGCCGCGCGTGGCCAGCACCGACTCGCCCAAACTTTTCGTAAATGTATACGTGTTCGGCCAACCTAAATGCTGCGCGCGCCGCATTCCAATACGCACCAGGCGATTGCGCGCCCAACGGATGCGGTTGCGCCGCAACACGCCATCCAATTCCTTCGCGGGGACCGCCGAGTCATCCACGCCGCGTCCCAGCGCCTGGCGTTTCAGCGCTTTGATGAGTTCCACACCTTCGGCGCGATCTTCGACGCTGCGAATCGTTTCGCGCAACGAGGCGATTTCCCGGTCCACGTCAAATTCGGGATCGCCAGCGGGGTTGTAGTTCGGTTTCAATTCCTCGGTCACGCGCCCGTCGCGCATGCCCACCACGTAGCAAGTGGAAAGATGCATCAAGCCTGCGTGATCGCACCCGCGAATAAATTCAAGCAGATGCACAGCGGACTCTACATTCGATGACAAGGCTTCGCGTAAGTCGGGATTAAAGTCCGTCAGCCCGGCGCTGTTCACAATCAGATCCAGCGATTTCGCCAGCCGTGCCTGCGTGGCTGCGTCCAGGCCGAGTCCTGGCTCGCTTACATCCCCTTCCACCACCTCAACTTTTTCTTTTAAAAATGCGCCAAGACTCCGTCCGTAGCGTTCCTGCAGCGTGTCAAATGTGGGTGACTCCTCTACAATTTTTTCAAAGCGCCGCTGCGAAGAGGTGGTGCGATTTCGCCGGATCAGCAGCGTAATCTTGCCAATCTCCGGAACATTCTCGAGGAGGTTCACCAGCCATACTTTGCCAATGAAGCCGGTGACGCCGATCAGCATGAGGTGGCGGTTCGCCAGCGTGCCGCGCACCGAAATCTTTTCTACACGCGGGCTTTCGCCGAACAACGCCACCGACGTGTCAGTAATAATTCGCGGACGCTCGCTACTTTGCACCGAAGCTTCAGGAAGGCTCGCCTTCCGAGCCCAGCCAAGTTGCCTTAGCAATTTCTCTCGCGTGATGCGCCCATCGGTGGATCCACTGGCAACCCAAGCCAGCGGCCCTCGCGGACGAACTACCGGATCCAACAACCGCCCGGTAGCGATGCCGTCGCGGAAATCGAGCCGATTCGCGATGATGGACTCCACGCCAAAATGTTTCGCGAGCGGCTTCAAGATATGGTCCAGCAGCTGGCTGACCAGCACCACTCGCTCGCCGGAACGAATGGCCTCCACCAATTTATCCACCGCTTCGCGTCGCATCTGCGGCTTCAAAACATATTGAAAATATTCCTCGCCCAGCAGGTCCAGGCGGTCGCGGCTCACTCCGCGCAACAGCGTATGCAAAAACCGCGTGGCAAATGTGCGGCTGGCGGCATACATAAAAGGACGCACCAGCGCCATGCCGGCCATGCCCGCCCGCCGCGCCCAGCGCTCCGCGTAGCTCCGCGAATTCCAGGTAAAAAACAGCACCGGGCGCAGCGCGCCAAGCTCGAGCAGGGAGCCTTCTACACGCCAGTACGTAACGCCCCGCGAATTGCCAGCGGCGGGAGCGGTACTGGCATTGTCCGAAGCGTAAGGCGCACTATGCGAATTGTGATGTGAAGTCGACATGCAGGTGCGTAATCAGCTTGTCAAACGCCGCCAACAGTTGCAATCAGCAGTTACATTTAGTCAGCGATCAACACGAGACGAGACATCTTACGCCATCACTTGCGCCGCCCCTAAAATTCACGGCCGCAAGCTCGTGTTATTGCGCCAATTGTCGCGCCCATAGATAAAATGGCCTGGAGCGGTCGTCAGCCGCGCCCAGACCCTGCCGGCAGCTGCCAGCGCCCCAAAAATACCGCCTAAAAGTAGCACTCCCTGTGCGCTTCTCGCAAGACGCGGGAATCCATGCTCTGCATGGAGAGTTTCCTTTAGTGTCTCTGAATCAGCGCGGTCACTGAGTTGAGCTTTTGTACCCCAAGCTCCTCCATCGACTTATACATGCAACCTTACCAGCACTAGCGGTTGGACCATCCATGCACTACGGTGCTATGTGTCGGTCCCTCCATTGCTGGGCCATTCGCTCAGCCTTCAAAACCTGTGCGGGCGACATCTCAGCCTTGGCATAGAGGAGGTTTTTTTGAGAGCCGGTCAAGCTAAACCGCATGTACGCCTGAACATAGTCTTTTGGAACTCCCAAACCATTCAGATAGACAAGGCCCAAATTGTTTCTACCTTGACCTGCCCCCCCGAAGTCTGGAACGTGCTCGGCGGCTTGGTGGTACCACTTAGCAACTCCCAAACCATTCAGATAGACAAGGCCCAAATTGTTTCTACCTTGACCTGCCCCCCGAAGTCTGGAACGTGCTCGGCGGCTTGGTGGTACCACTTAGCAGCCATAACATAATTCTGATGCACTCCCTCCCCATCTTCGTACATTTGTCCAAGGCAGAACTGATGCATCAGGGTCGCCTTGGGCGGCAGCCTTTCTAAACCATTTCAGCGCCTGTTGAAAATCAATTTTTCCAAACCGCCCTTGCTCAAAAGATGCGCCAAGCCACATCTGTGGGTGTTTGTGCCGGCGTTCTGCCCTAGTCAGTAGTTGCTTCCTTTCGGCCTCCATCTGAGACGAGAATATTGTGGCCGGTTGAGTAGTTTGAGGATCATGCGTGCGGGCGAACGAAGTTGACGTGAAAATCGTGACGATAGTAAAGAGAACAGAGTGCGCGATTTCATACACACTGTCCCACAGAAGATATTACACCCGCAGGTCTCGAATGAGAGCACGTTCTGGTAAACGTGAAGATCGGAAAAGCGGATTTCAAATTTTCGGGAGCCCCACTGCGCGTCGTGTTGCCTTTGATTTCTGCACAGCGCATCATGAGGGCTCATGGACGCGAAGAGCCCTCGTAAGTTAAGCGCCCCAAGCGTCATCGTCATTGGGTTCCTCTCCATCCTTGCAGTTTTTGCTTTGGCCTTCAGCATTACGGTGTGGCGTGCGCCACTATGGGTTGGCGCGGAGCTCACGCTGTTGCGACTGTTGGCAGCTGGATTTCAGAAGCGCTCGATGGTCATCAATGGCTATCACGTTTTTTATCTCGAGGGTGGCCCCGAGAGCGGTGCTCCCGTGGTGCTCATCCACGGTCTGGGCTCCAAAGCACAACAGGATTGGGTTGCGCTGGGACCGTATCTGGTGCGCGCGGGATATCACGTGTATGCGATGGACTTGCTCGGGTACGGACGCTCGGCGAAGCCCCCAGAGCTTAGCTACTCCATTCGCGAAGAGGCGAAATTTGTCGAATCATTTCTCGACGCGAACCATTTAACCTCGGTCGCATTGGGTGGCGAATCGATGGGCGGATGGATCGCGGCCACCGTGGCGCTCGACAGGCCCGACCTGGTCAAGCGGCTCATGCTGTTTGATAGTGCTGGGATGAAGTTCCAGTTGAGTTTCGATCAGGCCATTTTCACGCCGCAGACCAGCGAGCAGGTGGACCAGTTGATGGCTGAAGTCACACCCAATGCTCCGCGATTGCCGCAATTCGTGAAGTCCGACTATATTCGAAAAACCAAACGCTACGGCTGGGTGACCCAGCGCGCCTTGGCCTCCATGACCTCCGGGGCCGATGATCTAGATGAGAAATTTTCCACGCTGAAAATGCCCTTGTTGATTGTCTGGGGCAAACAGGACGCGATGACGCCGCTTTCGCTTGGCGAGTCCATCCATCGCGCCGCTCCGCAATCGACGCTGGCGATTTATGACGGCTGTGGACACATCGCGGTGGTGACTTGCATCAATCAAATCGTGCCGACGGTGCTCAGTTTCCTCTCAGGCACCAACTCGGAACCTGGTAAAACCATCGAAGTGCCTACGCGGAAACATTTCTTGATGCCCTGATGCCGGGAAGGAAAACATGCACTCGCCTAAATCCATTCTTGCAGCACAGCTACTAGCCGGCGTATTGCTGCTGTTACCTGTCCATAGCCGGGCGCGGAATCCTCCTCAGCAATCTCCTGAGCAAAAAAACATGGAGCTGGTGGGCCACAGCGACTTGAATGGCAATGGCGACGGCGGCGAGGGCATGGCCATCCAGCAATGGCCAGATGGCCGACGCATCCTTTATATAGCGCATGAAGGCGAAAAGACCTGCCTCAGCATCGTCGATGTCAGCCATCCCGAAAAGCCGGTGATGGTCAACCAACTGCCGTCACCGCAGCCGGGCGTGACGCGCTGCAATTCTCTGGGACTCTCGGGAACTGTGCTGGTGGTCGCGAATCAAGCCAAAAAGGTGGGGCAGACTTCAGCGGGCTTGTGGGTGCTGGATGTTTCCGATTTCAACCGCCTGCAGACCGCGCGGAAATTGCAGGATCTTACATTTTCCTTCTTCGACACTTCCGGGCCAGCTTCTCCGGGCGTCCACTACGTGTGGTTTGTTGACGGCCAGTTCGCACATCTCACCACCGGCACGAAGGACTCGCGTCCTACGAATCCCAAGGATAATCAGTTCTACATCATCGTGGACCTTCGCGATCCTCGTAAGCCCCGCGAAGTGGCGCGATGGTGGCTGCCCGGCACGCAGCAAGGCGACGCGTGCCTACCCAACTGCCTCCCGGAGCGCCACAAGATCGATGACGGCTATCGCAGTCACACCATAGAAGTGCTTCCAGAGCGGCCCGACCGCGCCTACGTTGGCTACATCGACGGCGGCCAGATGATTTTGGATATTTCCGGGCTGGATGATGTGCGCGCTGGACGCGCAACCAATTTCACGCCGAAGCTGGTCAGCCGACTCAAATTTTCGCCGCCGTACCCTGCATGGACTCACACCGTCCGGCCAATATTCGACCGCGGATTGGCGTTCGTCTCAGATGAATCCGTCCAGGACGCTTGTGCCGACGCGCCCAAGCTTGTCTGGCTGGTGGACATTCGCGCCGAAACTAATCCCGTAATTATCGGCACCGCTCCGCTCGCCCCCAATGCCGGCGAACTATGTAAGCGCGGCGGGCGCTACGGCTCGCATAATCTAAGTCCCAACTTCCCCAGCCCGACCTCCGCAAAGTTGAAGAACGGCACGGTGGCAACATTCTTCAATGGCGGAGTTCGCATCTTTCGCCTTGTGGACGTTCCTGGAGTTTCAAACGCGCCTCCCCATATCGAAGAAGTCGGCTACTTCGTTCCACCAGCGCCACCCAACAACCCCGCCCACGCCATCGCGATCAATCACGCCATCGTGGATGAGCACGGCCGGATTTACGCCGTCGACCGCGAAACCGGCGGCCTCTACATCCTCAAATACACCGGCCAACCACCGCTGGACTGAACCGGGCTATTGGCTATCGGCGGAATCCGTAATTTCCGACTCGCTTGAAAAGTCGTGACCGAGCAAAGCGGCGGACTCGGGGAGATCATCTTCTCTGACCCACAGACGGACTCCACCAAGCGCATTGGACCACATCCAATCCATTCTCACGGTGTTCTCGTCGGACAAAAAGCATTTGATACCGGCGGAATCGAGCAGCCCTTTTGCGACCAACGCTCCCGGCAAATCTCTAAAGCGACGCAGGGCTACTAGCTTCACATCTTCCGCGTCGGCGACCGGCGATAGATTTTGCCTTTCGAATTGCAAGTCTCGGCGCAAGAACTCCGATTCCAATACGCTCAGCGCGTCTTCAGTAAGATTTTTTTGATCCTGGGCCAATTCAGTGAGCTCTGCGTCACTCTTGGAAGCGTAGAGAGCAGCCAGCCGCTGTTGTTCTTTTTGGTGGTCGATTAGCGCCATACAAGCGCATCATACGCGGCGACGCAGCAAGGGCCAAGAACGG
>Ga0193728_1000752_pt1 | contig 16111 bp, 35 predicted proteins | sample U1c1metaG_FD_143037 | JGI IMG/M metagenome (GOLD analysis project Ga0193728, IMG submission 143037) | Soil microbial communities from a riparian zone of the East river system, Colorado, United States - U1c1 | ecosystem: Environmental > Terrestrial > Soil > Riparian zone | place: USA: East River...
TCGCCTGAAACAGGGTCTTATGTAGGTCAGGTGCTCGAGGCTCATCGCTCATTCCTCGACCAGGTGCGCGAGCTTCGTCCAGACGACGCCGCTGAGCAGCGTCGCCACGATCGCGAGGATCGCGAAGAGGACGATGCTGCCCCAGCGGGATCGCGGCGGTGCATGGGTGGGCAGAGCAGGGGCCACTTCAGCTCGCCTGCTGGTCCTCCAGCTTCGCCGCGGCGGCGTCGTACAGCGCGCACCAGGTGGCCTGCCCGACGAACTCACCTTCGAAGTCCGCAAGGGCCGGCTCGACCACGTCGAGCGCCGCCTGCGCCGAACGCACGTCGAGCAGAAGCGCCTCGTCGAGGACCGCCGTCGGCTCGATCTGCAGGTCACGCGAGCTGCCGGCCGGCGCGTGGTCGGCGCTCTTGTGGCCGAGCAGCGAGAGCAGGTCGATCAGCTTGACGACGTTCGCTCCTGAGGCTCCGTAGGCGAGCGTCGGGCGATCGATTGTCGGGGTCGTCCCAGCCGCGGCGGGCTCGGTGGCCGTCTGCTCCTGCTCGCTGGCGGCAGCACGGCCCGCCTGCGCGTCTATGTCCTCGGGACTGAGAGGGGGCATCAGCGTCTCCTTTTCGCTTTGGGTGCCGCGTGGTGGGCGACAGGTTTCGGTGCGGGTCTCGCCGCCGCGTGGTGCACGGCCGTGTGTCGGACCGGCGCCTTCTTATGCACGGCCACTTTGTGCTTGGGCGCGGCGTGGTGAGCTTTCGCCGCCGGCTTTTTCGCCTTGGGCTTGCCTCTCTTCGCCGGCGGCTTTGCGTGTGAGGAGGAGGCCTTGTGCGGTTTCGGAACCGCGCCGGCTGCACGTTTGGCAGCGGCGCCGGCGGCGTGCGAGCTCGCTGTAGCGCTCGCGGCGGCTGCCTCGGCGCTGCTCGCGGCGGCTTCCGCGGTGTACGTGCTCGCCGCCTGGGATCCTTCCGGGCCGGCGACGCCTTCCGCTCCCTGCGCGCCGGCCGCGCCAGCTGGGCCAGGTTCGCCCGGGACACTCGACGTCGCGGCCGTCAGAGGAGTCGTCGAGCCGCCTTCGCCGCTTGCGCCGGCCGTCGCGGGGAACGGCGCGACCAGTTCGCCGGCTTTCGGTTCTTCGGCCCCCTTGCCTTTTTTGACCATCAGGATCAACACGAGCAGCACGACGCCGCCGGCGCCGACGTAGAGGATCATCTTGCGGCGATTGCCCTTCGGCCCCTTCGGCGGGACGGGCATCAGCTCGGCACTCCGGGCAACGTCACGACCGGCGGGTAGCCGCGCTTGCGCCAGGTGACGCCGATCGGCTTGACCTGCGACTGCGCGGCCGGCGTGTTCGGCCCGGCCTTGCTCTGAATCCGCAGGCGCATCGGCACCGAGGCAAAGCGCACTTCGCGTGCGCCGAAGTTGCCGGCGGCGCCCGCCAGGCGCGTGACCGCGCCGGCGCGCGCCATCTGCCCCTGCTGCACGCGCGCCTGAGCGCGCGCGATGCGCACGGGCGGCGCGTGCATCCGGGTGTCGAACCGGCCCATCAGCCGACGGCGACGTTCGTCGGTCCCTGGAACGCTTTCACGAGGCTGGTGGTGCCCTGAAAGAGCGTCGAGACGTCCTTGCTGAAGCCCGTGAAATGGATCAGCACGAGGAAGAGAGCGATCAGGACCGCGGCCGTCTTGATGTAGTTGCGCATAGAAGTACCTACCTCGTGATCAACCGATGAAGCTCTTGCGCTTCGGCGGCGTAGTTGGGGAAGCGCCGGTTGAAGGCCTCCGAGCCCTGGCGCCCTGCGAGGTGCCCTCCGCGCTCGAGACCTTCGAGCTCCTCTTTGAAGGCGAGCGCGCCTTTCAGGTGCGTGGCGAGGTTCGACGTCGATGAGCGCTTCGCGACCGATGCGCCGGCGGCCGCCGGCGTCGGCGCAACAGCGCCGCTCGCGCCGCTACGTGTCGGCGTCGTCGTACCGGGCGCTTCCGTTCCGCTCGCGCCCCCGGAAGGCGCCGGCGCCGAGCTCGCTTCGCTTGACCCCGACGAGGACACCGCGCTTGCCCCGAGCGCTTTTTCCAGCGAGGTGATCGGATCCTTCGGCGCGACGAATACGGCGACGCCGCCGGTCAGCGCGCCGACGATTCCGGCGATCGCCTTCGAGCCCTTGCCGGCGACGAGCAGGTAGAGCAGGCTGAGCCCAAGCGTGACGCCGATGAAGTAGAGGACCGTGTTGCCCGAGCCGCCGGTTGCCGTGCCGATCACGCTGGTCGCTTTCTTCGCGCCGCCTCGAGCTGCACGTGCGCCCGGCGCCGCGCCGGCGCGAGCTCGGCGCGCGAGCGTGTCGGGCTTGGCGCGCGCCGGCGCGGCGCGCTTGGCGCGAAGCCCACGGCGCATCTGCAGCACCTGCGCGTGCTGCAGGCCCTCGCGATCGCGAAGCGCGCGCTGATGCCCGCGCTCGCCCGCGGACAGCGGCTTGTCGAAGTCGGAGTCGGCGCCGGCGATCGCGTGCTCGCGCACGCCCGAGTAGGCGCGCTCGTGGCTTCGCATCTGCGCCTCATAGGCTTCGCGCTGCTCTGCGGGCAGGCCGGTGTAGCCGGCGCTCATCGAGGCCTGCAGGTAGCGCCGCGCGCGCTTCTCGTGTGTCAGAGAGCTAGACACTGGACCTCGTCAAAACCGTGGCCAGCGAAGGCTTGCCCGCCAAGGTCCGCACGAAGAACCAGAGCCCGATCAGTGCGAGGACGATCCCTACGGCCGGCACGGCTCAGCCTGCCCCGACGAACTTCGAGTGAAGCCACGCGCCGACGCCCGCAGTGCCGCCCTGTGAGAAGGCCAGCACGAGCGCGATGACGAGCAGCATCAACAGGATCGAGGCGACCGATTCCACTCACAGCTCGCCCTTGAACTTCGCGTTGGCCGACAGGTGCAACAGGCCGGCGGCGAGCAGGATGCCCATCAACACCCAGGGCGCCGGGCTGCCGTGGAAGTTGAAGATTTCCGACCAGTGCCCGCTACCGCCCGTCTGGTTGGCGGCGCTCACGATCGCCTCGCCCGAACCGGTCATCGCGGGTCCGGCGAAGATCAGGCTCGGCACGCTTGTGTCCATCACCTGGCCGTAGTTGGTTCCCGGCATGCCGATGATCGGCGAGCCGTGCAATTTGGCCGCGACCGCGAGATCCTGCGCGAAGTAGAGGTTGCCTTCGGCGTTGGGCGCTACTACCGCCGGGTCTGAGAAGCCAGCTCCAGCAGGCATCTCAGACCGCCGGGTACAGAGTCTCTTGCGTGGTGAGGATGATCGCGCCCGTTGGCACGAAGCCGGCCGGAACGCCGATGATCGAGCGCAGTTCGGTCAGCGACTCGGGAATGATCATGTCGCGCGCGGGGTTGTCCTTCTCGTTGTCGATCGCGAGGAAGTGCACCCCGCCGACGACCAGCGCGCCGTTGTAGTCATCGGCGTTTTCCTCGAGCAAGACGCTTGCCGGTGTCCACACGAGCGGATCCTTGTTGCCGCCGTATTCGAGCTTGAAGGTCGACCATTCTTCGGGATTGAGCTCGACTTCGCCGCCGGCTTTGTTCAGGATCGTTGCCGTGTAGCAGAGCAGCTGCCCGGCGGTGCGGATCAGTTCGGCGCGGCGCTGGCCGGTGCCGGTGAGCGGCGTTTCGGTCTGCACGATGCCGTGGAAGGCGGAGAGGTCCGGCAGGACCGTGACTTCCTGTTTGCCGACGACCGTCGAGCCGATCGAGAAGACCGTCGAGGCCCATTCGATTTCGCCTTCGAAGCCTTCGATTTTGCCGCCGTGAACGATTTCTTCTTCAGAGGCCCAGGTGATCTGCAGCGACAGGCCCGTTTCCTCGTTCTGAGCCAGGAGCGCGCCGATCAGGCTCATCATGTCGTGCGCAATCGGGATCTCGATCACGAACGTCGTGCTCTGCACCGCTTTTTTCGTGTATTTCGTCCCGACCGCCGTCGTCATTTTGCTGATCGCGGTTATCGGGTTGCGGTAGATCCGCATGCGGCGCTGATGCAGCACGATGGCGCCGACGTCGATGATCCCGGTGACGCCGTTGGCCTGGAGCGCGATCTCGCGGATCAGCTTCCAGGGCATGCCCGGGTTGTTGATCGGTTCTTCTTCGGCGACCGGTTTCCATTTCGCCGTGACCAGCATCCGGATGCGCCCGACGACGCCGACTTTTTCGACGAGCAGGCGCTGGCTCTTGGCGAGGCCTTTGATCGGCGTGGAGGTCTGCGGCATCTCCTGCCGTTCGGTCAGCTGCGCGAACAGTTCGGGGTTCTGTACCTCGTGACCGCCCGTCGTCGAGCTTGGCGCATTGGTCGGCGTCGGCATGCGCTACACCGCGGCGACTGCGCTTGAGAGCCCGGGGACTTTGACCTTCGTGAGCAGCCACTTGGCGAGCAGGATGCCCACGATGGCGATCACGGTGATCTTGAAGAACGTCCCGAGCCGGAATCCGATTCCTCGCATGGGGCGGACTCTGCAGCGCCGCCCGCCGGCGCGCCAGTGGGGAGCCCGGACTCGCCCGGGGTCTCAGCGGCGCGCCCGGGCGCGCCCGGGCTAGCGCCGAGCTCGATAGGTGCGCAGCGGCGCAGTTCGTGGGTGTCGCGCACGTACCAGAGGTGTGAGTAGTCGCCCTGCTCCTCGTGCAGGCTGCGCAGCTCGGCGTCGAGCGCGCGCCACTCGTAGCCGACGTTGCCGGCGATCGCCTTCAGGTCGAGCTCCACCGGCGCCGGCGTGAAGATGATCAAGTGCTCTGACTGGGAGCGGAAGACGGGGTGACATTCGGCCAGGCGCTGGGTCAGCGCGATGATCATCTTGCGCGGCTCGCGGCCCTGGGTGACGCCGAGCCGCAGCCCGGCCGGGCAGTAGTTGGGGCCGGTCAGCTCGTTTACGTCGTCGACGACCCAGATGTAGGGGCCGGGCGTGTTCCAGACGATCCGGCAGGCTTCCTCGAGCTGATCGCGCTCGAAGCTCGCCGGGATGTAATGGAGGAGCGGGTCGCCCCGCCGGATGCGGTGTTCGAGCTGGTCGGGCGTACGGCAGGGGATCACGCCCAGCTGCTGCATCCCCTTCGGGTCAAAGACGATCGTGCGCACCGGCTGCAGGGCGTCGACGATGAACTGCATCAGCGTCGTCTTGCCCTTGCCGGTCTGACCGGCCAGCAGCAGCCGGTCAGAGAGGCGAATTGCGCGCATCGCTACAGCGGGGACTCGACGCTCGCGGCCGCGGCGACCGCTTCATCGAGCAGGCGAAGGCGCGTGCCGTGCGGGAGGTCTTGTAGCTGGTCGGCGATCGGGCGCCCAAGGACGTGCGCGCGCGGCAGCTCGACGACCAGCAGCTGCTTGGCATCGTCGGAGCGATGCAATGAGAGGAAGCGCACGAGCTCGAGGACGAAGCGGTCGACCGCGCCCGTCTTCTGATGCTCCTCCAAGGCCGGCGCCAGGCCGCGCTCGAGGCCCATCGCGACGGTCGCGAGCGTCAGCTCGAGCTCGCCGGCGTCCTGGCCGGGACGCGAGAGCTGCTTTAGCGTCAGCTCGAGCTTCTCAGCGGCCGTGTGCGGTCCGCTCTCACCCGCCGGCACGAGCACACCATCGTGAGCGTCGGTGTTGACGATCTCGGCTTCAGGCACGGGAGTCTCCCTCTGGGAAGTAGTTGGGTTGCTCTACAAGGTCCGCAGGGTCGAGCGGCTCATCGGGTGTTGGCGTCGCGCCGTGGTCGTAGCCGGGGCCGGCGAGCTCGGCCTCCTCGGCGTCGCGCTGGGCACGCTTGGCTTCGAGCGCCGAGCGCCAGCCGTAGAGGGCCATGCCGTGCGCGACGAGCAGCGGATCGGCCATCGGGGAGAGCTTCACGACGGCTTCGTAGCGGTTGGCAATACGCGTCAGGGGCGGCCCGATCCGCTCGAGATCCTTCTCGGTCATCAGCCAGTCGCGCTCGGCCTTGCCGGCGAGCATGTGCAGGCCGGCGCCCGTGCCGCGTAGGAACTGCTCGATCGTCTCTTGTTCCCAGCCAGGCAGCGCCTCGGCCGGGGCGTCCGCCCCTTGCTCCTCGCCCGGCGTGCCGCGCAGCTCGAGGTCGCTGGGGATCTCGGCAATCCCCGGGCCGGCGTCCTCCTCGATGTAGTCGAGCTCGACCGTGTCGCTCATCAGCCGCCGAAGCCCTCGAGCAGGCCGCCGAGGAAGCCTCCGCCGCCCTGGGAGGCGCTGGGCCTCTCTCTGGGCGGCTCCTGGGCCGGCCCCGGGGCGCGCGCGGGCGTCTTGCGCGGTTTCGGTGTGCGCGCGCCCTTGGGGGTGCCCTTGGCGCGCGCCCTGAACGTCCTGGGCGCTTCCTGGGCGCCGCCCTGGGCCGGGTTCTGCTCCTCCCTGGGCGGGTCCTCGGCGCCGCCCAGGGCGCCGGCCCCGTAGGCGGCGGGGTTGCCCTTGCGAAGATTGCGTTCGCGGGCCTTGCGCTGGGCGGTGCTCTCGGGCATCTGTGCGCAGCGTCGCGAGCGCGCACCCCTCGTAACAGGGGCGAGCCCGGGTGCACCCGGGCTACCGGGTGTTGACCCCCGGTAGAAAACAGTCATGCTCCGAGGCTCGTGAGCGGACGGATCCAACGGTGACAGTCAAGGTCGAAACACGCGAGCGCGGATCGCGCGGCCGACGCGCTGAGCTGCAGAAGCTACTCGAGGCGAAGGGGATCGACGGCTACGTGCTGCCGCGTCAGGAGAAAGGGACGCTCGAGCGCCCAGCGCAGGGCTGGTACGTGAAGCTCGAGGACGGTCGGACCGAGTTCCTCGGCGACTACTCGATGCTCGCGGCGATGCGCCTGGAGCTCTTTGTGACGCCGGCGCACAACGGCCGCAAGCGCCGCGCCGCACCCCGGCGATGACCTGGCGGCCCAACCGCCTTGACAGCGACGGCGTCACCGTGCACCGCGACGTCGCCAACGCCGCCGACTACTCGATCGACGTCGTGCTCTATCGCCACCAGGTGGGCACCGGCAGCATCGTCTGCCGGATGCTCAAATCGCCGACGCCGGCGCGGCGGATCGTGCAGCTGGTCGCGACCTACCTCGAGGAAGGGATCCAGACCGACCGCATCGTGCAGTGCACGAGCGAGACCGAGGAGATCGCGCAGCTCGAACGCCTGGAGCGGATCATCCTCAAGGCGAGCCGCCGGCCGACGCCGGCGTGAGATCGGACCCGCGCCTGAATCGACTGTGGGCCGCGGCCGAGTGCATGCGCGCGGTTGCGCGTGGCGGCCCGGAGAGCTTCCGCCAGTCGGTCAGCGAGTACGAAGGGCTGCTCAGCGCGATCGACGCGACGCGCGAGTACCCGGTGCGCGTGGTCGCGCGCGAAGCCGGCGTGACGGCCTCGATGGTGCGCCGATTGAGAGGCGAAGCGCTCGCCCGCAAGCCCTCCGGATCCTGACGCTTTCGCACGAGGGCACGCCCGGGGCGCTATATGCACGCGGTTCTCGCCAAAAGCGTCACGATCCGGCCGGGAACCAGTGCCGGGAGCGCTTCTCGACCAGACCCGCTGAAAGGCCCTGAGCGAGCAGGTCGAAGATGATCGGCCCGTCGATGTTGAGCGCCCGTCCGAGTGCCCTCGCGTCGAGCCCGGGACGCGACCGGACCATCGCGATTACCGCGCTCACGCGTTCGTCACGAAACCCCGACCCGCGCTCTCGCCGTCGCAACTTTCGTGACGCACGTGCGCGGCACCGATCCGAGCATGTCGCGCGCGGTCGGCCGGTCGGCTTCGCCGGCGGGAGCGGCTCCCCGCACTGCGAGCAATAAGAGGCGAGCCCGAGCTGTTTTGTGACAGTCACCGCAGGGCCTCGGCTTTGGAGATGATCTGCTCGCAGAGCTGCTCCACGCTGGGCGGCGTGTCGGTTTCCCGGACGTTCGTCCTACCCGCGACCGCACACTGCAGCTCGGTTGCCTTCCGGCTGAGATCGAGCGCGATCTCGTAGGGTTTGGGGGCGTCGTCGCTCACTCGACTTCTCCGCACCATCGGCAGAACCGGCGCCCCGCGATCTCGACGATCGTGTGCAGGCCGCGCACGCAGCGCTCCCAGGGCTTGCTACGCCCGTAGATCGTGTCGCTACCGTTGCTACGCGACATCGTGTTGCCTCGGCGGCGGCTTCCGCCACCGGCGGCGCCGTTTGAGCTCAATACCGTGCCAGTAGGTGCGTTGCTCGAGGATCAGCTGGTTCGCCTCGCGCCAAGCACTCGCTTTCCCATCGCTGACCCCCATCTCGTACGCGAACCTCGCGACGCGAAGCCCAGCCCATGTGGCCGTCCAGAACATCGCGCGCCAGAATTCTGCGCGCCGCGTCATCGGTTCCCCGTCACGCGAGCGAGGAACGTGACCTCGAACGCGGTGCGCAGGGCCATCACGCCGATGGGGCCAGGCGTCAGATGCACGTAGACGTCCGCTTCCTCGATCCAGCGGAGGACGTCGACCGCACGGCCGCTGACGCAACGGTCCCGAAGCGTCATCGTCGGATCCACTCGAGGAGCGAGGCTGTCACGGGGCCGGGCAGCGTCACATCGTGTTCGGGCTCCTCGCTAATGCCCTTGTAGCCGACGATGAAGGAGATCCCGTCGCCGCGCTTTTCGGCTTGCAGGAAGTGACCGTCTTCGTCCACGTACAGCCAGTTCTGATCGTTGCGCTCGATTACGACGATCGTCGTGCCGTCGCTTTCACCGGGAGGCGTCATCGCCGCCATTCCTTCCGACGCCGCCGACGACGCACCGGCACGAGCGCGAGATCGAGCACCGGCGAGCCGACGATCGTCGCGATCGCGACGTCACGAAACAAGGTGCACCGCCCCCCCGCGATGATGCGCGAGCACGCGCAGGCCCGTAGACGTCCGCCGGTAGATCGCCTCTTGCCCATCGATCGAGCCCGCGGGCTTCCACTCCTCGAGCAAGCGTCGGCGACGCAGAAACGCGACCGAGGAGATGATCGACTCGGGCGGGTAGTGCTCGAGCAGGTACTCGTGCATCTGCTCGAGACCGACCCATTCAGATGCGACCTGCAGGACCTCTTCCTCAAGAGGGCTGAGCATGATGCGGGTGTTGGGCATGTCATTCATCGGCGGACCTCCGTCCTTGATCGGGCTTACCGTCCATCGGTGGCCGCGGTTGCCCCCGCGGTCGCCACGCCCCCGGCCGTTTGCACCGGCGCGGGGGCACTTCTGTGATTCACTCTCGGGCGCTGGGGAGTGCAAACCCCAGAACGATTCCGAGCTATGGAGGGCAACCCATGCTGCGATCTATCCGCCGCCGGCCTGATGCTGGGCGGCATGAAGCACTCGTCGACCGACGCGGCCACAAACGGCCGCCCGTGACGCTCCCCGGTCATCGCGCTGGGCAACGTCCGCCCAATTACGGGCGCAAGTTCCCAGCCGAGGTACTTAGCGCCGATGAGATCAGCCGGCTGTTGGCGGCTTGCCCGCGACGCGGGCCGAGTGGCCTGCGCAACCGCGCGCTGATCGTCGTGCTCTGGCGCGGCGGACTGCGGTGCGCAGAGGCGCTCGACCTCGAGCCGCGCGACATCAACGAAGCCGAGGGAACGGTGCTCGTGCGCGAAGGCAAGGGCAGACGTCGACGAGTCATCGGCCTCGACCCGCCCGCGTTCGCGGTCCTGCAGCGCTGGCTCGAATGTCGCGCGCGCTTGGGAGTCCCTCGCGGCAAGAAGGTCTTCTGCACAATCACGACGGGCAACATCGGGCGACCGATGAGCGCCTCCTACTGGCGCGAAGCGATCAAGCGCCTCGGCGGGAAGGCAGGGATCGAAAAGCGCGTGCACTCCCACGGGCTGAGACACACCCACGCCACGGAGCTGCGCCGCGAGGGGACAGACGTGATGATCATCCGCGACCAGCTCGGGCACTCGAGCATCGGGGTCACCCAGCGGTACCTCGAACACCTCGAGCCGAGGGAGGTCGTGGAAGCAATGCAGCGCCGCGAGTGGCCGCTTCACGCTGATCCCCTGCGGTAGTACTCGGCTAGGCGCCGCTGCATCCCGACGCCGCCGGGGTCGCGCGCCGAGGAGAGGTGTTTGCTGACCGAGCGCTCGAGAGCCGGTCGAGGTGTGCGCTCCTCGACCGGCTCTCGAGCGCTCGGACGGCGAACACCGGCGGCGACGCGCTGCGCCTTGATCCGCGGCGCCCAGGTGTGCTTCCAGCGGCGCGCTTCGGCCCGCAGCGCCGGGATGAAGTAGCCGAGGTGCGCCGGCAGCGCGGCGCCCTCCCAGCGGACGGAGTAGGCCTGCGCCTCGAGCGCACCTTCCAGCGCGGCCTCGCCGGCGCCGGGCCTGCCTCGGCCGAAGTCGCCGTAGCGATCCAGGCGCTGCAGAACCCAGAGCAGCTCACGGATCGTCGGGAGGTGCCGCAGCCGTCCCTTCGGCGGCTCGCCGAAGATCGCCGCAAACGCCAACTCGGCCCGCCAGAGCGCTTGCGCCGCCCCCTCCCCCAGAGCTGCCGTTAGCCGGCGCTCAAGCGCGGCCACCTCGCTCTGCTCGCCGTCCGGCTCGATCGTGTCAACCGATCCCGCGTCGGGAGCGCCTCGCGCGCACGCAGCCCGCCTTTCAGTCGGACAGGAGGGGAGAGCCCCTTTAGGGGCCTTCCCCTCCTGTCCTCCAGGTGTTTCAACTTTCTCCGGCGAAAAAAGGGGGACCGGGCTCTCGAAGCGTCCGGGCGAGCCTCTGCCGGCGCGTGGGCACCACGGGCGCACGCGGGCCTCGCAGCGCTCCTCCGCCGTCCTCAGTGGGCGGTGCGGGACGCGGATCCTGTCGCTCGAGCCAGCTGAGCTACATCCGCGTGCGAGGGCCATAACCTCCTCAGTCACGGTGAGCAACTCTACCCGAAGGCCTAGGGACTTGCCAGAGCCTCCGCGGAGCTCGGACGTCTGTATGAGGCCTTGGCGCTCGAGCAGCTTGAGCCAGCGCCATATCGATACGCGCTTGCGCTGCCACGCGGCGATGTCTTCGCCCACGTCCGGATAGAGATCACGCGCGAGCTGGCGCGTCGACGTCGTCCCATCCCCCCCGATCGCCTCGCGCTTGCGCAGGGCGTTGTAGACGGCCCAGACGTTCTCAAAGAGCTGCGTGTGCGGGCGCACCTCGCGCTGCTCGCAGTCGCGCAAGAAGACCTCGTAGATCTCCTCTTTGGTCGCCCACGTGCGCGAGGTAGTTGCGTCGGCAACTGCCGCTAGGCTTAATCCGGACTGGCCGGATGACGCCATAACCGTCATTGCGGCCAGTCTTCTTTACGTCACGGACGGAACGCTGTACGGTTCCAACTGTGAGAACGAGACGGATCTCTCTCGCGGCAGCCGTCGCTGCATGCCTGGCGCTCTTCGCAGCCCCCGCGACCCAGGCACACATCGCGTTGACCGAAGGGACGGCCAACGCGATCGCGGAACGCTACAACCGCCTGGCCTCGGACCGGTCGGCGTGGGCCGAAGAATGGGGTTCCGAATGCTCGCGCGAAACGCTCTGGACCTTCAGCTGCAACGCCCAGCTCTGGAGCTCGGGCGCCCGCGGCAGATGGTGCTGGCAATGGTTCGAGGTCGTGCAGCCTAACTTCGGTGCATGGGGTCGACCTCGGATTGAAGAACTCCAACCCTGGGAATGCGAACCTAACCCCTGATGATTCTCGGCGCCCTACACGTCCTCAGCGCCGTCCTGCGCGCTGACGAGGACGTTGCCGCCGAGCTCGACCCCGAGCGCCGGCGCGAGCTCGAGCGCCGCCGGCGTCAGCCGGTCGACGCCGACGAGCTCGCCGAGGCCGAGCGCTCGGCGTAAGCCGAGCGCTGCTCGCCGATCGAGCTCTCGAGCTCGTCGAGCATCAGCGGCGAGACGTTCACGCGCGCGACACAGATCCCCTGCTGACCGCCCGGGCCGATCCGGTAGAAGTCGAGCGTGACCTCGCGCTCGGTCTGCTGCAGCTCGGCGTAGTTGGCGTAGACGCCGGGGAACATCTCGGGCGTCACGCTGAGCTGGACCTTGGGCTGCTCCTCGACGTCGCTCGGCGAGAGATCGAGGGCGCCGTTTGTGTTCATCCCCATCGCCTAAATGTAGCGACGGATCGAGAGGACGTCGCTGCGATAGCGCCAGGGCAACAGCAGCGGCCCGGGGTCGCCGCCGTGGCTTACGACCAGGCCGCCGCCCGTGTAGAGCGCCGTGTGCTCCCCCGGCCAGCTCGTGCCGTAGATAATCGCATCGCCGGGGATCGGCTCACTCACGGCACGGCCGTGCTCGAGCATGGTCCCGGTGTAGCCGGCAAGCCAGTGCTGACCGTTGACGATGTCGGAGTGCCCGCCGCGCACGAAGAGCCCGTTCCAGTAGCACCACGTCACGAAGCTCGAGCAGTCCGACCAGTTCGGGAACTGACCCCTCTCCGCGACGCGATGACGGTCGATGCCCTGCCAGCGGAGCTCGTCTTGGGTGTAGTGCTCCTTCGCGGCGTGGTGCAAGCCGACGATCGCCGCCTGCAGCGTCCCGTTCACCGCCCGCTTTACGTGCTCGCGCGAGAGCCCGGAGACGCTCATCCCTGCGCCGTCCTACGCTGCGCGGCCAGGGTGTCGATCGTCTCCTCGCGCGAGAACGCCACTCGTGCGCTGTCGACGCCGTCCGGTCCCTTGCTCGCCGCGTTGGCCTGAGCCGCCTGCAGCAGCGGCAGGAGCTCCGCAGGGATCTCGGCGACGCTGTCGGCCACGCTCGCGGCGCCCGGCAGATGCGCCGCCTGCAGCTGGCGGCCGAGGTTCGTCACCGCGAGCACGGCCACGCCGAGGATCGCCGGCCATTTGCCCGGTCCGGAGACGAGCGCACCGCCGGTCTCGATCGACTGCACGGTGCAAGTGATCAACCCCGCGCCGGCGGCGAGCCAGCCGAGCACCGATGCCGGTCCTATGGATACGTTCGTCCTCATTGCGATCCTCCAGTCGAAAGACAGTTGTCTGAGCTGTTAGCGGCGCCGACAGACGACGCATTTGCAGCCCTTTTTGTGACCCTTCGGTTTACGTCCGCGTTTGCGTATTGCCATGTGCTCACCCCCTGCCTATTTGCCCGGAGATCCGGTCTCGATGTCGTAGAAAAAGCGCACTTCCCCGCCATTGCCGAACTTGATCGTTTCGTTTTCCGCGATCGTGCCGATCTGCATGTTGGTCTTGACCGAGCTGGGGACAAGCATGTAGAGCTGTAGGCCGTAGACCTTGTCGGGGTCGATCACGAGCGGATTGACGAGATCGGCGTACATCGCTATATGTGCCGTGCCGATTGCGAGGCCGGGATTGCCGTACACGTAATGAAGCTCCGCATCAAAGGATTGCGCCCACAGCTCGCCGCCCGGTCCGTTGAGCTGAACCTGGATCGTGACCGTAATCGGCAAAACCGATCGTTTGAGACGGGTTTTCCGCGTTTCCTTGACTTCTTTTGAGAACCCGAATTCAAGGGTGATTTCGCCAGACGTAAATTCATACGGCGCGGCGTAGCTGATCGGCTTAATCGTTTGGAAGTTCTTTAGACGCCCTCCCTTGCCGTGGACCGCTTCCGCGACTTCGGGTTCGGTTTCGTATTCCGTGAAGTTGATCTCTTCCTCGGTGTGTTCTTCGAGTTCGTTTTCCGCCATCAATAGGGGCAGGTCGACGTGGATGCGCTTAATCGTCAGCCGTACGCCCTGCTTGAAAGCGAAGTCCACGAGATACTGTTTCTTGCCTGTAGTGGTGGCCGTCCCGTTTTCCGGCGCACAAGGCAAGAGCACGCCCCCTGGCACATGACCCGCAACGGCGATGTCCGGCGGCTGCGGGAAGCAGCGCACGATCGGGAGCGAGAGATAGGAGGCGCCTTCGCCCATCAGTTCAGGAACAGGTAGTTGCTGGCCGCTTCTTTGATCCCGGCGTTCGCTTCGATTTCCCATTCGAGACCCGCGGGCACGACGAAGCCGAACGGCACTTCGCTCGCGAACGCCTGCGCGGCCGGGATTTCGTTGAAGGCGATCCGTACCCCGCCGACCCGGATCCCGATCACCGTCGCGGTGGACGCTTTGGCCGTCACTTCGAGCGTCACGAAAGTGTGTTTCGTCGCGCTCGCGAGGAATTTTTCGCCCGGCACTCGCAGCGTGCGCGCGGAGTAGACACCCGGGCTTAGGAGCTTGGCGGCGACGTTCGCGGCGAGCATCGCCTGCGTGACAGTGCCTGCTCCAATGCTCGTCGCCATCCCGAACGAATCGCCGCCGCCGAGCGCCTCGAGCGCGGCGAGACGCCTCGGGATATCGGCGTATGCGGCCAGCTGCTCGTTGAGCGCCGCGACCTCTGCGGTGAGCACCGCCAGCTGCGGATCGAGGGGCGGCGTGTCGCTCATGCGACGCTCACGAAGACTTCGGCTTTCGCGCCGGCCTTCCAGTTGCGCACGCGCACCGCGTCGAACTGGCGCGCGAGCGAGGCCATCGCGCCGGCCACGAACGGCTCTTCTTCCTGCCAGATGACGGCGCCTTCACCACCGATCCCCTGCGGCATGAAGCCGCACTGGACGTAGACCGGGGCCGCGCTCGACACCTGGAGGATCAGGCGCTTAGAGCGAGGGCATATCAGCGTCGCCGCCTGGGTGAACTGATCGGGGCAGGCTTCGCGGCCTTCCTGACCGAGCTCGAGGTTGCCGTAGAGCATCAGTGCCTGCGCCCGGCGAGATCCTGCACGATGTTGCGAGTCGACTCGACGTTTTCACGAAGCGTCGGCTCTCCGGGCGGGATCCCGTTTACGGCGGTGTCGATCGACTGCAGGTGCACTTTGTTGCGCCGCCCGATCAGGGTGTTGAAGATCGTCCCGATGAGCGCGAGCATCGCCGGGACCGCCGTGACAGCGACGGCTTCCCAGTGGACTGCCGTCTTCTCGACGACGATCGTCGTGCTCGCCGCGGCGATCACACCGGCACCGGGACTGGCATCTTCGGCAGCGAGAACGCGCTCTCGCGCGGGCGCACCGCGACCATGATCCCGTAGACGACGAGGACGGCGCCGGCGAGCAGCAGGACGCCGGTGACCAGCAGCTTGACCCAGCTAGGCGGACCGAGGCTTTCGAGCGCCTTTTCGGCGGGCACTTCAGCGGCGCGGGCATCAGCGCCGACCGTTGATGCGAGCGACTTCCCGGTCGCGAGCCTTGACCCGACTTCCGCACCAGCGCCCCCAGTGGCGCCGAACAGGGCGAGCCCTGCTTCGATCTCCTGCGAGAGGAAGCCCAAGCCTTCTGCGCCCTTTTCGAGCGGGATCGAGGCTGACTGGTAGTACTTCTTGTAGGCGCCCGTTTTATACGTGACCCACGGCGACCAACCGCTTTCTTTGTGGATCTTCACGGCCGCTTTCACGTTCGCGGCGAGGTTCGTCGTAGACAGGGCGCCGTGGACCGAGTTGATCTGAAAGAGCCCGCGGTCGATCGAGCCGTTGGTGTTGTGGCCTTCGGCTCCCGGATTGCCTCCGGACTCGGCGAGCGCGATCGAGGCGGCGAGGGGCGCTTCGGCAAGCGCGCCGCCGGCGCCTACCCAGAGCTCCTCGATCTGCTTGAACGTGTACGTCTTCGGCGGCGTGAACGTCCGGCGGCTCGCTGCATTAGCTGCGGCCATCATCGATTTCCTTTCGCACCTTGAGAAAGCCGATCACTGAGGCGAGCAGTACCAGCGCGAGGCCGAGGAAAGCGAGCTTGACCCAGAGGGGCATCGACGGACGGTCGGGGAGACGCCGCCCGTCGCGCTCTGGCGGACGTGGCGGGGGAGCGTCCCCGCCGCCGTGATCGCGCTCCTCGCCGAGGGCGCCCTCGTCGGAGAGCTCTACGCGGCCGCGCGGGAGCTCCCCGTCCTTCACCTCGAGGAGCGGAACGCTGCTCACGGGACCGACACCGAGACCGCCTGCCCGAGCACCCTGCTGCCCGCCGTGCGCGGGCGCCTGAGCACCTCGTAAATGACGAACGGCACAAGGACCGCGAACAGGATCGCCTGAAACAGGGTCTTGATGTAGGTCAGGTGCTCGAGGCTCATCGCTCATTCCTCGACCAGGTGCGCGAGCTTCGTCCAGACGACGCCGCTGAGCAGCGTCGCCACGATCGCGAGGATCGCGAAGAGGACGATGCTGCCCCAG